>Ga0335075_10004404_pt1 | contig 22042 bp, 24 predicted proteins | sample Lox_Sample_24_FD_206723 | JGI IMG/M metagenome (GOLD analysis project Ga0335075, IMG submission 206723) | Soil microbial communities from Loxahatchee National Wildlife Refuge, Florida, United States - Lox_Sample_2.4 | ecosystem: Environmental > Terrestrial > Soil > Wetlands | place: USA...
CGCAGCAGTTCAGTCGAGCCGCGTCGGCGCACTGAGGCCCGCATCCGCGCCGCCATCCGGAGTTGGATAGCCGTCGCGACTGCCGCGAGCAGTGCTTGCCGGTCGGCGAAGTGGCGGTACGCCGCGTTCGGCGAAACTCCAACCTGCCGAGTCGCTTCCCGGATGGTGAGCGCGTCTGGACCGCCGGCCCGGGTGAGCTGAAGGCCGGCGTCGATCAATGCCGCACGCAGGTCGCCGTGGTGGTAACCGGTCTTCGAGTCCGTCAACACTTGACCCTCCTCGGCACCGAAGTGTACGGTGTGAACATTACCATGTTGACGGCGTGAACATCGCAACCGGAGGATTGTCGTGACAACCGTAGGATTGCCGCCCGTCGTAGACCAGGAGACCTGGCGGCGCGAGTCGGATGCATTGCGTGTCCGGGAAAAGGCGGCCACCCGCGAGCTTGACGCGATCGCCGCACAGCGGCGACGGCTGCCGATGGTCGAGATGCCGGACTATGTATTGGAATCCGAGAACGGACCGGTGCGACTCGCCGATGTGTTCGACGGTAAACAGCAGCTCATCGTCTACAACCACATGTGGTTCCCGGGCGAGGAATGGCAGTGCCCAGGATGCACCGGCTTTACCTCCCAGTTCACTCGGCTGGAGTTCCTGGACAGCTATGACGCCCGCTTCGTCATCGTCACGCAGGGACCGATAGACGAGGCGCTCGCCTACAAGCGGCGGGTGGGTAATCGGATGACCTGGTACTCGACCGCCAACAGCTCCTTCGGCGCTGACGTCGACGCCCCACCGGGTGGCGGGTTCGCCGTGAATGTCTTTCTGCGCACACGCGATAAGGTGTATCGCACCTGGCACACCAACGGACGTGGATGCGAACAGCTGGGCCATTCGTTCGCATTGATCGACTTACTGCCGTACGGCCGCCAAGAAGGATGGCAGGACTCGCCGGACGGGTGGCCCCAGCATCCGACCTACAGCCGCTGGGCCGGCTCACAGGACATCGCCAAAGCATACGGAACCGCCCAACCGGAAGGAGCAAGATGACCACGACGACGACCGGACTGACCACGATCAGCCTGGTGTGCGTGCCGACACCCGAGCAGGACAATGCGGTCGCGTTCTACGAATCGCTCGGGTTCGAAAAGCGAACCGACCAGCCGTTCGGTGGCGGCTACCGGTGGATCGAGGTTTACCCACCCGACGGCGCGACCGGCATCGCGCTTGCTCCGCCCCCGCCGGATGGCGGACCGGTGCAGCCGGCCAACACCGGTATCACGCTGACCACCAGCGACATCGACGCCACCCACGCGGCGATGAAAGAACTCGGCGTCGACGTCGATGCGCAGGTAGCGCGAATGGGCGAGCCGGTGCCACCGATGTTCTGGTTCCGCGACCCGACCGGACACACACTGATGGTCGTGGAGTCCTGACTACTGCACGAAGGCCGACGCCGACTGTAGATGTTTGACGGCCTCGGCGACGATCGTCTGGATCAGCTCTTCGCACGACGGCAGGTCCTCGACGATACCGGCCACCTGGCCGGAAGCCAGCACGCCGGCGTCGGTATTACCCTCGACCAGACCGGCTTTCAGCAGCATCGGGGTGTTGGCCGCCATCACCACCTGCGACCAGGTGAGCTCCTTGCCGTGCCGCATCGCCAGGCCATCGCGAATCATCGAAGTCCAGGTCATCTGTGACATCTTCTTGAACTTCCCGGCGTTGCGCACCGCCGCAGTGAATCCTCGTGCCCGCGAGCCGCTTTCCAGCTTCTCCACCAGCCCGGTCCGCAATACGCGGTGCGGCATCCCGTCGACGCGGGTGGTGACGACCGTCCCGTCCAGCCCGGCCTGCAGATAGCGTTGCTTGACCGCGTCCGGCACAGTGGAATCCGACGTGAGCAAAAACCGGGTACCCATAGCCACCCCGGCTGCGCCGTAGCACAACGCCGCGGCCAGGCCGCGACCGTCGAAGAAGCCGCCCGCTGCGATGACCGGGATGCTCACCGCATCAAGCACCGATGGCAACAGCAGCGTCGTGGCGATCGGCCCGGTGTGGCCACCACCCTCGCCACCCTGCACGACGACCGCGTCGGCGCCCCAGGAGGCCACCTTGCGGGCGTGCTTGGCAAGACCGACTGACGGAATCACCACCACGCCAGCATCTTTCAGCTTTCCGATCAACTCTTGCTTGGGCGCCAACGCAAACGACGCGACCTTAACGCCTTCGCGGATCATCAAATCCACCCGGTCGGTAGCATCGCCGGCGTCGGCGCGGATGTTGACGCCGAACGGCTTGTCAGTGGCCACCTTGACTTTCCCGATCGCGGCGGCCAGTTCGTCGAGAGTCATGGTGGCCGATGCCAGGATGCCCAGCCCGCCAGCGTTGGCGGTCGCCGAGACCAGCCTGGCGCCGGCCACCCATCCCATTCCGGTTTGCACCACCGGGTGCTCGATGCCGACCAGCTCGGTGAGTGGCGTGCGCAATTTCATGAACGTATCTCTCCGTCGCGCAATGCTTTTGGGTCGACAACCTCGCGGATCAGGCGCAATTCGTCGTCGGTCGGCAGCCTGGTCTCGTCCGCCTGGTCGAGACCGTGCACCTCGAACGAGGTGGCTTCACGGACGTCATCGGGCGAAACACCCGGGTGCAGCGATAGCGCCCGCATCGTATGGTCCGGCCCGCCGAAGTCGAACACCGCGAGATTGGACACCACTCGGTAGGTGTTGGCGAACCGGAACGCCGGGTTGTCGGTATCCACCTTGTCCCAGCCGACGCCGCAGACCACGTCGACCGCCTCGCAGAACACCCGCTTCGAATGATTGCCCACCCAATAGCTCGTCGCGTGGTTGACGGCGTTGCCGGGCGCGCCGCGGACACCGAACATCTGCCGGGTCGGATGCTGCAACGGGCCGAACGCGGACAGGTTCTGATTGCCGTACCGGTCAACCTGATTGGCGCCCATCACGACATGACGTCGTCCCCAGGCCAGTGTCTCGAACACCCGGCCGAACGGCATCCAACCCTCGATGGCTCCGGACGCCCCCAGCGCCGGGGTGTCCGCCAGCAGTTGTGCCTCACCGTCGGTCAGCAGAATGTCGGGGGAGAAGGTCAGCCGGGCAAGGCGCGCGCCCACCGAAGCCATGTTGGTCATCGGGCTGACCATGATCTCGCCCGCGTCCCTGAACAACTCGGCGCAGGCGACCGCGCAGACTTCGGCCCGAGTGCTCATGATGACGCTCCAAACTCGCGGACGGCCTCCTGATAGTCGGCTTCGCCGCCGGACAGGTAGCTTTGCACGAATTTCTGCCACCCGTCGTCAGTTGAGGCCGCTTCGGCGTAGTGACGCTGGAACTTCTCGTCGCGACCGTAATCGGGTGCCGCCGTGGTGAAGTGCGCCCCGCCAGGCGCTTCGGCCACGGCGTCCACCATCATCCGGTTTACCAGCAGCGCCTGCGGTGGCACCGCTTTGATCAATTCCTGGGTTGACACGACGCGCTCCACCGACAGATAGCGCTTATCGGCGGCCATCAGGAAGAGATCGTCGAAATACGGATCGATGCCGGTGTAGGCGGCATTGCCCTGGCTGTCACCCAGATTGAGATGCACGAACGCGGCGTCCAGTCGCAGCGCCGGCATCGCGATCAACGTTTCGTGCCCGCCGTCCGGCGCCGGGTAAGGGCTTGTTACCGTTTGCAATTCGCCCGCCCAAAAGTCCGGGACCGAGCTGCCCAGCCCGGCCCGGATCGGCAGGAACGGCAGCCGCTGCGCGGCGGCCTGCAGACCGCAGCGCAGCATGCCCTCGTCCATTTCCCTGGCCTCAATCGACCCGGTGGTGCGGGCCTTGGCAAACCACGGGTCGTAGAAGGGCGGCGAGTCCAATGAGACGAACCCGTAGTACACGCGCTTGATCTTGCCCGCCGAGCACAGCAGACCGAGGTCTGGCCCGCCATAGCTAACCACGGTCAAGTCTTTGATGTCGGTGCGCAGCATGGCTCGGACGAACGCCATCGGCTTGCGCCGCGACCCCCACCCGCCTATGCCAATGGTCATGCCGCTGCGCAGCTCCCGGACCGCCTTGTCGAGAGTGGTTCTCTTATCGCTCATGACTTCTTCACAAACGCGTCGCGGTGCTCGTCGGAAACCCCGGCGAGGTTGAGCTCGAAGGTAAAGCCTTGCTCCATGCGGTAACTGGAGTTGACGCGCTGAACGTCGATCAGGTTCAGCGCCTCCTTTGCCGCCCGGATTACCCGGGTGTCCTTGGCGGCGATGTCGCGCGCCACCCGCAGCGCGGCTTCGTCGAGTTCCTCGCGCGGCACCACCTCATGCACCGAGCCGAAATGATGCAAGGTGGCGGCGTCCACGGTGGCCGCGGTGAAGAATAGTCGCCGCATCATGTGCTGCGGCACCAACCGGGACAGGTGGGTGGCCGCACCCAGCGCGCCACGCTCGACCTCCGGGAGCCCGAAGGTGGCATCCTCGGAGGCCACGATCACGTCGGCGTTACCCACCAGGCCGATGCCGCCGCCGACGCAGAAGCCGTTGACGGCGGCGATCACCGGGACCGCGCATTCGTATACCGCCCGGAAGGCCGCGAAGCAGCCCCGGTTGGCGTCGATGAGTGCGGTGAATCCTTCGGTGCGCTGCATCTCCTTGATATCCACCCCGGCGTTGAAACCGCGGCCCTCGGCCCGCAAGATCACCGCGTTCGTCTCCGGGTTGTCGCCGGCGACGGTCAGCGCCTCGGCAAGTTCGAACCAGCCTTGCGACGGGATGGCGTTGACGGGCGGATAGTCGACGGTGACCGCGACTATTCCCGGTTCGATGGTGCGTGACGTGATTGTCATCGAGATCCTCGGCCACTTCCTTGGGAGACGATTACCTAAGCAAGCACTTGCTTGGTACGCTAGCACAGTGACCCACGCCGACGGAGGCCCCGCGATCAGCTTCGGGCTCGCCGGCCGGGTCGCGCTGGTGACCGGCGGCGTTCGGGGGGTCGGCGCCGGCATCAGCTCCGTCTTCGCCGAGCAGGGTGTCACCGTGGTGACCTGCGCGAGGCACGCGGTGGAGGGCCTGCCCTACGAGTTCCACTCCTGCGACGTCCGCAACGAGGATGCCGTCAAGGCGATGATCGACGCCGTCGTCGACCGGCACGGCCACCTCGACGTCGTCGTGAACAACGCCGGAGGGTCGCCATACGTGCTGACCGCGGACTCCAGCCCGAAGTTCAACCGCAAGATCATCGAGCTCAATCTGATTGGTGCGCTCTTGGTTTCGCAGTACGCCAACGACAGGATGCAGAACCAGGAGCGCGGCGGGTCGATCGTCAACATCTGCAGTCTCAGCGGTCGGCGGCCGTCGCCGGGCACCGGAGCGTACGGTGCGGCCAAGGCCGGCTTGGAGAGCCTCACCCAGACACTGGCGGTGGAATGGGGACCCAAGGTGCGGGTGAACGCCTGCGTGGTCGGCATGGTCGAAACCGAACAGGCCGATCTGTTCTACGGCGACGCCGACTCGATCGCCGCGATCTCCAAGAACGTGCCATTGGGCCGGATGGCGACCCCTGCCGATGTCGGTTGGGCCGCAGCGTTTTTAGCTTCAGACGCGGCGTCCTACATCAGTGGTGCCTCGTTAGAGGTGCACGGCGGCGGTGAGCCGCCGCACTATCTGGCCACCACAAACGCCAGCGCGATCAAATAGAGGAGATAAACGGCAATGGGATTAGTCGACGGCCGTGTCGTCATCGTCACCGGAGCGGGCGGCGGTATCGGGCGCGCGCACGCCTTGGCCTTCGCCGCCGAGGGAGCGCGCGTCGTGGTCAACGACATCGGTGTGGGACTGGACGGGTCGCCCGCAAGCGGCGGCAGCGCCGCGCAGGCCGTGGTGGACGAGATCAACGCCGCCGGAGGCGAAGCCGTCACCAACGGCTCCAACATTGCGGACTGGGACCAAGCGGCCGCGCTTGTCCAGACCGCCGTCGACACGTTCGGTGGACTGGACGTCCTGGTGAACAATGCCGGCATCGTGCGCGACCGGATGATGGCCAACACCAGCGAGGAAGAGTTCGATGCCGTCATCGCCGTGCACCTCAAGGGCCACTTCGCCGCGATGCGGCACGCCGCGTCGTACTGGCGGGGGTTGAGTAAAGACGGCAAAGCCCTAGAAGAAATTGACGCACGGATCATTAACACCAGTTCCGGTGCGGGTCTGCAGGGCAGCGTCGGGCAGGGCAACTACAGCGCCGCCAAGGCCGGCATCGCCGCTTTGACCCTCGTCGGCGCCGCTGAAATGGGTCGTTACGGTGTCACGGTCAACGCGATCGCGCCGTCGGCCCGCACCCGGATGACCGAGACGATCTTTGCAGAGATGATGGCCAAGCCCGACGAGGGATTCGACGCGATGGCACCGGAGAACATTGCCCCGCTTGTCGTCTGGCTGGGCAGCGCCGAATCCCGTGATGTCACCGGGAAGGTGTTCGAGGTCGAGGGCGGCATCATTCGGGTCGCCGAGGGCTGGGCGCATGGTCCGCAGGTCGACAAGAGCGCGAAGTGGGATCCCGCTGAGTTGGGCCCCGTCGTCGCAGACCTGCTGGCCAAATCGCGGCCAGCCGTCCCGGTGTATGGCGCTTAGAGCGCAGCGAGGGCCTCGCCGACCATCGCACCCAAGTCGCCTGGCAGTAGCCCTGCGACATCAGTGGCTGCCGCGCTGACCTCGGTGCCGAGGCTGGTGGCTCCGCCGGTCAAGGCGTGGATGATGTCCTCGAATACCGAGATGGGGAATTGGATGATCGCCTTGCCGACCTCGGTGACTCCGGCTTCGAGCGCGCTCAAAATTGTCGACGGATCGTGGCTGAGGAGGGCCTCAAAGATGTTGTAGCCGGCGAACTGCGGCGCCTCGATCAGATTACGGAAGTCGACGAACAATTCGGTCGGCAGTCCCGGGTTCTGCGGGACCGCTGTCCCGTCATAGCTGACCAGCGTCCAATCGCCGGGCGAGCCTTCGACCACGACTTGGCCTGTGTTGGGCAGGAATTGGCCGGTCTCGAGGATCTGCTTGAGGACGACTGCGAAATCAGGGTTGTTGACGTTCATCAACGTCCAGACTGCGATCGCCCCTTCGCTGGAAAATGCCGCGTCGGTCGGGTTGGTGCTAAGGGCGATGGTGTTGTCGTAGATCGTCTGGACCGCGCCGCCAAAGCTTTCGTCGAACGTCACCCCGTTGACGCTGGGGTCGCCCAACTCCGGCACCAAGTCCAATCCGAACGTCCACGCAATCGGGCTCAGTATGTAGAGGATGCCCTCGAGGCTGTCGTCCGGATAGCCGTTGAAAATGCCGGCAGGGATCTCGTTGAGCCCGGACAGTTGCGTAACCGTCGTATCCGGCGCGCCGGCCGCGGCAAGCCAGTCCTGTGCGGTCTCCAACGTCCTGAACTCGTCCGAAGCGTAGATCCCGGCGTAGCTGTCAGGAGAGAGAAGTTGCTGAGGATTGTCGGGGTTGGCAAGGTACTGGGCCTGCGTGATGCCAGTCGAATCGAGTGGGTACCCGGGCGGCTTTGTGTCGATGATGCCCTGCGCGTTGGCGGCTGTTTCCCCGTGCCGGATGAAGTCAATCGTGACCGCCTCGTCGGCCCAGGCCAACGCTGATCCGATGGACAGCAGGCCCGTCGACAGCAGGCCGACGACAAGATAGCGGAACCGGTGCTGGCCTAAACCGGGCATAACTCCCCCATCTCCAGCGGAGTGTCTCAGGAAAAATTAAGGTACCGCACCTGACCGCGATGTTTGCGGAAATCGGCAGTGCGATCTATGCCGGATCGCAGACGACGATCGGTATGGTCCGGTCGGTCCACGACTGATAATCGTCGTAGGTCGGATACATCTTGACCAGTTGTGGCCAGTACTTGGCGCGTTCGTCGTCGGTGGCGTCCCGGGCGGTCAGGTCGAGCACGTCTTTTTTGATCTGGACCGATACCTTCGGGTCGGCCTTGATGTTGAGGTACCACATCGGGTTCTTCGCCGCCCCGGCTTTGGATGCCGCGACGATCACCCGGTCACCGTCGCGCAGGAAATACAGCGGGCTGACCCGCGGCTGCCCGGTCTTGCGGCCGGTGGTGGTCAGCAGCGCGACGGGAATGTTCTGGAATGTGCCGCCCAGTCCTTCCCCGCCGCCACGGCGGTACATGTAGGTGTTCAGGCGCGACATCCACTTGGTGAAGAAGTCGGTGAACGGCAATCTCAGATACAGCGGTCGCGATTTGGCGGGCATGACCCCGAGTCTAGATTCGCTTGAAGAACGGGCGCATCCGTACTCCGATGTGGTGGATCGTGGTACTGCCGACCGGGATGACGAACCTCTCGTCAATATGCGACCCGAACCGCCGCCCGCCGAGCGCGACTTTGGTCACCACGTCGTACACCGCGCGGACCTCGTCGCCGGCGACGGTGTACTCCGGCTTGGTGGTCGCCGCGATGATCCGGAATTGCGGGCCGCGGTTGAGGCTGCGCCGCAAGTGATCTCCGGAAAATCCGGTCTTGATGCCCTGCTCGATCCGGATGCAGTCCGGCGCAAACGGGACCGCGTCGCCGTTGTGGCTGACCAGTGCGTCGATGTAGGACTGGGCGGCGGCGATGCGGTCGTCGTCGGAAACAGTCATGAAACGGGGCCCACTAGATGCGCTCGATGATGGTGCCCGTCGACAGCGCGCCACCGGCGCACATGGTGATCAGCGCGGTGCTTTGATCGGATCGCTCCAGCTCGTGCAGCGCGGTGGTGAACAGCCGGCTGCCGGTACAGCCCACCGGATGCCCCAGCGCAATCGCGCCGCCGTTGACGTTGACTCGGGCCATGTCGGCGTTGTGCACCCGGGCCCAGGACAGCACCACCGATGCGAACGCCTCGTTGATCTCGACGATGTCGATGTCGCCCATCTTCATGCCGGCCTTCTCCAGCACCTTCGTGGTGGACTGCACCGGGCCGTCCAGATGGTAGTAGGGCTCGGCGCCGACCAGCGCCTGGCTGACGATCCGCGCCCGCGGCTTCAAACCGATGGCCTTGGCTTTTTCTTCATCCATCCACAACACCGCCGCCGCGCCGTCCGAGATCTGCGACGACGTGCCGGCGGTGTGGATGCCACCGTCGAGCACCGGCTTGAGCTGGCTCAATCCCTCCAGCGTGGTGTCCCGCAGACCCTGGTCACGGCTGACCGCGTGGCGCTCGCTGGTGGGTTGCTTCTGCTCGTCGAGCACCGGCGCCTCGATCGGTGAGATTTCCCGGTCGAAGCGGCCCTCGTCCCAGGCCCGCTTGGCATGCAGCTGAGAGGCCAATCCGAACTCGTCGATGTCCTCGCGGGTGATGCCGCGACGCTTGGCGATGCGCTCGGCGGCTTCGAACTGGTTGGGCAGATCGATGTCCCAGGACTCCGCGCGCCAGTTGCGGTCAGGACCCGCGTTGGCGCCCAGCCCGACGCGGCTCATCGCCTCGATCCCGCAGGCGATGCCGATGTCGATGGCGCCCGCCGCGATCAGCCCGGCGATCAGGTGGTTGGCCTGCTGCCCGCTGCCGCATTGGCAGTCGACGGTGGTGGCGCCGACGTGCTCGGGCAGACCCAAGGTCAACCATGCCGTGCGGGTGATGTTGTTGGATTGCTCCGCGTACTGCGTCACGCAGCCGCCGATGAGCTGCTCGACGTCGCCGGCATCGATACCGGCCTTATCCACAAGCGCCTTCTGAACCGCGCCCAGCAGCTCGGTGGCGTGTAGCCCCGACAACCATCCGGCGCGTTTGCCGATGGGGCTGCGGGTGGCTTCGACTATTACCGGGTTACCCATGGGGTCAGGCTAGAACACGTTTCATTACCCTGACAAGCGACGATGCCCTGACACCTTTTGGTCTGCGGTTGAGGCATGTTTTACTGGCACTAGAACACGTTGCATTGAGGAGCGCATTGATGCCTACCCCCAGTCTTCCCGCAGGGTTCGACTTCACCGATCCCGACATCTATACCCAGCGGCTGCCGATGGAGGAGTTCGCCGAGCTGCGCAGCTCCGCGCCGATCTGGTGGAACGAGCAGGTGCCGGGTAACGGCGGCGGATTCCACGACGGTGGCTTCTGGGCAATCACCAAACTCGAGGACGTCAAGGAGGTGTCGCGGCGCAGCGACATCTTCTCCAGTTACGAGAACGGTGTGATCCCGCGGTTCAACAACGACATCGCCCGCGAGGACATCGAAGTCCAGCGGTTCGTGATGCTGAACATGGACGCCCCGCACCACACCCGGTTGCGCAAGATCATCTCCCGCGGCTTCACGCCCCGCGCCGTCGGTCGCCTGCACGACGAGCTGCATGAGCGTGCCCAGAAGATCGCGAAGGCGGCGGCGGCTGCCGGCTCGGGCGACTTCGTCGAGCAGGTGTCTTGTGAGCTGCCGTTGCAGGCGATTGCTGGTCTGCTCGGCGTGCCTCAGGAAGACCGCGACAAGCTGTTCCGCTGGTCGAACGAGATGACCGGCAACGACGACCCGGAATACGCCGACATCGATCCCAAGGCCTCTTCCGCGGAGTTGATCATGTACGCGATGAAGATGGCCGAGGAAAAGGCGAAGAACCCCGGCGACGACATCGTGACTCAGCTGATCGAGGCCGACATCGAAGGAGAGAAGCTCACCGACGACGAGTTCGGCTTCTTCGTTGTGATGCTTGCGGTCGCCGGCAACGAGACCACCCGGAACTCCATTACGCAGGGCATGATGGCCTTCGCCGACCACCCCGACCAGTGGGAGCTCTTCAAAAAGGAGCGCCCGGAAACCGCCGCCGACGAGATCGTGCGGTGGGCCACCCCGGTCACCTGTTTCCAGCGCACTGCGCTGGAGGACTACGAGTTGTCCGGTGTGCAGATCAAGAAGGGCCAGCGGGTGATCATGTTCTACCGGTCGGCCAACTTCGACGAAGAGGTCTTCGAGGACCCGTATAAGTTCAACATCCTGCGCGATCCCAACCCGCATGTCGGATTCGGCGGCACCGGCGCGCACTACTGCATCGGCGCCAACCTGGCCAAGATGACGATCAACCTGATCTTCAACGCGGTCGCCGACAATATGCCCGACCTCAAGCCGATCTCGGCGCCCGAGCGGCTACGGTCGGGCTGGCTCAACGGCATCAAGCACTGGCAGGTCGACTACACCGGACAGTGCCCGGTGGCGCACTGATGGACTTCACGCCCGACCCGGCGCAGCAGGCTGTCGCCGACGTGGTCACGTCGGTACTGGATCGGGATAACACCTGGGAGGCGTTGGTAGCCGGCGGCGTCACCGCGCTGCCGGTGCCCGAGCGGCTGGGCGGCGACGGCGTCGGTTTGCCCGAGGTCGCGACGGCGCTGACCGAGATCGGTCGCCACGGCCTCGTCGGTCCGGCGTTGGCCACCCTCGGGCTCGGTGCCGTGCTGCTGCTGGATCTGGCTTCCGACGACCAACAGGACCGCTACCTCGGCGGCCTGGCCAAGGGTTCGCTGCTCACTGCGGCACTGAACGAGCCCGGCACCGCGCTGCCGGAACGGCCCGCAACCACTTTCGTGCACAGTCGACTGTCTGGCACCAAAGTCGGTGTCGGGTATGCGGAAAAAGCGGACTGGATGCTCGTGACTACCGACAGCGCCGTCGTTGTGGTGTCACCCAAGGCCGAAGGCGTGCACCTGGCAAAGACGCCGACATCCAATGGATCCGACGAGTACGTCGTCACGTTCTCCGATGTCGCGGTGGCCGAAGAGGATGTGCTGATTGGAGCGACCCCGCAGCGGGTGAACCAGCTTGCGCTGGCGGCGATCGGTGCGTATGCGGCCGGCCTGGTCGCCGGCGCGTTGCGGTTGACGGCCGATTATGTGGCGAACCGGCACCAGTTCGGCAAGCCGCTGTCAACCTTTCAGACCGTCGCCGCACAGCTCGCCGAGGTCTATATCGCTTCGCGGACCATCGATTTGGCATCGACATCGGTGATCTGGCGCCTGTCCGAAGGGCGGGACGCGGCCGACGACCTGGATGTGCTCGGCTACTGGATTACGTCGCAGGCGCCGCCGGTGATGCAGATCTGCCACCACCTGCACGGCGGGATGGGCATGGACATCACCTATCCGATGCACCGGTACTACTCCACGATCAAGGACCTGACCCGGCTGCTGGGCGGGCCTTCTCATCGCCTCGATCTGGTGGGAGCGCAATGTTCATCGAACTGACGCCGGAGCAGCGCCAGCTGCAAGCCGAGCTACGGCAATACTTTTCGAACCTCATCTCGGCCGACGAGATGAAAGCGATGGGGGAAGACCGCCACAACGCCGCGTATCGCGCGGTAATCCGGCGGATGGGCCAGGACGGCAAACTCGGCGTGGGATGGCCCAAGGAATTCGGCGGTCTCGGCTTCGGTCCGATCGAGCAGCAAATATTCGTTAACGAGGCCCATCGCGCCGACGTGCCACTGCCGGCCGTGACGTTGCAGACGGTGGGTCCCACCCTGCAGGTGTTCGGCAGCGAGATGCAAAAAAAGAAGTTCCTGCCCGCGATCCTGGCCGGCGAGGTGCACTTTGCGATCGGCTATACCGAGCCCGAGGCCGGTACCGACCTGGCGTCGTTGCGGACCACCGCCGTGCGCCACGGCGACGAGTACATCGTCAACGGCCAGAAGATCTTCACCACCGGCGCCCATGACGCCGACTACATCTGGCTGGCTTGCCGCACCGACCCGGAAGCCGTTAAGCACAAGGGTATTTCGATCCTGATCGTCGACACCAAGGATCCAGGCTACTCGTGGACGCCGATCATCTTGTCCGACGGCGCCCACCACACCAATGCTACGTACTACAACGACGTGCGGGTGCCGGCCGACATGCTGGTCGGCGAGGAGAACGGCGGATGGCGGCTGATCACGACCCAGCTCAACAACGAACGCGTGATGTTAGGGCCGGCGGGCCGGTTCGCCGCCATCTACGACCGTGTGCACGCGTGGGCATCCAAGCCGGGCGGTGACGGTGTCACTCCGATCGATCACGACGACGTCAAGCGCGCGCTCGGTGAGATCCATTCGATGTGGCGGATCAATGAGCTGCTCAACTGGCAGGTGGCGGCCGCCGGTGAAGACATCAACGTTGCCGATGCCGCATCGACGAAAGTATTTGGCACCGAACGAGTTCAGTACGTCGGTCGGCTCGCCGAAGAGATCGTCGGCAAATATGGCAACCCCGCCGAGCAGGATACCGCCGAGCTGCTCGACTGGCTCGACTCGCAAACCAAACGCAACCTGGTCATCACGTTCGGCGGTGGCGTCAACGAAGTGATGCGCGAGATGATCGCGGCCTCGGGCCTAAAGGTTCCCCGGGTACCGCGATGACCGACATTCAGGAAGCCGTCGCGGAGATCAAAGCGGCCGGCGCCGCGAAGCCGCGCGCCGCCCGCGATCCGGTGAACCAGCCGACGATCAACGGCTGGCTGGAAGCCATCGGCGACCGCAACCCGATCTACACCGACGAGGCGGCCGCCCGTGCGGCGGGGCACCCGGGAATCGTCGCTCCACCAGCCATGATTCAGGTGTGGACGATGTTCGGGCTGGGCGGAGAACGGCCGAACGATGACCCCATGGGCCCCGTCATGAAGTTGTTCGACGACGCCGGCTACGTCGGCGTGGTCGCCACCAACTGCGAGCAGACCTATCACCGGTACCTGCAACCCGGCGAGCAGGTCAGCATCACCTCCGAGATGGGTGACGTAGTCGGGCCCAAGCAGACCGCGCTGGGTGAAGGCTGGTTCGTCAACCAGCACATCATCTGGCGGGTGGGCGCCGAGGACGTCGCCGAAATGAACTGGCGCATCCTTAAATTCAAGCCCCGCGAGCCCGAGGCCGCACCGACCGCCGTACCTGCGGACCTGAACCCAGACGCGATGATGCGGCCTTCGGTTTCCCGTGATACCGCGTTCTTCTGGGAGGGTGTCAAGGCGCACGAGTTGCGGATCCAGCGCCGGCCCGATGGTAGCCTGCAGCACCCGCCGTTGCCGGCCGTCTGGCAGGACAAAGCCAAGCCGATCGACTACGTGGTGTCCGGCGGTACCGGGAAGGTGTTCAGCTTCGTGGTGCACCACGCACCGAAAGTGCCCGGCCGCACACCGCCGTTCGTGATCGCCCTCGTCGAGCTCGAAGAGGGGGTGCGGATGCTCGGCGAGTTGCGCAACGTCGACTCTGCCACCGTGAAGATCGGAATGCTGGTTCGGGCAACCTATATCGACTTTCCGGCCGGTGACAGCGGGCCGGAGTGGACCCTCTATGCATGGGAGCCTGACGTATGAGAGCTCCGACAGTGGAGGTCGGCACCAAGCTACCCGAGCTGTCGCTGTACGGCGACCCCACGTTCATCATCTCGACGGCTCTGGCGACCCGCGACTTTCAAGACGTGCACCACGACCGCGACAAGGCGCAGTCCAAAGGCTCGAAGGACATTTTCGTCAACATCCTGACCGATACCGGCCTGGTGCAGCGGTACGTCACCGACTGGGCTGGCCCGTCGGCGTTGATCAAGTCGATCGGGCTGCGGCTGGGTGTGCCGTGGTACGCCTATGACACGGTCACGTTCTGCGGTGAAGTGACCGCGGTGGAAGACGGCCTGATCACTGTGAAAGTCGTGGGCCGCAATAGTCTTGGCGATCACGTTATCGCGACCACCACCCTCACGATCGGGGACGTCTGATGTCCCCCGCGAGCGGGAGGTACCCCCTGTCCGGTAAGGCTGCCATCGTCGGCATTGGCGCCACCGACTTCTCCAAGGATTCCGGTCGCAGTGAGCTTCGGCTGGCCGCCGAGGCCGTGCTGGACGCACTCGACGACGCGGGTCTCACCCCTGCCGACGTCGACGGGCTGACTACGTTCACGATGGACAGCAACACCGAAGTTGCCGTCGCGCGCGCAGCCGGCATCGGTGAGCTGAAGTTCTTCTCCAAGATTCACTATGGCGGCGGCGCGGCCTGTGCCACCGTCCAGCAGGCGGCGATGGCCGTCGCGACCGGCGTGGCCGACGTAGTGGTGGCTTACCGGGCCTTCAACGAACGTTCTGGCATGCGGTTCGGCCAGGTGCAGACTCGGTTGGTGGGAGATGCCAGCGCCCAAGCCGATTCGACGGCTGCGGACAATTCGTTTTCGTATCCGCATGGGCTTTCGACGCCCGCGGCGCAGGTGGCGATGATCGCGCAGCGGTATATGCATCTGTCCGGCGCGACCAGTCGTGACTTCGGTGTCATTTCGGTGGCCGACCGCAAGCATGCCGCCAAGAACCCGAAGGCCTACTTCTATGAGAAGCCGATAACCATTGAGGACCATCAGAATTCGCGGTGGATCGCCGAGCCACTGCGTCTGCTGGACTGCTGCCAGGAAACCGATGGCGCTGTGGCGATCGTGGTGACTTCGGCCGAGCGGGCCAAGGATCTCAAGCACCGGCCGGCGATCATCGAGGCAGCGGCGCAAGGCTCGAGCCCCGACCAATACACGATGGTCAGCTTCTACCGGCCCGAACTCGGCCTGCCCGAGATGGGCCTGGTGGGTCAGCAGCTCTGGCAGCAGTCCGGGCTGTCGCCGACCGATATCCAAACCGCGGTGCTCTACGACCACTTCACGCCCTTCACGCTGATTCAGTTGGAGGAGTTGGGATTCTGCGGCAAGGGTGAAGCCAAGGACTTCATCGCCGACGGTGCGATCGAGGTGGGCGGCCGGCTGCCGATCAACACCCACGGCGGTCAGCTCGGCGAGGCCTACATCCACGGCATGAACGGCATCGCAGAGGGAGTCCGCCAACTACGGGGCACGTCGGTGAACCCGGTGCCCGATGTCGAGCATGTGCTGGTCACCGCCGGCACCGGGGTGCCGACGTCCGGCCTGATCCTCGGCGCAAAAGGGGCTAGGCCGGAACCAGCTCCACCCCGGTGAGCACCACCGCGTTGTCGCGGGCAGGCGCGATCACGTTGGCCAGCAGCCGGCCGCCTTCCTTCCATACGGCGGCCTTCAGCATCTCGCCCGGGTAGGCCACGCCGGTGAAACGCGCGCCGTAGGACGCGACGGCGGCGACGTCGGCGTCGAGCAGGGCATCGACGAGTGCCTTGCAGGTCATGCCGTAGGTGCATAAGCCATGCAGGATGGGCCGGGGAAATCCTGCAGCAGCGGCGAATTCGGGATCGGAGTGCAGCGGATTGCGATCGCCGCAGAGCCGGTAGAGCAGCGCCTGCTGCGGCAGCACCGCAATGTCCAGCTCGAGATCCGGCGCACGGTCCGGTGCGGCCGCAGCCGTTGACGGCCCGCGCTCACCACCGAACCCGCCTTCGCCGCGGGCGAAGATCGAGCGCCGCTGCGTCCACAGCAGAGTTCCGTCCGGGGCACTGACTTTGGTCTCGGACCAGATCACCGCGGCCTTGCCCTTGTCCCAGATATCGGTGAACCGGGTGACCGCTTTCGCGGAACCTGATGGTGGCAACGGCGCGGGCGCGGTTACTTGCTCGCTGGCGTGCAACACCTTGCTCAGCTCGATGTCGATGCCGGGGAACTGCACGGTCGGCGGCTTGGTGGCGTGGAAAGTGGCCGCCACGTTGCCGAACGTCGGCAGCACCTGCGGGGTGTCGTCGACCAGATAGCGCAGCTCGCGTTGATCCATCGGGTCGGCACCCGCACCCAATCCCAAGTGGTAGAGCTGCACATCGGTGCTGCTCCAGGAGAATTCGATCGGAGGAAGCTCGGCGGCCAGCGCGACTTCCGGATTGATCGGCATGTCAGTGCTCTCCCGCGATATGCAGTGCGGCCAAGTAGCCGAAGGTCATCGCGGGCCCGATGGTGCCGCCCGGACCGGGATAGGTATGTCCCATCACCGGGGCGCTGACGTTGCCCGCCGCGTAGAGGCCTTCGATGATGCTGCCGTCGTCGCGCAGTGCGCGACCCTGTTTGTCGGTCCGGACACCGCCTTTGGTGCCCAGGTCGCCGGGCACCATCTTGGCGGCGAAATAAGGCGGGTGACTGATCTCGCCGAGGTTGGGATTCGGCTTGTTGGTCGGGTCGCCGTAGTACCTGTCGTATGCGCTCTCGCCGCGGTGGTAGTCGGCGTCGACACCCGAGCGGGCAAAGCCGTTGAAACACTCAACCGCAGAGGTGAACTCGTCGACCGGTAGGCCGGCCTTGGTGGCCAGCTCCTCGAGCGTATCGGCCTGGACGATCACGCCGGATTCCAGCCATCTGCGTGGAATACGTTGTCCTGGCTGCAATCCGGCGAAGATATAGCGGTTACGGTATTGCTGGTCGAACACCAGCCAGGCCGGAATGTTCTCACCTGGGCCCGGGCCCTGGCCGTACTCGCCGCCGTACATGTGGTGGCACGCCTCGACGTAAGGCATGGATTCATTCATGAATCGTTGGCCGGACATGTTGACGATAATCGAGCCCGGCGAGTTGCGCTCCGACAATGCGAACCACGGTGCGCCCACCAGCGGGACGGTTGGCCCCCACCACGCGTCCTCCATGATCTCCAGTGCCGCGCCGACCTTTTCGGCAGCGAGGATGCCATCTCCCGTGTTGGCTTTCGCGCCGACCGTCCACTCGGTGGTGATGGGAGCACGCTGATACTTGACTCGCATTTGCTCGTTGTGCTCGAATCCCCCGCAGCCCAGAATCACTCCCTTTCGGGCCCGAATCAGCTGCGGTTCAACGGATTCAGGTGCCTCACTTTCGCGCACGTAGACGCCGCGGACCGCCCCGTCCTCGACGTAGAGGTCGGTTAGGGCGGTGTTGAGCTGCACCGGAACACCGGCCTTGCGCAGCCCGATCCGAAGCGGCGCGATGAGCGCGCGTCCCATGCCGACGAGGTTCTTGCCGGTCGCTTTCGCCCACATCGTGCGCGCGCCCACCTTGAGGCTGCGCAGCACACCTCGCGGATGGCGCTTGAGCTGGTTCAATCGCACGTAGTCCTGTTGCATCACAACGACGTTCAGCGGAACCTTGCCGTACGCGGGCTCCAGTCCGGGGAGATCGGGGCCGAGCTTGTTGGCATTGAACGGCTTTGGCTCGATGGAACGCCCGGACGGGCGGCCACCCGGCGCCTCCGGGTAGTAGTCGGAGTACCCGGGCACCCAGCACATTTTCAGCGGCGTGTGCTTGAGCACGAACGACAGCATCTCGGGCCCACGTTGGAGGTAGGTGTCGATGCGCTCAGGTTCGACGATGTCGCCGATGATTCCGTGCAGATAGGTGCGGGCCGCTTCCGCCGTGTCCTTGACGCCGTCACGGTTGAGGACCTCGTTGTTGGGAATCCACACCCCGCCGCCGGAGCGTGCAGTCGAGCCGCCGTAGTGCGCAGCCTTCTCGATGACTATTGTCGAAAGACCTCGGTGGGCGGCCGCAAGGGCAGCGACCATGCCGGCGCCGCCGCTGCCGACCACGACGACGTCGAACTCCTGAGCTGTCATGTAGAACACGTTATAGAATTGCCAGGGCCGGGCGCTACTGCCCCGGTCACACGAACGAGGGGACTTCGGCTAAATGATCCCGTCTGCCACCCGTGATGTGCTGGCCGCCGATCTCGCGCAGGCCGAGCGTAGCCGCCAGCCGATCGCGCCACTGACGTCAGCGCACCCCGAGATCGACGTCGTCGACGCCTACGAGATCCAGCTGATCAATATCCGCCAGCGGGTCGCGGAAGGTGCCCGGGTGGTGGGGCACAAGGTGGGCCTGTCGTCGCTGGCGATGCAACAGATGATGGGCGTCGACGAGCCGGACTACGGGCATCTGCTCGACGAGATGCAGGTGTTCGAGGACATCCCGGTCAGGGCGGACAAGTACCTCTATCCACGGGTAGAGGTCGAAGTCGGTTTCATCCTGGCCCATGACCTGCCGGGCGCGAATTGCACCGAAGACGACGTGCTGGCGGCCACCGAGGCGTTCGTGCCGTCCATCGAGCTGATCGACACCAGGATCACCGACTGGAAGATCGCGCTGTGCGACACCATCGCCGACAACGCGTCCTCGGCGGGTTTCGTGCTCGGCGCGGGCCGACTGGCGCCGGCCGACATCGACATCACCCAGATCGACGCGGTGCTGACCCGCAACGGCGAGGTGGTGGCAAAGGGCCGCAGCGACGCGGTGTTGGGCAATCCGGTGACCGCAGTGGCGTGGCTGGCCCGCAAGGTGGAAAGCTTTGGTGTGCGGCTTCGGGCCGGTGACATCGTGTTACCCGGTTCGTGCACCCGGGCGATCGACGCCGGTCCCGGCGACAACTTCGTCGCCGAGTTCGCCGGACTCGGGGCCGTCCGGTTGTCTTTCGAGTAATGAGGAGCGTCCATGCCGTCGAAGGCAAAGGTGGCCATTGTCGGATCGGGCAATATCAGCACCGACCTGCTGTACAAGCTGTTGCGCTCGGAGTGGCTCGAGCCGCGCTGGATGGTCGGTATCGACCCGCAGAGTGAAGGCTTGGCGCGGGCGCGCAAGCTGGGTTTGGAGACCACCCACGAAGGTGTCGACTGGCTGTTGGCGCAGCCCGACAAGCCCGACCTGGTATTCGAGGCGACCAGCGCCTACGTGCACAAAGACGCGGCCCCGAAGTATGCGGCGGCGGGGATCCGGGCCATTGACCTGACTCCGGCCGCGGTCGGACCCGCAGTCATTCCGCCCGCGAATCTGCGCGAACACCTCGACGCGCCCAACGTCAACATGATCACCTGCGGGGGACAGGCGACCATTCCTATCGTTTACGCGGTGTCGCGGGCCGTCGCAGACATAGGTGGGGTGCCCTATGCCGAGATCGTCGCCTCGGTGGCATCGGTGTCGGCCGGGCCGGGCACCCGAGCCAACATCGACGAATTCACCAAGACGACCAGCAAGGGCGTCGAGACCATCGGCGGCGCCAAGCGCGGTAAGGCGATCATCATCCTCAACCCCGCTGACCCGCCGATGATCATGCGCGACACCATCTTCTGCGCCATCCCCGAGGACGCCGACCGCGACGCGATCGCCAAATCCATCCACGACATGGTGGCCGAGGTACAGACCTACGTGCCCGGATACCGGCTGCTCAACGAGCCGCAATTCGACGAGCCGTCGATCAACTCCGGCGGTCAGGCGCTGGTCACCACCTTCGTCGAGGTCGAAGGTGCCGGCGATTACCTGCCCCCATATGCGGGCAACCTCGACATCATGACCGCCGCGGCCACCAAGGTCGGCGAAGAGATCGCCAAGGAATCGCTGTCCGCGACGGCGGGAGGAGCGCAGGCATGAGTACCCGCGCCGTCGACGATGCAGTGGGGGCACCCCCAGCCGCGCAGTGGCGAGGGGGACAAAGCGATGAGGAGGAGTGGCGCCAATGAGCACCCAGGAGATCTTCTTCAACCCGATCTGGGACGTCCGCATGACCGACACGTCGCTGCGGGACGGTTCGCACCACAAGCGTCACCAGTTCACCAAGGACGAGGTCGGCGCCATCGTGGCCGCGCTGGACACCGCCGGTGTGCCGGTCATCGAGGTCACGCACGGCGACGGACTGGGCGGCTCGAGCTTCAACTACGGCTTTTCCAAGACACCTGAGCAGGAGCTGATCAAGCTCGCCGCGGAGACCGCCAAAGAAGCCAAGATCGCCTTCCTGATGCTGCCCGGTGTGGGCACCAAGGAGGACATCAAGGAAGCCCAGAACAACGGCGGGTCGATCTGCCGGATCGCCACGCACTGCACCGAGGCCGACGTGTCGATCCAGCATTTCGGCCTGGCCCGAGAGCTGGGCCTGGAAACCGTCGGGTTCTTGATGATGGCGCACACCATCCCGCCCGAGAAGCTGGCCGCGCAGGCCCGGATCATGGCCGACGCGGGATGCCAGTGCGTCTACGTGGTCGATTCCGCCGGCGCGCTGGTGCTCGAAGGAGTGCGCGATCGGGTGGCGGCCTTGGTCGCCGAACTCGGCGACGACGCCCAGGTCGGCTTCCACGGCCACGAAAACCTCGGGCTGGGGGTGGCCAACTCGGTGGAGGCCGTCCGGGCGGGCGCCAAGCAGATCGACGGCTCTTGCCGCCGCTTCGGGGCTGGGGCGGGCAACGCCCCCGTCGAGGCGCTCATCGGGGTGTTCGACAAGATCGGCGTCAAGACCGGCATCGACTTCTTCGATATCGCTGACGCCGCCGAGGATGTTGTTCGCCCGGCGATGCCGGCCGAGTGCCTGCTGGACCGCAATGCCCTGATCATGGGGTACTCCGGGGTCTACTCCAGCTTCCTCAAGCACGCCGTTCGGCAGGCTGAGCGCTACGACGTCCCGGCTCATCAGCTGCTGCACCGGGCCGGCCAGCGCAAACTCATCGGCGGTCAGGAAGATCAGCTCATTGATATCGCGCTGGAGATCAAGCGCGAACAGGCCGCAAGCGGTCAGGAAGCCGTCGCGCACTAGTTTCACAGCTTCGGCATGGGCAGCGGTAACACTCTGCGCGTACCCTCGATTAGCAGATCAAGGTATTGCGAGAGCCAGTCCGCAAAAGGAGCAATCCGATGACCATGACTTCTGGAACCTCATGGTCCCGTCGCCGCGGACTGTACCGTCTGTTCGCTGGTGGCCTGCTGAGCGCCGCGGCCGCCACGCTCATGGCATTGCCCATGGCGAGCACGGCGAACGCCGACTGCGATCAGACCGTGGGTAATTCCATCGACCAGTACCTACAGCGGCATCCCGACCTGCACCAGGAGCTGCAGGCCAGGGCGCAGGCCGAGGGCGACGGCCCCAACGTCATCGACTACCTCAATCGGCACCCCGATGTGCGGCAGCACCTGATCGACCTGTCGCAGCAGTGCGTGCCGTAGCCGGGGGATGAGCGAGCCTCGTCTGTACGTGCCCGCGCCAACACGCGGAAATGTTCGCCCATTGACGAAAATTAGAACACGTTCTAGCGTCAAGACGTGTCCGCTCCTCTTTTTTCTAACCCGCTGATCTCCGCGATCGCCGAGGCCGAAGAACTGGTCGCCGGCGCGCCGCATATCGAGACCGAAGCCGACCTGCTCGAGGGGCTGCAATACCT
>Ga0335075_10004405_pt1 | contig 22042 bp, 16 predicted proteins | sample Lox_Sample_24_FD_206723 | JGI IMG/M metagenome (GOLD analysis project Ga0335075, IMG submission 206723) | Soil microbial communities from Loxahatchee National Wildlife Refuge, Florida, United States - Lox_Sample_2.4 | ecosystem: Environmental > Terrestrial > Soil > Wetlands | place: USA...
AGCACCCCGCTCTACGACGGAACCCACTTCGCCCAGAAAGGCGTGGTGTTCGTCAGCATCTCCTATCGCGTCGGCTCTTTTGGCTTCCTAGCCACGCCGCAGCTCAGCAGCGAAAGCGGCCATGGATCGGGCAATTACGGGCTGCTCGACCAAATCGCCGGGCTCAAGTGGATCCAGAGGAACATCGCCAAGTTCGGTGGCGACCCAGCCAAAGTCACCATACTTGGCCATTCCGCGGGAGGTTTCTCGGTCAGCATGCTTGCCGCCTCGCCCGTGGCCAAGGGACTGTTCCGCGCCGTGATCTCCGAAAGCGGCTCCAATTTCACGCCGCCGGAGGATTCTCCCTGGGCCGGGAGCAACATTGAAACGCTGCGAATGTCAGAAGCGGCTGGTGAGGCGTGGCTTAAGAGCCTGGGCGCTTCAACCCTCAAGGAAGCGCGGGCGCTGCCCGCCGCCACGCTGCTGGCAGCGCAACGGACCAGGGGCGGGCCGCGCTTCTGGCCTCCGGTCGATGGCTACGTAATCACCGGCGACCAATACAAACTATGGCGGGAAGGCAGCTTCAATGACACGCCCATCCTCGTCGGTGACGTTTCCGATGAAGCAGCGGGCTTCGGTGTCCGCAAAACCGATCCGGCTGCCTTCGAGGCGATGGTGCGCCGCGGCTATGGCAAGAAGGCAGACGCCATCCTAGCAGCCTATCCGCATGCCACCGATGCGGAAGCCACGCGCTCCGCGACGCAACTGAGCAGCGACACTATCTTCGACTGGAACCAATACACCTGGGCGTGCCTCGAATCATCGTACGGCAAGCACAAGGCTTACATGTACTACTTCAACCTGCCCACCAAGAGGGATACCAACGGCTCCACGCATGGACAGGAGGTCGCGTACGTGTTCGGCAACCTCGGGGGCCCCGGACGCCCTGCGCCGACGGAGGCGGATGAGGCAATTTCGCAGGAGATGCAGAGCTACTGGGTCAATTTTGCGACGAATCGTGATCCGAACGGTCCGGGCCTGCCGCCTTGGCCGGCTTTCACCGAAGCCGCGCCTCTTGTCATGCGGTTCGGCGTGGATTCAGGTCCAGCGCCCATCCCTCACCTCGATAGATTAAAGGTGCTCGGAGCCTACTACGCATGGAGGCGCGCAAGCTCCAACTAAGTGCGCGGCGCGCCGGTGTCCCCCGTCGCCGGCGCGATACCCGAGTCGTCAGAAAGCATCGCAACGACAAATTTTCTACCCGTCGCGCAGGCACGCCGTGGCCGCCGATTCCGCGAACAAATTGGAATTGTGCTGATTGGAATTTCTCTCACTGCGTTGCGGCATTTAACGTGCTCCTAGCCCATTCAGAGATGGTCTGCTTGTTAGCCCTAGCAGCCGACTCGTAAGCTTGCAATTCATCGGGCGTGAGGCGCACACGAAGGAATTGCGCCTTAGCGTGCCCCTTCGGTAGCGGCGGTCGTCCCGCCTTTTTACGCTTCGGCTTCTGATTCACGGTTTCTAAACTCCAAAGGCACTCGCGGTCGCACGATCGCGCCTGCCGACTTTGAAAGAAGGAACAAGCTCCGTATCAGAGCCAATCGCAGCCCACGTCCACACATCGCCAAGCGTAGGGCTATCTTCGGGCCGACCGCACATGCTTTTCCTTCTTGCCGACCAACCCCAATTTCATCTAGCTGATGTGTTGGCAGGAAAGATCGCCCATCTTGGCGTCTGGGAGCGAGGCAGACTTTTCCGACGCGCACGTCCAGCCGCATGATGGTATCCCGATGCACGCCGGTTTGCCGTTCGGTCGGGCGAATGCTAGAGCGTTCCGCCCGCGCTCCTATGATCGCTGTCTGCTTTTCCGCGCTCGGGCCGTTTGCCATCGGTGTATCTCCTGTGGCAATTGCTGTATCCCGATAACTAGGACTTGTCAAGCCATATTCTTGTGGTACAGTAATACTGCCATGAGGGTTATTCTCGTTGTTTTGCTGACAATCGCCGCCCCAATAAAAGGACAAGGTAATGGCACCAAAGCCGACGCTCAAACAAAGGATTCCCAGAACGTCGAATCGTCTAACACGTCGTCTCGGTCCGTCGGCGTAGTAAAGCAACAGGCACCCGACAGTAATAAGAATCAGTCCGCCGCTAAACCGGACAATTACCTCCACCATCTGCTTCTGCCTGAAACTCTGGCAGATATCGTCTTGGCCATCGTCGGCATCGTCGGCATCTGTGTGACGATTAAAACCCTCAAGGCCATACAGAGACAGGCGCTGATAATGATTCAACAGGCGCGTATTTTTACGCGGCAAGCGAAGGCTAGCGAAGATGCCATCATAGCGGCTAAGGCTAGTTCCGACATCTTGGCCAACATCGAAAGAGCCTGGGTTAACGTTCGGCTCACAATGCAGGACAGTAGCATCTATTTCATCGAAATTACGAACTTTGGCCGCACGGTGGCCGATATTCAGAGAATCGTCACGGAATACAGCCTCATCAAAGAGGGCGCAGAGCCACCTCACCCGCCATGGGTCCCAACCATCCATAGGAAAAGCAAATTGCTTGTTCCTAATCAGCCTTGGCCTGCCTTGATCGTGAATCTGGATGGAGATTTCGGAACCGGTGTTCTTCAGAAACTCCGCAATGGTGAGATGAGATTCAGCTACCGCGTTTCCGTTCATTACGCGGGTATCAGACCTGACTGCCGAAGCGAATGTCTGTACTTTTGGAAAAACTCTGGCACCGATGGGCGTCTTATGCCAGTAGAAGCACCCGAATATAATCCACACACTTAACAGAACCCAAATTAGGACACCACCGATAGATTCTTCCTATTGCATTCTGTTTACTTGTATGCTAACATGCATTGTTTTTAGTTGCTTGCGCGAACCCGCTGAGGGCGGGTCAAGGCAACTAGACCAAAGCAACGGCAACCACCGGCCGGCGCGACTCGTGCAGATTGTTCCGGTGGGCGGCTGAAACGGAGAACAGGAACCAAGTGAAGTGCCCGACCACAACGACCGAAAGCGCAGCCCAGGCGCGGCCTCGGCTCCGTAGGCTGTGCTTGGTTGCGCATCAGTCCTCGCCATTCGCCTTTTCTTCCCGCTCGCGTATCGCTTTAGGGCGGAACGCTCATTCGACCTCAACCACGCGTAAACCACTCAAAACAAATGATCGCCTCATAGCAAGGGCGGAACTTCCCGGTGCATTTACTTGTACGGTTTTTTACCGTAAAAACTTGGCTGAGATGAATCCCGCGGGGCTGAATTTATGCCTCTGGCGGGGCCGACCGTCGCCCGCAGACTCCATTCACGAGTCACAAATTCCCGGTTCGGGCAACGAACTGGGTTCCTTCGCGCGCGGTTTGCGCGATGCCGGAACACCAATCGCGGGCCGGATCGGATTTCTGCTACGATGGGCACGTTATGACACCTGACACTGCCGATAGCCGGCGCATGAGCCGTACGCTGGAGCAGACCGATCCCGAGATCGCTCAGGCCATTGCCGATGAAACTCGCCGCCAAGCCACCGGCCTTGAACTGATCCCTTCGGAAAATTTCGTTTCCGAGGCGGTACTCGAAGCCATGGGCTCCGTTTTTACCAACAAGTACGCCGAGGGCTATCCCGGCAAGCGCTACTACGGCGGCTGCGAATTTGCCGACCGCGTCGAGCAGCTGGCCATCGACCGCGCCAAGGCGCTCTTCGGCGCGGAGCACGCCAACGTCCAGCCGCATTCCGGCACGCAGGCCAATATCGCCGTCTACATGAGCGTGCTGCAGCCGGGAGATGTCGTCCTCGGCATGAACCTGGCCCACGGCGGCCATCTGACGCACGGCCATCCGCTGAATTTTTCCGGCATCACCTACAAATTCGTTCCCTACGGCGTGAGCAAAGAAACCGAAACCATCGACTATGACGAACTCGACCGCCTGGCCCACGAGCACAAGCCGAAAATGATCGTCGCGGGCGCCAGCGCGTATTCCCGGGTAATCGACTTCCCGCGCATGGCCCGCACCGCGCAGTCCGTCGGTGCGATTTTGTTTGTCGATATGGCGCACATCGCGGGCCTCGTCGCCGCGGGCGTCCACCCCAGCCCCGTCCCGCACGCGGATTTCGTTTCCACCACGACGCATAAAACTCTGCGCGGGCCGCGCGGCGGTCTAATTCTCTGCCGCGAAAAATACGCCAAGAATCTGGACCGCTCCGCCTTTCCCGGAATTCAGGGAGGGCCGCTGATGCACATCATCGCCGCGAAAGCAGTCTGCCTGAAGGAAGCCACGGAGCCCGGCTTCCGCGAGTATCAGCAGCAGGTGGTGGCCAACGCGAAAGCGCTCGCCGCCGCGATGGCCTCTCACGGTTTCCGCATCGTTAGCGGCGGCACGGACAATCACCTGTTTCTGGTCGATATTTATTCCCGGGGGCTGGTCGGCAGCGTGGCGCAGCCCGCGCTCGACCGCGCCGGCATCACCGTCAACAAGAATTCCATTCCTTTCGACCCGCTGCCGCCCATGAAGGCCAGCGGCATCCGCATGGGCACACCCGCCGTCACCACGCGCGGCATGCGCGAATCCGAAATGAAAAAAATCGCCGGATGGATCGCCGAGGTTTTACAGCACGTGGACGATGAATCCACCGGCGATCGCGTGCGCCGGGAAATCGCCGCCTTCGCGGAAAATTTTCCGCTCTACGCCCGCCGGCTGGAAGCCGCGGAAGCCACCGCTTCGTCCGGTTCGGCGGGCTGAAATGATCCCGTAGGGAGAAGCCGAATTTTTCAATCCAGAATAATTTCGAGCTCTTCCACGCGGCCATCGCGAATGGAAAATGCGCGCACCGCGCGCTCCGAATCCTCGCGCGGCGAAATAATGAAGTAGATGGCCTCCGAGTAATACGCCTGCTCGATATCCCGCGGCGAGGGCTCGTTCTTGCCGTTTGGATGCGAATGGTAAATGCCCAGCATTTCGACGCCTTCGGCGCGCATCGCCCGCATCAACGAGAAAATTTCCCGCGGCGCGATCTGGTAACACGTGGCGGGATTCTCCGCCGCGTTCGCGGCCGGAAAAATTCGAGTGATCGCTCCATCGCGTCCCGCGAGCAGCCCGCAGCATTCCACGGCTGCATCGCGCCGCGCCTGCGCGAGCATTTCCTCCACGATCGCTTTGGGAATGCCAACCGAGGAATTCACGGCGTCAGTTTATATCGCGGAACGAGCAGGAAGGTAGCTGTCGCTGCGGGTAAAAGAAACCACCAGCCGAATCAACGGAACGGCGCGACGCAATTGCGCCGCGCCATCCCGCTCGCGCTGAACCAACTCGATAAGGCTACGCCTTCTGCGCCTGGCGGCGGAGGAACGTCGGCACGTCGAGATCGTCGGAAGCCACTTCTTCGATGTCGCTAACGTTGCGCGCCACCTGCTGCACCACGTTTGCCGGGGGCGGCACCACCACGTTGGCAGGAGGCTGCTCGCGCGCCGCCTTCCACGTCTTGGGCAAATACGACGGCCGCGTGTGGGTCTTCTTGCCCGCCACTTCGCGGAAGCCCGCGGCAATCACGGTAATCTTCACGCCATCCTTCATGGCGTCGTCCTGCACCGCGCCGAAAATGATGTTGGCGTTTTCGTGCGCCGCTTTCTGGATCACGGACGAAGCTTCATGCACCTCGTGCAGCGAAAGAGTGGACGAACCGGTGATGTTGATCAGGATGCCCTGCGCGCCGTTGATGCAATTGTCTTCGAGCAGCGGGCTGTTGATGGCGCGATTTGCCGCGTCCACCGCGCGATTCGAACCGGACGCAACCGCCGTACCCATCACCGCGTAGCCCTGGCCGGACATGATGGTTTTCACGTCGGCAAAGTCGCGATTGATGATGCCGGGAATGGTGATGATATCGCTGATGCCCTGCACCGCCTGGCGCAAGATATCATCGGCGATGCGGAAGGCCTCGAAAAAGCTGGTGCCGGGCTCGACGCACTCCATCAGGCGTTCGTTGGGGATGACGATTACGGTGTCCACGCAGCCGATCAGTTCGGCGAGCGCCTGCTCGGCTTGCTGCAGGCGGCGCTTGCCTTCGAACGCGAAGGGTTTCGTGACCACGGCGACCGTCAGCGCGCCGAGTTCGGTAGCGAGATTGGCAACTACCGGCGCAGCGCCGCTGCCCGTGCCGCCGCCCAGGCCGGCGGTGACGAACACCATGTCCGAACCGTCCAGCGCCTCGAGAATTTTTTCGGTGTCCTCGAGCGCGGCTTTGCGGCCAGTCTCCGGATTCGCGCCCGCGCCCAAGCCCTTTGTCAGCTTCGCGCCCAACTGCAACTTCACCGGCGCTTGCGAAAGCTTCAGCGCCTGCAAGTCGGTGTTCGCGGCGATGAACTCCACGCCCTCGACCTTGGCGCGAATCATGCGGTTGACGGCGTTGGAACCGCCGCCACCCACGCCGATCACTTTGATCTTCGCGCCGTCCTGCTGCTCTTCGTTAAATGAAACTCGAAGATTCGCTTCCTTTGCCATGCTTCCTCCCCCAGAAATTCTCGCCCGGAGATTTTAAATTCCGCCCCGCCAACCGCCCCGCCCCGCAAACCTGCAATTTCACATTCACTACCGCGCCCCCGAATGCCGCGACCGCGTGTTGCTACGCCCCCGCAAACATGCTCTTCAGCTTGCCCATCAATCCCGTGGGGCGAGCGCCGGAGAGGCGGCGCGTGCGCGCCCCGTACAGCACCAATCCCACGGCAGTGGAATACTCGGGCTGGGAAACGTCTTCGCTCATGTCCGCAAGCCCTCGCGGCGAAGCCACGCGAACGGGCAGGTTGAACACGCGCTCGGTGAGCTCCGGCAATCCGCGCAGGTGCGCGCCGCCGCCGGTGAGAATAATTCCAGCGGGAATTTGCGATTCCATTCCGCCGCGCCGGAGCTCGTCGCGGATGAGCATCAGAAATTCCTGACCGCGCGGCTCTACAATATCCGCGAGCATACGCGCGAATACGGTGCGCGGTGGACGATCGCCCACGCTGGCGATTTCAATGGCCAGATCCTGCGCGGCGAGTTCGCGCACCGCGCTGGCGTGCTCGCGCTTGATCTTTTCCGCTTCCGGAATCGGCGTGCGCAGGCCAACCGCAAGGTCGTTGGTGAAGTGGTCTCCGCCGACGGGAATCGCCGCGGTGTGGCGCACCACTCCACCCGAGTAGGCGATCAGTTCGGTTGTGCCGCCGCCGATATCCAGCAGGCATGCGCCCAATTCGCGCTCGTCTTGCGTCAAGCAGGCTTCCGCGGACGCGAGCGGTTCGAGCACGGTATCGTCCACGCGCACGCCGGCGCGATTCACGGCGGTCACGATATTCTGAGTGGCTGACCCGGACGACGTGACGATGTGCACGTTGGCTTCGAGGCGCTGCCCGAGCATGCCGATGGCGTCGCGGATGTTGTCCTGCCCATCGAGGAAAAATTCCTGCGGCAGGACGTGCAGCACTTCGCGGTCTTCCGGCAGCGTCACGCCGCGAGCCACTTCGATGGCGCGACGCACGTCTTCGCGCTGAACGTCGCGCGGCTTGGCGCCCACGGTAATTCCGCCGCGGCTATTCACTCCGCGCACGTGCGTGCCGGCCACGCCCACCAATGCCGATTCCACTGGCATGCCCACGATCGCCTCGGCTTCTTCCACCGCGCGGCGAATGGAGCTGACCGCCAGGTCCAGATTGACGATCTGCCCCTTACGCCATCCTTTCGATTCCGCCGCGCCGAGCGCCGCGAATTTTACGCTGCCGTCGTCCGCCTGTTCACCGATCAGCGCGCACGTCTTCGTGCTGCCGATGTCCAGCGCCACGATGTGCCGTTCTTTCCTGGTCACGTTCCGTGCTCCTTCTTGGCCCCTGACCTGATCCTTACCTCACCCCGCCCTATCTCGAACGTCCGCCGGAGCGCGCGGCGGCAAAACTCCCAGCCTGCTGCGCAACGGCCGCCGACGCATCCGGATTCACGACAGCTTCTCCGTTGAATCGCAAATCGACGGATTGGACGCTGCCCGCCTTGGCGCGCCACTGCGCGATATCCTGCACCAGCGTCTGATATTTCGAAGCGAAATCGCCGCCGCCGAAATGAACGAGAATCGGCGCCGCCACGGGGGTCGAGGAATCCGCCGTATCGCCGCCAAGCGATGCGTCGCCGCCGAGACCGGTTACCGTGGCGGAAACGTCATCCAGATCCGAAAGATCCACTTCACTGATACGGCTCGCCGCATCCGGACCGGCTGACTGGATTTGTTGCATGAAGCCGGAGAAAAGCTGCATACGCTGCGCGCGGTCTTCCAGCGGCAGGTCGGGGCTGACGCCGGTGACCACCGGAAAGTCGAAATTCCCCTCCACGGGCCGGTCGAGAATCATTCCATGCACATCCACCAGCGCCATGCTGGAGCCTTCCCGGAGAAAAGCAATCGGCGTCCGCTCGGTAACGGAGACGGCAATGTGGTTGGGCAGCACGCGGCGAACGACGGCACTTTCGACCCACGGAATCGATTCAATCTCCTGTTGGCGTTCGTCGATCGGAACGCGCAGGATACTCTTGCCGCGATCGACGGCGAAAATCTCAAGGATGCTTCGGCGCGGCGTGTAGTGGGTTCCGGAAATGTTCACCTGATCCGGATGGATCAGCTCCATCGTGGGTGATGCCAGCAAGAACTGCCCGCATTCGAAGACCGCAAAGGCTCCGGCTAAACCGACGGCGGTCCACATCGCCGCGCGAAGATACGTATTCCAGGCTTTGCGCCCGAACTTGCGCCGCCGGATTTCGAGCGGCTTCTGGCGGCGAAGATACTTCGGCTCCTCGTCCGCGAGCACTTCCCGCGGGAAAGAATCCGGCTCGACGATCTTCAGTTTTGCCAGACGATCACCTCGTTCTCAAGCTCCACACCGAAAGCATCGCGCACGCGCCCCCGAACCGCACCGATGAGGCCCAGCATGTCCGCGCAGGTGGCATCGCCCGCATTCACGAAAAAGTTGGCGTGGCGGTCGCTGACCGCGGCGCCACCCACGCGAAAACCTTTCAATCCCAACTCGTCGATCATGCGCCCTGCCGAGCCGCCTGGGGGATTTTTGAAAATACAGCCGGCGCTGCGTTGATTGAGCGGCTGGCTGGCACGCCGTTTTTCGTTGCAAACGCGAATGCCGGCCAGGATTTCCTTGTACGGCTTGGATGGCAATTCGAGCTTCACATGTAGCATCACGTCGTTGGGCGCAAAAGAAGTGTGCCGGTAATCGAAGCGGATCTCCGCGCCGCGCAACGTTTCGATTGTTCCATTCGCCGCGCGATACAGCTGCACTTCGCGTACGTGGGGGCCGATCTGCGTCCCATATGCTCCGGCGTTCATGCGCAATGCCCCGCCCACGCTTCCCGGCACGCCGATCAAGCCCTCCATGCCGCCTAAATCGCGCTTCGCGCAAAAAGTGACGGCGCCTCCAAGATCCGCCGCCGCTTCGATGTACGCCGCATTGCCTTCAACGCGCATTCCGTCACGCGAAGACGCGAGATGCAAAGCTACCCAGGAGAGCTCTCCATCGCCGATCAGCACGTTGGTGCCGCCGCCGAGGAAGCGCCAGGCAATATTTTCATTGGCGAGCAAGCTCATCACTTCGGCGATGCGGTCGTAGCGACGCAGGATCAGCTCATCGGTGGTGCCGCCGATTTCAAGCGACGTGCGCGTGGCGAGCGACACTTCGTGCTGCACCTCCACGCCGAGATCGGCAAGTTTGGCCGCAAGTCGATCGTTAACGCGCATGCGTCGAAATCCTCGATTCGAGCAACATGGCCAGCTCGTCGGTCACGCGGCCCACGCTGCCCGCGCCGATCGTCAGCACCGCGTCGCCCGGGCGCGCTTCCTGCAACATGAACTCGATTCCACCCTGCAGCGTGCTGGAATACACGACGCTTTTGTGACCGGCGGAGCTGATGGCCGCTGCCAGACGCTCGCTGTTGATGCCCTCGATGGGTGCTTCACCCGCGGCGTAAATGTCCGTCAGGACCAAAACATCGGCCTGGTTGAACGAGTGACAGAAATCTTCCCAAAGCTGCTGGGTACGCGAATAGCGGTGTGGCTGAAAAAGGACCAACAGCCGCTTGTAACCGCAGCCACGCGCTGCTTCCAAAGTGGCGCGAATTTCCGCGGGATGATGGCCGTAATCGTCGATCAGCGCCACGCCGTTGTAGCAGCCCTTGATTTCGAAGCGGCGGCCGACGCCGGAAAAGTGTTCAAGTCCGGAGCGGATCAGGTCGGCCGGAACATTCAGCGCCAGCGCTACGGCCGCTGCCGCGGTAGCGTTGCGGACATTGTGAATTCCCGGAGGCGATGGCAACCGGAAAAGTCCCAAATCCTCGCCATGGTAGTTCAGGCGGAACTCGCTCGAAAGACCCAGGAGCTGCACGTCGGTGATCTGCAGGTCGGCCTGGCTGGAAGTGCCGTAAGTGATCACCGGCCGGCGCACGCGAGAAAGAATCGCCTGCACGTTGGGCTCGTCCACGCATAAAACTACCGAGCCATAGAATGGCACGCGATTTACGAACTGCAGGAAGACGTCCTGAATTTCCTCGAGCGATTTGTAATGGTCGAGGTGCTCGCGGTCGATGGTGGTAACCACGGCAACGACTGGCGCAAGCAGCAGAAACGAGCGGTCACTTTCGTCCGCTTCCACGACCATGTACTCGCTCTGTCCTACGCGCGCATTCGAGCCGGCATGATTCACGCGGCCGCCAACGACGAAAGTGGGATCGAGCCCGGCGGCGCCGAGGACCGCTGCAACCATCGAAGTGGTGGTAGTTTTGCCGTGTGCGCCCGCCACGGCGATGCCGAATTTCAAGCGCATCAGCTCGGCTAGCATTTCGGCGCGCGGGATCACCGGAATTTTCAGGCGGTGCGCTTCGACGATTTCGGGGTTCGCAGCCGGCACAGCGGATGAAATGACCACCACGTGCGCGCCCTGAACGTTTTCGGCGCGATGCCCTTCGTAAACCGTAGCTCCCAGGTTGCGCAGGCGCTCAACCACTGGAGAGCTTTTCAAATCCGAGCCGGAAACGCCGTAGCCGATGGAAAGCAGCACTTCGGCGATGCCACTCATGCCGCTGCCGCCGATGCCCACCAGATGGACGCGCTGAAAATTGCGGAAGCTGACGTTCATCGCCCTCCATCCCCTACCGCCGCGCTGGCCGGCGATTCCGCCGGCACCAAACTCTCCAGAAGATCGACGATATCTTCCACGGCGCGCGGACGAGCCAGCGCGCGAGCACGATCTTCCATTTCTCGAATTCTCCAGGGCTGGTCCAGGAGGGTAAAAATTTCCGTTGTCAGCCGTTCCGGCGTCAGCTCTTCCTGGGGAAGGAGCCGAGCGGCTCCGGCATCTTGCATGGCCGCGGCGTTGCGGGTTTGATGCGCGTCGGTGGAAGCTCCGAAAGGGATGAAGATGGCGGCACGTCCGGAGGCGGCTACCTCCGCGACGGTGATTGCACCGGAGCGGCAGACGATCAGGTCTGCCTGGGCAAACCTCTGCGCCATATTCTCGATGAAGGGCAAAACCTCCGCTGGGATTTCGCGTTTTTCATACGCCACGCGCACCGCATTATAGTCACGTTCTCCGGTTTGATGCACGATGAAAAGCTGATTTTTTCTCTCCGCCAGCAGATCGAGCGAAGAAATTACCGCCCGGTTGATCGGCAGAGCGCCGCGGCTGCCTCCCGTGATCAGGATATTGAACGGCTCGCGGTGTTCCTTCGGCGGAATGGTAAAAAATTCCGAGCGGATCGGGCAGCCGGTGACCACGGCGCGTCCGCCGAGCCGGTCGGCGGTGGGCTGGTGCGCGACGGCGATGCGCGTAGCGATTTTGGCCAGGACGCGGTTGGTAAAGCCGGGCTCGACGTTGGGCTCGAAAATCACCGTGGGGATTCCGTGCAGAGCGGCCATCAACATCATCGGGCCGGAGGCGTAGCCTCCGACGCCGAAGGCCACGTGGAAACGGTGCCGGGTCAAGATTTGGTGCGAGTCCCACATTCCGGCGGGAAGCAGGGCGAGATTGCGCAGCAGCTTGGCGCCGCTGATGCCCTTCAACCCAGCGGCGCGAATGGTTTCGAGCGGCATGCCCGCCTGCGGAACGAGTTTCATTTCCAGACCTCGCTCGGTTCCCACAAACAAAACGCTCCGGCCTGCTTCGTCTGATCGCGAGCTCCTCGTGGAAGGCGAGCCCCTGCGGCGAAGCCACTCTTTGGCCACGGCCAGCGCTGGGAACACGTGCCCTCCCGTGCCGCCGCCGGCGATCAGCAGACTCTTGGCGTCCGAGTTCACGTCACATCCGCTTGCTGGCTGATGTTTAGGAGCACGCCAGTCGCCAACAGCATGCCCAAGAGGCTCGATCCGCCATAGCTGATGAACGGCAGCGGAATGCCCTTGGTCGGCAGCAGCCCAAGCACGACGCTCAGATTGATCAGCGCTTGCCCGACGACCATGGTGGTAACGCCGATGCCGAGAAAGCGGCCGAAATCGTCCGGCGCTTTCATGGCCGCCTGGAATCCGCGCCAGCCGTACACCGCAAACAGCACCAGAATCACTACCGCGCCGATGAAGCCGAGCTCTTCGCAGATCACCGAAAAGATGAAATCGGTATGCGCTTCCGGCAGAAAGAAAAGCTTTTGCCGGCTTTCCATCAGGCCAACGCCCGTAAACCCTCCCGAGCCGACGGCGATCAGCGATTGCAGCAGCTGGAATCCGTGACCTTGGGGATCGGAGCCGGGCGAGAAGAACGCGTGTACGCGCTGCAACCGGTACGCCACGCTGGCGATCGCGAAGTAGACCACTGGGACAGCGACGAGCACCGCCGCGACGATATAACGGTAGGAAAGCCCAGCGACGAATAGCATCACAGCGGCGATGAAGAAGACCATGAAGGCGGTGCCCAGGTCCGGCTCTTTGTAAATCAGCGCCATAATTACCATCACTGTTCCGAGAATCGGCACCAGGGTTCGCGGCAAATTGTTCACGCCGGGGCCTTGCGGAGCGGAGCGAGTTTCCAAAAACCACGCCAAGTAAAAAATCACGACCAGCTTGGCCAGCTCGGAGGGCTGCAAGCTCAGCGGCCCGAGGCGAATCCAGCGGTGCGTCTCATGCGAGCGGTCCAAGAAATAGACGGCGATCAGCAGCACGAGCGTGATCGACAGGCCTCCGAAAATCACGCGCGGCTGGCGCAGCTTGTGATAATCGGTGCGCATCAGCCAAAACATTCCGGCGATGCCGAGCGCGGTCCATAGCAACTGGCGGATAAGGAAATAGTAGGCGTCGCCATACTGATCGCGCGCGGTGATGGCCGAGGCGCTGAAGACCATGACCGCTCCAATGAGGCAAAGCGCCAAGGTGACTCCAAACAAGCGGCGGTCGGGCTGAAGCGTTCGCGGCACCGGTGTTAGCCTTTCCGCGGAGAGGATTCCGCGACGGACTGGTTTGCGAGCGTGGCGACCAGTTGCTTGAACGCGCGGCCGCGATGCTCGTAGTTTTCGAATTGGTCGAAGCTGGAGCAGGCCGGCGCGAGCAGAACCACATCGCCGGGCTGGGCGCGCTCTGCGGCCCGCGCGACCGCGCAATCGAGCGTGCCAGCGTGCTCGCACGGAATCGCACCGCCTAAATCGGCGGCGATCTGATCCGCGGCGGCGCCAATCAGCAGAGCGGCTTTGGCGCGTGCGCGCAGAGGTTCGCGCAGCGGCGCGTACGGGCTGCCCTTATCCTTGCCCCCAAGAATGACGATCAGCGAATTGGGAAACGCTTCGATCGCTTTGAGGGCGGCATCGACGTTGGTCGCCTTCGAATCGTTGTAATACGACACGCCGCCAACTTCCGCCACGAATTCCAAGCGGTGCTCGACGGCGCGAAACGATGCAATTCCGGCGGCGATCGATGAAGGCGTCGCCCCCGCCAGATAGGCCGCTGCGCAAGCAGCCAGCACGTTTTCGACGTTGTGTTCGCCGCGCAGCGGAATCTGCTCGCGGCGCACCAGCGGAATTTCGCTGCCGTGATCGCGGAAGAATATCTGGCCGTCGCGAAGAAAGGCTCCCTGGGCCACGCGTTTCGTCCGGCTGAACCAGTAAACTTGCGGCTTCGAAGGCATGCGGCGCGCCACTCCCGGATCGTCCGCGTTCAGGACCGCCGCATCGCGTTCGATCTGGTTATCGAACATGCGCATTTTTGCCGCCGCATATTTTTCAAAAGAGGCGTGGCGATCGAGATGATCGGGCGTCAGATTCAGCAGCACGCCAATTTCAGGCCGGAATGCTTCGACGGTCTCGAGCTGAAAGCTGCTGACCTCGGCCACCGTGACGGTGGAGTCGGTCGAAGTTTCCACCAGCGCCAGCAGCGGCGTTCCAATGTTTCCTCCTACCAGGGTGGGAATCGAAGCGCCCTTCAAAATGTGCGCGATCAGCGCGGTGGTGGTGGTTTTGCCGTTCGATCCGGTGACGGCCACAAGCTTTCCGCGCAGGAATCGCCATGCCAGCTCGATTTCGCTCCACACCGGAACGCCGCTAGCGCGAGCCTTTTCCAGCTGCGGCAGATTCGCCGGGACGCCCGGGCTGAGCACGATCAGGTCCTGATGAAGAAAGTCCGCCGCATCATGCGACCCAAGCGCCAGCGTCACTCCGGCGGCGCGAAGGCGCTCCGCGGTCTCGCGCAGCTCGCTTTCCGGCTTTTCGTCCGTAGCGGTGACCACCGCGCCGTAACCGGCGGAGAAAAGAGACGTAATCAGTCCGGTGCGCGCCAGCCCCACGACCAGCATCCTCTTTCCCGTAAGATCGATTCCGGGCCTCACGTCGTTACCTCAACTTCAAAGTCGTCAGCGCGAAAAGCGAGAAGATCAGCGCCAGAATCCAAAAACGGACGATCACTTTCGACTCGCTCCAGCCCGCCAGCTCGAAATGGTGATGCAGCGGCGCCATGCGGAAAATGCGTTTGCCCGTCAATTTGAACGAGCCCACCTGCAAAATCACGGACAGCAGCTCAATAATGAATATCCCGCCGATGGAAATCAGCAGGATCTCCTGCTTGATGATGACCGCCACCGTCCCAATCGCGCCGCCCAGCGCCAGCGAGCCCACATCGCCCATGAACATTTCCGCGGGATGCGCGTTGTACCAGAGAAATCCCAGCGAAGCGCCGACCACGGAGCCGCAAAATATCGTCAGCTCCGCCGCTTGCGGAATTTTCTCGATCTCCAGATAGTCCGCGAACCGAGCGTTGCTCGAAAGGTACGTAAGCGCCGTGAGCGCCGACGCGGAGATGATCACGCAGCCGATGGCCAGCCCATCGAGGCCGTCGGTCAAGTTGACTCCATTCGAAAGCCCGGCGATCACAAACACCAGAAAAATCACGAATGGAATGTAGGCCAGCGGCCAGATATGAGGCTTCGCCAGCAGCGAATCGATTACCAGATCAGGATGCACGCGCTTCAGAAACGGCACGCTCAGCCGAGTGGAATAGACCCCTTTCGCCTGCAAGCCGATCAATACCGCGCCCACTCCCATGCATACCAGCACTTGCAGCAAAAATTTGCGCTTGGCGGTTAATCCCAAATTGTGCTTGCGGACCACCTTGTTGTAGTCATCGATGAAACCAATTGCTCCGAATGCCAGGGTCGCCCCGAGCGCCGTCAGCACATACGCATTACGCAGATCGGCCCACAACAAAGTGGGTACGACGATCGCCGCCACGATCAGCAGCCCGCCCATCGTGGGAGTGCCCGATTTTTTCTGGTGGCCCTTCGGCCCCTCCTCGCGAATGTACTGCTTCACCTGCATCTCGCGCAGCCGCTCGATCATCCACGGACCGAGCAGCAAGGAAAGAAGCAGCGCCGTTAGCCCGGCGACAGCCGTCCGCACGGTGATGTAACGAAAAACGTTCAGCGGGCTGAAATGCGGCTTAAGCCAAAAGAAAAATAAGTAATAGAGCATTTCAGCGCGGTCTCTTCGGAACCGTTTCCAGCGGGTCAGAGGCCTTCGCGCCGACCCGGCTGTGCCGTGCGTCCAACGCTTCCAAAATTCTTTCCATCCTTACTCCGCGCGAGCCTTTGAGCAGCAGCAAATCGCCCGGCCGGACGAACTGCTCGATTTCCGTCGCCGCGTCCCGCGAATTTTCGAAAAAGCGCGCGCGCGATTCGGGATGCCCCGCTTCCAACGCTCCCTGCAGCAAATCGGCAGCGTGCCCTTGCACCGCGAAAATCCAGTCGACCTTTTCGTCGCCGGAGCCAAGATCCGCCACTCGATGGCCGCATTCGCGATGCAGCTCAGCGGACGATGCTCCGAGCTCGAGCATCTCGCCGGCAGCCACGATTCGCCGCTGATATCCTGGGGTAGCGGCCAGCAATTGGGTCATGGAGTTGAGGGCTTCGGGGCTTGAATTATAGCAGTCGTTGATGACCGAGAATCCCTCACGATAGCGCACTACCTCGCCGCGTTTCTCCGCCGGAACAAGCGACGGAAACACGCGCCTCGCGTCCTCCGCGCCAATTCCCCAGACGCTGGCGGCTGCGAGCGCTCCCAGCGCGTTCATCACGTTGTGCCGGCCGATCAGCGGCAATTCCAGCGGGGTGCGGCCCTCCGGCGACACAAACTCGAACGCCGAGCCATCCAAGCCGCGGTCTTCGACCGAGTCGGCGCGAAATTCGGCGCGCGCGTTCGCGCCAAAGCGGATTACCGGCCCCCGCGCGACGTCCGCGAATTTTGCCACCCGCTCGTCATCGGCGTTCAGCACGGCGGTTGCATTTGGCCACGGCAAATTTTCAATCAGCTCGCGTTCGGCCAGCGCGATCTCGTCGACCGAGGTGAAAAATTCTAGATGCTCCACGGCCACGCGGGTGATCACGCCTACATCCGGCAAAGCGATTCGCGTAAGAGCGGCGAGTTCGCCCGGATGCGACATTCCCAGTTCCACTACCGCCGCCTCGTGCGATTCCTCGAGCTTCAGCAGCGTCAGAGGTACACCATACTCGTTGTTCAAATTCCCTTGCGTCTTCAGCACGCGGTAGCGCGCGCCGAGCAGCGCCGCGAAAATTTCTTTGGTTGTGGTTTTTCCAACCGATCCCGCTACCGCCCCGACCATTCTTCCCGGCCGCTGCTGGCGCCAAATCTCGCACGCGCGCGCGCCGAGTCGCTGTAGCGCCTTCAGCGTGTCATCGACGGCAAAAGCTTTCGCCTGCACAGCCGCGGGAAAGTCGGCCAGCCGCGCTCGATCCACCACCACGGCGGCGGCGCCGGCCTCTAGTACTGCCGAGACGAAACCGTGTCCATCGTGACGCGGACCGCGTATGGCGATAAACAGTTCCCCGGGCCGGATACTCCGCGAGTCGATGGACACGCCGGTAGCGGGCGCAAGAGCATCCAGTCCGCTGGGCCGCTCCACACCAAGCGCTTCGGCGATTTGAGCCATCGTCCAACGCATCGTTTAGTTCACTCTATTTTCCGCTGTATCTGTTCCGCTATATCGGCCGTGAGCCACAAGCGGCTACGCATGATGCGAGGCGAATCGCGATCAACGGACTGCCTCTTTGACATAGCCCTTGCGATTCAAGGCCGTTCGCGCTTTCTCGCGGTCGTCAAAATCGACGGCGCCATCCCGCAGCACTTGATACGTCTCGTGTCCCTTGCCGGCGAGGATGACAATGTCGCCCGGCTGCGCGGCTTCCAGCGCCAGAGCGATGGCCTGCTCGCGGTCCGGTTCGATGCGGTACGTCGCATTAGCCTTCTGCAATCCCACGACCACGTCATTAATGATTCGCAGCGGGTCCTCGCCGCGCGGGTTGTCGCTGGTCAACACCACCAGATCGCTCAGCAATCCCGCCGCCTCGCCCATCAGGGGACGCTTGGTGCGATCGCGCTCGCCGCCCGCACCAAACAGAGTGATCACGCGCCCGCCCTTGCTTAACTCGCGCGCGGCGGAAATCACGTTGCGCAACGCATCGTCCGTGTGCGCGTAATCCACCACGACCAAAAACGGCTGCCCTTCGTCGATGCGCTGGAAGCGGCCCGGCACCGCGTCCAGCCGTGCAATTCCCTGCTCGATTTGACCCAGCGGAATCCCCAAGCCGATGCCCGCGCCAATCGCCGCCAAAATATTGTAGGCGTTCATGCGGCCGACCAGCCGCGAACGAACGCTCAGATCGCCCGCCGGAGTCTGCGCCGTAAAGTCGAGTCCCGCGGCGCTGAGCGAGAGTTTCTTCACCGCCAGATCAGGAGAGCCTTTTAGTCCGTAGGTCAAAGTGCTGCCCGCCAGGCCTTTCAACTGCGCGCCATAAGAATCGTCGACGTTGATCACCGCCACGTCCGGCGCGCCCGCGCCAGTCCCTTCAAAAAGCCGGCGCTTGGCCGCGAAATACGATTCGAAGGTCTGGTGATAGTCCAGATGGTCGCGCGTCAGATTGGTGAAAATGGCCACCGCAAAATGGCAACCCCACAGGCGATCCATGGCCAGGGCGTGCGAACTCGCCTCCAAAGTCACATTCGTCCCGCCCGCATCGCGAACCTCAGCAAAAATCCGTTGCAGCTCCAGCGATTCCGGCGTCGTGTTCGGAGCATCGCGATAGCCTTTGGGAGTGCGATAACCGGTGGTGCCGATCAGTCCCGTGGTGCGGCCGGCAGCGCGCAAGATTGAGTCCACCAGATAGGTAATGGTGGTTTTCCCATTCGTGCCGGTGACGCCCACAAGCTTCAACGCGTCCGCGGGGTGACCGTAAAAATTTGCCGCCGCTACAGCAAGCGCCCGGCGATCGGATCCCGGCGCCAGCTGAACCCAGGCTGTTTCCGCCGGAAAGTTGACCGGTCGCGTGGCCTCGCTCGCCACGGCGATCGCCCCGCGCCGCAACGCATCTTCGACAAACTGCGCCCCATCAAGCTTCGCCCCGTGCAGAGCAAAAAACATTGCGCCGCGCGTCACCTTGCGGCTATCGCACTCGATGGATGCGATCTCGGCGTAGACGTTGTCCGCCTCCGGCACACTTACTGCAGCAGCGTCAATTCCCGCAAGCACTTGTTCCAGCTTCATTCCCTGCCTCTTCATTGCAACCGCGCCACGGACTCGCCTGGCCCTAGGCTCAGACTTGATGGCGGCCTTCAATTCAACCCCTGCCTGTCCGACGCAGGCAGCAGCGTTCCGGGCGCGCCGAGCAGCACCGTTACCCGGCTGCCACGGGGCACCTGCAAACCCGCGTCTGGAAACTGTTGCAGGGCAATTCCGTCTCCAATTACCGACGGCACGAGCCCCAACCGCGAGCACTGTTCCATCACGCCCCGGATGGTCTGCCCAGCCAAATTCGGCACCACCACGCCCTTCCCGTCCGCAAATTCCGCCGTGGGCGCCGAACCGCCGCCGCGCGCCTTATTCTTCGCAACAGCTTCGTCAAACCGCGTCACGCTCGCAGCGTTTCGTGCGGACGATTCCGCGTCCGGCTCGCCGGGTTTCCCGAAACGGTTGTTCTTGGCCGTCTCCACATCGGACGGCATGGGGACATCGTGCGGGACGTCCAGATAAGCCAGCACCTGCTGCATGATTCGCTTGTACACCGGGCCGGCCACCTCGTCGCCATAATGTTCCCCGACCGGAGAATCGATGGAGACCAGGACCGTTGCAGCCGGATCGTTCACCGGCGCAAAGCCCACGAACGACGCGATGTAATTGGTTCGCGAATATCGGCCGGTTGCCGGATCGATCTTTTGAGCTGTGCCGGTTTTGCCGCCTGAGGTATAGCCGTCCAGCTGAATACTTTTACCGGTACCCTCTATCATGACATCTTCCATCATTCCCCGCACCTCAGCAGCGGTGCGCTCGTCGGTCACGCGGCGCGGCGCTCGTCCATTTTTAAGCTCCACCACGCCATTGGGACCGCGAACATCTTCCACGATGCGAGGCCTGTACAGGATTCCGCCGTTCGCGATCGCGGAAATCGCCGAAATAATCTGCACCGCTGTGACGCCCACTTCCTGCCCGGTGGCAATCGAGGCAACCGATGTGGCGGACCAATCGCCGAGCGGCGCCAGTAATCCGCGGCTCTCGCCGGGCAGGTCAATATCAGTGAGCTGCCCAATACCGAACGCGCGGACTACCTGGTAAAAACGCGGCGCGCCCAACCGCAGCGCCACTTTGATGGTGCCCACCTCGCTCGAATGCGCCAGAACCTGGCGAACCGTGAGCATCCCGAAAGGATGCCAATCGTGGATGATGCGTCCCGCCACCAGAATTTTGCCCATCTGGCAATCGATCAATTCATCCGGATTCGCGACGCCATTTTCAATGGCGCCGGTCATGGTGAGGGGCTTGAAAATAGAGCCGGGTTCGTACACGGCGGTGACGGCGCGGTCCTCGCGCGCATCCGCTGAGTAGGCCCCGGGATCGTTCGGGTCGAACGTGGGCCAGTTGGCGACCGCCAACAGATTGCCGTTGTTCGGATTCTGCACCACTACCATGCCGTGCTTGGCGTGCGTCTCTTGCATCGCGCGCGCCAGTTCCTTCGCGGCGATGTACTGGATGGTTTCGTCGATGGTCAGCGTGACGCTGTCGCCGGGATCGGCCGCGGATTCCGTGCGGTCGTACCAGCGGCGGTGCCCATCGGCCATCACCATCATCCGACCCGGCCGCCCGCGAATATCCTTGTCGAGCGACTGCTCGATTCCGCCGATGCCCTTCTCATCCACGTCCACGTAGCCGATCACCGACGCCGCCAATTCGCGCTGCGGATACACGCGCCGGTTCTCCTTCTGGAAAAAGACGCCGCGCAAATTTAGCGCCGAGATGCGCTGCACCGTGACAGGGGAAAGTTTTCTCGCCAGCCGCACCGGCGAGCGCGCCGCGCGAATCCGCGCCGCCAGATCGTCCGCGGAAACATTCAGCGTGCGCGAAAGCATATCCGCCACGGTATCGACATCCGCAATTTCAGAGGGATCGGCGAATACCGAATCCATTGGCAGGCTGACGGCTAGTTCGCGGCCTTTGGAATCGTAGATCGTGCCGCGCATCGGGCTGATCTCGAAAATGCGCTCTTGCTGGCGATCGGCTTTTGCGAGGTATTCGCTGTAGCGGAAAAGCTGCAGGTAGCCCAGACGGAACAGCACCGCTGCCATCCATACCACCGCCAGCACCCAAATCACAAGCCAGCGGAGACGCCGGTTGCGCTGCTCCATGAAATCCCAACCCTATCGGAACGGATCTTCCTGCGCGTTCACCCTTCTCGCGCGAAAGATTCCGCGCGGAAGGTCCTGCATGCGGACCGCTCGTTTGCGCCCACCCACATCATCCAAGTCAGTTGAATTCGTTGCGGACAGCGGATCGCCGCCGCTCTCAGGGCTGTGGAACCTGCTCCAGCACGCGCGCATCGGCCAGCATCGCATTGGCGGATCCCTGCGCCGGAGCCACCTGGCCGGGCACCGGAACCGTCAATCCCAGCTGATTGCGAGCGATCGCATCGACACGGCCCGGGGAGCGCAACGTGGCAACTTCCAAATGCAGCTGCTCGTTCAATTCCGCCGCGCGGGTGCGCTGTGCGTCCAATTGCTCGATGTTGTAGCGCACTTGAATGCACTCAAAGTGCTGCCAGGTATAGACGAGCAGGCAGGCCGCAATCGCCGCGCCCACACCGACGCGCTTCCAAAATTCCTTCAGTTCCGCCGGAGGCGCAAAGCGCACCAAGCGCGTATTATCGATCCGCTTCACTGTGTAATATTCCGTCATGACCAGCTCCCCGCCTGCCGACCAGGCAAGCCCGCCGGGGCTTCCGCCGCCAGCGCCAATTTTTCCGCGACGCGCATCTTCGCGCTACGCGCGCGTGGATTGCTTCCGATCTCTTCCTCCGTGGGCTGGATAACCCGCTTGGTAAGCACTCGAACGCTTCCCTCCCGCGCCAGACGCTGAAACACGTGCTTCACGCGGCGATCCTCAAGGGAGTGATATGTCAGGACGATCCATCGTCCCTCAGAATTCAAAGTGGCAGGGGTCCGCGAAAGAAACTGCTCGAGTTCCTCCTCTTCTCGATTCACCGCTATCCGCAGCGCCAGAAACGTTTTTGTCGCGG
>Ga0335075_10004406_pt1 | contig 22040 bp, 15 predicted proteins | sample Lox_Sample_24_FD_206723 | JGI IMG/M metagenome (GOLD analysis project Ga0335075, IMG submission 206723) | Soil microbial communities from Loxahatchee National Wildlife Refuge, Florida, United States - Lox_Sample_2.4 | ecosystem: Environmental > Terrestrial > Soil > Wetlands | place: USA...
GTACAACCCTTTGACCTGGAGTTTTACCGCAAAGACGGCAGTCGGGTACCGGTGCTCATCGGAGCCACCCTGTTCCATCAAGGCGGGAGTGACGGCGTCGCCTTTGTTTTGGATTTGAGCGAGCAGAAGCGCGCGGAAGACCGGTTGCGTGCGGCGATGTCGGAGCGAACGCGCCTCTCGGCGTTCCGTGCAGAGATTGCTTTGACGCTGGCAAGTAAAGACACTTTGAGGGGAATCTTGCATCGCTGCGCTGAGACAGTGGTTCGACATTTGGATGCAGCGTTTGCCCGCATCTGGACGCTCAAGAGCGGGGACACAGATTTAGTGCTGGAAGCAAGCGCAGGGATGTATACCCGTCTGGATGGTCGATTTAGTCGAATCCCGCTTGGCAATCTTAAGATCGGAATGATTGCCCGAGAGAGAAAAGCCCATCTGACCAATGATGTTCAAGGCGACGCCGGAATCAGTGATCACGACTGGGCCAAGGCTGAAAAGATGCAATCCTTTGCCGGTTATCCCCTCGTCGTTGAAGACAGAGTCGTAGGGGTCATAGGATTATTCTCGCGGCAGGCGCTGACAGAGAGCACGCTGGAGACCTTGGCCTTCGTTGCTGACGTCATCGCGCAGGGCATCGACCGTAAGCGCGCCGAAGAGATGCTGCGGCAAAGTGAGGCCGAACTTCGTACGATCACAGATACGATCCCCCAACCCATCGTAGTTATGGCACCGAATGGAGCCACACTTTATGTGAACCAGGTGGCTTCGGATCGTACGGGATACACCCTGGACCAACTGGATGAGCAAGGTTTTTGGGCCCGAGTGATCCATCCCGATGACCTTGAACGCCTCCGAGCAGAGCGTCAGGAGAGGCTTCTGAGTGGGGTTCCCTTCGAAATGGAGTTTCGTGTCTTGTATAAGAGCGGGGAGTATCGCTGGGTACTGATGCAGTACAGCCCACTAAGAGACGAGGCTGGCCAGACCATCCGCTGGTACTCTACGGCGACCGACATCGACGACCGTAAGCGCGCCGAGGACGCTCTCAAGCTTCTTAAGGATCAGCTCTATAAAGACAATCTGGCGCTTCGGGAAGAGGTCGAGCGGACCTCAATGTTCGACGAAATCGTCGGCACGTCGACTCCGTTGAAGGCTGTTCTTTCCCGGATTGCCAAGGTGGCTCCCACCGATTCCACCGTTTTGATCACGGGGGAGACGGGTACCGGCAAGGAGCTGATCGCCCGCGCCATCCACAAAGAGTCTCGGAGAGCTGGGCGCCCTTTCGTGAGCGTCAATTGCGCCGCAATCCCCCGCGACTTGATCCTTTCGGAACTATTCGGCCACGAAAAAGGGGCTTTCACAGGAGCCACCCAAAGGCGGCTCGGCCGTTTTGAGCTCGCGGACGGGGGAACGATTTTTCTCGACGAAGTAGGCGAACTTGTGCCCGATACGCAGGTGGCGCTACTGCGGGTGCTGCAGGAGCGCGAATTGGAGCGCGTCGGAGGAGGAAAACCTATCCATGTTGACGTTCGAGTGATCGCAGCAACCAATCGCGACCTGGAAGCCGAGATAGCCAATGGCACCTTCCGGCAGGACCTTTTTTACCGGCTGAATGTGTTTCCGATTGAGGTGCCGCCTCTCCGCAAACGCAAGGACGATCTTCTGCTGCTGGTCGAGTATTTCGTGCAACGCTTCGGCGTAAAGGCAGGAATGGATTTCCGCTCGATCGAAAAAAAGACACTGGATCTGTTGCAGTCTTATGATTGGCCGGGCAACATCCGGGAACTGCAGAACGTCATTGAGCGGTCGGTCATCCTGTGCTCGGGTGACGTTTTCTCGGTGGACGAATCATGGCTTTCAAAAAGGCCGGTCTCTCCGATAGCTCAACCGAGAATACTCGGCATAGGGCAGGATGACTCCAGCGACGAGCGGCAGAGGATTGAGGCGGCGCTGGCCGCGAGCAACGGCCGGGTTTCCGGTCCATCCGGTGCAGCAGCCAAGCTCGGAATTCCAGCATCGACCCTCGAAACCCGCATCAAGGCCTTGAAGGTCAATAAGTTTCAGTATAAATCTCTCTGAACCTACCCACCGGATACGCGTTCCAACCCTCCCTCAATCGGAATGTCTTGATCGTGAGTCTCCCGCGAATTCGCGGGTCACGCGAATTCGCGGACTCGTGATTCTCCTTGAATGGCCCCTAAACCGATTCCTTTCAAATAGTTACTATTGGCACGCGGATTGCATTTTGAAAGATGCAAGCGCAGTAATGATGCACCTGGGACGTTCACAGTGACGTGCAAAATCCATCGGCGGGCAATTGGAGAGGAATGTGTGCTCGTGCGCGTCAGTGGGTGGATAACAGGGGAGAACGTGGACACGCTCAGGTGCCTGCTGGAACAAGAAAAGAGCAGTGCTTTAATCCTCGATCTGAAGGACGTCCGTTTGGCGGACAGCGAGGCGGTAAAGCTTCTCGCGATCCACGAATCGAAAGGGGCAAGAATCGACAATTGCCCTCTGTATATCCGTGAGCGGATCAGACGCGAACGAGGAGCGACTTAACGCTGATCGCATTTGGGTCAGATTGGTGCCATTCCGGGCCACTGCGCACGTCGACGGATTACAAATTAAAACCAGGAGTCAGCCATGGAAAACGCCACGTTCCGAGCCTCAGCTGCACAGCACAGCTCGAATGGTTCAACCCTGGGCAATTCGAATCCGATTGACGGCCGGCAGCAGGATTCCCTGGAACTTCGCGCTTTCATCGATCGCGTTCCGGCGCTCGCGTGGTCGGCCCTGCCCGACGGCTCCCTGGATTTCTTCAACAAGCAGTTCCAGGACTACACCGGACTCTCTTCGGATCAGCTGTCCGGATTGGAGTGGAAATCAGCCATTCACCCCGCCGATATCCAAGAGTTCGAAAGTTGGTGGGAGGATCTCCAGCATTCCCCTGAAGCTGACACAACGGAAGTACGGCTTCGCCGCTTCGACGGTTCCTCTCGATGGTTCCTTCTGTTTGCAAACCCGACTCGGGATGAATCAGGCAACGTCGTCAAGTGGTACGGAGCCAACATTGACATCGAGGATCGGAAGCGGGTAGAGGAAATCATGCGAGCCAGGGAAGAGTCCTGGCAGCAGATTGTCGATAACATCCCCGGGCTGGTGGCGACGATGGGCGCAACCGGCGAAGTTGAGTTCCTCAACCGCCAGACCCTGGAGTATTTCGGCAAATCAACCGATGATTTGAAGAACTGGGCTCTGAGCGATGCAGTTCATCCGGATGACCTTCCCCGCATCATCCAGGCTCGCATCAAGTCGATCGAAGAGGGTACCATCTACGACGTTGAGCACCGCTGCCGTCGTGCCGACGGTGTATATCGATGGTTTCAGGTCCGCGGCATCCCCGTACGAAACACGGAAGACGCCATTACGGCGTGGTATCTCCTCCTCACTGACATCGATGACCTTAAGAGGGCAGAAGAAGCGCTGCAGTCGGCCGAGCGCCATCTTGCCGTCATCGTCAATACGATCCCCACGGCGGCATGGACTAGTCGTCCGGATGGCTACTGCGACTTCCTCAATCAGGTGTGGCTCGATTACACCGGTATATCTGCGGAAAAAGCGCATGGTTGGGGTTGGGCCGAATCGATTCATCCGGACGACCGTAAGGAACTTGTCAAGGATTGGCAATCGTGTCTGGCTTCTGGGGCACCCTTCGACACCGAAGCGCGTGTTCGCCGGTTCGACGGTTCCTATCGATGGTTCCTGACTCGTGCTAATCCGTTGAGGGATGAGGCGGGCAACATCCTCAAATGGTACGGAACCTGTATAGACATCGACGATCGTAAGCGAAGAGAGGAAGTGCTGCGGACGAGCGAACTCTCGTGGCGGCAGATCATCGACAACATTCCCGGGCTCGTGAATGCGTCGGGGGCATCGGGTGACCCTACGTTTTTCAACCGTCAGGAACTGGAGTACTTCGGCAAAACAAATGAGGAGTTGAAAGACTGGGGCCGAATCGATGTCTTTCATCCCGAGGATCTTCCCAGAGTAATCGAGGCTTGGGCAACGTCGATCGAGACGGGCCGAGTTCTTGGCATCGAGGTCCGTCTTCGGCGCGCGGATGGGGTTTACCGCTGGTTCCAGACGCGCGCCGTACCAGCGCGAGATGCGGAAGGCAAGATAAGCGACTGGTTTGCGCTTCATACCGACATTGACGACCGTAAGCGCGCCGAGGAGAAGGTGCGGCAAAGTGAGGCCGAACTTCGTACGATCACCGATACGATTCGCCAACCCATCATCGTCCTGGCGCCTGATGGCACGACACTTTATGTGAACCAGGTGGCTTTGGATCTCTCGGGATACACCCTGGAGCAACTGGATCGGCGAGGTTTTTGGGCCCGAGTGGTGCATCCCGATGACCTGAAACAACTCCAGGTAGAACGTCAGGAAAGGCTTTTGAGTGGGGTCCCCTTCGAACTGGAGCTTCGCTCTCTGTTTAAGGACGGGGAATATCGCTGGCAACTCATGCAATACAACCCCTTAAAAGACGAATCCGGCCAGGTTATCCGCTGGTACTGTACGGCAACCGACATCGACGACCGCAAGAAGGCGGAAGAGCGGCTCCGCAACGAGAACGTCAAGCTCGCTCAGGAAAGGGTCTACCTCGAGGAGCAAATCCGCAGCGAGATGGGCTTCGAGCATATCATTGGAAACAGTCCGGCGCTAAAGCACGTTCTCGACCTGGTTGAGACCGTGGCGCCAAACGATTCCACCGTCCTGTTGCTGGGCGAAACCGGTACAGGCAAAGAATTGATCGCCCGGGCAGTCCATGAACGCAGCCAGCGAATGTCGAAGACATTTGTAAAGCTGAATTGCGCCGCCATCCCCACCGGCCTGCTGGAGAGCGAGCTGTTCGGCCATGAAAAGGGGGCGTTCACTGGCGCGATTATTCAAAAGGCCGGCCGTATGGAACTGGCCGACCAGGGCACCCTGTTTCTGGATGAGGTGGGAGACATTCCCATTGACATCCAGCCGAAGCTGTTGCGTGCTCTGCAGGAGAGAGAATTCGAGCGGCTTGGCAGCACGCACACGCGGAAGGTCAACGTGCGGCTGGTGGCAGCAACCAATCGCAATCTGGAAAAGATGGTGGCCGACCGCGAGTTTCGCAGTGATCTCTTTTACCGCTTGAATGTCTTCCCGATCCGCATTCCGCCTCTGCGGGAGCGCAAGGACGACATTCCTCTGCTGGTTAGTTTTTTCGTGCAGAAGTTTGCCAAGCAAATGCAGAAGCGCATCGATTCGATTCCGGTAGCAACAATGAAAGCGCTCACAGCCTGGGACTGGCCCGGCAACATCCGCGAACTGGAGAACTTCATCGAACGCGCCGTGATCCTGACCAGGGGTGAATCGCTTGCGGCGCCGCTTGCTGAACTTCGCAAAGAGCCGACTGTCGAACCGTTACGGGAATCTGTTCCCAGATCGGAGGACAACCTCGCACGGATCGTCGAAGAGACGATCGCATCACTGAAGCGCAAAGGTGCCCCACGGGAGCGCACGAAAAAGCAGCATGACGAAATCGTTCGCGTCTTAACCGAATGCAAAGGGCGCGTCGGAGGTGCAGACGGCGCTGCAGTGCGCATGGGGCTCAGCCGCACAACGCTGATGTACCGGATCAAGAGACTCGGAATCAACCCATTCGATTACGAGTGATCTGCTCGCCATCTTTCGACGTCTCCGGCTTTCGAAACCCATCCAGAGCCTCGCCTCACGCACGAAACGGACTCTGATCCCGTTAAGCAGTTTGCCAGAGCTGCGCCTTGCCGCCTGACTTTAGGCCATCCTGACTTCGACTTCGTTTGACCTTCTCGACTTCTGACATCTCCTTTCGACGCTTCTCCCCATGAAAATCAATCGCTTAGCCAATGGGCCAGTTTGGCATGAGCGTTGCCATATTCACGCGCGAAGGGATATGGAGGATGAGCTTGTACCGCAACCAATATCAGGAATTAATCGATCGGCAGAAGCGAACCTTTGCATCCGGCGTTACGCGCACCTATGACTGGCGAGTTAATCAGCTCGATCGCATGGCCAAAATGATCACAGAGAACGAAGGCAAGTTGCAGGCCGCCATTCGAGAGGACTTCAAGACTGCGACGCAGGAGTACATCTTCGAGACATTTACATGTATCGGGGAGGCTTCCTATCAAAAGAGCCAACTGAGAGAATGGATGACGCCTGTTGAGGCGCCTGTTCCAAAGGCTCTGGCCGCAACCGGACACAGGGGCGTTATCTATCGCGACCCCCACGGGGTTGCACTCGTAATCGGGCCGTTCAATGGGCCGCTGGTTCTCTTGCTGAGACCAGCGATGGCAGCGCTCGCAGCTGGCAACTGCTGCGTATTGAAGCTGAGTTCCGCAATCGAAGCGACTTCCCGCGTGCTGCTGGAACTGATTCCACGATACTTCGACGCAGGTGCCGTAGCCGCAGTGATTGGTGACAAGGAAGAGACCACTGAAATACTGAAGTTGCCTTTTGATTTCATCTTCTTCACCGGAAGCACGCATGTTGGCAAGGTAGTCGCTCATGCCGCCGCCGAAAATCTCACGCCGGTGATCCTTGAGCTGGGGGGAATGAACCCGGCGTTGGTAGATGAAACTGCCAGTATCCCTGACGCCGCTCGCAAGATCGTGTGGGGTGCCATGGCCTGGGGTGGGCAGTGGTGCACTTCGCCCGGTTACGCCTATGTGCACGAGTCGATCGCGAGCACATTTGTAGCCGAGGCAAAGTCGGCTCTCCTCGCCCTCTACGGAAGCGACCCCAGATCGAACCCGGACTATTCGCGCGTGATCAATGCCCGAGCAGTAGAACGGCTCGCCCGCCTTATTGATCCCAGGAAGGTTGTCGCCGGTGGAAAGTCTGATCCCGCGACTCGATATCTCGACCCCACCATCATTTATCCGGTGACCTGGGACGACCCCATCATGGAGGACGAGATCTTTGGCCCGATCCTCCCCATTCTCACCTACAAGACGCTCGACGAAGCGCTCGAAAAGATCGCGGCCACTCCTCTTCCTCTCGCAGCCTACATTTTCAGCAAAAACCAGGCTGCCATCAATCGCTTCACAGGAGAGCTTTTGTACGGGGGAGGCGCAGTCAATCAAGCGAATATTCATCTTTTCATCGAATCGATGCCTTTCGGTGGGGCCGGATCATCGGGAATGGGTCACTACTACGGAAAGTACGGCTACGACTCCTTTACTCACGCGAAGTCGATACTCGTTTCACCCCCGGATGTTGCGGTCCAGCATCTGCTGCCGCCCTACACCGTAGAGAAAAACCGCGAACTCAAAACGTGGTTTGACTACTAGGAGTCCGCGCCCCACTCGCGCAACAAGAAGTCAATATGTTGAGCGCGCTCGTCCTGACCTCAGTCAATGCAAACTCTCGTGGAGCGGCAAGATCCTGACCGCAAGAAACCGAGATCACGATAAGGAGCAATGTATGTCGACGAACGAATTACTTTCCCGGGTTATTGATGCGCATGGCGGAATCGATCGCTGGAATCGACACGAGAAAGTCGAGGCCACGATTGTGGCCGATGGCGGCTTCTTTCGCCTGAAGGGTTTTCCGCAGGACCCGACTCCACGTCGCATGACAGTGTGGTTACACGAGAAGCGCGCGTCCGTCCTCCCCTTCGGGGCTCCTGATCAGCGCACGATGTTTACGCCAGAGAGGATTGCCATCGAGAAGCTCGACGGCACAACGATTGCCGAGCGCCCTGTCCCCAAAGACTCATTTAGTGGACACCAGATGCACACACCGTGGGACGCACTCCATCGAGCTTATTTCGACGGAGAAGCTCTATGGACTTATCTAACCACGCCCTTTCTTCTCACAATGGAGGGAGTGCGGGTCGAGGAAACGGAGCCGTGGCGGCAGGGGGCAGAGACTTGGCGTGTCCTGCGCGCTTACTTCCCGGGTTCGATCGAGACGCACTGCGGCATTCAGGACTTTTTCTTTGGCGAGGATCTGATGCTGCGCCGCCATGACTACAACGTTAATGTAGCGGGCGGCTTCGCGGCGGCCCAGCTGACTTCAGACTACGTGATCGCGAACGGTATTCATCTGCCAACCAGGCGTCGCGCCTACACGCGGGGGAGCGATCGCCAGCCGATCCTGGAAATGCTGATGGTTTCCATCGACCTGAGCGAGGTGCGGTTTGAGTAGCGAGTTCTTCCTCTTGCTCCTCCGCCCAGACTCCTGAAGGACCAACATCCGCGAAAGTCCTGCTGGACCGATGAGAGCTGACAACATCGAGGATGTTCGATGTGTCGATTAACGAGCCTCAAGGAGGCGACATGAGCAAAACCTACAGAGCAATCGAGATCAGGAAACCAGGAGAATGGTCGACCGTAAGAAAGCATCTTCAGAATCCAGGCCCAGATCAGGTACGCATCCGGGTAGAGGCATGCGGTGTATGCCATTCAGACGCGGGGACTGTTGAAGGCCTTTTCCCAATAACATTCCCGCGAGTGCCCGGCCACGAGGCCGTCGGCCGGATCGATGCTGTCGGCTCACAGGTAAATGGCTGGGCCGTTGGACAGCGCGTTGGGGTTGGATTTCTTGGCGGCTCATGTGGCTACTGTGACTTCTGCCGCAATGGCGACCTGGTGAGTTGCAGAAATCAGGAGTTCACCGGAATTCACAGTGATGGCGGGTATGCGGAAGTGATGCTCGCAAAACCGAGCGGGCTGGTGCGGATACCTGACGATCTGTCCTCTGTCGACGCTGCGCCGTTGCTGTGTGCGGGGATAACCACATTCGGTGCATTACGCAACTCGCCGGCGAAGGCTGGTGATCTCGTAGCGGTGGTAGGCATTGGCGGCCTTGGTCACCTGGGCGTGCAATATGCGCGCCACATGGGTTTCGAGGTTGCAGCCATCTCTCGCGGCGCTGATACGGCGCAATTGGCAAGGAAGCTGGGCGCGCACCACTACATTGACAGCGCCTCTGCGGACCCGGCGGCGGCCTTGCAGGCACTCGGCGGAGCTCAGCTGATTCTGGTCACGGCTTCCAGTGCGGCAGTGGTCTCACAGACATTCAAGGGGCTACGCCCTAACGGTGTCTCCGTCGTAGTCGGTGTGGGACCTGAGCCGATCCAGACTTTGACATCGGATTTGATATTCGGGAACCGGAGACTTGTGGGCAGCCTGACGGGAAATTCCGCGACAGGCGACGCGACGCTCAGGTTCAGCCTTCTGAGTGGAATCTCGGCCATGATCGAAACCGTCCCACTCGAACAGGCTCAGGAGGCCTACGCAAAGATGATGGCGGGAGAAGCGCGCTTTCGCATGGTCCTGACCATGAATGACTCCACTACCAACCTGGGCAGGAACTGACTGATTTAAGAAGGACCCCGAGCGAACACAATCCCGCCCGGAAGCGAAGAGGTAATCTGAATGGCCACAACCTCCATTCCAAATCCAGACACAAAGCCTGCACCGAGCTCTGCGTCGCCGTTTCCTCCGGATCTGTCCCATAGTCCGCTGTTGGGAATCCTGGGCGTGCTTCTGGGCGCAGTCATTGTAACCCTCACTGGAAGGCTGCTCTCGCTGGGACTGGCAGATCTCCGGGGAAACGTCGGGATCGGCTACGACGAAGGGACCTGGATCAGCAGTGCATTCAACATTGCCCTGATGTTTATCGGACCGTTCTCCGTGTATTTGGGTAGCTTGCTGGGACCGCGCCAGGTGCTATTGACTAGTGCGTCGGTGTTTACTTTGATCTGCGCGTTTCTTCCCATGGTCCATGCTTACGGCTTGCTGATTGTACTGTTGGCGATCGCAGGACTGACCTCGGGCACTTTCTATCCGCTGACCCTGACGTTCGCGCTGCGCAATATACCTCTGCGCTATCTGGCCATGGTACTCGGGCTCTACGTTTTCTGCATTGAAGGCGCGGTAAACTTCGCACCATCCCTCTATGGATACTTCCGCAACCACATTTCCTGGGAATGGATGTTCTGGTTCCCGGCGATGGCTACTCCTGTGATGATGGCGTGTATCTACTTCGGAATTCCACAATCGCCGAAAACTCAGAGCAAGAATGAGCCGCCCAGCTTTGCCGGATTCCTTTTTATCAGTGCTGGATTTGCGCTGCTTTATGCGGCCCTGGATCAGGGACAAAGGCTTGACTGGTGGCGCTCGGGATTGTTCAACGCATTGGTTGCGGGCGCCGTACTGTTCTTGCTGTGCGGTCTGGGCGAAAGGTTACGACGCCCCAACTTTCTGATTGACCTGCCTTACCTTCGCAACTGGAACACCATCCTGCTGGGATTTGCGCTGTTCTCGTTCCGCTTCGTCTTCTTAGGGACCATCGTCATTATCCCGCTGTCACTGTCCGTACGCGGGCTGGACCCCGAGCAGCTTGGCCCAGCCGTACTCTGGACCGCGGTCTTCGAACTCGCGCTGGGATTCATCGGCGCCTCGCTTCTGTATAAAGGCATCGATTCTCACCTGCTGATGGCGATTGGCTTCGCCGCTGTCGCCTTCGCTTGCCTGATCAATGCAGATTTCACCAGCGCCTGGGCTGCGCAAAACTACTACCGGTCGGAGTTGCTGATGGCCGTAGGCCAATCGTTCGCCATGCTGGGGGTAGTGTCGTCATTGATCCTGCAGGCAACATTTTCGGGGGCACTGGAAGCACCGCAACGTATTTTGACATTTTCTGCGTTTGTTCACACCGTACGCTTGCTCGGCGGACAGGCAGGTGCGGTCTTCCTGGGACATTTCATTGCCGATCGGGAGAAATTGCACTCCAATCTTCTCGGGCTCCACATCCAGGCGGGCAACTGGCTCACAGATGGCTCATTGCGTGGTTTGGCTGCCGGCCTGGCGGGACGATCGAACGGCGTCGTCGGTGCCACCGGCCGTGCCCTGGACATTGTCGCAAGCAGACTCCGTCTGCAGGCCTATGCCTTGACTTTCATCGACGCGTTCCATCTTGTTGCCTGGACGTGCGTCGTGATGTTGCTTGTTACTGTCTTCCTGCGCAAGTCACCCATGAACTTTCGCCAGATGCCTGCTCTGCAGAACGGATCGCCCAGGGAGAACCGGCCATGAATATTCGACATCTATTGATATTCGGCGTTCTGTCCGCAGGGCAAATATTCGCAGTGGCCCAGAACGAAACTTCATCAGTTCCGCACATCATGAATCTCCAGCAGGCCGTGGAACTGGCCCTGGTGCACAATCACGATGTTCGGATCTCATCCCTGAAAGTTGAGGAAGACGAACATGCCAGGGAGATCGCTAGAAGTGCGTACCTCCCAGTGCTCAGGAATGATACGTCCTTCAATCACTTAACCGATACGCAATTTATCCAGATCACCGCCGGCTCTCTCGGTACCGTCGGGCCCACTCCAATTCCTCCGCGAGACTACATTCTCAATCAGGGCGGGCGGAACATCTTCATCAGCGATACCAGCCTGACCCAACCGCTGACCGAGCTCTTCAAAATCAAAGCGGAAAACGATGCTGCACGCGCCGAGGTAGCGGCCAGTAAAGGCAAAGCTGCCTCGGTCAAAGACCAGGTGGCGTTGAAGGTGCGGCAGCTCTACTACCAAATTCTGATCGTACAGTCGCAGCATCAGGCGATCGAAGCCAGGATCCGAGCGGTTGAGGATATTCAGACGGAACGCGCACAGCAGGTTAAATATGGGAGCACACTGGAAGCCGACCTTATTGAGAGCCGGGCGCAATTACTGCAGGCAAAACAGGATCTGTTGACCTCAGAGCTGCAGCTATCAGACTTGCGCATGCAGTTCAACGACGTAGTTGGCCTTCCGATTAAGAGCGAGATTGCACTGGATCCCGACGTTCCCGTTTCCGTGGAGAGTTGCAGTCGAGATGCTTGTATGAACCTCGCGCTCGACGCGAATCCGGAGATTGCAGAAGCGAAGGCGGAGGTAAAAAAGGCTTCCGCCGGCGTTCGAGAAGCAAAACGACAGTACATCCCGGATGTCGAAGCAATGGCCCGCTACAGCCATCAGAATGACAGCGTTCCCTTTCTGGCTCCGAATTTCGGAACCTTCGGCGTCCACGCCAGCTACGACATTTTCGATGGCGGCAAAAAACGGGCAGTGCTCCGTGAACGCGACGCCCAGCTGGCTCAGTCTAAAGAGAACCTCGCACGAATCACCGATGAGGTAGAGGTGAGGGTGCAGACTGCCTACAACAAACTCGAGCGGACACAACAAATGATCGCCGTGTCACAAGAGCTGCTCGCAGCCCGCAAAGAAGCTCAGCGTGAATCGGCGCAGGGCCTGGAGAGAGGCACACAACTGCGCTCTCAGGCTGAAACTGCAGCCGCACAGGAGTCGGAAGCTCAGACACTGCTGCTGCAATCGCAACTGGAATATGCGCAGGCGCAGGACGAGTTGAACGAGGCGATGGGCCAAGGTGCAAACGAATGAGGACGGTCGTGCGCCACTGAGAATTGCTTCGAACGTCATGCTCAAGACGAAGTGGGATTTGTTCCATTAAAGTCAACTGATTGTGAGGCCCGGGGGAAATAGTGGAATTCGATGATGCAAAAGTCGGCGCACAAATCGGCCAGGAGAAAATGGCTGACCACTGGCGCGAAAGGGCTGAGTGCCTGGAGGAGTGGGTATGTGAACTTCTTATGAAAAACCAAACACTTCGGATGGCTCTCGAGAAAGAACAGCCGCAAAGACTGCACCGTGAAGGTTCAGCTGCGTCGCCATCGTTTCCCGGTCTCTTCCATTCAATCTGGCCTTCGGGTCGGCCAGCTTCCGGTGCCAAGGCTCCAGAAACCGCCTTAGATTCGGGCAACGAGCCGTGTCCGCGCCAAGAATGTGTTGATATTCGGGAGTCGGTGAAGCGACTCATGGTGCGCTGGGGGAGTTATTGAGCTATGCCAGTACCTTTGCACATTCTTGCAGACCATCACGCTATTCCCAATTTTGCTTACGCGTCGTCCGCGGAGGCCACAGCAATAACCAAATTGTTATCCGAGAGGTATCGCTATGAGTGCAAGGCCCCACGTAGTCATCATTGGCGGAGGTTTTGGAGGACTCAGTGCAGCCCAGGCACTGAAGCACGCTCCAGTCGACATCACATTGATTGACCGCCGGAATTTCCATCTCTTCCAGCCGTTGCTCTACCAGGTTGCAACAGGCTCACTATCGCCCGGAGAAATCGCGGCGCCCCTGCGTGGCGTCTTGGGCAAGCAAAAGAATACGAGGGTATTGCTCGGCGATGTCGTTGACGTAAGCCCCGACACGAATTCAGTCCTCCTCGCGGACGGAGCGATTGTGCAGTACGACTTCCTGATCGTCTCTGCCGGTTCCCAGGGCTCGTACTACGGGCATGAAGAATGGCGTCAATGGGCGCCCTACCCGAAAAGCATCGAGGAGGCTACGGAAATTCGCCACAAGATTCTCTACGCATTCGAAGCCGCGGAGCGAATCTCTGATCCAGTTTCCCGAGCTTCCTGGTTGACCTTTGTCATCGTCGGCGGAGGCCCAACGGGCGTGGAACTCGCCGGTGCAATCGGCGAGATCGCGCGGCAGACACTTAAAAACGACTTTCGATCGATTCATCCCGAGGAGGCCCAAATCATTCTCATGGATGGGGCTCCCCGAGTATTGATGCCGTTTCCGGAAGAGCTCTCACGTAAGGCGACCGAGGCGCTGGAGCGGCTCGGCGTGCAGGTTCGGACTGGAGTCATGGTCAAAGAGATTGCTCGCGAAGGCGTCACGTTTACAAAAGGCACGACAACATCACGCCTCGATGCCAGAACGGTGATCTGGGCCGGAGGCGTCGCCGCCCCTCCCGTTGGACGGGCGCTCGCCAAGAGCGCGGGAGCGGACACGGACAAGAGCGGCAGGATCAAGGTAGAACCTGACCTGACCCTGCCGCGCTTCCGAAACATATTCGTGATTGGGGATCTTGCGTTTTCCCTCGATCGCTCTGGAAAACCCTTGCCTGGTCTCGCCCAGGTCGCGATGCAGGGAGGGGATTATGCGGCGAAGTCCATTGTAAGAAGACTCAAATCGGGCCGAGAGTTGCCCCCCTTTGAATACTTTGACAAGGGAAATCTTGCCGTGATTGGACGTGCCGCTGCGGTTGCGAACGCATTCGGAGCCAAGCTTTCCGGGTTGCCGGCGTGGCTCATTTGGGCATTCATTCACCTGGCGTACCTCGTCCAGTTTCAAAGCAGGTTGCTGGTGTTTATTCAGTGGGCAATCCAGGACCTCACGTTCAGCCGAAGCGCGCGCCTAATAACCGGAACGACGACAACCGATTTCAACTTCAACAAGGAGATTGCGGCTCAACGGTCTCAACCGAACGCAGAGATAACACAACATCTCGATGGCCAGCCGTCAGCTACTGCGCACTGAACTGACGTTATCGAACAAGGTAATGGCGTCTTTATAAAACCAAGGCGCATCCTCTGATCGAGTTCCAGTGGTGCTTACTGGATCACGGAAGTACGCATTCCGATCGACTGGGGGATCGAAACTCTGGTCAGTTGTCTCGTACGAGTTGGCCGTCGTGAAGATCGCATGTCATGGCACCCTCAGGGTTCTGGCAGGTACGGGCCAGCGCAGGATGATGCGAGTGTTCTTTTGCCAGCTCGACACGTCCCCGCTGGCCACCTTTTGGAGGCACCAATGCACCGTGTCGAGGATGGGGCATCGTGACGACGACTGTTTCGATTCTCGCAGTTACCTGGATCGCGTTCGCTCTCTCGCCGACTCGATTGATCTCGCAGAGCGCCCCGCCCGCGCCAGATGCCGTATGGCAACCCAAAGGATTGCAAACCCTGGAACGAGACAATCTCGCCACGTCGGAAGACACAGTGGAACTTGACCCGACCCATCTCTACCAACTCACGGAGTTAATCGATTTAGCCGAGCGGCACAATCCCGACACGCGTGCTGCCTGGCAGGAAGCAAAATCCAGAGCCGCTGCCCTGGGCATCGCACGCAGGACGCTGTACCCCACCCTCTCTGCGGTTGTCATCGCGTCGACCCTTCGTACGGCGACCCTCCTCGGTGAGTTCTACCACCGCCAGACGGAAGGCATATTCGAGCCTGTGCTCGACGTCGAGTATCTTGTCTTCGACGGCGGCGGACGCAGCGGAGAGATCGATGCCGCCAAAGCAACTCTTCTGGCATCTGATCTCGCCTTCAACGATACCCATCGCCGCATCATCGACCAGGTCGCTTCCGCCTACTATCGCCTGCTCAATGCGGAAGGACAGCGCCAGGCTGCCGAAGCGAATCTTGAAAATGCGAAGGCCGTCGAAGAGGACGCGACAGCGCGCCTTGAAAATGGACTCGCGACCAAACCTGACGAACTCGAAGCCACGGCAACGCGTGCCCAGGCCGAGTATGATTTGCAGGCGGCCATCGGAGCGGTGGAAATTGCACATGGAGACCTTGCCACTGCGATTGGAATTGGGCCGGGCACAGCGTTCAAAGTTGAAGAAATCGATGCGTTGAAACTGCCTTCCTTCCTCGCGGAGTCTGTCGACCAGGAGATCGACCGGGCTTTACAACAGCGTCCTGATCTCCTTCAGCGGTTTGCTCGTTTGCGAGCTGCGAATGCCACGATCAAGCAGGCAAAATCCACGTACTTTCCTGCTCTCAGCTTCAAGGGAGATGGTGGAATGGCGCGAGTTTATGGTCAGCAGGATCTGCTCCCTGGAAGTTACGCGCAGGGCGAAACATGGGCAGCCGAACTTGATCTTAAGTGGACACTCTTTGACGGTGCCAGGCGCGAATATCGCATCGCGCAGGCCAGGGCCGACAAAAAGGGAGTGCAGGCTCAAATCGATTCGTTACGTGACCAGATCGCAGACCAGGTTTGGACAGCCTACTCCAATATGGAAACTGCCCTCCGTCAGCAGCAAGCTGCCTCTGCCCTGTTGACAGCTTCGCAGCAATCGTACGCAGCGGCGCAGGAGGCCTACGGATACGGCGTTCGTAATTTGCTCGACGTGATCTCGGCGCAAAAGGCCTTAGCGCAGGCGCGCTCTGAAGATATTGCTGCCCGGACTCAGCTGCTGCTGGCGGCCACCGACCTTGCATTTCAGACCGGCGACCTGATCCAGGTTCAACACTGGAGCCCGGGACCTTAACTTCCCGCTTCGACAGGAGAGAGGATCGTGCTCGTGAACCGCGTCGAACGATTGCTGATTTCACTGGCTGTCATGCCCTTCGTATCCCTCTCAGGCTGCAGGCGTGCTCCGACGTTCAACATACTCGGGTCTTTCTTTCCATCGTGGCTCGTTTGCCTGTTTGCCGGCATTCTCCTTGCTGTTGTCGGCAGCAGGCTTTTTGTGCGCTTCGCTCTCGAGAAGGAGATCCTCTGGCCGGTCGTCGTCTATCCGTGTCTGGCGATATTGTTTGCATGTGTGCTTTGGCTGATCTTGTTTAGCTAACCGGAGGAGACATCATGCCCGATTCTTCCCGACGCCTCCTTCGCTTGCTGGGGCGCATCATCAGCATCGGCACCACTCTCAGCACCGTCACCGTTGGTCTCTTTGTAGTAAATCGAGTGAACGCCAATCCCCGCACCGACGATGCCGAGGTCTTTGCGAATTTCATCGGCATGGCTCCGTTGGTCAATGGTCCGGTCACCCATCTATATGTGTCCGATAATCAGTTGGTGAAGGCCGGCGATCCGCTCTTCGAGATTGATCCCCGCCCCTACGCATACGCCCTGGCCCATGCCCGTTCCGATCAACTTGCGCTCAAAGGACAGATCGGCGATGAACGTCGCCTCATTGCGGGAAAGTCAAGCGCCGTTGACGTCGCCAAGGCGAGTGTTCTCAGCGCGGAGGCCAGCGTTGCCCATGCAGATGCTGCCGTCGAACAAGCAAAGGCCGATGTTGCAAACGCGAAGGCTGCAGTCCAGCGCTCGAATGCGGAACTCGAGTACGCTTCAAACAATCTGCACCGCATTGAGCCGCTTCTGGCACGCCAGTTTGTCACAGCTGATCAGGTTGACCAGGCGCGCACCCTTCTGATTTCGCGCTCGCAAGCATTAAACCAGGCGAAGGCACAGTTAAATTTGGCCCAGGCCAGTCTATCGGCCGCGCAGGCGCAATACAGACAGGCGCAGGCGGTTCTTGATCAGAGCCAGCAGCAGGTTCTGCAGGCATCGCACAATGTGACCACGCTTGAGCCTCTGGAAGGGGAACTTCCCGGCAGGCAGGCCGCCATCGATACGGCGGAATACAACTTCAACAATTGCCTCGTCGTTGCCCCCTTCGATGGGCGCGTGACCAACCTCACCATCTCACAAGGCGCCTATGCGACCGCTGGACAGCATATTTTCACGCTCATCGACAACCGCGTCTGGTGGATCGTCGCCAACTTCCGCGAGACCCAGCTACGGCACGTCCGGCCGGGAATGGGTGCTGATATCTACGTGATGTCCCGGCCCAGTGTCCGTTACGAAGGTGTGGTCGAGAGTGTCGGGTTTGGTGTAACCCCCGACAGCGACCTCGTTGGGCGACTGACGGCACCCGGTTTGCCGGACGTACAGCGCACCCTCAATTGGGTTCATCTGGCATCGCGCTTCCCGGTGCGTATCCGCATCGAGGCCGCGCATTCCGACGACTTCCGCCTCGGCGAGTCCGCAGTGGTCGTCATCCGCGGAAGCGCACCCGGTACAAAGCGGAAGTAATTATGGCCACCGAAGCAATTCATATTCCGCACCCGGAACAGTTTCGTGACTGGCTTGCCGACTTCCTCAGGAAGGAACTTGCACCCTATCCCGGCCGCGGGGCTCTCGTGGCGCGCATGGTGGTCTCGGCCACCTTGACCATGATGATTATCATCACTTTCCGGATTCCGGGAGGTGTCATCGGTTGTTTAACCGCGTTCCTTTTCTCGCGCGAGAATCTCGTTTCCACTGCCCGTTCCGCGATATTCATGATCATTGCGTTCTTGATCGGGGCACTTTTTGTCCCAGTCGGTGCGCGCCTGCTCGCTTCGACTCCCGAAACCCACTTTCTCTGGACCGCCTGCAGCCTCTTTGTTGTGTACTTTCTGCTTCGCTGCCTTACGAACTATGGCGTGGCGACCGGATTGGCATTTGTTGTAAGCAACGTCGTTAGCATCTGGTACCTGCCGGGCCCTGCAGAAACCAATGTCGAACTGACGCTCTGGCTTGTTCTCGCAACTCTGATCGGTGCGGTCGTAACCCTCTGCGTCGAGGTCGTTTTCCACTCGGTGTACGGTCGCGATGATCTGTTCGAGGGTCTGGATACCCGTCTGGAGATCATGCAGGATTTAATGGCGAGCTACGGTGAACAACGGCCCATTTCGCAAGCTCTCCAGGCAAGCCTCGCTCAGTTTGCCGTTGTGGGAGTTGGTGGGCTTCGCCGTAATGTTGCGCGTTCCAATTACGCTCAGCTTTATCGCGCGCGCATGAGCACCCTGGTGTCGCTCGTGGCTCGTTCAATTGATTTTGCGGCCGCGCTCGCGAGCGGCTATCCCTCTTTACAGGCTGATCTTCAGGAACGGGCCTCTCGCCTCGAGCGAAGCCTTGCCGATATTCGTCACTGCCTTCGCACCCACGGTCAACCCTGCGAGGCAACTCTCGAACCAATGCTCAGTCCCGGCACGCCGCTCCTGTCGGAAATCGAATCGATGGTGTCATTGATGCCCTCCATCTTCAGCAAGGAGAATGCCATCGATCCCGAACTCGAATCGCTTGAGGATAGGTCCGGTACAAGCCGTATCTTTATTCCCGACGCCTTCTCGAATCCCGAGCATTTGCGCTACGTTCTGGGAGGCACATGTGCTGCGATGCTCTGTTACATCTTTTATGTGTCGCTGGATTGGCCGGGCCTCTCCACCTCTGTCACCACCTGCGTATTGACCGCACTCACCACGATTGGATCATCTCGCCAGAAACAGATTCTGCGGGTAGCCGGATTCGTTCTCGGCGGAATCGTCGCTGGTCTCGGAGTTCAGATTTTTATTCTTCCCTACATCGATTCCATTGGTGGTTTCACCATTCTTTTTGCACTGGTGACTGGCGCAGCGGCATGGATCGGTACGTCCAGCTCCCGACTATCCTACGCAGGGGTCCAATTTGCCTTTGCCTTCTATCTGGTCCATCTGAGTGATTTTTCAATTCAGACCAGCCTCTCTGTTGCTCGTGACCGAGTCCTCGGCGTGCTGCTTGGCATCACCATGATGTGGCTCGTCTTTGAGCGGCTTTTCCCAAAATCGGCCACCGACGAAATGGTGCGCATTTTCATCGTTAATCTGCGCCTGATGGCTGACCTCGTCGCCTCCACTCCCCGCGCCGATGATCGGGCCTCGATTCTTAAAATTCGCCGGCAGCGGGAAGCAATTTATCGCCACTTTGGCGAAGTGAATGCGCAGTCTGACGCCGTTCCGTTCGAGACCGGTCCCCTGCGCCCGGGCGACATGGCCGCGCGCGATCGAATCCGCCGGTGGCAGGCTTCCCTTCGCAGCTTCTATCTGCTCGAAGCTCCGCTTCTGCAATTCCGGATTTTCGCTAAAACGGGATCAAAATCCCGCGCCTTTGCCACCCTTGAGGATGAGTTTCGCTTCGAGTGCTCGCGCATCTTCCTCCGGCTTGCAACGAGTCTCGAAAACCAGGTAATCGCGAGGACCCATCGAGTAGAGTCCGTGTCAAGCCTGCTGGATCGCATCGATTCGTCGCTCGCGGGAAACGGCGAAGAATTCTCAGAACGTGAACGCGCATTGTTGCGTCTTACGCGAACCATTGCGCAAATTGTCGACCGTCTCCAGATGCAGATCGCTTCCGAAGGCCTCTACGATAACGACACTCCAGCCGCTCTTCCGCATCCCGGATAGGGATTCAGATCACTTCATTGCAGTGGCTTGACTTGCAGCGCAGTCCGGACAGTTACGTGATTTGGTCCCCGGCTGCGCAACGCTTATGCAGCGGATGGGCTCGGAACTGACCATAAGATTACGCCTGAACTCCGCGCAGTCGTTCGTCGCTTCCGACTTCCGACATTCATCCCTCTGTCAAATGCAAGAAAACACTAGAAATTTCGTCAATCTGGATTTGGCAATGCACGTGCCTTGGGAAGAGACATGTTGAAGATTTCGATCAAAGATGGCGGGAGCAGGCGCCTGTTGGTCCTGGAGGGTAAGATCCTTGCGCCCTGGACCGATGAGTTGATTAAGGTCGCATGCCGGGACGATGCAAATCACGTTGCCAGCCGCGGTCTGGTCATCGACCTCCAGGGAGTGACCGATATAAGCGCCGATGGAGAGGAGACGCTGTACTCCCTCATGGTGCAGGGAGCGAAGTTCCGCGGAGGTGGCGTCTTTATCAAACAGGTCATGAAGCGACTTGCTCAACGAATGCGCTGAGCCCGCTTTAGAAATGCAGAGCCGAGGCTGATCGCAGAAGCAGGAATACTCGAAGGATGAGCTCGATTTCTGAAGCTTTCCGGCAACAGTCTCCGCGCACGAGATCCCTTGCAGCCCTCGTCATCAAGTTTCTCGCCCTTCTGATTCGTTCTTTGCAAAATCAGGAGGCATCCTTTCCTGAGCACGCCGTCAGTTGCACTCCTTCGAACGCATTGAGCGATGACAGTTGCCATTTTCGACTCTCGTCACCGGCCATTGGGCGAGGTTATTCAAGGCAGAGAGATTAAGCGTCAAGGGGATTTGGCATCCGGGTTGCCCTTGAGAACTACAGGGAGGAGCTAATCCGGTAATGCTGCCAGACTTTCTGATTGTTCTTGTGTTCTTTTGTGCCCTTCGAGGCTTCGCTGAAAACACGAAGGGTCCCGGTTCCGCGGTCGGAACCATTAGCGGCACTGTGGTGGACGTCAACGACGCAATCGTCCCTGGAGCCACCGTCACTCTCCGGTGTCAGTGCCCCGGGAAGCAGGAATCCACCATCGCGCGTGACACGGGCGCCTTTGAGTTCACCAACCTGAGCCTGGGTACACCTCACGAGATCGGGGTGTCAGCGAGCGGTTTCAGGGACTGGACATCGGCACCAATCATGTTGACTCCTCGGCAAAGTACATTCATTCTCACTAACGTACAGATACAAATGTCCAGACCCGTGGCGTCCGTTACGGTCTGCGCCTCGCCGGAGCAGATCGCAACCGAGCAGGTCCACCTCGAAGATCCTGGATTTTGTTCCGCGATGCGCTCGTCCGGACGTGAGTGGCTGCAGCGTTTCGCGGCACGGCTAAAACCCGAATGAGGGAAACACCTGATACCCACACCGAGGAATGTATGCCAGTGAATGAACTTCTCGCCCGCATCATCGATGCACATGGCGGCATGGATTGCTGGAACCGCTTTAAGAAAGTCGAGGCCACAATCGTGAGTGGCGGCGGCTTCTTTCGCTTGAAGGGTGTCCCTCAGGATCGGACTCCACGTCGCATGACGGTCTGGTTACATGAGGAGCGCTCGTCGGTCTTCCCCTTCGGGGCTCCCGATCAGCGCACGATGTTTACGCCAGAGAGGATTGCCATCGAAAAGCTCGACGGCACAACGATTGCCCAGCGCCCTGTCCCCAAAGACTCATTTAGTGGACACCAGATGCACACACCGTGGGACGCGCTCCATCGAGCTTATTTCAACGGAGAAGCTCTGTGGACTTATCTAACGACGCCCTTTCTTCTCACAATGGAGGGAGTGCGGGTCGAGGAAACGGAGCCGTGGCGGGAGGGGGCAGAGACGTGGCGCGTTTTGCGCGCCTACTTTCCGGGTTCGATCGAGACGCACTGCGGCATTCAGGACTTTTTCTTTGGCGAGGATCTGATGCTGCGCCGCCATGACTACAACGTTAATGTAGCGGGCGGCTTCGCGGCGGCCCAGCTGACTTCAGACTACGTGATCGCGAACGGTATTCATCTGCCAACCAGGCGTCGCGCCTACACGCGGGGGAGCGATCGCCAGCCGATCCTGGAAATGCTGATGGTTTCCATCGATATAAGTGAGGTCCAGTTCGAATGACATAGCACTTCTGCTCATG
>Ga0335075_10004408_pt1 | contig 22029 bp, 20 predicted proteins | sample Lox_Sample_24_FD_206723 | JGI IMG/M metagenome (GOLD analysis project Ga0335075, IMG submission 206723) | Soil microbial communities from Loxahatchee National Wildlife Refuge, Florida, United States - Lox_Sample_2.4 | ecosystem: Environmental > Terrestrial > Soil > Wetlands | place: USA...
GTATCCATGCGCTGGTCACAGCTGCACATCCCGACCCTGCGAGAGGATCCGGCGGACGCCGACGCGGCCAGCCACCGGCTCCTGCTGCGGGCCGGCTTCATCCGCCAGCTGATGGCAGGTCACTACTCCCTGCTGCCGCTGGCCATGCGGGTCCGGGCGAAGGTAACGGCAGTGATCCGCGAGGAGATGAACGCAATCGGCGGGCAGGAGTTCCTGCTGCCGTGCATGCAGCCGGCGTCCATCTGGGAGCGGAGCGGGCGGCTGTCGATCATGGGCGAGGAAATGTTCCGGCTCAAGGACCGCAAGGGCGCTCCGACCGTCCTCGGCATGACGCACGAGGAGATCTTCACCACCCTCGCGACGGAGATGGCTTCCTACCGCGAGCTGCCGCAGTTCTGGTATCAGCTCCAGACCAAATTCAGGGACGAGCCGCGGCCCAAGAGCGGTCTGATCCGTGTCAGGGAGTTCACGATGAAGGACTCCTACAGCTTCGACGTCGACGAGGCAGGCCTGGACAAGTCGTTCGACGCCCACCGGGGCGCTTACGAGCGGATCTTCGCCCGCCTCGGCATTCCGGCCATCGCCGCCGAGGCGTCGAACGGCACGATGGGCGGCAGCGATTCGATCGAGTTCGTCTGCCCGTCAGATGCCGGCGAGGATCTGGTGGCGACGTGCCCGAACTGCGACTACGCCGCGAACCTGGAGAAGGCGACTTCGCAGCTTCCGGTAGTCGCCGACGGGCCTGGACCAGATGCGCCGCAGCGGCTGGACACGCCCGCCGTGCGCACGATCGAGGACCTCGCCGTGCGGTACGGCCTGGCAGCGGACCGCCAGGTCAAGACGCTGGTTCAGGTCGTTAGCGGCAAGCTGACACTGGTGCTGCTGCGCGGCGATCATCAGCTCCAGGACCAGAAGCTAGTCGACGCGACCGGCGTGACGGACATCAGGCCGGCCCAGCCGGACGAGATCCAGGCGGCGCTCGGTGCGCTGCCGGGCAGCCTCGGCGCCGTCGGCGTCACGGACCTGCCGATCATCGCCGACCTCGCCCTCAAGGGCCGTAGCGACATGGCCACCGGCGCGAATACCGATGACGTCCACCTCACCGGCGTTGACGTTGACCGGGACATTCCTGTCGGCATGTGGGCTGACCTCCGGGAAGTCTCGGCCGGCGAGCCCTGCCCCCGATGCGGCGGGGCGCTGGAGCTGGTCCGGGCCATCGAGGTCGGGCACATCTTCAAGCTCGGCCGGAAGTTCACCTCATCGCTTGGCGTCTCGGTGCTCGGCCCGGACGGGTCGGCTATCACGCCGATCATGGGCAGCTACGGCATCGGGGTCGAGCGGGCGATGGCCGCGATCGCCGAAGTGCATCACGATGAGGCCGGGCTGAAGTGGCCGGTTCGGGTGGCGCCAGCAGAGGTCGTCGTGACCATGGTGTCGGCCAAGGACGAGGCAGTTCGCACTGCCGCTGAGTCGATCTATGCCGAGCTGATGGCAGCTGGCGCCGATGTGGTGCTTGACGACCGCGATGAGCGGCCCGGCGTCAAGTTCAAGGATGCCGAGCTCATCGGGTTCCCGTTCCGTATCAGCGTAGGCAGCCGGGACCTGGCCGACGGCCTGGTCGAAGTGGTCACGCGTCGGACTGGGGAGAGGGAGCGCGTGCCGGTCGACCAGGCCGTCAAGCACGTGCAGGTGCTGCTGGCCGAGGCGCGGGCCTAGGCGGCGCCTGCTACCAGTCGCATGCCGGTGCCGGCGAGGTTTGAGCTGGCCAGCTGGAAATCCGGATCGCTGTTGTCCACTAGCCGTTCGCGCTGGCTGGCCAGCGCGGCCCACCGGGGCTGGGCGGCCCCGCCAAGGCAGCCAGTAGAGCTTGCCCCCGGCTCGCTCAGCTGTACGACTCGCTCATTCTGGCTGGAGAGATCGCCCCATCCATCGTCAGTCACCGACATGGTTCCTCCCGGCTGCCCGCGCCTGGCGATCGCCCCTGCAGCACCGCCTGGCCCTCACCTCTTAGACACGTCTAAGAGGTGCTTTGGTTAGCCTCAGGGCGGTTACAACTACATAACTTCGCGGGCGGCCGGGGGTGAGGGGCTCAGATCTTGGTCCAGGCCTGGCTGAGGACGGCGCGGAGGATCTGCTCCATCTCGTCGAAATGTTCTTGCGTGCAGGTCAGCGGCGGCGACAGCTGGATGACCGGGTCGCCGCGGTCGTCAGCCCGGCAGATCAGCCCGGCGTCGAAGAGCGCGTGCGACAGGAATCCGCGAAGCAGGCGCTCGGACTCGTCGTCGTTGAACGTCTCCCTGGTGGCCTTGTCCTTGACGAGCTCGATGCCGTAGAAGTAGCCGTCGCCGCGGACGTCGCCGACGATCGGCAGGTCGTTCAGCTTCTCCAGGGTGGCGCGGAATGCCCCTTCGTTGGCCCGGACGTTGCCGAGGAGGTCCTCCTTCTCGAATACGTCGAGGTTCGCCATCGCCACGGCACAGGAGACCGGGTGCCCGGCGAACGTCACGCCATGCAGGAACGTGGCCTGGCCCTCGTTGAACGGTTCCATCAGCGCGTCCCTGACCAGCATGCCGCCGAGCGGTGCATAACCGGAGGTAACGCCCTTGGCGAAGGTGATGACGTCAGGCTGGTAGCCGTACCGCTCGGAGCCGAAGTAGTGGCCGAGCCTGCCGAACGCGCAGATCACCTCGTCGGAAACGAGAAGCACGCCATATCTGTCGCAGATCTCGCGTACGCGCTGGAAGTAGCCAGGCGGCGGCGGGAAGCAGCCGCCGGAGTTCTGCAGCGGCTCGAGGAACACGGCCGCGACCGAGTCCTCGCCCTCGCGAAGGATGGCCCGTTCGATCTCGTCAGCTGCCCAGATCCCGAAAGCGTTGATGTCATCAGCGACGAACGCTGGCGCCCGGTAGAAGTTCGTGTTCGGTACCCGGACCCCGCCCGGCGGCAGCGGCTCGAACGGTTCCTTGATGCCGGCCAGGCCGGTGATTGCCAGGGCACCCATCGACGTGCCGTGGTACGCAATGGACCGGCTGATGACCTTGTACCGGTTGGGCTGCCCGATCGCCTTGAAGTACTGCTTGGCAAGCTTCCAGGCGGACTCGACGGCCTCGGACCCGCTGCCGGTAAAGAAGACCCGGTTGAGGTCGCCTGGCGCCATGGCGGACAGACGCTCGGCCAGCTCAATCGCCTGGGGGTGGGCGTAGGACCAGAGCGGGAAGTAGGCGAGTTCCGAGGCCTGCCGCGCGCCCGCTTCGGCGACCTCGCTCCGGCCGTGCCCGATCTGGCTGACGAACAACCCGGCCAGGCCGTCCAGGTAGCGCTTGCCGCGCTGGTCGTAAACGTACTGGCCCTCACCTCTGACAATGACGGGGACATCGCTGTCGGCATACGACGACATCCTGGTGAAATGCAGCCACAGGTGGCGCTTGGCCTTCTCCTGCAGCGCCGCGATCTCGTCCTTGCTGTATGCCGTACTCATCTGGTCCCCCAGCTGTAGGTCTGCTTGCAGAGTTTCAGGTAAACAAAGGTCTCGGTCTGCGTGACGCTCGGAATCGCGCGCACCCGACCGAGGATTTCCAGCAACTGATCGTCGTCTTCGCAGACGAGTTCGATCAGGATGTCGAAAGAGCCTGCCGTGATAAGGACGTAATCGATCTCCTCCATGCCGGCCAGGTGGTCGGCAACCCGCTCCAGGTCGCCACCGCAGCGTATGCCGACCATGGCTTGGCGCGGGAATCCCAGCGACAACGGGTCGGTCACCGCCACGATCTGCATTGCGCCAACGTCGATGAGACGCTGGACCCGCTGGCGGACGGCCGCTTCGGACAGCCCGACGGCCTTGCCGATCGCTGCATAGGATCGCCGGCCGTCCTGCTGGAGCTGCTCGATAATCTGCTTGGACAGGCTGTCGAGCACGATCTTGCTGTCAGGCTCGCGGCGGCCGGCTTGGCCGCGGTTCCGGGCGCCCTGGGCGAGCGACGTTACCGGCGTGTGCGCCATGCGTAGGCCTCCTTCCAACCCATCGTGCCATGTTATCGGCATCTGTCAACTAATTCCGCAGAGTATAGGCTGATCTGTAACTGATTCGCTTGTACAATGCCCGTTTCTCTGTCAGGGTCGTACCCGAACTCAGGATCGGTTCACCGGGAGGATCGTGGTGGAAACAGCTGAAGTGCAAACAGCGCAGCCGGGGCGGCAGGAAGTGCTCGCCAATTTTGTCGGGGGCAGTTACCGGCCGTCGCAGGACGGCCGGACGAGCGACGTCATCGATCCGAGTACCGGTGAAAGCTACCTGCAGGCGCCGGTGTCCGGTCAGGCGGACGTTGATGCCGCGCTCAGGACGGCGGCGAAAGCATTCGAGACCTGGCGCGACACCACGCCGGCCGAGCGCAGCCTCGCGTTGCTGCGGTTCGCGAGCGCAATCGAGGCCAGGGCCGAGGACCTGGTCGAGGCGGAGTCGCGCAACACCGGCAAGCCGGTCATCCTGACGCGCGCCGACGAGGTGCCGCCGCTTGCCGACGAGCTGCGGTTCTTCGCGGGCGCCGCCCGGGTCCTCGACGGCAAATCGGCCGGAGAGTATCTGCAGGGGCATACCTCAATGATCCGGCGCGAGCCCGTCGGCGTATGCGCGCAGGTCACGCCGTGGAACTACCCCATGATGATGGCGGTCTGGAAGTTCGCGCCCGCGCTCGCGGGCGGGAACACCGTCGTGCTCAAGCCATCGGACACCACTCCGGTTTCGACCCTGCTGCTGGCGGAAATCGCCGCGGAGTTCTTCCCGCCGGGCGTGTTCAACGTGATCTGCGGCGACCGGGACACCGGCCGGGCGCTGGTGTCGCACGAGATTCCGCAGATGGTCTCGATTACCGGCTCGGTAAGAGCAGGTATCGAGGTCGCACAGGCTGCCGCGGCCGGCCTGAAACGCGTGCACCTGGAGCTGGGCGGCAAGGCGCCAGTCATCGTGTTCGACGACGCGGACATCGAACAGGCGGTCCAGGGCATCACCGACGCCGGGTACTACAACGCCGGTCAGGACTGCACTGCCGCTACCAGGGTGCTGGCCGGCCCCGGTATCAGCGCGGACCTCAGCGATGCCCTCATTGCAAAGGCCGCGACGGTGAAGACCGCGGGGCGCGAGGTGACCGACGCCTACTACGGGCCGCTGAACAACCCGGCGCAGCTGGCCAGGGTTGAAGGCTTCCTGGAGCGTGCGCCTGCGCACGCCGTCGTTGCCACCGGCGGGCACCGGGTTGGCGCGCGCGGATTCTGCTTTGCGCCGACCGTGGTGACCGGACTGCGCCAGGATGACGAGATGGTCCAGGAGGAGGTTTTCGGGCCGGTCATCACAGTGCAGCGGTTCGGTGCCGAGGAAGAAGCGCTGCGCTGGGCCAACGGGGTCAAGTACGGTCTGGCGGCCAGCGTGTGGACGCGGGATCACGGCCGGGCAATGCGGGCCGCCAGGCAGCTCGACTTCGGGGCCGTCTGGATTAACACTCACATCCCGTTCGTCTCCGAGATGCCGCACGGTGGCTTCAAGCACTCCGGGTACGGCAAGGACCTGTCCGGCTACGGCTTCGATGACTACACCCGGATCAAGCACGTCATGAGCTACATCGAGACCTGAGCGCGCCTTGCGGCCAGCCGTCAATAGCTGCCTTGACAGTTACTGTCGCGACCGGTATTTTGCCGTCATGCCACAAATCATTAAGGTGCTTGGCGGCGGCTCACAGCTGCATCAGGTGGTAAGAGAGGTCACCACGAAGCTGGACCGCAGGTTCGCGTCATTCGGTGTCACCACCCAGCAGGCGGCGCTACTGCTCAGTGCGGCCGGCGGCGGGTCAAGCCCCGGTCAGCTGATGACTGTCGTGGGCACGGACACGGCGGGCATGACCAAGCTGCTCGACCGGCTGGAAGTTAAGGGACTGATCAGGCGGCGTCGCAATCCAGACGACCGGCGCTCGGTGCTGGTCGAGCCCACGCAGGCCGGGCTGTCGCTAGTGCCGGAACTCCAGCCTGTCTTCGGCGAGGTGACCAGCCAGCTCTTCGAGGGCTTCTCCGACGAGGAGATCGCTAGCTTCACCTCGCTGCTGCGGCGCATGCGCGAGAACCTGCAGTCGTGAGCCGGGAGCCGCTGCCGCGCGCGGCACGCATCGAGCCGGTAATTTGACCGGTGATTGGCCGGATTTCGCGGCAAAGTCCGCGCAGCTCAATGCCTGTTCTGCAACGATCGGGTGACTCTGCCAGGGGACTGAGCTTTCGGTGCGCTAGGAGGTGCCGCCATGGCACAGCGGGAGCACGGGCGAAGCCCGGTCCCTAATCAGGATCCTGCTGCCTGGCGGGGACTGTGGGCGCCGCGGATCTCGCGCCGCGGGTTGCTGCGGGCAGGGGTCCTGGCTGGGGGAGCCACGGCGGCTGCCGGACTGCTGGCGGCCTGTGGCACGCTCCCGGCCGTGTCGGTTGCGGCCGATCGCACGGGCAATCCCGCCTGGTGGCGCAAGCAGCGCTATCACTACACGGTTAACTTCGCTAACTGGCCTGACTACATCGACGTCCTGGACAATAAGCACCCGACGCTGGAGCACTTCACCGACCTGACCCGCATCCGGGTGAACTACACAGAGCCCATAGCCGAGAATCAGCCCTTCTACAACACGATCCGCCCGTTGCTGGAGCGCAAGCAGTACACCGGCTACGACATCGTGGTGCTGACGAATAGCGATCCGCCCCTCGGCGAGATGATCGCCAACGGGTGGCTGACTCCGCTCGATCAGTCCATGATGAACAACTTCAGGGCTTACGCAGACTCGCTGGTGCGCAACCCGCCATGGGACCCTGGCAACGTCTACACCATGGCCTGGCAGTCTGGCTGGACGGCGATCGGCTACAACAACGCGGCGATCACGGATCCGGGCGACACCGTGGGGATCCTGTTCGACAAGCGGTATGCCGGCAAGGTCGGGATGATGAGCGACCCATACGAGCTCGGCAGCATAGGCCTGCTGGCCACCGGCGTAGACCCGGCGACATCGACTGAAGCGGACTGGCAGAAGGCGGCCTCGGTGCTGCGAAAGCAGAAGAGCGAGGGAATCGTCCGCGGCTATTACGACCAGAACTACATCGACAACCTGAAGAGCGGAGAGGTCATCGTCTCGATGGCGTTCTCTGGCGACATCTTCCAGGCCAACCTGCAGCAGCAGTACCAGGACCTGAAGCTGCTCATGCCTGCTGAGGGCGGGATGTTCTGGACGGACAACATGTGCATACCGCTGCGCGCTGAGAATCCCAAGGACGCGATGGCGCTGATGGATTACTTCTACCAGCCGCAGGTCGAGGCCGTTGTGGAGTACTACAACGACTACGTCTGCCCGGTGCCCGATGCGCGGATTGAGCTACGCCGGCCCACCGGCTGGGCAGCTCAGGAACTGGCTGCGATGCGCCACGAGATCGGCGAGCCTCCGTCCCGCACCGCCGATTCGCCGCTGGTGTTCCCGACGCCGGCGTATCGGGCCCTCTCGAAGTATTACCGCCAGTTCTCCAGCGCCGAGGAGAGGGACGCATGGGACAAGCTGTTCGCGCCGATCCCAGCTAGCAGCTAGCGATGACCGACGCTCAGGCTGTGCGGACAGCGGCGGTTGCTCGCGGGCTGGCAGGCGCCCGGCAGGTCCCGTTCTGGCTGGACCAGGCCAACGGGCCGCGGCCCGAAGCGGAGCCCGCGCTGGCCGTGCGCACGACCGCCGAACTCGCGGTTGTGGGCGGCGGGTTCACGGGTCTGTGGACCGCCCTGCAGGCCAAGGAGGCCGACCCGGCCTGTGATGTCGTCCTGCTCGAGGGCCGCCGCATCGCCTGGGCTGCCACCGGCAGGAACGGCGGCTTCTGCTCAGCCAGCCTTACGCACGGTCTGGCTAACGGCCACGAGAGGTTTCCCGATGAACTTGGCGGGCTGGAGCGCCTCGGCCGTCGCAACCTGGACGAGATCGAGAAAACGATCGCGCGCTACCAGATCGACTGTGACTTCATCCCCTCTGGCGAACTGGCGGTGGCAACGCAGCCGTGGCAGGCCGACAGCCTGCGCGAGACGGCAGAACTTGCAGCCGGGCTCGGCTACAGCCTGCAGCTGCTCACTGCAGACGCCGTCCGCGCCGAGGTGAACTCGCCGAGCTACCTGGCCGGCCTGTGGGACAGTGCCGGCTGCGCAATCGTCGATCCGGCACGGCTGGCGTGGGGCTTGCGGCGGGCTTGCCTGGACGCTGGCGTCCGGATCTACGAGCACACTCCGGTCCTGGCGGTGACCGAGGAACCGGGCAAGTCAGGCAGGCTTGCTCTGACGACCCCGGCAGGGCAAGTCAGTGCGCGGCGGGTGGCCCTCGCCGCCGGGGCGTTCTCGCCGCTGCTGCGCAGGCTCCGTTCCTACCTGATCCCCGTGTACGACTACGTGCTGGTCACCGAGCCGCTGACGGCCGGCGAGCTGGCAAGCATCGGCTGGCGCAACCGGCAGGGCGTGGGCGACAGCGGGAACCAGTTTCACTACTACCGTCTCACCGCCGATAACCGGATTTTGTGGGGCGGCTTCGACGCGATCTACTACTACGGCGGCAAGATGACCGCCGCGAAGGACCAGCGCCCGGCCACCTTCGCCCGGCTTGCCTCACATTTCTACGCAACGTTTCCGCAGCTTGAGGACGTGTCCTTCAGCCACAAGTGGGGCGGAGTGATCGACACCTGCTCCCGTTTCTGCGCGTTCTTCGGCACCGCGCGGGCTGGTCGGCTCGCTTACGCGGCTGGCTACACCGGGCTCGGCGTGGGCGCCAGCCGGTTCGGCGCCCGTGTGCTTCTCGACCTGCTAGGCGGAGAGCCGACCGAACTGACCGAACTGAAGATGGTGCGCACCAAGCCGATTCCGTTCCCGCCTGAGCCAGTGCGATCGGCTGGCGTGCAGCTCACCCGGTGGTCCCTGGCCAGGGCAGATGAGCGCGAGGGCCGTCGCAACCTGTGGCTGCGGGCGCTCGACCGTGCAGGTCTCGGCTTCGACTCCTGAGCCCGACCTGGCTGGGTACGGTCTACTCAGCCGTCAGGAAGGAGCCAGTCAGGTGCACCGACCGGCAGCCGGGGATATCCGGTCGGCCGTGCTAGATTGCGGGCTGCTGGCGCTGGCCAGCCTGCTGTCCTACTGGCTCGTCGCGGTCCTGCTGGCCAGGCTGCACTCGGTCTCGAGGATCGATGACATTGTGGGCGGCTTGTGGGCCGCGATCTCGACGATATTCGTCAGCAAGACACTGTTCGTCAGCAAGAACAGCCACCGGCAGAGGGTCCAGGCTGCGATCTCCAGGGTCGCGGCTACGCTGGTGAGCTTCGTGCTGTGCCTGATTTACCTGATTTTCTTGCCTGTCCACCTGTGGGCGTTCGCGCTGCTTATCGGCCTGAGCGCGCTGATTCCGACGCTGGCAGGCAGGCCGGGCGACGCCGGCACTGCCGCGATCACTACTGCTGTTTTGCTTGGTCTTGCTCCGCTGAGTCCGCACCACGCGTGGGAGCAGCCGATACTCCGCCTCGCCGACACCGTGGTGGGCGCGATCGTGGGCGTCGCTGGCGCCTGGCTCGCCCAGCGGCTGATCGGCCAGCCGGATGCGAAGGTCAGCAAACCGCAGTCGTGATGCGCGTCAGTCAGCCTAGGGTCAGCCGCAGCGGAGGGAGCGGATCCGCCCCGGACGCCAGTAGCTTGCGGATCCGGGCACCGTCCAGGTGACCTGCAATCAGGTCAGCCAGCCGGTCCAGCTTGCTCTCCCGCACAGCGCTGAAGGAAACGTCCTTCGCGCAGGTGAAGCTCCGCCCGGCTACCCGGGCTACGTAGGTCAGGTACTCACGCCGGAAGCTGTCGTTCTCCATCAAGCCGTGCCACACGGTCCCGGCGACAGCTTCCAAGCGGCAGCCCTCGTCGGCGAAGAACGGCTCGCCGCCGTCCCGTGTTACGGCGCCGTGGTGGATCTCGTAGCCGTGGACGATGACGCCGTCCGCGAGGGCCCTGAACGGCCTGGCCAGTACCTTCTCAGGCCCGAACAGCGTCCGCACCGGCAGCAGGCCGAGGCCGGGCACCTCCCCGGCGCCACTCTCCACATCGTCGTCTATCAGCGTGCCGAGCATCTGGTAACCGCCGCAGACGCCGAGGACCGGCAGTCCGCGCGCGACGTGCCGGGCGACCGCCTTGTCGATCTGACGCTCGCGCAGCCAGGCCAGGTCGCGCACCGTTGCCCGGCTGCCGGGCAGTATGAGCAGGTCGGCGTCGGCCAGTTCAGCGGCGTGGCGGGCGAACCGCACGACCACGCCAGGCTCGCATGCCAGCGCGTCCACGTCGGTGTGGTTGCTCATCCGCGGGACTGCGACAACGGTGACGCGCAGCACGTCCTCGCCGAGTGGCAGGCCGCCGGACTGCAGCAGTGCCCAGTCGATCGCGTCTTCAGCGTCCACTCCGATGCCGTCGGTGAACGGCAGCACGCCGAGAACCGGCCTGCCGGTGAGCTTCTCGAGCTGCTGCAGGCCAGGCCGCAGCAGCGCCGGGTCGCCGCGGAACTTGTTCACCACGAATCCGGCAATCAGCGCCTGGTCGGCCGGATCGAGTACAGCCAGCGTGCCGACGAGCGAAGCGAACATACCGCCCCGGTCGATATCGCCAACCAGCACCACAGGCAGGCCGGCCGCGCGGGCGAACCCGAGGTTGACGATGTCGGTCTGGCGCAGGTTGATCTCGGCCGGGCTGCCCGCACCTTCGCAGACGACCGTGTCGAATCTGCGTGCCAGCGCCCGGTAGGAGTCCACCACTACGTCGAGCAGCGCACCGGGCCGGTCGCCGCTCCAGTAAGTCGCGGCGTCGGTTTCGGCGACCGCCTTGCCGAGCACGATTAGCTGGCTGCCTGTCTCGCTTCCCGGCTTCAGCAGCACCGGATTCATCAGTGCCTCAGGCTCGATGCCGCAGGCCTGTGCCTGCGCGGCCTGTGCCCGGCCGATTTCCTCGCCGGCCAAGGTGACGTAGGAGTTCAGCGACATGTTCTGCGCCTTGAACGGTGCGACCGCTACGCCCTGTCGTGCAAGCCATCGGCACAGGCCGGCTGTTACGACGGACTTGCCGGCATCTGAGGCCGTGCCCGCGACCAGAACCGCTCCCACCGCCGCAGACTAAGCCACGCAGTGCCGGATGCTGGCACCGGCCTCGCTACATGACCCCTGTCCATGCGCCAGTGGTTGCCGTCGTTCGCGCTGGTGCTTCTGCGCCCGCTTCGGTCCGTGCTGGCAGGAACAGGGTCAGGCCCGCCATCAGGGCAAGGATCTTCGACACCACGTTCAGCGCGGTCGGGGCAGCAGAGGACGGGTAGCCGAAACCGAACAGGGCCCATATTGCGAAGACTGCCAGCATTGCCGCCAGGCACCACAGCGTTGCCCGTGACAGCCGGGCGGCCGGCGACAGGGTCAGCAGGGCCAGCGTGGTGAGCGCGATCAGGAGCAGCGGCGCGAAGAACACGGCCCGGTACAAGGCGGGGTCAGGCTGGAGTGCGGGATAGGTTCTGCTCATCACGATGAGGTCGAAAGGGAACTCGAAGATCCATGGTGCGGCCAGCGCGCCTATCACCGCGCTTGCCAAGGCGATGCGCCAGCCGCGCGAATTGTGTGCGACCGCGATGGCGAAGAAGATGACGCCCACGCCGATCAGCGTGACGGGCGTGATCGGATTCCCGGGGCTGGCTTTCGCGACGTGCTCTCGGATGGCATGCGTGACGTAGATCAGCGCGCCCACAGGGAAGGAGATAATGGCCAGCGGCCAGATAGTGAGCAGCAGGATTCTGACGGTCCTGGATGGCTTTGGCAACCGTGCCGGGAGCGGCAGCCTGAACCCGGCGTAGACCAGTGCTGCCGCGATCGCGGCGAGAACGCCGGCTAATACGATCTCGGCGGCGCCTCCGTAGCTAACCCACATGGCCGTCCCTCCTTGTTTTCGCCAACCGCCGGCCAAGGCTGCTTCGAGTTCCGAAGCGTACAACGATGCTAGCATCGATGCTTCGGAAAAGAAAGCAGGTAACGAGTTGCCGCGGACCACACCACTACCCGGACGGCCCGTCCGCGGGTCAGCCAGCGGGCGGCCGATCATGGCTCTGCTCGACCTGCTCAGCCGCCGTTGGGCACTGCGGATCCTGTGGGAGCTGCGGACCGGCGAGCCTAACTTCCGCGAGCTCCAGGAGCAGTGCGGATCAATCTCATCCAGCGTTCTGTCCGACCGGCTCCGCGAACTCGGCGAGGCTGAGATCGTGGCGCACAGCGGCAAGGGCTACACGCTTACGCCGTCCGGACGCGATCTGCTCGCCCGGCTGCTGCCGCTCAACGAGTGGGCCGAGCACTGGCACCCCGGTAACACCTGACGGCCCCGGATCGCTTCGCTCCTGACCACGGACAGCCTCAACTCAGAGGCTCGACCTCGAAGGAGACCCATGCGCGCAACACGTGCGTCCTTGCTGGCCCGAGCCGACTCGGCCGCCGCCGTAGCCATCCTGGCCGGCGGCGGTGTGATCGTCACTGCCACGGCCGCCGGCGCTGCCACCGGGCACCACAAGCTGCAGCGCCAAGCACCGGCTCAGTATCAGCCCGCAAGCCGTCCGCTGCGACCGAAACACCGGAAGCTCACGAGCGAGCCTCGGCGCCGAGGCAGGCTCAGGAAGACGCCGCCTCCAGGGCGAGCAGCGCGACATGCAGTGACAGACGGGACTCGGCCGACTCCAGATCGACGCCAAGCACGTCCTCGATCTGGCGCAGCCGCTCGTACATAGTCGGCCGCGCCACGTGGGCGCGCTTGGCCGCCGCCGCTTTGTTGCCGCCTGCTTCCAGATAGGCGGTCAGCGCCGGGACCAGCTGTGAGCCGGTCGCGTCGTCGTGGACGAGTAGCTGGCTGAGTTCCCGCTCGGCAAAAGCTTGCAGCCGCGGGTCGTCCCTGAGCAGGTGCAGCAGCCCTCGCAGGCGCAGATCCGGCAGCCGGTAGTAGGGCTGGCTGCCGCCCGCGCGTGCAGCCGCCTGGGCAACGTGGTCGGCCTCGAGCAGTGACCGTTGTACCGCGCCGACGGAGTCGACCGGTGATCCGGCGCCGATCGCGTCCTCGGGGGCAAGCCGGGGCCGCAACTGCCCGGCTAGCCGGCGCAGGGCGGCGTCAGGATCGGACCGCGGCGGCAGCGCGAGAAGGGCGGCGACCCGGTCGTCGTCGAGCGAGCCGACGAGCGCAGGCAGGCGCAACTGCCGGCAGGCCCCCGCCAGTGCGTCGGCGATGCTGGCCGCCCTGGCCGGGGCCGCGAGCCCAGGCGCGGCCTTCGAGCTCGCCAGCCGGACGACGACGGGCACGAGCAGCCGGCCCGTTACCGGCACGCCAAGCCCTCTGGCCCTCGCCGCGGCTTCTGCTGGATCGGCGTAGCCGTTGCCGAGGAAGGCGGACAGGATCGTGCGGTGCGCGTGGCGTTCCAGGCTCTCGCGCTGGTGGTCAAGCAGGCGGCCGAGCGCCAGCGTCGTCGCCGCCCGCTCGATCAAGGCCTCGTCGCCCGGCCGGGGCGACTCACCGCGGAGCATGATCAGCCGGCCCCAGTCCTCGCCACGGGCGCCGACCATCGTCGCGAGCCAGCCGGACGCGGCATCGTAGCCAGTCCGGCCAGCGAGCTGGGCTGATCGCGACCTGCCGGAGAAGCCGGCCAGCAGGCTGGCAGCGTCAGCGCCGAGCGGTGCGCACGCGAGCACCTGGTGAGCGAGGTTCTCCAGGATGACCGGGCAGCCTGCCAGCGTCGCTGCCTGTGACACGACCTCCTCCGCGGCCGCACCGGATACCGCGAGCTCGGTAAACACCTGATGGAGCCGCTCGGCTGACCGCAGTTCGGCAAGCTGGGCGTCGATAATCAGGGCGTGGACGGCCTCGGTGATCTCGATGAACTGCGTCTCGCGCTCGAACACGATCAGGGGAAGCTCGTGGTCGGCGGCAGCCGCGACGAGCGCGGGCGGCAGGCTGCGGGAGTAGCGCGAGCCGAGCTCGACTGCCAGGGCGCTGACCCCCACTGAGGCCAGCTCTGCCACGTACCTGCTCAGCCCGGCCGTATCGTAAGGCAGCGCAATGCCGGTGGCGAGCACAAGCTCGCTACCGCGGAGCAGGTGAGCGGCCTGGGCTAGCTCGATCACATGCACCCAGCGGACTGGAGCGGTCAGCCGCTGCGCGCCGGCCAGCACGCGCGGCGCACCGCTACGGACCGGATCGAGTGCTAGCACCTCGGCCACGGTAGGCAACATGCCTGGCGCCTCCCTTGGCTCATAGGCTGGGCAGACCGCGCCGTGTCACACATACCGTATAGGCAACCGGCTCGTTCCCTTACAAATCGTAACTTGGCTCGACCGCGCCTGTGGCGACACACTGAGCGCAGGGGGACGATGAAAGCACTAGCTGATCAGCGCATCGGAAGGCAGCAGCGCCATGGAGCAGGCAACCACGCATCGCACGCACTGGATTAACGGCAAGCCGTGGACCGGCGAGGCGGCCATCAGAGGCGACATCTACAACCCGGCGACCGGCCGGGTGTCCGGAACGGTCGACTACGCGACGGCGGCCGAGGTGGACGCTGCCGTGACGGCGGCGACGGCGGCCCTGGCCGGCTGGCGCGAGACCTCGCTGGTCCGGCGCGCCGGGGTGATGTTCGAATTCCGTGAGCTGGTGCGCAAGCACTCGCGCGACCTGGCGGCGCTCATTACCGCCGAGCACGGCAAGGTGGCCTCGGATGCGGCCGGGGAGGTAGCCCGTGGCCTCGAGGTGGTCGACTTCGCCTGCGGGATACCGCACCTGCTCAAGGGCGGGTTCTCGGAGAATGTCTCAACCGGTGTCGACGCCTACTCCATCAGGCAGCCGGTTGGCGTGGTGGCCGGCATCACCCCGTTCAACTTCCCGGCCATGGTGCCCATGTGGATGTTCCCGATCGCGCTGGCGTGCGGCAACACATTCGTGCTCAAGCCTTCGGAGAAGGACCCGTCGGCGTCGTTGCTGCTCGCCGAGCTGCTCGCCGACGCCGGGCTGCCTGAGGGCGCGTTCAACGTAGTCCACGGCGCCAAGCCAGCGGTGGACGCGTTGCTGACTCACCCCGGCGTCCGCGCGGTGAGTTTCGTCGGCTCCACGCCCATTGCGCGTTACGTCGCGGAGACGGCGACCAGCCACGGCAAGCGCGTGCAGGCGCTCGGCGGGGCCAAGAATCACATGGTCGTGCTGCCCGACGCTGACCTGGACCTGGCAGCCGACGCGGCGGTGAACGCGGGCTTCGGCTCGGCAGGCGAACGGTGCATGGCCATCTCGGTGCTGGTGGCGGTGGACCCGATCGGCGACGAGCTTGTCGGCAAGATCCGGGACCGGATTGGCAAGCTGATCGTGGGACCCGGCGACGCCGAAGGCTCGGAGATGGGGCCGCTGGTCACTCGCGAGCACCGCGACAAGGTGGCCGGCTACCTCGACTCGGGCGTTACTGAGGGCGCGACACTCGCGGTCGACGGCCGCGGCCACGCGGTCACCGGGGATGCGGCTGACGGTTTCTGGCTCGGACCGACCGTACTGGACCACGTGACGCCGCAGATGCGCGCTTACCAGGACGAGATTTTCGGCCCGGTGCTGTCCGTCGTGCGCGCGGACAGCTATGCGGAGGCTCTGGAGATCGTCAACGCGAACCCGTACGGCAACGGCACCGCCATCTTCACCAACGACGGGGGAGCGGCGCGCCGTTTCACCCACGAGGTGGAGGTCGGGATGGTTGGCGTGAACGTGCCGATCCCGGTGCCGATGGCGTTCTACTCGTTCGGCGGCTGGAAGTCCTCGCTGTTCGGCGACACGCACGTGCACGGCACCGAGGGCGTGCACTTCTACACCCGCGGGAAGGCTGTCACCTCGCGCTGGCTTGACCCGAGCCACGGCGGCGTTAACCTCGGCTTCCCGGTGAACCAGTAAGGGCCTGCTTTCGCTAGTGGGGCCGGAGCAGGACTTTGACCTGCTCGGTCGCGCCGGACCTGAGGTCCTTCAGCAAAGCGGCCGCCTCGTCGAGGCTTGCCGTGGTGGTCACGATCTGGCGGCAGGGAAGCACATGTCCGGGCGGGCACCTGTCCGGCGCAGCCAGCATGTGCAGGTCCGAGCCGCAGATGCCGCAGTAGCTGACATCCAGTAGCACCTCACCGGCGGCCGGTACCGGACGGTCTATGGTCTCCATCGCCACACCGCCGCCGGCGGTCACCACAGCGGCCCTCGCCGGCTGCCCCCGGCCGAGGCACCGCGCCGGGGAAATCTGTGCCTTGTATGGCCGAAGGGATCGCCCTTGGCGTGCGCCCAGACCTTGACGGGCGTGACTTCGAACACCATCGCCTCGCCATTGCCATCGGGGCCGCGGAAGGCGCCATCGCGAGCGGTGAACTGCCACCGGCCGTCCCATTTGGCTCCGAACGCCTTTGCCGCCTCCGCGAGCACGGCATCGTCGGTGACCCGCGCCGCGTAGCCTTCGACCACGACATCCAGACCGTGGTCCCATCCGCTGCAGCCGGTGGTCAGCACCACGTGCGGGTTGGCCGCAGGTTGGCGAACTTCTGCTCCTGCGCGCCGGTGGAAAACCAGATCGCGTCGTCCCACCACGCGGCGACGACCGGGGTGACATGCGGCCGTCCATCGGTCCGGACGGTGGAGATCCAGAACTGCTCGGCGGTCTCGAGTACCTTGCGGGTCTCCTCCCAGGTGGTTTCGGTCGCAGCCGGATCGCTGTATACGCGGTCGAGCGCTGTACTTGGCACAAGCACCGTCATGTCTCCAATCTCTTTGCTTGATGAGACTGGCGAGCGGCGCAGAAGTAATCGCCCAGATTCTTATTGCACTTCGACGATCAGTTGCTCAGGCGGCGAAGGCGTCGATCTCCGTCGTAAGGTCGTCGCCGGTAAGCGGGTACTGGAAGTCGCTCAGGAGGCGAGCGACTTCCGGCAGCGCGTCTGTGCGGTTGGCGAGCGCGACGCTAGCGTAGCTGTGGTCTGGGCTGAGGAGCGCAGCGGCTCGATAGCCGGACAGGCGCCCGTTGAGGTACATCTGCCCGGACGGACCGATGGCCCACCCGAGTCCGTAGCTCATCGGGTCATCGGCTCGGGTCCTTCGCCGACGGATCTGCTCAAGTAGGGAAGCGTTGCCAAGCAAGTGCTCGGCGAAACCGAGGAGGTCGTCGACGCAGGACCACAGCCCTCCGCTGGGCCGCCGTCCCCGCGGGTAGACCTGAATCGGCAGCGGTATCTCGCCGTCCCATCCCTCGACCACCGCCGCCGGAGTCTGGAAACCAGTTCGGGTGAGGTCCCAAGGATCCAGGAGCGTGCCGGCAACTGCATCCTCGTAGCTGGCCCCGGTGACGCTGGCGAGGATGGCCCCGGCGAGAAAGTAGTTGCCGTTGTAGTACGACCATCGTTCACCTGGTGCTCGTGCGTTCCCGGCCCGAACGACCAGGCGGGCGCCTTCGTGGATGGCGTCAGGTCCGTCGACCAGTTCAGCCATGGCAGCGCCATCGACTGACTCCCGCAGGCCGGCGATCTGGCCGAGTAGCTGTTCGACCGTGATCGCTTGGTCCGCTCGCCAGTCAGGCGCCAGAGACGGGAGCAGTTCGATGGCCGGGGTAGACAGCGGAATTGCTCGTTCGGCGAGGGCCAGGACGGTGGCGGCCGAGGTGAAGGCCTTCGTCAGCGAAGCGATCCGGTAGGTCGACGACTGCGTGACCGGTGCCTTCCCCCCGGTAAAGATTGTTCGTGCCCGCCGGTCGGAGACACCGGCGACAAGCGCTGGGATGGCAGTGTGCAGGACTTGGTCGGCGGAGAGATCTGTCACTTGCCCCAGTTTGTCATAATCAACGAGGAGACTGCGCATGAGCAACTCGCCTGGCCAGAGCCCAGTCCGAGCCCGTGACCTTGGCATTCCGTTCGACGGCACGCCGGGGCAGTGGAATGCGATCACTGACGTGCCAGGCGTCGAGGTGGGCTACGAGACGCTGATTCGCGGTGAATCGGTGCGTACCGGCGTGACGGCGATTCACCCGCGCGGCGCGGCCGGAGCGGGCGATCCGGTTGCGGCGGGCTTCTTTTCCCAGAACGGCAACGGCGAGATGACCGGCCTGTCCTGGATCGAGGAATCCGGGACGTTCAGCGGGCCGGTGGGGATCACCAATACGCATGCGGTCGGCGTGGTCCACGCCGGGATCGTCGCGTGGACCATCAAGCATCATCCGCGTCTCGCGCAGGTGTGGCTGCTGCCGGTCGCCGCAGAAACCTGGGACGGCTACCTCAACGACATCAACGGCCATCACGTCACCGAGGAGACGGCGGTCGCGGCGCTGGAAGCCGCGGCATCAGGACCGGTTGCCGAAGGCTCTGTCGGCGGCGGCACCGGGATGAACTGCTACGCCTTCAAGGGCGGCTCGGGAACATCGTCGCGCCTCGTCAGCTACGCGGGCACTGACTACGCAGTGGGCGTGTTCGTGCAGGCGAACTTCGGCAGCCGGGCCGAGCTCACCCTGGCTGGCGTGCCGGTCGGGCGGCTCGTCACGGCGGATGACCCGATGGCGGAGTTCAGGCTGGCGCCTGAGGGCTCGGGCTCCATCATCGCGATCGTCGGCACGAACGCACCGCTGCTCCCCGGGCAGTGCAAGGCCCTCGCCCGCCGGATGACGCTAGGCCTGGCGAGGACCGGCACGGCCGGCTCGCACTACTCAGGCGATCTGTTTCTCGCGTTCTCGACGGGCAATCCAGGCGCGATCACGCCGGGCGCCGGCGCGCGCGCGGCAGGCAGCGCCGACGACTACGACGTTCTGCGGTTCGTCCCGTGGGGCGCGCTCGACCCGTTCTACGCGGCCGTGGTGCAGGCGACCGAGGAGGCAGTGGCGAATGCCCTAGCTGCGGGTGAGGACATGACCGGCAGAGACGGTCACCGTAGTCCGGGTCTGCCGCGCACACAGGTAGCCGAGCTGTTCAGGGAGCGCGGGCGGCTCTGAGGGCGGCCGAGCCAGCGCCGGACTGCCACTTTTCACGGATTTTGATGGCGCAAACCAGAACAAATCGCTAGCCGGCCCAGGCGAGCCTTAGCGTGCAGGGACCAGGATCATGCGCTCAAGCTCGCGGATGCGCTTGCAGATCATCGGTTAGCGGTAATATTTTACTGCCATGCAGTTGCTAGCTGATGTCTCGTTGCGGCGGACGAGCTTGCGCGACCAGGTGCTGCGGGCTATCCGCAATGGCCTGGTGACGGGCCAGATCGTGCCGGGCGTCGTGTACTCCGCGGCCGCACTGGCCGCCGAGCTGGGCGTATCAAACAGTCCGGTCCGTGAAGCGATGCTCGCCCTCGTTGATGAAGGGCTCATGGAGGTTGTCCCGAACCGCGGCTACCGGCCCGTCACGTTGAGCGCCGCGGATACTGCGGAGATCATCCAGCTCCGCGAGCTGCTGGAGGTTCCCGCTGTCGGTCTCGCCGCCGAAGCCGGCATCAGCGACGTGCATGCCGCGCTCGAGAACCTGGTCGGGGTGATCGAAGAAACCGCCGCGGCCGGCGATGTCGCGGGAAACCTTGACGCGGACCGCGAGTTCCACCTCACGCTCGCCGCCGCGGGCGGGAACCAGCGCCTGGCGAACCTGGTCGCCAGCCTGCGCGACCAGGCCCGGCTGTACAACTTGCATCAGCTCGCCGAGTCCGGGGAGCTGCGCGCGTCCGCCGCTGAGCACCGGCCGCTGCTTGCCGCGGTCGCCAGGGGCGACCGCGCTGAGGCGGAGCGCCTCATGCGAGCTCATCTTGCTCATCTGACCACCGACTGGTCCGCGCCGGATAGAGGCGGCCGGTAATGAGGCTGCTCGAGAAGATCTCAGGTCCGCGCGACCTCAAGGAAGTCAGTCCCGACCTGCTGCCGCAGCTCGCGAGCGAGATCCGCGAGGTTCTCATCGACTGGGCGCACAGCCCGGCGGCCGCGAGGACCAGCGGTCACCTGGGACCGAACCTTGGTGTGGTCGAGCTGACGATCGCGCTGCACCGTGTCTTCGACTCGCCTAACGACCCGATCGTGTTCGACACCGGCCACCAGTCGTATGTGCACAAGCTCCTGACCGGCCGGCTGGCGGAGTTCGGCACGCTGCGGCAGCGCGGCGGGCTGACCGGCTATCCGAGCCGGGCGGAGTCCGAGCACGACCTAGTCGAGAACTCGCATGCCTCGACGAGCCTGTCGTACGCCGACGGCCTAGCCAAGGCATTCAGGCTCCGGGGCGAGGCCGACCGGGCCGTGGTCGCGGTCATCGGCGACGGCGCGCTCACTGGCGGCATGGCCTGGGAAGCGCTGAACAACATCGCGGGTTCGAAGGACTCGCGGCTCGTGATCGTCGTGAACGACAACGGCTGGTCTTATCAGCCGACGGTCGGCGGCCTCGCCGAGCATCTGGCAGCCGTCCGAGTGTCGCAACAGTACGAGAACGTGCTGGAGTACATCAAGGCCACGCTGAGTCGCACCCCGCTCATCGGCGTCCCGCTGTACGGGACGCTGCACGGGATCAAGAAGGGCGTCAAGGACGTCCTCCAACCGCAGGTGCTTTTCGAGGACCTAGGGCTGAAATACCTAGGCCCGATCGACGGCCACGATGAACAGGTCCTCGAGCATGCGCTGGCCAGAGCGCGGGACTTCGGCGGCCCTGTGATCGTCCATGTGATCACGAAGAAAGGCCGCGGCTACCTGCCAGCTGAGCAGAACGAGGTGGACTGCCTGCATCAGTTCCCGCCGGCCGGGGCCGCGCCTGGCACCTGGAGCAGGGTGTTCGGAGACGAGTTGGTGGCAATCGGCGCCCGCCGCCCGGACGTGGTGGCGATCACCGCCGCGATGCTGCACCCAACCGGCCTGGCGCCCTTCGCCGCGGCGTACCCGGACCGTATGTACGACGTCGGGATTGCCGAGCAGCACGCGCTGACGTCCGCGGCCGGGCTGGCGATGGGCGGACTGCATCCGGTCGTGGCGCTGTACGCGACGTTCCTCAACCGCGCTTTCGACCAGCTGCTGCTGGATGTGGCGCTGCACCGGCTGCCAGTCACGATTGCGCTCGACCGGGCTGGAGTGACCGGCCCCGACGGGCCGAGTCACCATGGCATGTGGGACGGCTCGATCCTGCAGGTCGTGCCTGGCTTGCGGATCGCCGCGCCGCGAGACGCCAGCCGAGTCGCCGAGCTGCTCAACGAGGCCGTGGAATACGACGCCGGGCCGACCGTATTGCGCTACCCCAAGGGCAAGGTCGGCAACGAGGTGGAAGCTGCCGGCAAGCTGGGCGGGATGGACGTGCTCCACTTCCCGCAGCATGGCCTTGACGCGGACGTCTTGCTGCTCGGCGCTGGCCCGATGGCGCTGACGGGCGTGGAGGTGGCAGCACGGCTCGCCGACTGCGGGATAGGGGCAACCGTCGTGGATCCGCGATGGGTAAAGCCGCTCGACGGGGCGCTCACCGGCGCCGCCCGGCGGCACCGGCTGGTAGTGACGGTCGAGGACAATGTCCTGACTGGCGGATTCGGCGAGGCTGTCTGCCGGCTGCTTCGCGACAGCGATGTCGAGACGACCGTGCGTACCTTCGGGCTGCCGCAGCAGTTCCTCGGCCACGGGACCAGGGACGAGATCCTGGCAGACGCCGGGCTGACCGCCGACAGCCTGGCCGCGGCGATCGCCGCGCTCATCGCGCGTCCGGCCGCTGTCCGAGCATACGGACTGTAGCGCCGGAGGGTGAATCGCCGACGATCTGTCAGCGGGCGCAAGAACGGCCCGCTGCTAGGATTTTCGCGCAGCTAGCGGTGCATTCTGCTAGCCGGCGTTCTTGCAGTGAGCCCCCAGGGCAGGAAGATGGCCGCCATGACTGACTATGCCGCCGACCCGAAGCGCGGCGCCGAGGTCTACGCAATGGACCGGGCGCACGTGTTTCATTCCTGGTCGGCGCAGAAGGCGCTGAAGCCCATCACCGTGGCCGGCGCCG
>Ga0335075_10004409_pt1 | contig 22026 bp, 14 predicted proteins | sample Lox_Sample_24_FD_206723 | JGI IMG/M metagenome (GOLD analysis project Ga0335075, IMG submission 206723) | Soil microbial communities from Loxahatchee National Wildlife Refuge, Florida, United States - Lox_Sample_2.4 | ecosystem: Environmental > Terrestrial > Soil > Wetlands | place: USA...
TTCAGCCCCTGACAGGTTAGCTGGCCGAGACCGCCAGCCGGCTTTTCGGCATGACGGATCGCAACGATGGTCTCCTGTGCATGAAGCGAAACCTGAGCCCCGCCGGCAATACTCAGAAACACGACTGCCCATTGGCAAAATCGCACCTTAAACATCCAGTTCTCCTCATGAGTTTGTGAAAATTTGTCACAGGCGGCATTAAACTGCTCGCTCAGATGGTAGCGAACTGCTCGATCCACCAGCCAACACTCTGCCTAAATCACACCGCCCATTCGCGGATCGCTGAAACTCGGCCGCCCCGTTTCCACGTGTCCCGCCAGATGTGTCTCCGCATCGAACCCTGCGGCCCTCACGATGAAGTCGTACCAGCCATGGCTCTTCCCCAGCCGCATCACAACAGTTTTCTCGTCTCCTGAATGGATCCGGTGGGAAGTCGAGTCAGGCTTAGACGAATTGCTTTCGAGGATCGCATGCACATCGTGGCCGGTGGTGTTGTGGAGGTGTACCTGCAGATTGCCGGTGTATTTCCCATCCCGAGCTTCATACTCCACCCGGACCGTGAACGGTGGGGATGTCCTGCCGCCACGGAAAGAGCGGTAGAACCCATTCGGCCCATGCACGTCGATTATGTAATTGCCGTTGTCGAAGAGTGCCAGAGGAAACTGCTGCGTCAGTGTGTCTCCCGCGCGTACCGCCCACGTGGCAGCGCGCATGCCGTCAACCGATCCCTCAGTCCCCGGGTTCAGATTGCGCAGATAGACGTTAAAAGGCGCGCCGGCCGCCTCGGTGCCGAAAAGTTCGTCTCCGGCGGTCATCCGCAGTTCAAAAGCCGTGCCATCTTCCGTCAGCGTACCTTCCGCCAGCAGCTCATAAGGAATCGAGCAGGCGCGGCGAATGCCCGGTTCCTGGTGCGGCACCAGGGAAGAATCTCCAGGCGCGCGATTGATCTGATCGATCGCGGCGCCATCCAGCGGTTTGTAGTTAGCGGGGATCTCCATGAAGCGGGTCTTCTGAATACCGACGACGAAGTTGTCCCGGTTCAGGAAATCAAGATCCGGCTCAGCAGAGTCGTACGGCCGAAACACCGAGGTGAGATTGCCCGAGATGGCGCGCCGCCATGCGCTGATGTTCTCCTCCCGCACTGTCTTGCCGAACTTCTGCTGAACAAACTGCTCGAGAAACATCAGCGTTGAGGTGTGGTCGAAGAGCTGCGAGTTCACCCAGCCGCCCCGGCTCCATGGGGAGGCGATGATCATGGGCACGCGGAATCCCATGCCGATGGGGCCGGTGCGCGCTTCCTTTTCGGGAACGCCCTGAACCAGCTCGTCCTCTTTGTAGGTGTACTCGATGCCCGTGTCGATGCCGGCCGAAGCGCCGCCCGTCCAGGGGCGTTTGGGATCGGCCGCGACAAACGACGGCGCGTGGTCGAAATAGCCGTCGTTTTCGTCATAGGTGAGGATGAAGATCGTCTTCTTCCACACCTCAGGATTCTTCGTGAGGATGTCCATGACCTCGGAGACATACCATGCGCCGTACCAGGGAGAGACGGGATGGTCGGAGAAATTCTCCGGCGCGGTCAGCCAGGAGATCGTTGGCAGCTTGCCATCCTCGACGTCTTTGCGGAATTGGTAAAGGACGTCGCCCTTCGGCACATTCATCGTCAGCGGCTTGCCGTTGTCCGTGAAAGGCAGGGATTCGAGGGAGTGAAAGTCGGAGGCGCCGGCGTTGGTCACGAAAGCCGCATGAAACAGAGCTTTTTGCTCGGGTGTGAGCTGACGATAGCGTGCTTCGCCGCCGTTGACCAAAGCGGCTCTGCATTCGGCGATGCGCTTCTGCGCATATGCGATTCTGGACTTCAGGTCATCGACCTTGTCGGGATCGTTCGCCTGCGAGATTTCAGTTTCAAGTTGGGGCAGTTCCGCCGAGTAGTGGGCGATCTCCTCCTGCTGTTCCTTCACATATCCCGGATACGCTTCGATGTTGTAGGCGGCGAAGAACTCCAGCAGGTTGCAGCCGAAATTTCCCAGCCACGCATCTTCTTCACCGCGCAATCCTGAGTTCATTACGTCGTTCTGGTAAAACTTCCAGGAGACGCCGGCGTCCTGCAGGCGCTCGGGATACGTCTTCCACACCATGCCGCCGTGCAGATACTGATCGTTGCGCATGAAGACTCTGGAATCCGTGCTCTGCCGGTCACGGACCGTTCCCGTCCAGAAGCAGCTGCGGTTGGGCGTGGTGCTGGTCATGATGCCGCAGTAGTTCTGGTCGCAGACGGTGAAGGCGTCCGCCAGCGCGTAGTAAAAAGGCAGATCTTCCCGGGTATAGTGGCCCATGGTCATCGGTACGTGCGCGTATTCCGGATCCCACGAGCGCTTCGCATCGATCCAGTCGTCGTGCCGGCCGTCGTTCCACGCGTCCACCTGGCTGTTGCGCGAATGCGGAATCGAGCCCATCCAGGTAATGCGCGTATCGTGCATATCGAGCCGCCAGGGAGCGTACGAGATGCCGGCCTTATCCGTCTGCACAAAAACTGAATTGCCGTTGGGCAGACGAATGGCGCGCGGATCGTTGAAGCCGCGCACACCCCGGAGCACGCCCAGCGCATGGTCGAAGGAACGGTTTTCCTGCATCAGGATGACGATGTGTTCCGCGTCCAGCCAGGTCGAGCCAGGCTCGGGCGCAATGGCATAGGCGCGCTGAATCGAATCGGGAACGAAGCCGGAGACTCCGGCTGCTCCTGACAACAGGGCTGCAAGCTTCAGAAAGTCGCGTCGCGTTTGCATAGCTGTGACACTTGTAGTATCCCCTGGGAAGCACAACGCGCGATGGACTGCGGCGTTCTCGGGTATTTTTTGCACGACTCCTCATAGTCAGATTTCTGTCCTCTTCGCAATATTCGGTCTGCGACTGCGCGGCAACTGCCAGGGTCCTGGTCGGTGATGAGACAGAAATGCCCGATACTTCGCCGAAGCGTCCGTAATCCGGGAAGGTATCCTGTCTGCTCAGCAGCGTACGCTGTTCTTCCGGCAACTCACAGACTCCGGGAGCACACATCGGAGTTCTGAGCAGCATCGACGTTGCCATTGATTTCGAGCTTTTGACACGCTTTTGGTCCATCCATCGAGCGCAGTGGCTGTGCGAACCGCTCGAAGGCGTTCCGAGGCATGATCCGCGACCGCCTGGTAGCGGAGCAGACGGCTTCGACCGATGCCATTGAGGTGGGCACCATCACGCGGAGACCTGGATACCTCGTAGCACGAACCTGTGTATCGTATGTCACATAAGCTGCGGATCGTGTCCGCAATCCGATGGAGGGCCCCATGCGCAAGGGAAGGCATTCGTCGCTATACGGTTTGGCTGTTTGTGCCGTGAGTTGCGCCACCGGAGTGGCAGCACAGCAGGCGCGGCCAGCGCCGCGGGCGATTCCGCTAATCTGCGCAGGCCAGTATCGTCCACTCCTGATGGGCGTTCGGCAGACAGCGGGCATGCGCAGCGGATTTGTTCGTCTCACTCCAGGCACAACCGCAGGCCGGCACACTACGGGCAATCATGAAGAGACACTCGTCATTTTCCGCGGTCGCGGAACTGCATCGCTGGATACGGACGGATGAGTTCCGACGGTTGCGAGTTGCATGCTGATGAGGAACTCGATCCGAAAGCTGAATCCGATTTTCCGGCTCAGTGCAACACTGGATCGGGCGATTGCGCCGGTCACAGGGCATCATTCAACCGCCGCAGGGCCGAGATCTCGCCTTCCGATTGGGAAAGACTTGACGCAACCCAGCGGTCAATAAGAAGATAACCTTGTAGCGGGCGTTCTGTTCGCTTCCGTAAGCGTTACCGTCAGCCAACGCACATTTCACGCGCTAATCGGACTACCGGTTAGCGAGAAGGTGCGTTCATGGTAACCAATACACTCGATTCCCCACACATCACCGAACTGCTTGACCGTTTGTTCCAGGAAGCAGAGGCCAGCGAGGAAGCCCTTCAGGCTGTCGCGCAATCCGATGTATCGCATCTGCTCACGAGCAGGAAGGGGTATCGCCACCTCTACGCGTTGCTCAAAGACATCCCGCTGCCTGTCTCTCGCGAGACAGGACATCTGCTCTACATGCTGGCGCGCTCTACGGACGCCAGACACATTGTGGAGTTCGGCACGTCCTTTGGTGTCTCGACGATTTTTCTGGCCGCTGCTCTGCGCGATAATGGCGCAGGCCGCTTGATTACCACGGAGTTCGAGCCGTCCAAGGCGGCTCGCGCACGTGAGAATCTGACGGAAGCCGGTCTGATCGACCTCGTTGAAATTCGAGAGGGCGATGCCCTGGAGACCCTGGCGCACGATCTTCCTGTTGCGGTGGATCTGGTGCTGCTGGACGGCGCAAAGGGACTCTATGCAGACGTTCTCCAGCTTCTGGAAGGGCATTTGCACTCCGGATCGCTTCTACTTGCAGATGACGCTCGACTCTGCCAGGAGTTTGTGAATCGGATGCGCTCCGATGCAAAACGATATTTGTCTGTTCCGTTAGCGGGCGATCTGGAAATCTCGATGCGGATCTCCAGATCGTCGTGACAGAGGATCGCCCCCTGTGAGTACCAAAACTCAGGCATAACAAAGAGGCATCAGCATGAAGCATCCGCTGCTTCGCCGCTGCTGAAGCATCGCAGAATAACAGAATTTGGGGGCCCGTCAGGCCCCCACTCTTCCCGGAATAGCTACGAAGCTTTCGTATGCTTCGCCGCCTTCTTCGTTGGGCTCTTCTTCCGGCTGCCGTTTACATACTCACCCACCGGCGTAGAATCCGCCGGCGATGTCACCTCTGTTCCAGGCTCTGGATCGTAGGGCTCGGTCTTCAGCTTTCCGGCGCCGTCTCCGCTCGGGTTCACCAGGTGCAGCCCATGTTCGGAATTCCACGGCCCACGCTTGTCCGTGCCCTCTTCCCCTTCCCCTGTCGAGGCGTTGAAGAACTGATCGACCAGGATTGGCGTCGGTTGAATGATGCCGATCGAGAAAGGAGGCTTCTCCATGCTCTCGATCGCTGCCGAGAAGGCCCGCATATGAGTGATCTCCCGCGTCATCAGGAACTGTAGTGCCTGCCGCGATCCCTTATCCTGGGTGAACCCAATCAGCCGTTCGTAAACGATCTTCGCTCGCGCTTCGGCAGCCACGTTGCTCCGCAGATCCACTGCCAGATCACCCGTGATCTTCAGATAATTCGCCGTCCACGCATTACCCATCGAGTCCTGCAGGGCAACACCGCCGCCGCCCGCAATCGCCACCAGAGGGTCAGCCTCCGCCGCCTCCCGACTTTCCTTCATCGGCTTCAAATGCATGCGGATCAACGCGCCCACGATCTCGAGGTGGCTCAGTTCCTCCGTGCCGATATCCATCAGCAGGTCTTTTCGCGCCTCGTCCTCGCAGTTCAGGCCCTGAATCGAATACTGCATGGCCGCCGCCAGTTCTCCATTCGCGCCGCCAAACTGCTCCAGCAACATCTTCCCAAAACGTGGATCGGGCTCGTCGACTTCAACGGTGTACATCAGCTTTTTCACGTGGTGATACATAGAGACTCCTTGTTTTTGGCGCAACGCGCTCTTTTGTGGGTTTTCGGCAGATCGCCCGACGCGCAGGACGACATAGAGACGGCTTCTCAGGGTAAGAGTGCCCGTCGATTTCGCAGGTTGCCGTAACCGAGATTGGTTTCAATGTCCACGCGATAGAACCTCTTGGAACGGATTTCGATAGCGTGCCCCTCTCAACTCGATTTGAGTTGAGCTGTCAGCATCCGAACCACCGTTGAACGGACCGCTCGGCGACGGCTGCATCGGGTTCCGCCTCTGCGGCCCACGCTACAAATCCGTCGGGGCGGACCAGCAGAGCGGACAATTGCTTCTCATCCTTTGCGCGCGAAGCGACATAGCGCAGTCGGTCCTGAAGTCCATCGCACAAAGCAGCCAAAACCTTGCTGGAGGTGAAATCCAGCAACAAACCGCGGCTATCGTGCAGCAGGTCGCCGAGTCGGCAACCGTTCTCAAGCTCGAAATCCGGAGCGCTGTGTCCCGCCAGCGGATGTTCTCCCCCCAGGTCGTAGTGCATGGAGATTCCGGAGATCTTTTCGATAAAGTAGCTGGTGCCATCTCTTGTGGCGATCAGATCGCGCATCACCGCAGCAATTGCCCGGGCGTGCGGATCCGGTCGAATGACCGCCACCTGAGCGCGAGTCCAGTTCAAAACCCATTCGCCAATCGGATGCCGCTCCGCGGTATACGTATCGAGCAGACCATCGGGCGCCCAGCCATGAATGACGGCGGCGAGCTTCCATCCCAGATTCATGGCATCGCCCAGGCCGGCATTCATCCCCTGACCGCCGAAAGGGGAGTGAACGTGGGCTGCGTCGCCCGCGAGCACCACCCGGCCCTTACGGTAGGTTTTCGTCTGGCGGGCGCGGTCGGTGTAGCTTGTGGCGACCTGCACCGATTTCAGCGTGACCTTGGTTCCGGAGACGTGACGCAGCATCGCTTGCAAATTGTCGAGTGTGATCTCGGAGGTGCGGTCGAAGCGGCCCCCATCGAAATCGACTACTCCAATCCGGCCCGGCGCCGGTCCGTGCGTATACATGCCGTATGGGGTCAGATTGAAGCCCGGTGCGAGTCTGTCGACGTCTTCAAACTCAACGATCGCCATATAGCCCGTCAGTTCAGGTTCGGTGCCGTCAAATTCGAATCCCGCCAGCTTGCGGACTGTGCTTCGTCCTCCATCGCATCCTGCCAGCCACCTGGCTTCGAACTGTCCCTCCGCTGTCCTGACCATAATGCCGTTGGCTGACTCGGTAAAATCGGTGACCTCCTGCCCGAAGCGAAGGTCCACGCCAAGCTCTCCCGCGCGCTCTGCCAGCAGATGCTCAAGTGCCGCCAGGCTGACCATGCCGCCACCAACCGAGGGGCCCGGGATGATCCATTTCTGACTGGAGAAATCGACCTTGCTCGCATCGAGCATGATGCCGGCGAAATGACCTGCAAACCGCGGAGCGGAAGGCGGCGGTGCAGCCACCTTTTCGCCGGTGAATTGTATTCCGGGCCGCTCGCCGCCCGTCCATCCAATGGACGCGGCTTTCAGCTTGTCAAGAAGTCCGCGCCGATAGAAGGCTTCGGTGGAGGGAAAGTTAAGCCCGCGCGCTCCCATCCATCCGCTTTTCAGCGGGGTGTCAGGACTTTCATTCTTCTCCAGCACCACGACGGAAGCGCCGGTGAGACCCAGTTCGCACGCAAGAAGCAGTCCAACCGGGCCCGCGCCCGCAATGACGACGTCGTAGATCATAGGTCTGAACTCCTGCAGATCGGGAGGCTCATACGCTCCTGGCGGATATGCTTGCGGCCTGAGCGCGGCGCTTCATTTGCTTAACACGCCAGAAGGTCCACAGTCCCAGAAGACCCATAGCTCCATACGCCAGGACGGGACTGACGATCAGATAGTCCGCAATCGGTATAGCAAAGACCAGGCAACAGGCAATCGCGGTCTCGGTAACGAGCCCGAAGCCCCACACGAGCGTCATGACAGTCATATTGCGGCGAAACTGCGGACTTTCGGCACGGAGCTTTGCAAGCCGATCGGCCTCGGACGGGGATGTTCGGAGATTCTTTGCGCGGGCCAGCTGGTAGATGAGGGGCCGGCCGATGGCCGCTGACCCAAGAAAAACAAGCCCAATCAGGCCGGTGACCAGATTCTCGCGCAATTGCAAAAACCGCACCGACCCGCCACCCAGAAACGCCAGCAGAGAGAGCACGATGCCAGTGATCACCAGGAGTGACATGGCGTCCAGCCGCCGCTTGCGGACGAACTCGATCACGCTCCAGATGATGGGCGGCAGTGATGCCGCCATCAGGGCATGTGCTTGCCCAATATGCGGTTCGGCGTCGATGTATATCGCATACGGAAGGATGAGATTGACCAGAACTTCGACCCCAACCATGCCGAATGTCCTGCGCATATTTGCCATCAGCTTCTCCGACCAGTCCCTTGACCCGGGGCAAGGTTAAAAGGAGTCTCGGCACAGCATTACCTATTCTCCATACGTTGATCCGGAACCGTCGGTTCCGCGAAGTCCGTCGACTCCCGCCGCTCCGGCATCCCGTCCGGCAAACAGCGTACGCTATCCTTCTGGACCACTCACTGATTCCGGGAGCACACATGGGAGTTCTGAGTCGCATCGGCATTGCCATTGATTCCGAGCTTTTGAAACGCTTTGATCGTTCCATCCAGCAGAGCGGCTATACGAATCGCTCAGAGGCATTTCGTGACATGATCCGCGATCGCCTGGTGGCCGAGCAGACCGCTTCGCCCGATGCCATTGTTGTGGGCACCGTCACGCTGATCTATGATCACCACGCCTTTGGCGTCGGGGAAAAGCTCACGGATCTGCAGCACGAGCACCATCACCTGGTGGTATCGACCAGCCATGCGCATCTCGATCACGACTCCTGCCTTGAAGTCCTGATCGTGCACGGAAAGGCGGCCGATATTGAGCAACTGGCCGACCGCCTGATTGGACTAAAGGGCGTGCAGCACGGCCGTCTGGTCAAGACTGTGCCCGCACATGCTCTGGATGCCGGGAAGAAGCCGGCTCACAAACATGCCCACAGGTAGCGAACCTCGATCAGCGTTTGCTCGACTCGCTCTGAAGAGGCCTGGGGAACAGGCGGGCCTTGCATCACGGGCACGCGTATTTCTCCCTCGGACTCAGCTGGCACAAGTGTCCCTCAGCGGCCGCCGAACCTGTAGCGCAATGTGAATCGCGCCTGTATGGGTTCGACGGGGTGCATCACCCTGGTGAAGGCCGCGTTCGCATTCACCACCCTTGCAACCTCCTCCTGCCCGGCTAATGTTGACGGCGGTATCGCCGGCAGCCCAAGCCCGGCAGCCGGAGTGATTTGCGAAACATAGGCATAGTCGACGTCGTGATCCCGGCGGTTTAACACATTCAATACCTCGCCGACCAGGCTCCAGTTGCTGTTGAATTTGTAAGTGGCTCCAAGGTTGACCAACGCCGTTGAGGGTGACGTGTACAGCGCGTCGGAGGTCAAAGGGCGTGGTCCAAAATAGCGCAGCCGCAGGCTCGCCGAAAAACCTTTCACATCTTCCATCGTGGCACCGGCTGCCACGACCCAGCGCACGGCTTCGGGGACTTCTTTACCGTATGGGCTTTGCAGGTAAGTGCCGCCCCCAGCCGGGATAATCCCAAAGCAGTTTGAGTTCTTTGCGCAAAGCTGCCGGTTACCGGTTGCTGTCGTGTAGTAGAACGCCGAGTCGTCGGGGTCATCCTGGGTAAAAATGGCGCGGGAGTCAGCGAAGTCGCCATCAAAAACCCAGTGTTCCCGAGGCGTGTAATAGTTCCCGACCTCGATGCCGTAGCGGTTGCTGGACTCGACAGAGGGCGTGGTACCTCCGGTGTCGCCATCCTGAAGCAGTTCAGAGTTGCTGTGGAGATACCAAACCTCCGCGGTGCTTTGCAGATCGGCGACGGCGGCGGTGCGTACTCCGACTTCGCTGCCCTTGGTCTGGACAAGAAATGGAATCCTGATTGGGTTGGGCGTGTTGTAGTACGGGTAATCCGGCGAGACCGGCTCGTAGAGCTGTGTTGAGCCACGCACGTCATTGGTGTGATAACTGAATCCGCCCTGCAGATAGAACTCCGTATTGGCCCACGGGCCGAAAATCAGGCTTGCCTTCGGGCTGGGGAGGAACTTCGCCACCGACCGGTGGGTGTTGGGGTTGAAGTTTGCCGGGTAAGGATCGTCGGGATAGTCGGCATTGGTGGGATTGGTAAAGCTCGTGACGATCCCCTTGCCATAGTCGCCGCGCAGACCCAGAACCGAGCGGAATTTGCCGTTCCAGCGGACTTCGGTTGAGATCCAGGGGCTGCCGATTGTCTCCGTGAACTTGTTCAGGTCCGTGGCTGCAGGCAGAACTGCCGGCTGATCGAGGCTCGACGGTTCATCCAGATAGTTCGCTGCATAGTAGGTCTTGCTCGTGCGCACCCGATCTTCGGTCCGAAAGAGGCCGTTGTGGATCCAGTCGTTGCGGAGCTGCATGCCGAACGTTGTTTCCACGCTGCGGCCGTACCACTGGCCCTTGATCGTGTGGCGCACATCGAACCCCGCCACCCAGCGCCTGTCCTGTTGTTCGAACTGGTCGCCCTTATAAGGATCGACCAGATAATAAGTGAAGTCGGAGAACAGGTTCAGATCGTAATAGAACCCGTAGGCCATGATTTTCGTCATGGAACGGGCGCCCTGTTGATGCCATTCCCCCTGCAAGCTGTAGCGATGGCTGTGGCCCCCGTCTTCCGGGTTCAGAGCGCCGAAGAAACCGACGACCGGGATCGCGGTATAAGGGAGCTGATCGCTTGAGTTCCAGCGGGTTCCGGCGTACCCGAGGGATGTAATGCTGAAGCCTCTGTCTTCTCCGCCCTGACTGTACGTCAGGATGCCATTGAATTTGTAGTAATTGTCGGGATGCACCCAGGGGCCACCATCGTGATACGCTTCTCCGCCGTAGAGCAGATGGCCAATGCCCAGCTTGCGCGAGACGCCGAAGACCAGCCTTGCAAACTGGTACATGCCGCCGTCGACCTGGATGAAGTTCCGGGGCAGCGTTTTGAAAAACACAATTTTCGCATTTCCTGCCGAACCATAGTCGCCGACGTCAGCGTAATAGGGACCCTTTTCGGCATTGATCCGCTCCACGAATTCCGGGATGACGACATTCATGTCCGAGTACCCCTCGCCGTGTGCGTGCGAGGGCAGGTTCAATGGCATACCGTCGAGAAAGATGGCGAAATCCGTGCCGTGATCCAGATTGAAGCCGCGCATGAAATACTGATTCGCCTTGCCGCCGCCGGCGTGCTGCGTGACGATGAGGCCGGGAAGCGTCTCCAGAATTTCTCCCGAGCGAAGAATGGGACGATTCTCGAGCTCCTTTGCGCCGACGATGACCTGGCCGGCGGAAGAGGCGATCCCGATCAGGTCATCCGCGCGGCCTTTGACATTGACGGTGGTGCTCACAGAACCTACTGCCAAAGAAATTCGCTGCGGCGCTGCCGCTGCACCGCTGTCAACCGCGACCGTCCTTTCGGTCGTTTCAAATCCCGACTTCGACGCTGCGACGCGATAGTTTCCGGCGGGAAGTCCGCACTCCACAAAGAGGCCGTTTTTGTCCGTATGTGTGACTCTGCTGACCGCGCCAGCCACGCTGCGAATCCGAACCGTAGCCCCGGCAATCAGCGCACCGGAGGGGTCTACAACGCTTCCTGAAATTTCACAGGGCACAGCCGCTTCGCTCGGAACGGCTGCACCGGCCCGCAGATCGATGGCACGCGGGTTCGTTACAGATTCCTGCGCAGAGAGCAATGAATTTGCTGCAAACAAGGCAACAACGGCGAATCGGCGACATTGCATCGGTCCGACCTCCCAATCAACGAGAAGACAAGTATTGAGGTCCTGTCCCCAAAGCCCTGCCAGTCAAATCGCAGGATCTGACCTGCGATATGATCGCAACAGCGTAGCACGATATTCTGTGTCGTATGTCACATGCGCTCTCGCAAATCGTGTCTGCGCAAATCTGGTGGAGGATCGCCGTGCGCAAGGCGCTGCATTGATCGTTATATGCATTTGCTGTATGTGTAATCAGTTGCGCGTCTGGAGTGGCGGCACGACGTTCGGACAGAACAGCGTTCTGGAAGCGGTTGTAAATAAAGCGTTAGCTCGTGAAAGGACCGATGGATGCCATGGTTCACTCTGAATGCCGATGCACTTTCTCAAGAGCAGATCAAGGCCGCCGCTCGTCGGCTCGTAATTGATGCCCATGCTCGCATTGCGCCCCGCATGAAGCGCGTTCTGTTGCTTCCTCCTGATCTGACCCGAGCCCACTCCGGTGCGGGCAGGGTGACCGAGTGGATCTATCAGGAGATAATGGGCATTGAGCCGCACGCGCACGTACGAGTGATTCCCACTCTCGGACAACATGTGCCGCACACCGAAGCTGAGAACAAATGGATGTTCGGATCCATCCCCAGCGAAATCATGCTGCCGCACGACTGGCGCCGGGGGATCTCGCATGTCGGCGAAATCCCCGCTTCGCTAATTAGAGAGACGACCGGCGGGGTGGCGGACTGGCCAATTCCCGTCGATCTGAACTCTACCCTGATGGACGAGCCGTGGGACCTGGTCGTCAATATAGGCCATGTCGTGCCACACGAAGTATTGGGATTCGCCAACCACAACAAAAACTACTTCATCGGCCTGGGCGGCAAGGAGACGATCTGCGCTTCCCATATTGCCGCTGCTGTGTACGGCATCGAAAACAATCTCGGCTGTCTGGTGACGCCGCTGCGCGCCTGCTTCAACTTTGCCGAAGACACTCTGCTGCGTCATCTGCCCGACGTATATTTTCAAATCGTGATGCGGCGCGACCCGGAGAATCACCTCGTGACGAGCGGCATTTTCGTCGGCGACGATCTCGACACTTACCTCCAGGCGGCTCGTCTCTCACGCGACCAGAACATCACCATGTTCGACAAGCCGGTGAAGAAGATAGTTGCCGTTATGCAGCCGGATGAGTTTCGCGCGACATGGGTGGCAAACAAGGCTGTCTATCGCACCCGCATGGCCATCGCCGACGGCGGCGAACTGCTCATCATCGCACCGGGCGTGGAGCGCTTCGGAGAGCAGCCGGAAGTCGATGTACTGATTCGCAAATACGGCTACAAGGGTAAGTCCCGCACGCTCTCTCTCTACAGATCTGAGGCCGACATGCAGGCGATTCCCCATGCGGTCGCACATCTCATTCACGGTTCCAGCGAAGGCAGGTTTAACATCACCTACGCGCCGGGGCCAAAGATATCAAAGGAAGAGATTGAGCAGGTCGGCTATCGATACGCCGATGCCGTCGAGATGCAGCGCAAATACAGTTCGGCCGTGATGAATGAGGGATGGAACCGAATGCCCGATGGCGAAGAGGTCTACTATATCTCGACGCCAAGTGCCGGGCTGTGGTCAACACGGGCCAGGCTGCAGGATCCAGCGCGCCGCGAGCTCGCCGGTTGACAGACTCTGGCACAACATTTTCTACGTGCAACGCCGGTTCGACAGACTTGCGCAAAGCAGAATCAGGCGACCAGACATGGTGGCAATTCCTGGAATGCGACCAATGTTGGCCTGGCAGTCAAATCGAGAACGAAGGGAGGAATCCGCCATTTGTGGTGAGACAGCTCTGCGCCATTTCCGATTTGATAGCGTGACTGCTTCAGGAAGAAGATGGCCAACGCGGCGCGACGATCCACTTCTACCTCAGGCACCACGATGACGGCGCTCCACCCTTCCCGTAATCGTGCCGCCGGGGGGACGTGACCACCCCCTTGCGGAACAATGAGGATTTGATCGCGGTACGGCAAGGGTTCGGATCTGATGCACAGCCGTTGCGCTGCCACTACATGGGAGAACGAGCGCTGAAGCTCCGAAAGCTCGTCGATAGAAATTCCGGCAGGATCGAAGACGAACTCGCAGCGGTGATGTCTGACCAGTGGCCTGAGATTCAGCGTTTTAGGACGACGATACCAGTGTCCCATGTCATAGCCTCACTCTGGATCGGGATGACTGGACAAAGAAAACATAACCCCTGTCCAGTAGCCGATGTTACGGGTGAATCCGGGCCCGAAGTTCGGCCGCGGCTCGGCACATGTTTTCCAGGGCAGCGACGGTCTCCGGCCAGTTGCGCGTCTTGAGCCCGCAGTCTGGGTTAACCCACAGTTGCTCTGGCCTCAGAACATCCAGACCTAAGCGGAGCAAATCGCGCATTTCTTCCATCGAGGGCACCCTCGGCGAGTGGATGTCATAGACGCCCGGTCCAATCTCATTGGGGTACTCATGCGTGCGGAACGCTTCCAGCAATTCCATGCGCGAGCGTGCCGATTCCATCGAGATGACGTCGGCATCGAGTTCCGCGATAGATGGAAGAATGTCCTCGAATTCGCAATAGCACATGTGGGTGTGAATCTGGGTTCCGTCTTCAACCCCGCTGGTTGCCAGCCTGAATGCCTTCACAGCCCAGTCGAGATAGGCTGCCCAGTCAGCGCGTCGGAGGGGAAGGCCCTCGCGCAAAGCCGGTTCGTCGACCTGGATGATACGGATGCCGGCCGCTTCCAGGTCTTTTACCTCGTCTCGCAGCGCGAGCGCGATTTGCCACGCGCTTTGCTGCCGCGGGATATCGTTGCGAACAAATGACCACTGCAAAATGGTAATGGGGCCCGTGAGCATTCCCTTGAGCGGGCGTGAGGTGAGCGAACGAGCGTAGTTCGCCCACTTGAGGGTCATCGGTGCAGGCCGGGAGACGTCGCCGTAAATGACGGGCGGCTTGACGCACCGTGACCCATAGCTCTGCACCCAACCATTCTCTGTGAACGCGAAGCCGAGAAGAAATTCGGCGAAGTATTCCACCATGTCATTCCGCTCGAACTCGCCGTGCACGAGCACGTCCAGACCAATGCGCTCCTGTTCGCGGATGCACCCTGCAATAGCATCCTTCAGAAAGGCTTCGTACTCCTCGGTCGTTTCCTGTCCATGCTTCGCGGCAGCTCGATGCTTCCGAACCTCGGCAGTCTGAGGAAAGGAGCCAATCGTTGTGGTGGGCAGCAGCGGCAGCCCGAGCTCTTTCCGCTGCACGCGGGAGCGTTCGGGATACGCCGACCCGCGCCGGAAATCGCCATTCCCAAGCGCACCGAGTGATGTGCGCACCACTGGATTTGTGGTCGTCTCCGCTGCTGCACGATCAGCCACGGCTGCGGCATTGGCCTGATAGGCAGCCGGATCGTGAGCGGCCAGAGCGACAACCTCCGCCAGCTTTTCCTCGGCGAAGCGAAGCCAACCCTTGATCCGTGGCGGCAACTTCTGCTCACCACGCAGGTCATGAGGGACGTGAAGCAGGGAGCAGGATGGAGCCACAACTACCCGGTCTGCGCCGAGTCGGCTGACGGCTTCGTCCAGGAACGGTGTTATGGAGGAGATGTCCGTCATCCAGATGTTGCGCCCTTCCACGCAGCCCAGGCTCAGAATTTGCTCCGGCCTTAGCGTTGCGAGTGTTGCTCTTAGCTGGCCCGGGGCCCGCACCACGTCGATGTGGAGCCCTGCGGTTCCCAGGCGGACGGCGGTTTCGAGATTGTCGCCGACCGAATCGAAGTAGGTGGTCAGCATGAGATCGATGGGGACAGACCTCAGCTCCTCATACGCCTGCTGATACGCGTCTTTGACCTCGGCCTTCAGATCCGTCACGAGCATCGGTTCATCGATCTGGACCGAGCGGACATTCTCGGCGGCCAACGCCTCCAGAACTTGCTTATATGCGCCGATCAGCCCCGGGAGCAGCGTCATGGGCTCAAAGCTGCCCATCCCCTTGCCGAGCAGCAGAAGTGTCAGCGGGCCAATCAGCACCGGCCGGGTCTCGATGCCGAGCACGCGGGCCTCGCGGATCTCACCGAGCAGTTTCATCGTGTCGATCGCGAAGGAGACTCCCTCGCTCCATTCAGGAACAAGAAAGTGGTAGTTGGTATCGAACCACTTGGTCATCTCCATGGCCGTCTGCTCCCGGCTGTTGCGCGCCATGGCAAAGTATCGATCCAGAGTAACCGGGCCTTCGCCGTAACGCTCAGGCGTGGCGCCCACCAGCACCAGGGCATCAAGAACCTGATCGTAGAGAGAGAAATCGTTGGAGGGGATGAAATCCAGGCCTGCCGCCTGCTGGAGCTTCCAGTGCGCCTTGCGCAAAACGGCGGCTGTATCCAGGAGATCCCGCTCCGTCCGCCTTCCTGCCCAGTAGCCTTCCAGGGCAAACTTCAGCTCACGCTGGCGGCCCATACGGGGAAAGCCCAGATTGGCGGTTCTCAGTTTCTCCTGGTGGTCTCGAGCGCTGCCTGCATCCATTCGGTTCTCTCCTCATTGCGAAAGAACCACCCATGCGCAGGCCAGCTCTGCCGGATTCGAACCTACTGGCAGGAACTGCAGTGGCAACCGGTCCAGTCCACGGAATCGGCTCCTCAGCGCACCCATGGTCAGCGTCCAGCGCTTCCATGGCGGTGGCGGCAGGCCGGTCTTCGGACTTTGGGCGGCCTACTCTGTTGCCGCTTCCCATCTCCGTGGAGACAGTGCGTTGGCTCGCGCCGTGCAACATTTCGTTCCCATCACCGCTGCGGGACAGCGCTGGATTCCCACCAGCTTCCCGTTTAACAAGCCCCATCGGGGCTTGACCTGCACGTCCCGATTCTACATGTCGGCACGATTGGTTCAATCCACAGACGGGTGCCGAGCAGAGTTCAGCAGGTGCAAGATATCCACAATATATACGCCTTGCATTTCGGCAAGCCGCGAGATACAGTGGTCCAGTTCCTCGGTCTCTCGAATCGAGAGTGAAAAGGGAATCCGGTGAAAGACCGGAACTGCCCCGCAGCGGTAAGCAGGTACGAACGCCAATCGACACTGGGCCTTCGGGTCTCGGGAAGTCTGGCAAGTAGGTTGGAACCTGTGAGTCCGAAGACCTGCCTGGGAAACAATCGCTGACGCCTCCGAGGGGAGGCGAGGTGACAGAGACGCGTCTTCCTGGCGAAGAGTCTTTGTTTCCCCGCATCGCTTTCTGAGGCCAAAGGAGACTCTTCGATGGCCACTCAGACTCACAGCTTCGATTCCGTTCCCACCATCCCGCCGGCCGGCTATGTCAACGGTCATGGCCCTGTTCAGCGGCAGCCGGGTCTGCAGGTGATCCGGCGCAATGGCGAATTCTCTCCGTTTGACGCGGCCAAGATCTCCATCGCCATTACCAAAGCGTTCGTCGCGGTCGAAGGTACAGACGCAACGGCATCCCGCCGCATCCGCGAAGCGGTGGAATCTCTTACAGCGCAGGTCGTCAGAACGCTGAGCCGGCGCGCCGAGCCGGGCCGACCGATTCATATCGAAGATATCCAGGACCAGGTGGAGCTCACGCTGATGCGCAGCGGCGAACATAAGGTCGCCCGAGCGTACGTGCTCTATCGGGAAGAACGCGCGCAGGAGCGCCGCCGGCAGCAGGCGCACACGGCCGCGCAGCCTCGGATCCATGTGCGTCTCCGGGATGGCCGCGCCGAGCCTCTTGACGAAGAACGGTTGTCGGAGGACATCTCCGCAGCGTGCGCGGGGCTCGATGGGGTATCTGCCGACGCGGTCATTGTCGAGGTGCGCCGAAATCTGTACGACGGGATCCTCTTGCATGAGCTGGGGCTCGCGCAGACCATGGCGGCCCGCTCCCTCGTGGAGCAGGAGCCGAATTATGCATACGTGAGCGCACGCCTGCTGCTGAACATCCTGCGCGAAGAAGCCCTGGCGCTGGTTCTTCCCGCGTCCTCCTCAGCCTCCCAGACGCATCGTCAGCTTGACTACAAAGAGTACTTTCCGGAATACGTTCGTCGCGGCATCGAGTTCCAGATGCTGGATCGGGAACTCGGCACTTTCGATCTGGCCCGGTTGGCCGAGGTTCTTAAGCCGGACCGCGATCGCAACTTCCAGTTCCTTGGCCTCCAGACGCTCTATGACCGCTACTTCCTGCACAAGGATGGCATCCGCTACGAGCTGCCGCAGGCATTCTTTATGCGGGTGGCGATGGGACTTGCCATTCGCGAGATCGATCGCGATGCAAGAGCCATCGAATTCTACGACCTGCTCTCGTCGTTCGACTTCATGTGCTCCACGCCGACGCTCTTTAACGCGGGCACCCAGCGCCCGCAGTTGTCGTCATGCTTTCTCACCACCATCTCCGACGATCTGGATGGAATCTTCAAGGCAATCAAGGACAACGCGCTGCTCGCAAAGTATTCCGGCGGTCTGGGCAACGACTGGAGCATGGTGCGCGGCCTGGGAGCGCACATTCGCGGAACCAACGGCCTGTCTCAGGGCATTGTGCCCTTTCTCAAGGTTGCAAACGATACCGCCATCGCCGTGAATCAGGGCGGCAAGCGCAAGGGCGCCGTTTGCGGTTACCTCGAGACCTGGCACATCGATATTGAAGAGTTCCTCGACCTCCGCAAGAACACCGGCGACGATCGCCGCCGCACCCACGACATGAACACGGCCAACTGGGTACCCGACCTCTTTATGCAACGTGTGGAAGAGGATGGACCCTGGACCCTGTTCTCTCCGGACGAAACGCCGGATCTCCACGACCTCTATGGCAAGGCTTTCGCGGAACGCTACGCGTTCTACGAAGCGAAGGCACAGCAGGGTGAACTGAAGGTGTCGCGCACTCTGCGCGCTGTCGACCTGTGGCACAAGCTGCTCACCATGCTCTTTGAGACAGGCCACCCATGGATCACCTTCAAGGACCCCTGCAATCTGCGCTCCCCGCAACAGCACGCGGGTGTGGTCCACTCCTCGAACCTGTGCACCGAAATTACCCTGAACACGAATGGAAAAGAGATCGCCGTCTGCAATCTCGGCTCGGTGAATCTTGCCAACCACGTTGCAGGCGGCGGCATCGACGAGGAGCACCTTGCGAAGACGGTCAGGACCGCGATGCGCATGCTCGACAACGTCATCGACATCAACTTCTACACCGTTCCTGAAGCGCGGTTCTCCAACCTTCGCCACCGGCCTGTCGGCCTCGGCGTCATGGGCTCTCAGGATGCACTCTATACGCTGCGAATCCCGAATGCTTCCGAAGACGCGGTTCGATTTGCGGACAGGAGCATGGAACTCATCAGCTTCCACGCCATCTCCGCGTCGGTCGATCTCGCCGCCGAACGGGGACGGTACGCCAGCTTTGAAGGCTCGCTGTGGAGCCGCGGAATCCTGCCCATTGACTCCGTGGAAATGCTCCAGTCCAGCCGCAGCCATACGCTCGAGCTCGACCGTTCGACGACCCTTGACTGGTCTGCTCTGCGCGAGCGTGTGACGACCGTGGGCATGCGCAACTCCAACACAATGGCGATTGCCCCCACCGCGACCATCTCCAACATCTGCGGCGTCACGCAGTCGATTGAGCCGACCTACCAGAACCTGTTCGTGAAATCGAACATGTCCGGCGACTTCACCGTGGTGAACCCGGCGCTGGTTCACGATCTCAAGCAGCGTGGCCTGTGGGACGAGGTGATGGTCAGCGACCTGAAATATTTCGATGGTTCCCTCGGTTCCATCGACCGCGTCCCCGAAGATCTGAAACAGCTGTACGCCACCTCGTTCGAGATCGAACCCACGTGGCTGATTCAGGCTGCGGCCCGGCGCCAGAAGTGGATCGATCAGGCGCAGTCGCTGAATCTCTACATCGCCCAGCCAAGCGGCAATCGGCTGGATGCTTTGTATCGCGAAGCATGGCGCTCCGGCCTGAAGACCACCTACTATCTGCGCTCACGCAGCGCGACGCACGTGGAAAAGTCAACGCTCAGGGGTACCGACGGCAAGCTGAATGCGGTTGCCCTGGAACCGGCTGCCGTCAAGGTCTGCTCGATCGACGACGCTGCCTGTGAAGCGTGCCAGTAATGTCTGCGGAATCCAAAGGAGGAGGAATGGTCGACTGGACCGAAGTCATCGACGCGAGACCCGCTGAGCTGGTGCTGACCCCGCCGCCAATCAGGGAGGATTCGGGCAGCACCGGCCTCGGCAAGATCGCCCGGGGAGCTGCCCGAGTCCGCGTGGATGACAAGGCGATGATCAATTGCCGCGCCGACGTCAATCAATTGCTCCCTCTCAAATACCGGTGGGCCTGGGAAAAATACCTGTCCGGGTGCAGCAATCACTGGATGCCGACCGAGATTTCGATGCAGGCCGACATCGCGCTGTGGAAGAGCGCGGACGGTCTGACGCCCGATGAGCGCCGCGCCGTCAAAAGGAATCTCGGCTTCTTCGCAGCCTCCGAATCGCTCGTCGCGAACAACATTGTGCTGGCGATCTACCGGCACCTCACCAATCCCGAATGCCGGCAATATCTGTTGCGCCAGGCATTCGAAGAGGCCGTACATACCCACACCTTCCAATACATCGTCGAGAGCCTGGGGCTTGATGAGGGGGAACTCTTCAACATGTACCGCGAGGTGCCCTCGATTACGGAAAAGGCATCATGGGCTCTCGCATACACGCAGAACCTCAGCGACCCGTCATTTGCCACAGGGATGGTCTCGGCAGATCGTGCATTCCTGCGGGATCTCATCGCCTTTTATGTGGTGTTCGAGGGGATGTGGTTCTATACCGGGTTCGCTCAGATACTTTCCCTCGGGCGGCGTAACAAAATGGTCGGGATCGCGGAGCAGTACCAGTACATCCTGCGCGACGAATCCATCCACCTCAACTTTGGCATCGATGTCATCAATCAGATCCGGATCGAGAACCCGCATTTGTGGAATGACACGTTTCAGGAGGAAGTCCGCGGCATGCTGCAAGCCGCCGCCGAGCTGGAGGCCGCCTACGCAAGCGACACCATGCCGACCGGTTTCCTCGGCCTCAGCTCTGGACTATGCGAGCAGTACATGCACTTCATCGCCAACCGGCGCTGTAGTCAATTGGGTTTGGAACCTGTCTTTGCCGCAGCCGACAATCCCTTTCCCTGGATGTCCGAAGCCATGGATCTCAAGAAGGAAAAGAACTTTTTCGAGACGCGCGTCATCGAGTATCAGAATGGTGGTTTCTTACGCTGGGATTAAAGTACGGGATGAGCGTGATATCCTCCATGGCCAATTTGCAATCGTCATTTGCGCAACCCCCAAGTCTGGCACGGGATGAAACTGTCTCGCTGTGCGGCCCAGGAAAGATACTACGGCGAGTCAGGCCACGACACACTGCGATCAATTCGAGCCCGCAAGAGCCCTCACATCGCGGGATGCACGGAGCCGCCACCGGATGACCACGGCTCGCCGCCACGGCGGATGCCCGGCCTCAGCGGTAAGTTAACCTTGAAACTTCTCGTAGCGAAGAAGGATCTATTCTCCAGTTTTACGCTGCGCGCTCCCCGATTGCGGCGACTACATGGTCGTACTCGGAGCTACACCTCTGCCCAGCGGCGTAGCAGGTTGTGGTAAATGCCTGTCAGCCGGATGGCATTGGGCGACTCGATCTGCTCGGCAGCAACGCGCTGGGCCACGTTGTCGAGATCGAACAGAAGCGTGCGTGCGCCGTCGTCCCGGATCATGCTCTGAATCCAGAAGAATGAGGACACGCGCGCGCCCCTCATAACGGGACGCACATTGTGCAAGCTCGAGGACGGATAAAGCACCATGTGCCCAGCGGGAAGCTTGACGGAATGGATGCCGTACGTGTCCTCGATCACGAGTTCGCCGCCGTCGTACTCCTCAGGGTCGGTGAAGAAGAGCGTTGCGGAAAGATCGCTGCGAACGCGATGGGTGGTTCCTTTGAGGTGCCGGATGGCGTTATCGATGTGGGTGCCGAAGGACTGGCCTCCGCTATAGCGATTGAAGAGTGGCGGAAAGACCTTCATGGGAAGCGCCGCGGAAACGAAGAGGGCGTTCTGGCCGAGGGTTTGCAGGATCCATTCGCCAATCTCCTTTGCGACAGGATGGCCTTCCGGAATCTGCATGTTGTCTTTAGCGAGCGTCGACTGATGTCCGGCAGTCACGCGGCCATCGACCCACTCGGCGGAATCAAGCTTGCGGCGGATTTCTTCGACCTGTTCGCGGCTGAACAGGTCCGGGATGGTCAAAAGCATGGGCTCTTCTCTTTCTTTGCAAGGACGCGGAATAAGAACGCCACGTCTAAAATTTGAGGTTCACGCCGAACAAGGCTGAGGTCCCGGCTCCGGGAATTACATGGCCTGGATGCAGTTCGTCGAGATAGAAGCGGTCGGTGAGGTTGTCGATGTTGGTCTGAAGCGAGATGTGTTCGTTCACGTCGTACTTGGCCATCGCGCTGAAGGTCCAGTACTCCGGAGCGGTTTCAAGAGAGGCGAGAGAAGTTAGCGTGGTGCTGTTGGCATCGCGCGCGCCGACGAAATTGCTTCCTGCTCCCACTTCGAAC
>Ga0335075_10004410_pt1 | contig 22024 bp, 20 predicted proteins | sample Lox_Sample_24_FD_206723 | JGI IMG/M metagenome (GOLD analysis project Ga0335075, IMG submission 206723) | Soil microbial communities from Loxahatchee National Wildlife Refuge, Florida, United States - Lox_Sample_2.4 | ecosystem: Environmental > Terrestrial > Soil > Wetlands | place: USA...
CGCCGCGTCGTTGCTCCGGGCAGTATCCTGCGACTCATCCTTCGGGCTTCCCGGCTTTCTCATTTCCCACAGGCTACGCGCAGGACCTAATCTCAATGGCCGTGCCAGATCCAGATTCGCTAAACGAACGTCAGCTGACGGCTGCCGCTAAGCTCCTCGCTGGCGTTTCGCCACTCGTGGCGGAGCTGGGTGCCCTGTTCGGCGAAGCGGGCTACGAGCTTGCCCTGGTCGGCGGCCCGGTCCGGGATGTCTTCCTGGGCCGCCAGTCGCAGGATCTTGACCTGACCACCGACGCGCGGCCGGAGCGCATCCAGGAGATCACCAGCAACTGGGCCGATCAGAGCTGGACCATCGGGATCGACTTCGGCACGGTGGGCCTGCGCAAGGGTAGACAGACGTTTGAGATCACCACCTACCGCGCCGACCGCTACGACCGGACTACCTCGCGCAAGCCAGTCGTCACGTATGGCGACTCCCTGGAGGGTGACCTGGCAAGGCGTGACTTCACGGTCAATGCGATGGCCGCCCGGCTGCCCGGCTATCGGCTGGTGGACCCGTTTGGCGGTCTTGGCGACCTGCGGCGCGGCCTGCTGCGCACGCCGGGCTCGCCGGAAGAGTCGTTCAGCGACGATCCGCTGCGGATCCTGCGGGCGGCCCGGTTCACTGCGCAGCTCGGCCTGACAGCGGCGCCCGAGGTCCGGGCGGCGATGACGGAACTGGCCGGGCTGCTCGCTCCGCCGCGGGTCTCGGCCGAGCGGATCGAGAGCGAGCTGACCAAGCTGCTGCTGTCGCCGCTGCCCGGCGGCCCGGTAGCCGGGATCGCCCTTCTGGTCGAGACAGGGGTCGCCGACCAGATCATGCCCGAAGTCCCGGCCCTGCGGCTGGAATCGGATGAGCACTTCCGGCACAAGGATGTGTACCAGCACTCGCTGACGGTGCTGAGGCAGGCAATCGACCTCGAGCGCCGCTACGGCCTGGAGCCGGATATCGTGCTGCGGCTGGCTGCGCTGCTGCACGACATCGGCAAGCCGCGAACCCGGTCCATGCTGCCTGGCGGACGGGTCGGCTTCCATCACCACGAGGTAGTGGGCGCCAAGATGGCGCGCACGCGGCTGGCAGCGCTGCGGTACCGCAAGGAGATCGTCGAGGACGTTAGCCGCCTCGTCGAGCTGCACCTGCGCTTCCACGGCTATGGCGAAGGCGAGTGGACTGACTCGGCGGTGCGCCGGTACGTGACCGACGCCGGTCCGCTGCTGACGCGGCTGCACGCCCTCACCCGTGCCGACTGCACGACCAGGAACAAGGCGAAGGCACTGCGGCTAGCGCAGGCCTACGACCATCTGGAAGCCCGCATAGCCGAGCTGGCCACGCAAGAACAGCTGGACAGTATCCGGCCAGACCTGAACGGCGATCAGATCATGGCTATCCTCGGCATCCCGCCGGGACCACTGGTTGGCCGGGCGTGGGCGTTCCTAAAGGAATTGCGGATGGAGCGCGGCCCGGTTGACCACGACACCGCGGTCGCCGAGCTACTGGGCTGGGCCGAGTCCGAGGGGCTAGACGTACCGCCGCCCCAGGCTGAGAACGGCGACGGCTAGCCTTCCGAGTAGCCGCGTGCCCGGGAGTGCCGGCTGAGCGCCACATAGCCAGCCGCGGTCAGTGCATAACCGACCGCGATGGCCACCATGAGCGCCACCGACCTGCCGGTGACCGGCATGAAAGCCGCGCTGACGGCCGCGCCGGCGACGAACAGCGCATTGAAGAACATGTCGTAGAAGGAGAACGCCCGGCCGCGGTACTCGTCGCCGATCTCCTCCTGCAAGATCGTGGTCGCGCAGATGGCGATGCCCTGCCCGGCCAGCCCCAGGAAGAAGCCGAGGACCAGAAATGCGGGCTGGCTGAATGGCGGGCCGAGGACACCGAACACGACCGCGCCGGTCAGCAGCAGCGTAACGATCCAGGCACGCTTGGTCAGCCATCTTGTGGCCACTGGGGTGACGAATGCGGCGGCCCCGTATCCGATGGCCACGATCAGGGTCAGGACCGCGTAGTGCGACAGTGCCTTGTTAGCGCTCTCGCCGGCATAGAAGTAGTTGCGCCAGAGCAGCAGCGACATCAGGAACAAGATCCCGTAGAAGATCCGGTTCCCGCCTGTTGCGGCGAGCGCCGAGGCCGGCCCGCGGCGGCTGAAGATATACCGTGCTCCGGCCACCAGGCCGGATGCGACGACTCCGAGATCATGGGCGATGCTCGCCGACGTTCGCTCGCGCGCAGCCTGACCCGGGCCGAGCAGGCCGCGCGGCATAGTGGCGCTCACCAGCCCGGCGGCCAGATAGCACAGTCCAGCTACCAGCAGCGTCGCAGCGTACTCGCCGCGACCGCCGTGCAGGGCGACATGAACGCCGAGCCCGGCCAGCCCGCCGATCGCGGCCATGATCCCGCCCGCGGTAGGCGATACCGAGTTCGCCATGACCAGCTTGTCCTCGGCAACGACATGTGGAAGCGCGGCGGACAGCGCGGACAGGAAGAACCTGTTCACGCCCAGAACCAGCAGGACAGCCACATACAGTGGCACGCCGAGTTCGCCGGACGCGACCAGGACTGCGGTCAGCGCCACGAACACCGACCTGATCAATGCGGAAACGAGCAGGATCTGCCGCCGCGACCAGCGGTCGATGAAGACCCCAGCGAACGGGCCGATCAGCGAGTACGGAAGGTACAGCACGGCGAATGCACCAGCACCGTACGCCGGATTGGGGAAGTTCGTGGAGTTGAAGAAGACGTAGCCGCCAAGTCCTGCGGTGAACAGGCCGTCACCCGTCTGGGAGATCAGCCGGGTCGAGAACAGCCTCCTGAAATCGTGCTCTGCCCAGACGACCCGAAGGTCGCCAAGGAACGAGCCACGGCGTGGCGGCGCGGGCGGATCGGCACGGCCCGGCGTCTGCGCCGTGGCCGGCCCCGGAGGGACGGGCTCCTGCCTGGACACCGCCATAGCCTATGGCCCCAGCCGATGCCTGGAATAGGTGGAGCCCCAGCCAAGCTGGGGCTCCACTGCGTGCTGCGGGGCTAGCGGTCGACCTCGCCGCGAATGAACTTGTCGACTGCCTCGCGCGCGACGTCGTCGCTGTACTGCTCTGGCGGTGACTTCATGAAGTAGGAGGAAACCGACAGAAGCGGTCCACCGATGCCGCGATCCTTGGCGATCTTCGCGGCTCGGACAGCGTCGATGATGACCCCGGCCGAGTTGGGCGAGTCCCAGACCTCCAGCTTGTACTCCAGGTTCAGCGGCGTGTCGCCGAATGAGCGGCCTTCCAGGCGAACATAAGCCCACTTACGGTCATCCAGCCACGGCACGTGGTCAGACGGACCGATGTGCACGTCGGCCTTGGCCATCTCGTGCGGGATCTGCGAGGTCACGGACTGGGTCTTGGAGATCTTCTTGGACTGCAGGCGCTTGCGCTCCAGCATGTTCATGAAGTCCATGTTCCCGCCGAAGTTGAGCTGGTAGGTCCGCAGCAGCTCGACCCCGCGGTCCTCGAACAGCTTCGCCAGCACCCGGTGCGTGATCGTGGCGCCGACCTGCGACTTGATGTCGTCGCCCACGATCGGCAGGCCGGCCTCGGTGAACTTGGCCGCCCAGACCGGATCGGACGCGATGAATACCGGGAGAGCGTTGACGAAAGCGACGCCCGCGTCGATCGCGCACTGGGCGTAGTAGCGGTCCGCCTGTTCCGAGCCCACCGGCAGGTAAGACACCAGCACGTCTACCTGCGCGTCGCGGAGCGCCTGCGCGACGTCCACCGGCTGCTCGTCAGACTCGCTGATGATCTCGGTGTAGTACTCGCCGAGCCCGTCCATCGTTGGCCCACGCTGCACCGTGACGCCGGTCGGCGGGACGTCGCAGATCTTGATGGTGTTGTTCTCGCTCGCCACGATCGCCTCGGCGATATCCCGGCCAACCTTCTTGGCGTCCACATCAAATGCGGCTACGAAGTCGATGTCGCGGACGTGGTAGGGGCCGAACTGGACGTGCATCAGGCCCGGTACCCGGCTCGCCGGGTCGGCGTCCTTGTAGTACTCAACACCCTGAACGAGGGAACTGGCGCAGTTCCCGACGCCCACGATGGCTACCCGTACCGAACCCATGAGTACTGCTCCTTATCTTGTGCCGCGCAGCGACGATCGCTCGCCGGTCTTAGACGGCGGTGGTCGCCCCGCCGCTCTCAGTGGTGCCCCCGGCCGCGCCACCGGGCTGAATACCCGACTGTCGCTCCGAGGCGATCAGCTCATTCAGCCAGCGGACCTCGCGTTCCACCGACTCCAAGCCATGCCGCTGCAGCTCCAGCGTGTAACTGTCGACCCGCTCGCGGGTCCTGGTCGCTGCCGCGCGGAAGCCCTCTAGCCGCTCTTCAAGCCTGCTGCGGCGGCCCTCGAGTATCCGCATCCTGACCTCGGCCTGGGTCAGGCCGAAGAAGGCAAAGTGAACGCCAAACCCGTCGTCCTCCCAGGACGCCGGGCCGGACTGGCCAAGCAGGGCATTCAGCCGCTCTTTACCGTCGGCGGTCAGCCGATAGACGATCTTGGAGCGCCGCGGCCGGTCGAGTGGCCTGCCGGTGTCAGCCACCGAGTCTTCCGCGATGAGTCCCTTCGCGAGCATGTCCTTCAGCGCCGGGTACAACGACCCGTAACCAAACGCACGGAAGGCACCGAGCAGGGAATTCAGCCGTTTGCGCAGTTCGTACCCGTGCATCGGTGTCTCATGCAGGATGCCGAGCACCGCGAGTTCGAGTACGCCAGTTCGCTGGTTACTCATAACTCGCTCGCACCTCGCATTCCGTGCACAATTACCATCTGGCCAGCAAACTCGCGCTACGCTGCATGGGTCGGGCTGCGAGCCAGTTATTTCGATGTATCGAGTTGATACATCGCAACGATATGCGGTGCGCTGTTTCCGCGCAAGTCCGGCCCGTCGGCGCTGCCGTTGATCGCGGCGTACGCCCGGCCGTGCCGTCCCCGCCCGGACCGCGGCAAAGCTATGACCTGCCGGGTCTCCTGTAGCGAGCAGTTCCGTCGTAACCTGTCGGGCATGAGGCGATCGGTCGTCGACTACGGACTGGCCCGGCGGGCAACGCTCGCATCGGTGCATTCCGGCCGCACGACCGTTACCGATGTTTGCGACGCACACCCGTACCTGCTCCGCGCCGCCAAGTTCCACGGTGAGGCCACCAATGTCACGTGTCCGATCTGCCGGAAGACGAAGCTGACGCACGTTACCTACGTGTATGGCGACGAGCTCGGCCAGTATGAAGGCCGCGTGAAACGAGGGCCAGAGCTGGACGAAATGGCCACCGAATATGCGGAGTTCCAGGTCTATGTGGTCGAGGTCTGCCAGAGTTGTGCCTGGAACCACCTCGCGTCGTCCTATGTTCTCGGCACTGGCGAGCCAACTCCCCGGCGCAGTCGGCGGGCCAGGGCCAGCGAGTGAGAGCGGCCCGCGCCAGCGTCGGTCCGCTCGGGTCCGCGACCGCGCGGGCCGTGGCCGGGCGCCGCGAGCGTGACGTAATACGTGCCGGGACGGTAGTTATCGCCAGGTAACGTGTCTCCCTGGCGGACTATTGCTCGCTTGCGACTGCTTTTGACCCCGACCAGCGAGGACGCGTGAGTAACCGAGACTTGCCCGGGCCGTACTGGCAGGAGCAGGACGAAGCCGGCTACGGCTCCGGATCGCGCTCTGGCCGCTCTGGGCCTGCGCGTGCGGAATCGGCCTGGGACGACGGCGCAGGCTTCTGGCGCGATGATGATCGCGGTCGTGGCCGCGATCAGGGCGGTGGCTACTCTCGCCCGGCGCGGCACAACGGACATCGCCAGTCGGACCAGCCAGGGACTGCTAGCCCCCGGTCGCGGCGCAGCGCGCCGGAGGGCGACTGGGACCCCGCCCGCTCAGGGAGCCGACGGCGGACTGCCGATGACCTCAGGAATCGGCTGGGCCTCCGGGGCTCAGCGGCGAGCCGGGACCGCGGCCCGGGCCGGTCGAGCCGGGGCGAGCAGGACGGCTTCGGCCGCGAGGCCGACGGCGGTTACGGGCGGCGGCCCGCACGCCGGGCCGCTCTGGGCGTCGATGAGACCGGCGACGTAATGCCGCGCGGCCGCACCGCGCTGCGCGACCATGCCGATGACTTCTGGGCCGATGAGCCCGCTGGCCGCGGGCTGCGCTCCAGGATTGCCGAGCGGCCGGGCGTCCGCCGTGGCGGTCCTGGCGGCGGCCGTGGCGGTCCTGGCGGCGGCCGTGGCGGTCCTGGCGGCGGCCGTGGCGGTCCTGGCGGCGGCAGGCGCGGACCCGACCCGCGCAGCCGAGGCGAGCGATTCAGGGACTGGCTGGTCGAAGGCAGCTGGTGGCGGCACTGGACGTGGAAGAAGGCACTGGCGGTCCTCGGCTGCGCAATCGCCGGTGTCGTCCTGCTGGCTGTGGCCGCGGTCTTTTACCTGTACGAGAAGACCCCGATCCCGACGGCGGCCGAGGCGATCGCACAGGATCAGTCCTCGACGGTGTACTACGCCAACGGCAAGCCGATGGGAACCTTCGACGACACCGTCAATGGGACAGTCATCGATCGGGTGCTACTAACGCCCAGCGAGATACCCAAGTACATGACCGACGCCATGACCGCGGCCGAGGACCGGCATTTCTACACCGAAGGCGGCGTCTCCTTTACCGGGCTGGTGCGGTCAGCGTTGGAGGACATTTTCGGCAGCGGGAACGAGCAAGGTGCTTCGACTATCACCATGCAGTACGCCAAGAACCACTACGCCGGCGTGGACACCGGGCGGAACTTCACTACGAAGTTCAAGGAGATCTTCATTGCGGAGAAGCTTGCCCACCTGAAGGACAAGCAATGGATCATGACGAACTACCTCAACACGGTGCCGTTCGGCCCGACTGTTGATGGCCTGGGCGCTGCCGCGTACAACTACTTCAGCCTCGACCTCACCAAGCCAGGCGCTGCGCAACACCTGACCATCTCGGAAGCCGCGATGCTGGCGGCTATGCCCAACGCACCCGGCGCCTTCAGCCCCGATCCGTCTGCGGGCGCCGCGTACACAAATTTGGTCGCCCGGTGGAAGTACGTGCTCAACAACATGGTCCGGGACGGCAACATCACTCAGGCTCAGGCCAACGCGCAGAAGTTCCCCAAGTACAGCCCGCCCGCGGCGGGCAACGGGGAGACCGGAACCACGGCGTACCTGATGAACATGGTCGAGCAGCAAATGGAAGCGCCGAAGGCCGACGGCGGGTACGGCCTGTCGCAGCATGCGATCGACACCGGCGGTTACCGGATCACCACGACTTTCAGCCCGGCGAAGATGGCGGCGCTCGCTCGCACAGTCAGCCAGGCGAAAGCGCAGATGCGGCAGGATGCCGGGCAGCAGGGCATGTCCCCGTTCCAGAAGTACGACCGGATCGGCTCGGTGGTCGAGAACTCCAAAACCGGGGCCATCGTTGCCATCTACGGTGGTCCTGGCTGGCCAACCTCGTCGACCAAGCGTGCCTTGAAGCTGTGCGACCAGGCTGACTGCTACCTCAACACGGCCGAGGATGCCGAGCAGGTCGGATCGTCTTTCAAGCCGTACGTGCTGGCCACCGCCGTCAGTCAGGGCATGAGCGTCTACACCAGCAAGCTCGACGGCTATTCCCCGATCTGGATCCCTCAGTCGGGGACCAATGCGCAGTTGACGCTCTCGTCGAATCACCACCCGCCGGCCGGTCTTTCAGAGCCGGCATCGGCGGTGGGCGGCTATACATACCCTGCGGCTGGGGGGTCAATTTACTGGTACAAATTCGCCGAGGCCGGCGAGAACTACGGGCCGCTACAGGTCTATGTGGCCACGGCTGTTTCGTCCGACGCGGCGTACGAGGACCTGCTGCACCGGGCCGGCATCGACCCGGTGATCAACATGGCCAAGGCGTTCGGTGTCGGGCAGACCCCCTTCGTGAACCCTTGTCCGGCCGCCCCCTCGAACGCCACGGTGCCGCAGACGATTGCGGCCTGTAACGACATGACGGGTCCCAACTACAAGATCGGAAAGACCTGGTACAAGGGCAACGGGCTGAAGGTGAACTTCAGTCCGGAGAGCAAGGACCGGGGCAAGGTCAATACCCCGGGCTCGCTGCAGATGGCGCTCGGCCAGAACCCGCTCACGCCGGTCGAGCAAGCGTCGACCTTCGCCACGCTGGCGGATGACGGCCTGTACCACATGCCGCACGTGATTGCGTCGCTGCAGCAAAACGGGACCAATATCGCGTCACCTCTCCCGGCCCCCAGGCAGGTGCTGACCCCAACGCAGGCAGCCGACATCGACTGGGCGCTGTCGTGGGACAACCGCTACTCAGGGGCTACGGCTGTGGCCAGCCTCGGTAATTTCCGTCCCGGCGACCTGATCGGTAAGACCGGCACCCTAGGTAATGGCAGTAACTCCTCCGAGGCCTGGTTCATCGGTGCGACGCCGGACGAGTACGCCATGTCGGTGGCACTGTTCACTAATCTCCAGAGCCAGAATCTGGACGTCCTGCCGGCCATTAACGGCAGCCTAGGTGTGTACCAGGGTTCCTATGGTGGCGCATGGCCGGCCACCATCTTCGGCGACTACCTGACGAAGATCTTGAAGAACGCGCCAGTCATTCCGCTGTTCCCGACGAGCAACGTCAATTTCGTACCGTGGATCCAGGTACACGCGCTGAAGAAGGCCAAGCCCACCTGCAAGCCGGGTCAGTTCCAGAACTGCACCTGCCCGAAGGGCGCGCAGTTCTGCCTCCATCCGAACCCGAATCCGTCGTGCCAGGGTCTGGGTCACGGTCAGCCGTGTGGCGGTAACTCGCCGTCTCCGTCGCCCAGCTGCCAGTTCCTCGGCCAGTGCACTTCGTCCACGCCGTCGCCGTCACCAAGCAACTCGGCGTCGCCCACCTGCACGCCGTCGCCTATTCAGCCGTGTACCGCGGCAGTTGATGCGACGAGAATCCGGCGGGAGTGAACTAGCTGAGCTTCGCCCGCAGCCACCGGACATCGGCTGCTGGATCCGGCGTCTCACAGATGGCAGTCGCGCCGGCGGACCGCACCACTTCAACGAGCAGTGCGGGGTCGATCTCGCCAGACTCCAGGCCGGCGTGCCGGTCCCGGCCGGAGCCGAACTCGTCCCGCGAGTTATTGCAGTGCACGAGATCGATCCGGCCAGTGATCGCCTTGACCCGGTCGACAATGGTCGCTAGCTCCTCGCCCGATGCGAACGCGTGACAGGTGTCTAGGCAGAAGCCGACCTCGCCGCCGTCCGCGCTACCAACCGCATCCCAGAGCCGGGCGATGGCGTCGAGGCCCCGCGCCATGGCGCCATCACCGCCGGCGGTGTTCTCGATCAGCATCGGCAGCGGCCGCTCGATCCGCTCGATGGCCTTGCGCCAGCTGTCGTAGCCTTCGGCGACGTCCACGCCCTCAGTGACATGCCCGCCATGCACGATCAGCCCCTTGGCGCCAACGGACGCGGCCGCGTTCAGCTGCTGCTCGAGCAGCTTGCGGCTGGGGATCCTGATGCGGTTGTTCGGTGACGCCACGTTGATGACATACGGAGCGTGCACATAGGGCTCAATGCCCGAGCTCGCGAACGCCGCCCGGACCTCGTCAGGCTCGCCAGGGAACGTCGGGGCCTTCCAGCCTTGCGGGTCGCCCAGGAAGAACTGAACGGCCTCCGCGCCAATTGCCTGGGCCTGTGCCAGAGGGTCACCATCATGCAGATGCGCACCGATCCGAGTCATCTGACGAGAGTATCGGGACCGTCAGACGGTGCCTCGCGGGGGCGAGGGCGGCGACGGGATTGGCAGCGCCGCCCGGCCGGCTATCCGAATCCGCCGTGCGCGATCGCGAGGCCAGCGCCGACTGCCCCGGCAATGATGCCGGCCACGACGAAAATCCGCTGTTCCCTGGTTGCGGACAGCAGCTGGGTCACCATGCCCAGGCCGAAGACGGCAAGGCCGATGATGGTCGCGGGAAGGTGGGCATTCACGACAAAGCCGAGCGCGAAGGCGATGATGCCGCCGATAAAGGTCAGGATGGTAGCGACGTTCAGCGCAGTGTGCCGCTCGCCATCACTATTCAGGGTGAGCCGCGGCGCGCGGGCTTGCGTCGGCGTGCCAATGGCCTCGGGCATCGCTACCCCCAACGACGGGTTCAGGATCGATTCAGGGCGTATCAGCTACCAGTGTGTTCCCGTGCACGCAGGAACGGAACATCCGACGCGCCTGCCGGCATCGGCGCGAGCCCGGACCGGCAGGAACTGTCGGGCCGTGCTGATAGGCTAGCGCAGCTGCTATAGGCCGCCGGACGGGGCGGTGCGCAGCTCCTCCTGTCACGGAAATACCGTGACCGCCAGAGTCCGAAGGAGGCAGGTTAGCCCCATGCGCCAGTACGAGATGATGGTCATCCTCGATCCTGCGCTAGAAGAGCGCACTGTGCAGCCCTCGCTTGACCAGTTCCTGACGGTCGTGACATCGGCCGGCGGCACCGTGGACAAGGTCGATGTCTGGGGCCGCCGCCGGCTGGCTTACGAGATCGACAAGAAGTCCGAGGGCATCTACACCGTCATCGAACTGAACGCCGAGCCGGACGCCGTCAAGGAGCTCGACCGCCAGCTCAACCTGAACGAGGCGGTCCTGCGGACGAAGATCATCCGTCCCGACCAGCACTGAGCCTGCTCTCGGCTAGGCCGAGAGCCGAGCTTCGACCACAACCCGACCCGAGCGAGCGGGAGTACCCCCGATGGCAGCAGGCGACACGACGATCACGATCATCGGCAATCTCGTCAGTGATCCGGAGCTCCGCTACACCCCGACCGGCCAGGCGGTCGCCACCTTCAGGGTCGCCTCGACGCCAAGATTTATGGACAGGACCACCAACGAGTGGAAGGACGGCGACTCGCTGTTCCTGTCCTGCAATGTGTGGCGCCAGGCCGCCGAGAACGTGGCAGAGAGCCTTCAGCGCGGCATGCGCGTCATCGTCTCCGGGCGGCTCAAGCAGCGGTCTTACGAGACGAAGGAAGGCGAGAAGCGCACGGTCTACGAGATCGAGGTTGACGAGGTCGGGCCGTCGCTGCGGAACGCATCCGCCAAGGTCAGCCGGTCGACGCGATCGACCGGCGGTGGCTTTGGTGGCGGCGGCCAGGCTGGGCAGGGCGGCGGGTATGGTGGAGGCGCCGGAGCGCGCGCTAGCGACGACCCGTGGGCTGCTGACCCGGCCGACAACGGATTCTCGGACGAGCCCCCCTTCTAGTAAGCACCGCCTAGTAAGCACTGCTGTTCCGGTCCTAGTCACTCCAGTACAAACAGAAGAAACCGACCATCCCCGCCGAAGGCGGGGCTCACTCATCCCGGCGACTCCGGGACTGTGAAGGAGCACCACGATGGCCAAGCCACCGATCCGCAAGCCGAAGAAGAAGGTCTGCCTTTTCTGCCAGGAAAAGGTGACCAGGGTGGACTACAAGGACACCGCGCTACTTCGGAAGTTCATCTCTGACCGCGGCAAGATCCGCGCGCGGCGAGTTTCCGGTAACTGCACACAGCACCAGCGCGACGTCGCGACGGCGATCAAGAACGCCCGCGAGATGGCGCTGCTGCCTTACACGAGCACGGCCCGCTAGGCCGAGGAAGGTAACTCAGCCATGAGCGGCAAGCCGATGAAACTCATTTTGACGCAGGAAGTCACTGGTCTCGGGGCGCCCGGTGACGTCGTAGAGGTCAAGGCCGGTTACGGCCGTAATTACCTGGTCCCGCGCCAGCTGGCCATGCCCTGGACTCGCGGCTCGGAGAAGCAGATTGAGCTGATCAAGAGGGCCAGGTCTGCGCGCGAGATCCGCGGCCTCGACGACGCACGCGACGCAGCCGCCAGGCTGTCCGGCTTGCGGGTCCGGCTGCAGACCAGGGCGGGCGGCGGTGGTCGCCTGTTCGGCTCGATCTCGACCGCCGACATTGCCGCAGCTGTCGTGAGCGCCGGCGGACCCGAGCTTGACAAGCGCAAGATCGAGGTGAAGAACCCGATCAAGACGATCGGCTCGCATCAGGTCGCTGTCCGTCTTCACCCGGAGGTTAGCGCCACCCTGGACGTCGAGGTCACGGGGAGCTAGCCTGCAGCCCGAGCTGGGTCTCGGACACAGCTGAGGAGGGGCCGTCGTCAGGGCGTGCCCCTCCCGCGTCCTACGAGCCTGAGTACTTCTCGGTCCGGGCAGCGAGCTCGGGATCGGCAGCAGTGATCATCGCCCAGGTGCCGGCCAGCCGCGCGGCCAGTTGGGCATCGTCGCCCGCGCTGGCTGCTGCGGCTAACTCGTCGATTGCCTGTGCCAGGACAGCTGCCACCGCTTGCTTCTGTGGCTCAGGCCGGCAGCCGTTCGAACACATACTCGAAGCGTAGCCGAACGCCGACTCGCGCGCCCGGCAAATCGGAGGATCTGCTAGCCGCCTCGCCCAGGCCCGGCAGAGTTCCTGGCTGACGTTGGACGTCAAATTCCTAGTGTGGATAACTCATGGCTGCTGGCCCGGTTGTTCCAAGGTCAAAAAATCTTTAATACACAGCCTGGGCAGGACATCCGCCCAGGCAGGAGGCTACTTTTCAGGTTTTCCAGAGAGCTTTCCACAACGGTGTCCCCAGGCTGCGCACAGCAGTGCCGGCGTGTCTGCACAGCCTGTCCCCAGACCTGTGCACAGCATGAGTCGACGCTTTGCGCGACACGCTGAAGACTGTCCGAGGTGTTCGATAGAACAGGCATGGGCCCGGTGGCGGCCGATACGGGATGGGCGGGCGTTACGGGACTAGATAAACGTGGCAAACGGTCGGCCGCGGTGCGGGACTGGCTGTTGTGGCAGGGCTGGCGCCGACATCGCTGGCCTCGACAAGGAAGGTTCGCTGGGTGAGCGTCGCGGAGATCATGCCTCGGGGCGAGGAGTTCGAGCGGACGCCGCCGCACGACCTCGCAGCCGAGCAGTGCGTGCTGGGCGGCATGATGCTGTCGAAGGACGCGATCTCTGATGTTCTCGACGTCATCAGGGCGCACGATTACTACCGCCCAGCTCACCAGGTCATCCACGAGGTCATTCTCGACCTGTACGGAAGGGGTGAGCCGGCCGATGCCGTGACGGTCGCCGCTGAGCTGACGCGCAACGGAGACATCGGCCGGGTGGGCGGCGCTGTGTATCTGCACACGCTGATCGCGTCGGTGCCGACTGCCGCCAACGCCGGCTATTACGCACGGATCGTGCGCGAGCGCGCCATCCTCCGGCGGCTGGTGGAGGTCGGCACCCGGATCGTGCAGCTCGGCTACGCAGGCGACGGCGACGCTGATGAGCTCGTCGACCGCGCCGAGGCCGAGGTGTACGGGGTAACAGATCGTCGGGTTAGCGAGGACTACCTTCCGCTTGCGGAGATCATGCCCGGCGCGCTCGATGAGATCGAGGCAATCGGCAGCCGGGGCGGGTCACTGGCGGGAGTGCCGACCGGATTCGCCGACCTCGATGCGCTGACCAACGGGTTGCACCCAGGGCAGATGGTAGTGATAGCAGCCCGTCCTGCGATGGGCAAGGCGCTGGCGCTGGACACGCCGTTGCCGACGCCGACCGGCTGGACGACCATGGGTGAGGTCCAGATCGGCGACCAGCTGCTCGGCTCCGATGGTCGCCCGGTCACGGTGATCGCGGCGACCGATGTGCTGCTGAGCCGCCCGTGCTATGAGGTTGTCTTTGACGATCACACCAGCATCGTTGCGGATGCGGAGCATCAGTGGGTCACCACCATGGCAGCTGATCGAGTGCTGGCTGCTGCACTGGCGACTGGCCGTTCCCGGATCGGCGTCCCTGACCATCTGCTGTCCAGCCTGGCGATCTGTCCGCTAGGAGTTCACACCACTCGCGAAATTGCCGGGACGCTGCTGGCCTCCGACGGCGGCAGCGCTAACCATGCGATCCTGGTAACGCATCCGCTTGAGCTACCCGATCGTGGCTTGCCGGTTCCCCCGTATGTGCTGGGTACACAGCTGGCCTGCACGCGGAACGTGGCTGACGTGCGCATCCCGGTTCGGTACCTGCGCGCAAGCCGGGCACAGCGGATGGCACTACTGGCTGGGCTGCTGGATAAGGACGGGACGGTCAGTCCGACCGGCTCGGTCCAGTTCACATCGACATGTGCGTGGCTGGCTGCCGACGTGCGGGAACTGGTCGTCAGTCTCGGCTACCGGTGCGTATTCCGGCGCGCGCGCATGCCGAGCCTGGCTCGAGGATTCTCCGCCGCCTTCACAATCACGTTTGCTACCAGCGATGACGTCTTCCGGCTTTCGCGCAAGCGCGAAGTCCATCGGCAGCGCAGGTCGGCCAGCCCCGGTCTGAGCGCTACCCAGCGGATGATCGTCGATGTGCGCGAGACCGCGAGCGTACCGGTCAGGTGTGTCCAGGTAGATGCTGGGGACAGTCTCTATCTAGCCAGTCGCTCGATGATCCCGACTCATAACTCGGCCCTGGCCCTGGACATCGCCCGGGCGGCGTCAGTTAAGGCGGGACTCACGTCGGTCCTATTCAGCTTGGAGATGAGCCGGAACGAGATCACCATGCGCCTGTTGTCAGCCGAGTCGCGGGTTCCGCTGCATGCGATGCGGACCGGCCAGCTCAGTGAGGACGACTGGACGCGACTCGCGCGGCGAATGAGCGAGGTCGTCGACGCGCCGCTGTTCATCGATGACTCGCCGAACATGTCGATGATGGAGATCCGTTCGAAGTGCCGGCGACTGAAGCAGCGGCACGAACTGAAGCTGGTAATCGTCGACTACCTGCAGCTGATGAGCTCACCGAAGCGAGTGGAGAATCGCCAGCAGGAAGTGTCGGAACTGTCCCGCTCACTAAAGCTGCTCGCCAAGGAGCTGAGCGTGCCTGTCGTAGCGCTGGCGCAGCTCAACCGGGGCCCGGAACTGAGAACGGACAAGCGTCCCTTGCTGGCCGATCTACGCGAATCGGGATCAATTGAACAGGACTCGGACGTCGTGATCTTGCTCCACCGTGAGGACGCGTACGAACCAGAGTCGCCGCGGGCTGGTGAGGCTGACCTGATTGTGGCCAAGCACAGGAACGGTCCTACCGCGACCGTGACGGTGGCGTTCCAGGGACACTACAGCCGCTTCGTGGACATGGCGCCGATTTAAAAGCGTCATCAGTTTTCGCTTCACATTCTCAGCATGCCGGCCGATCCGCGACGGTCCTCCCTGTAGGGAACTGTAGGGATCAGGCTTAGCGGCGGCACGACCGCTGGCCTGGTGAGGAAGCCTGCGGCTGCGCCTGAGCCGGCGCACGGGCATCCCGCTCGATCACCTGTCCTGTCCTGCCACCAGCCCGAAACCAATCGGGTGCAGCTCCTGCTGGCCGCCGCCGCGATCGACGCGGCGCTGGCTCGGGCGCTGCTGGGACCGAGCCGGGAGTCCGCGGAGATCGTCCGGCTCACCCGAGCGCGCGCGATGGCCGTAGAGGCGGCCGAATCGGAGCGTCGCCGGGTGGAGCGTGACCTGCACGACGGTTTCCAGGCCAAGGCGGGGCGACGACGGTGCCCGGGCGTCCACTAGCGTCCGATCCGGGCAACGGCCCACGGCTGACGATCAGGAGGAAAGACATGCGCGCAGTGACCATCCGCGCCTTTGGCGACCCCGATGGCATGGAGGTCGTCGACCGGCCCTCGCCCGCCCCGGAACCCGGCGAGGTGGTGATCCGTACGGAGGCGATCGGGGTCAGTGGTGTCGACGCGGTGATCCGCCGCGGCACGCTCGGCGGATTCCCGGAAGGGAATGATCCCAGGCAGCGAGGTCGCCGGGATCGTCACCGCGACCGGCGAAGGCGTGGACGGTGCCTGGATCGGCCGCCGGATCTGGGCGTTCACGTGCACAGGCGGCGAATACGTCAAGGAAGCAATCGCCCAGTTCGATGACGTCGTGGAGCTTCCGGGGGGACTGTCCACAGCCGACGCCGTCACACTCGGCAGCGCGGCACCGGTCGCGCACTTCGCGTTCGAGCACGCACACCTGCGCGCGGGCGAGACCGTGCTGGTGCGCGGCGCGGCGGGGAGCATCGGCATCGCGGCCGTCGAACTCGCTGCACGCGCCGGAGCCGGAGCGGTGGGCGTCACCACCTCGTCCCCCGAACGCGGGAAGCGGCTCCGCGCACTTGGAGCGACGCACGTGCTCGACCGCGCGGGCGCTGGCGACGAGCAGGCTCCGGACGTGTTCGACGTGATCATCGACATCGTCGGCGGGCCTAATCTGCCGTCGTTCATTCAGCGGCTCGCGCCGAACGGCCGGCTGGTCGCGGGCGGCGTCGTGGGCGGGTACCCGCCTGCGGACTTCGGCATGGCGATCCTCGGCGCGTTCCAGCGCTCGATCTCCGTCGGCACGCTGAGCCTCGACACCGTTGCCCGAGCTGAACTGGCACGCGTCCGGACGCAGCAGTTCGCCGCCGCAGTCAGGGGAGAGCTCCACGCAGTCGTGCATGACATCATGCCGCTCGACGCCGCCGCAGACACCCACCGCCGTATCGATGCAGGCGAAGTATTCGGCCGCATCGTGCTCGCGCCCTGACGGCGACTGGCACTCCACGCACTCCGGTCGCGCAGCCGCATCGTCACCCGCATCGCAAGCGGCCGTCACGTCGACCGCCAGGCCGACTCGACCAGTCGGCGCCGCAACGTCGTCCCGCCGCACACCCGGGGCGGGAATCTAAGCGGAATCGCACCCGGCGTAGGAAAATGAAGCGGGCCTGAGACTGATCTTGGTGACATCGTCGTGAGACAGCCCGAAACTCGCAGGTCGCACGAGGTCGATATGCGGCGCGACGTGAAACCCTACACGTCACCCCGCCCTCTCGCCCTGTAGGGAACTGATTTAGTTGAACATTCGGCTTTGTACTTGAGCGCCAACATGAGCAGCGATCGGGATATCTGAGCAGTAGGACCTGTCCGGCGCCGTTGTTCCCGGCACGTTGGCGTTAGCACCGCGCAGCAAGTGCGTCGGCCGCAGTTCGGGCGCACAGAAGACACGTATCGGCCTGTCAGCACGAGCTGCCTCTTGGTACCACGGATCTTCCGAGCCAAGTCAGAGTTCGCGGTGACTGCGATTGCGGGCTGCCGACGCAGCCATGCAGGATCCCAGCCAGATCGTCATCGCCGATAGAGAAACCCTGGAGGGCCGGTAGCCTAGCGGGACATGCTGGCCGGGTGACGGAACTGGGCAGGCATGCCCTGGCGGGCGGCCAGGAGCAGATCGCGGAGACCCAGCAGACCTACGATCTGATCGCTTCGGAGTTCGCCAGGCAGAACTCGGTCGCGGCAGCGGAGGTTGCCGAGCGGCTTGACGAGCTGGCGGCCAGCGTTCCTGCGGGGAGCGTGGTCGCTGACATCGGCTGCGGACCCGGGCGTGATGTCAGGATGCTGCGTGCGCGCGGGTTGCATGTTGCTGGTATCGACCTGTCCCTGGGGCAGCTCCGGGCCAGTGATGTTCGGGGGCTCGTCCAGGCCGATATGCGCCGCCTGCCGCTGCAGGCTGGCTCGGTGCGTGGCATCTGGTGCTGGGCCGCGCTGGTGCATCTGCCTCGCGAAGCACTGCCGCAGGCCCTTGCGGAGTTCGCCCGCATCGTACGCAGAGGCGGCAGCCTGGTGATGTCAATCGCGGAAGGCGACGGGGCGGGCTTTGAGGTGGCCACCCCCTACGGTTCTGACCGCAGGCGCTGGTTCACGCGTTACCGCGAACCGGAGCTCACCGCCGTGCTGGCAGCAGCTGGATTCAGTACTCGTAACATCCGCGGGCACCATGCTTACCGGGACTGGCTGTCCGTGCATGCCACCTGCGAACGCCACCGGCCACCAACAGGCCCCTCGCCCGACCACCGTCGCCAGCGTCCGGAATGACGCTTCGGCCGCGCCTGATCGAGGATCACGGGTGGCCCCACGAGATCCGGACCGGGGAAGGCATGGAGATGCTGCGTGGTCGACGGCAAGCGTCGCTGCTGTCACCCAGCGCTAGCGGACCTACGGACCCGTGGTGGACCGGGCATACCCAGGTACTGAGACCTAAGCAGGCTGGGCGAAGACGTGCGCTCGCGCGGCGGCGAGGGCCGCTGCGGCTGCCTGGTCGGCGTCTTGCCTAGTGATCGGTTCGAAAGTGACCAGGAGCTGGTAGTACAGCGGCGCAGCGAGGGCGCGCATGGCAGCTTCCGGGTCGGTGCCGCCGGGCAGTTCGCCGCGGGCCACGGCGCGGTCGACTATGACGGAAATGGCGGCGAGCCGCTCAGCCCAGTACTGCTGCATCACACGGCGGATCTCAGGCGACGCGGCTGATCCTGCCAGCAGGGCACGAGTGATGGAAGCGCCACGTGGGGTGGACAGGACCTCCTGGACTGAGCGGGCCAGGCCGCAGAAGTCGGTGTCGGCGCGGCCGGTGTCCGGAACCGGTATCAGAGATAGCGCGCTACTGGCCAGCGCTTGCGTGATGAGTTCGGCCTTGCTGTGCCATCGGCGGTAGAGCGTGGTCTTATGCACGCGGGCCCTGGCGGCAATGGTCTCGATGCTGATGTCGTCGTAGTCGCGCTCTGACAGTTCGCTGATGGCGGCGGCGAAGACTGCCGCTGCGGTCCGGGCCGTGCGCCCGCCAGGCCGGGATGTTCCTGGTGTGCTCACGGCGTCATACTATCGCAACAGCAAGTTGCGTTTGCAGCCTATCCGGCGTAGGCTGCCCCTATCGCGACACACCGTTGCGTTAAGTCTGGGGCCCAGTGACCCTGACCGGAAGGGAATGACGTGGCTACCTCGCCTGCTCGGGCCGCCAAGGCGGGCGCAAGCCCTGGGCGCCGGGCACTGCCCGCCGCCGGAGGTCGCGCGCCGCAGCTCTGGCCCCGCCTGATGCCCGCCTGGGCCGGGATCTGCTACGTGGCCGCCTGGGCGGCCGGGCTGGCCTGCTGGCCCGCGAACCTGGCCTTGAACGCGACAAATGCCCAGGTCGCGGCTGCCTACCGGGCGCACCCGGCCGGTGCCGTGAGTCAGTACCTGCTGACCGAAGGTGTAGCCGGATTGCTGTTCGCTGTGGTCCTCGCCATTGCCGTGATCTCTAGCAGAGACCGCGGCCCAGCGCTCCGCTGGCCAGCTGCCGCGGCTGCCGCCGCTGCCACGGCCGTCTCGGTCACGCAGGCTGTTATCGGCATGTTCCTGATCACCGCGGCGACCCACCATGACATCGCACGTGCCGGCGGATTGTCGGACCTGGTGAACCGCCTTGACGGGGTGAAAATGCTCGCCCTCGCCGTCGTCGCGGCCTACCTGTCCGCGCGCAGGACCTGCGACCGCCACCAGCCGAACTGGTTGCGGGCCACCGCTGCCCTGGCCGCCGCAGCACTGGCCGCGTCGGGTCTGGACTACGTGCTGCTGGCAAACCCGCTGGCCTGGACGGTATACGTCTCAGGTCCGCTGCTGCTGGCCTGGATCGCCGCGACGGGCATCTGGCTCACCAGAAGCCGCGCCCGGCCGTCGGAACGCCCGCAACAGGCAGACTGAGCAAGTCCGTGGCGACGTCGCCCTGGGCTTGCGGCCCGGTGAGGACGGGAATGTCTGCGTCCCGGTCCAGGTGAGGGTCGACGTCGATGCCGTGCCGGCGGGCGAGCGTGCTGGTCCACGCACCAGCCGAATGCAGGCCCCGGCCGGTCGGCTGCGCCGCAGCAGAACGCATGGCAGCGTCTACGAGCGGCCGAGGAAAACCCACGAGATTGAGTCTGATCTTGGTGACGTCACCAGCCAGTCTCCGGCTTCGCCCAGCGTGAAATTCAACTCGAGGGGCCCCGCCATCGGACCAGCGCACCGACTCACCCCGCGGAGGGAGAGAACCTACAAACGCTGTTCGCCGTCCTGCTAGCCCTCAGTGCTTTGGAGTAGGGGCCGCTGAGGCATTGCACGCCAGATCTGTGGGTGCGTGCCATCACACCTATAGTGAGACGTGCTCCAGGTCCTGGTATTCGTGGTGATGGCCGCGTGGGTTGCATTTGAAATCCTGCTCATCGTGCGCGACCGCCGCCACGACCGGGGGCGTGCAGATGCTGATCGCGGCACTCGTCTGCTGAATGCGTTCCTCGTCGTCGGAACGGTAGTGGTGGCCGGCGACTTGTCTTCGACCGCGCGCGGACTTGTCGTGCCTGACCCAGTCTGGTTCCGCTCCGTGGGGCTAGTCGTCGTCTGTCTCGGCTTCGCGCTGCGCGTATGGGCTATAACGACTCTTGGAGCAGCCTTCCGCACCACAGTCGAAGTTAGCCAGAGCCAGCCTGTTATCACGAAGGGTCCCTATCGCTGGGTGCGCCACCCCTCCTACACGGGAATGCTCGTCATCACCCTGGGATTTGGCATCGCCTTCGCAAGTTGGCTCTCTCTGCTGCTGTGCACCGTGCTCCCATCCCTGGCCCTGCTGCGGCGGATCCACGTCGAAGAGCGCGAGATGGTGCGGGTGCTCGGTGACCCCTACCGCGCCTACTCGGCGCGGACCAAGCGCCTCATCCCTGGGATCTGGTGAACGGAGCCGGCCGCTGCGTCTTGGCGGTGTCGGCACAGAACTCCATGCCTGCCGCGCAGCCCGCTGACGGACGTGGTTTCCTCGGCGATCCGCTGTTGAGGCATCAGAAAGGTTCTGAAGCGGACTCGGCCGACTCTCACGGACTCGTAGTAGTGCGTCGTAAGTGCGCGCATGACCGCGCCCAACGGCGAGCTGCGGGCTCGGGCCGAGGGCTCCGACAGATGCCGTCGATCGCATCGATGACTTGGCCGTCGGCGAGGACCAGCGCTGTGTCTACAGCACACTCCCGAGGCGGACGAAGGCGGCATGGACAAAGGATGTGGTGGAGCGGCGCAGCTGGCGATATGAGGCCTGGAGCGAACCGCCGGAGGCAGAGCTGGGCAACCTGCGATTTCTTGCGGGGCTTCCGGCGGGGCTGGCTGCTCGACCGCAACTCCTGGACGAGCCGGTGATCGCACTGCGGTCGATCAGGACTGACCGCGGGACATGAGGATGACTCGAAGTACCGCTGCAGTAAGAAGTGGCCAAGACCCTAGCGTCTACGAAGCGGTCTGAATAGGATCGTCAGTTCCCGCCCAGGAGAGAGTCACGGAGACCCGCGAATGAACGTTTGGAGTAAGGGCGATGACGCGGCCGTGTGCCTGTCATACCTTTACCACGGCGTGAAGGCCACGCCTGAGCTACTCGCGGCGCTGTCGCATCTCACGACAGGCAGCATCCGCATGCGGCTACAGAACGTGCAGTATCTCGCCACGGATGGCGCTAGCGGACTGTCAGGCGTGGCTGCTCAGACGCACGAGGTCTGGGCGCGAGTGTCGGCACTGCTCGATGTCGGTATGACTCTCCCCGCTATGAATGACAAGGCGTCGCCCGGAAAATCTCTGCTCGACCCGTCGCGATCGCTGGTCGTCGCGCACGCGTACCAGGTTGCCAAGCAGGGCGCTTGGGACGAACTACTGGCCTGGTGGGGGGCCGCATCAGTGTTTGCGATTGTGTGCAGCCGTTACCGCAATGCGTCGTCAGGATGGACGTTCCTGCACCAAGCCGCTTACTTTGGCAACGAGGCCGCGGGCCGCGAACTAATCCGGTGGGGTGCCAAGGTGAACGCTGCTGCGGCGAACCGCGAGACCCCGGCAGATATCGCGAAGAATCGCGGCCACGATGGTCTTGCCGACCTTCTCCGCGCAGCCAGCCCGGCAGAGGACGACCTGTGGGAGGCGCCCTCGGACATTGACCTGCTGCCGTCCAGCAACCATTGGGATGAGGCGGTGACGTGTCACGCGGTGGCGGAGATGCACGTCGCCTACGGGGGTGGCATCGTCGCGATCCCGGCGGGAACGCGATACTTCACAGACGCTCTCGGTCGGACGCTGGTTGGCTGGCACGGCACGTACAACCCTCCGATGGGTATGGACGCCTACTC
>Ga0335075_10004411_pt1 | contig 22023 bp, 21 predicted proteins | sample Lox_Sample_24_FD_206723 | JGI IMG/M metagenome (GOLD analysis project Ga0335075, IMG submission 206723) | Soil microbial communities from Loxahatchee National Wildlife Refuge, Florida, United States - Lox_Sample_2.4 | ecosystem: Environmental > Terrestrial > Soil > Wetlands | place: USA...
GATTGCGGCTCCGGCAATGCTGCCGACGCCGCCGATTACTATGACGGCGAAGGCCTTGGTTATCAGCGGATCACCCATCTGGAAACTGACGTTCGACAGGTAGATGCCGAGCAGTACGCCGGCCAGGCCTGCCATACCCCCGCTGATCGCCATGGTCACGGAGAACAGCCGGTTGGCATTGACCCCGAGAAGCTCGCAGGTAGCGGGATCAACGGCCGCCGCCCGCATCGCGCGACCGAACCGCGTCCACTTAACGACCGCCGCAAACGCGATGGTCAGCGCGATGGTGACGATCGTCATCAGCACTTGGATGTTCGTGATGTGCAGGACGCTCCCGCCGGTACTGAGCGTCCGCACGCCGTACACCGACGACGGGATGAACTCGGAGTTGCCGGAGGTGGCATTCTGCACAATCGTTTCGGCCACCGCCGCGAGTCCGATGCTGGCCACGAGCATGGCCAGCTCACTCTCGGCCGGCGTCCCCGCCCTGATACGCAGGCGGCGATACACCAGCAGATCGGCGATTACCGAAGTCAGGGCTACGGCCACCACGACGAGGGGGAGCACTATCAGCAAAGAAACGTGGAAGTGCTCCCCCACCAGGAAGGCGAAGTAGGCCCCGAGCATGAACTGCGCGCCGTGCGCGAGGTTCAGCAGGCCAAGCACGCTCCATGACAGGCTCAGCCCCAGGGAGAACAGGACGTAGACCGACCCCAGCGCCAGGCTGTCCGCGATGACCTGGATCATGCTCGACTCAACTCGCCTCTCCCATTGCCGCTCAGGACCCGGATATCGTCTCGACTGCCGAGCCGGTATAGGTCTGGATGTAACCAGGCTCCACCAGATCCTGGTTGACGAAGACGTTGTGCCCGAGGGCGCCCGTGAACCCAGCCTTAGCCGCCTTCGCCAGCCCTGCCTGCAGGGCCGCGCGGCTAAAGGTGCCGGTTGTGTCCTTCAGCCCGTAGGCGAGCAGGTAAACCGCGTCATAACCCTCGGCCGCGTAGTCAAGCGGAGCCCCCTTGTAGGCGGCCTCGTAGGCCTTGACGAAGGCCGCAGTCGTCGGGCTGGTGCTATTTTGGTCGAAGTCAGTGGCCCAGATAACCCCCTTCGCCTGTTGGCCCGCCGCCTGCAACGTGAACGCCTGGAAAGACGTGCCGCCGAAGATGAGGCCCTTGTAGCCGGCATTGCGCAAGGCGATGATGACCGGGCTTGGCTCGGTGGTAATGCCTTCCACGCCCACCGCGTCTGGATTCTCAGACGCGACCTTGGTGGCGTACGAGGAGAAGTCGCTTGTTCCCTCCGCCCAGCCGTAGGAGCCCTTGATCGATATGCCGGCGCTCTTGAACAGCGGCGGCAGCGTCGTCTGGGCGATTCCGGCCGTCGTGGGCACGGTCGAGTCGTACAGCATGGTCACGGTCTTGACGTTGTGCGCCGCCAGGTACTTCACCAGATTGGGCTGGTAGTCCGACTGCGGTGCGGTTACGCGGAACACGTATCCGCCCGGCGTGACGACGCCGGGGCCGCCCGCCTGGGTGAAGATCGTGGGGATCTTGGCGCTCTCGACGATCGGCGCCACCGCGACGGCCTCCGTGCTTAGCACCGGGCCGAAGATCGCGTCGACGTTGGTGCTGGCGGCCGCGGACGCCTCAGCCACTGCCTGGGATTGGGTGGTCTGCGTGTCCTTGTAGGTGATCTGGATCTGAGTGTTGCCGAGCATGTGGCTTGAGTTGATGGCCTTCACGGCCAGGTTCATGCCGTCTTGGGTCGAGATACCGACCGGGCCGACCGCGCCGGTCAGATCCTGGATAGAGGTAACGGTGATAGTGCTCGGCAGCGTCGTGCTGCTGGCCACGTTCGCTGAGCCGGTGCTTGACGCACCCGATGTGCTGCCGCTACTGGCCGGGCTGGACGAACTGCAGGCCGCTACGGCCATCGAGCCTGCCGCCAGTATGGCGGCGGCTGACACTGCCCGCTTGTACTGCGACCGTCTGACCGGTCGGATCGAATCGCCTGTCATCTGATGCCACCTCACTTGGGACCAGACCGCGGATTGCCTCGACGGCCTGCTGACTTTTCGTTTCTGATGCGGTTGTGGGTAGCGGCCCGCGGTGCGATCGCGGTACCGGTACGGCGCCTAGTAAGGCGGTGGGTGCCTTGAGGTGATGAGTGAAGGAAGATCTTGATCATCAGGAATCTCCACCCCCGAGTACCGGTAGCTAGCCGTTATCCCGCCAGGCCCGGTTACCTCGTATGTGTGACTAGTGAGACAGCCGGCAGCCATCCGACGGCCTGTGCCGCTGAGTGGATCGGGCGCTCACCATCGCCGGCTCGCCGCCGCCCGGTTCTCACTAATCATATGTATGATCTCAATCATCCTTCACAATAGTCCAAAGCTAGCAGCCGCTAAGTCGGAGCGCAAGGGTCGTCGTCGTCAGCCACGTTGAGCGGCGGAATCGCCATCAGCGCTTGTCACAAGCGCGCACCGGATCGCCGTTGGTCCCTCTCCCATGCGCGTGGGCCGGGCTCGCTTCGGCACCCAACATCGGTGGTTCGTTCATTGGGGAAGCAGAAGCAGCGCGCGGCCACGACGGCGCCCTGGCTCACGGCCGACGTCGAGCCGTCCCGTACGCCGGGACGGGCCATTGCACGATTGCCTGCATGTGGAAGCCCGCCCTAACCGTCACGGACAAGGAGCTGCTTCCGTCCCCGAGGTCGGAACCTGGTCAGGCGGGCAGCGTGGGCAGCGGCGCGACCGCGTTGATGGCCGGGATGATCTCGCGCCCCAGCCGGTTCATCGTCGCGATTGCCTCGTCGGCGCTCATCGACGGCCATTGCGGTCGCATGAGCAGCGGGTCCACCGGCAGAGCGGTCACCAGGCCGATCAGCTTCCCGATTACCTCGTCGGGCGTGCCAAGCACCGCGTGGTCGGCTACCGCGGCCTCAAAGTCATTACGCAGATCGGTATCGGCCATGACGTCCAGGCCGCGGTCGGAGTACGTGATATAGCGCTGCTGCGCGAAGCGCGCGTAACCGTCGACGGCCGCTTCATGGGTGTCGGCGACAAAGACGTTCCGGCGCAGTGGCTGTGGTCCGAACGGCAATCCGCGCCCGGCGAAGCCGTCGCGCACCACCGCGAATCGCTCTCGCACCTGCTCAACGGTTGTCTCTGGGGGAACCGTGAACGCGTCACCGAAGCGGCCTGCGCGCCGGGCGCCTGCGAGGCTGTGACCGCCGATCCAGAGTGGCGGGTGCGGCTTCTGCACTGGTCTGACGTGTGGTCGGACGTGGTTGAGTTTCCAGAAGCGCCCGTCGAAGCTGACGTCGTCCTCGGTCCAGAGCTTTTTCATGATCTCGAGCGACTCGTCCGTCCGCCGGCCGCGCTCAGAGAACGGAACCTCGAAATGCTCGAACTCGTCGGGCCGGTACCCAATGCCCGCCCCGAAGATGAGCCGTCCCTCGGTGACGACATCGAGCGACGCTATCTCCTCAGCGAGCATCACGGGATGGTAGACCGGTGTGATGATGACGCTCGTCACCAGCTTTATCTCCGGGCCGACGTGCGCGGCTAGGCGGGCAAGCAACGGCACGGGCTGCAGGTAAGTGAGATCTCCGTACAGGAAGTGCTGGCCGAACGAGATATAGGTGAAGCCGGAATCCACGGCTCCTTGGACTACTCGCAAGGTGTCCTGAAATTGCTGTTCAGGGCCCACGGCCGCAGGGATGTCGCTCATCAGCAGACCGACCTGAACCATCTGTGCACTCTCCCGTCGCCTGGTGGAACCGATCCGGCACCGCTACCTCGCGCGACCGCGGCCGCACGCTTCAGAAGATGGTGATCGCCCGCTCGGGGCAGCTGTCGGCGCCGAGTCGCGCCACTTCTTCCATGCCTTCCGGCACAACCTCCGAGTCGACGTACGAGTGGCCGTCGTCATCTCGGAGCCGAAAGAGGTCCGGAGCGGTCATATAGCAGACGGCGTGACCTTGACAAAGATCGGGATCGACTCGAACCTTCACGGATGCCCCCTGAGGCAGTTGGGTTAACAGGGTGTCAATTGAGTATAACGATTATCAGCAGACAGACAAGAGGTGTCACTTCACCGAAAGCCTGCCGCCTCTACTGGACCGGGCGGGGCGGGCGCTGAGCTCGGCACGACGAGGCGGTCAGGCCAGTGCGGCAACCGACTCGTAGTCCTTCAGGGACGGGATGAGCTGCTCGCCGAGCATCCCGATATAGGCGACGGACTCATCGGCCGTCATCCCGGGCCAGTTGGCCCGGGTGATGACCGGGTTCACCGGTGCCGAGTCGCCGATCGCGCGCAGTTGAGCGGCGCAGTCATCCGCATCGCCAAGGACCCAATGGGCGGACAGCACACCCGGGATGGACCTCATCAGCTCGTCGGGATCGACGTACGTGTAGTGCCCGCTGTTGAGCATGTTGACGTACCACGGCGACGCCACCCTGACCGCCGTGGCCAGGGCCTCCTCGCGGTTCTTACCGAGCATGATCTCGCGACGCAGCGGCTGCCGTCCCGATCGCGGCCGCCCCGCCTTCTCGCGTGCGTCAAAGAAGCCGCTGACCTGCGCGGGCAGATCTTCGGGAGCTACCTGGGGCGTGATCGGCCAGGCGTCACCAAGCCGCGCCGCGCGCTCAATCCCCGCCGGGCTGCCCGCGCCGACCCAGATTGGCGGGTGTGGGCGCTGGACTGGCCGGATGTGGACCGGGATGTCGTCCAGGGTGAAAAAGCGGCCGTCGTAGCTGACGCGATCCCGTGTCCACATGAGCTTGAGGATCTCGATGGTCTCGTTCAGACGTGCGCCGCGCTCCCCGAACGGCACGCCCATGACGTCGTACTCGCGCGGGATATAGCCAAGCCCGACTCCGACACTGATCCGGCCGCCGGTTACCACGTCCAGGGTGGCAAGCTCCTCGGCGAGCAGGACCGGGTGATACAACGGTGCGATCATAATCTGGGTTACCAGCCGGACGTGCTGGTCGAGCTCACCGGCGAGCCGCGCGAGCACTGGCACCGGCTGCAGCCAGCGGGAGCCCTCGAACATGAAGTGCTGGCCCATGAGGATGTAGGTCATGCCGGCCCGCTGCGCCGCCTCGACCTGGCGCAAGATCGAGTCAAAATGGTCCCGCTCGGAGATCGTGGTGGGAAGGTCGCCGAGTATGATGCCGAATTCCATGTCAGCGTCCTACCGCGCGAACCTGATCGGCGGCGAATCCCTCAGCCCACCCGGCCTCGAGCGAGGTGCCGGCGACGACATCATTGACTTTCTCTTTGAACTGCCACCGGCCCTCGCTCTTCACGATGGTGTCGTCGTAGCGACCGTACGCGATCTTGGATTCGCCGTCCCGTCCCAGCATTGCTATGAAGTACGACTCGTGCCGGGCCAGACCGGGTTCCACCACCGTAATCACCTGGTTCAGCACGTGATGCCGCGCGAACTTAGTACTGTCGGTAAAGAAGTTGGCGTAATAGTCATGGATGGCCGCACGCCCTGAGTACGTGCCCGCCGCGTTGCGCATCACGGCATCTTCAGTGAATAGATCCATGAGCTCATCAATCGCATTCATCTTGTCAGTGATGGTGCAGTACTGCGCGACGAATTCACGGACTTCTTCCTTCGCCTCGAGAATAGCGAGCCGAGCCTCAACCTCTGATTGCGTCATCGCGTCTCCTGTCTCCACCATTGTGATCGCGTTTGGCCGGTGATCATCGAACCCGGGGTCGAGAGCCCGCGCCGCTCTGCGGGGCGCCTCGTGGCCGACGGCAACCTTGGCGGCCAGGCGGCCCAGGGTCGCACTTCAACCCTTCCGTATAAACATAGTATTGGTTAGTATAGATTTGGCGTCAAGGCTGGGGTCGGTCCCCGCCTCGGCTTCGCTAGGCGCCACCCGGGCTCACGCGCTCAGACAGGAGGTGTCCGGCACGATATGCAGGGCATACATCACGCCGGGATCGTCGTCTCGCAGCTCGACCGCGCGATCGACTTCTACGTGGGCATCCTCGGGCTGGCGATGCTGTCTGAACCGGGACCGCCGAATGCGAGCCCGCATCTCGATACCGTCCTTGGCCTGACTGGCGCGTGCCTGCGCGGGGTGCTGCTTCGGGCGGGCAGCAGCGCCATCGAGTTGCACGAGTTCTACGCGCCGCCGTGGGCCGGTCGCGGGCCGGTACCTGCGAACGCCCTCGGCGCCCAGCATGTCGCTTTCCACGCCAACGACCTCGCAGCGGAGAAAGCCGCCATAGAGGCGCGTGGCGGAGTGTTCTTTACCGACATCAACGTCATCGATTCCGGCCCGTTCGCCGGTCTAAGGACGGCGTTCATCCGCGACCCAGACGGTACCAGGATCGAGTTTGTCGAAGTCGCGTACTGGCTGACCGCCGAGCGGGAGGCAGCGATCAAGGAATACCAGGCAACGCGATTGAGCGAAGGTGGCGCTAATGGCTGAAGTTACGTTGAAAGAGCAGGCCGAGAGCCTCGCCACCGCCTACTGCGCGGCGGTCGACGGTCACCACCTCGATCAGGTTCGGGCACTGTTTACCGATGACGGCACGTTCTTTACGCGCGGTACCCTAATGACGCCGGCTGAGCGGGACGCCTTCTTCAACGAGCTGTGGGCAACCACTGCTGACCGCAGCACGCACGTCTGCCGGGACGTCCAGGTGATACGTACCGGCGAGACGGTAACGATTAACGCGCAGCTGACCGCGACATTCATCCTGGCCGACGGCTCGGTTCGGCTGGCGTTCGGGCATTACGACGACTTGGCCGAGATGACCGCGGCGGGGCTGCGCCTGAAGGCCAAGCGGGTCATTCTCGATCGTGTCGAGGTCATCACGCCCGAGCCTGCTACGACACCGGCCTGAGCCGGCCCAGCTTCGTCGGCCTGCGACCATCGGAAGAGATGAGCAATGGGCGGAAAACTCCAGGGGCGGGTCGCGATCGTCACCGGTGCCGGGTCAGGTATCGGCGCAGCGACGGCGGCCCGTTTCGCCGCGGAGGGCGCTGCCGTCGTCTGCGTAGACCTCAACGGCGACGCGGCGGAGCAGACCGCCGCGGAAATCGCGGGTCTTGGCGGCCGGGCGCTCGCGGCGGCGGCCGACGTGACCTCGTCCCCCGCCCTCGATGGCGTAACCGATCTGGCCCTTTCCCGGTTCGGGGCCATCGACGTGTGCTTCGCCAACGCCGGGATCGCCGGCCCCGGCTCAGCCGCCGACGTCGATGACGCGACGTGGGCGGCGGTGATCGACGTGAACCTGACCGGTGTCTGGCGCACGGCTCGCGCCGTGCTGCCCGCGATGCTTGAGCGCGGTCGGGGAAGCATTATTAACCAGGCCAGCGCCGGTGGTCTCGTCGGCGTACCGGGAGTCGCCGCCTACGCCGCGGCCAAGGGCGGGGTTATCGCCCTGACCCGGCAGATGGCGGTCGATTACGGGCCCTGCGGGATCCGGGTGAATGCCATCGCCCCGGGCACGGTGCCGACGCCGCTGCTGCGGGCCTCGAATGCCGCCGGCGGCGGGCTGATGACCTCGGCGCAGGACCAGGAGGGCATCGCCCGCCGGTTCCCGCTCGGCAGGATCGGGACGCCCGAGGACATCGCCGGCGCGGCCGCCTACCTCGCGTGCGACGACTCGGCCTGGATTACGGGTACCGTGCTCGTGGTCGACGGCGGAATGACGGCCTGGTGAGCTGCCGTCCTACTCGTTCGCCGCCATACCGAGACTCGCCCACCCGCCGTCGACCGGCAGGACCGCTCCGGTGATGTAGCTCGAGTGGTCAGAGGCGAGGAAGTGAACGGCGTCGGCTATCTCGTCCGGTCGCCCAAATCTGCCCATTGGAATGCGCCTTAGATATGTCTCGGCCGAGGCGTATCCGGTTCGCATGAATTCGACCTGCAGGTCAGTTGCGATCGTCCCCGGCGACACCGCGTTCACCCGCACACCCCGCGCCGCCCATTCGACCGCGAGCGAGCGGACCAGACCCTGAACTCCGGCCTTGGCCGCACCGTAGGCGGCGCGACCGCCAAAGCCGAGATGCCCGTTTATGGAGGAGATCATGATGATGCTCCCGCCTTCGGGCATCCGCCTGCAGGCCTCTCGCGCGCCGAGAAAGCTAGCCCGCAGGAGGACGTTGAGCAGCAGGTCCCACGATTCCATCGGGTAGTCAAGCGAGGGGCCCGGGCGGGTGAGGCCAGCGTTGGCGACGAAGGTCCGCAGCGTCGCCTCGCCTTCAATGGCCCCGAACGCCTCATTCAGCACTTTCTCGTCGCCGACATCACCGACGACCGCCACGTGCCCCGTCCCGGGCAGCTCGACCACGGTCTGACGCAGCTGATCGCCGTTGAGATCGATTCCGACGACCTGCTGGCCGTCACCGGCCAGCCGGAGCGCGATCGCCTTACCCAGGCCCCGGGCGGCACCTGTGACCACCGCGGCGGAACGGCGCTGCGCTGGCTCCTGCGTCGCAGTCATCCGACGATGGACGACGGGGCGTTCCGCCATGGCGCGAGCACGGCGTCCATGTCCGCGTAGTCGTCAGGCAGGTCATCGGTCATCGCCAGGGAAGCAGACATCCGGCCGTACCCCACGAACGTGCCCACCTGCAGGCACAACTCCATCATCTCGCCAGCATCGAAATACTTGCCAAGCTCCTCGAAGGTCTCGTCCGTGATCGAGAGATGGTCAGTGGCCAGCTTGTCGGCGTACGACAGCGCGGCCTTCTCCGCGTCAGTGAGGTCTTCGGCTTCCTCCGGCTTCTCCAGCGAGCACACGAGATCCTCGGTGAGGCCGTCTTCGAGGGCACTGGAGTACCGGATGGCCATGCAGCTGCGGCACTGGTTGTGAAACGCGACGCGGAGCCGTAGCAGCTCAATCAGACGGGCGGGGAGCCTGCCCTTGTCACGCAGTGCGGCCATGAACTCGAGGTACGGGGCGACAAGTGCGGGAGCCTGGGCAAACACCTGCTGGCGCAGCGGCGCGTCGGCGCCAACGAGGGGGGCATACTGCTCGAGGGCGGCTGGAGCAATGCGAGGCATCCGGGAACCTCCGCTGTCAGGCTATTGCGTATACTAATAATCATACTCATGATAATGCCGACGACGACGCGCTGGCAATGACGGGGCGCCCGATTCTGCTGGATACTGTGATGATGTCGCACCCGACCCAGCCAGCGGCGGTCGAGGCCGGTCCCCGCCTCATGCGCCGTGACGCGATCCGCAACCGTGAGCTCGTGGTGCGCGCTTCGCTCGAGGTTTTCTCCGAGTACGGCTCGCTCGGCACGGTCGGCCAGGTCGCCGAGCGGGCCGGTGTTGGCCGAGCCACTGTGTACCGAAGCTTCCCGACGCGCGAGGCACTCATGACCGCCGTGGGTGTCAGGCAGCTCTACGAGATCGGCGAGATAGCCGCGCGGTGTCTCGCCGACCCCAGCGCCCCGGGCGCGGGACTCATCGACTACGTCTTCGATCTGTTCGCCTACAACCGTGTCAACCGCCTCTACCTGGAGCTCTTCAGAGGCGAGCTGAACGCGGAGGTAAAGGCGGCCCGTGACGCCACCAGGCTGGTCGTCGGGGAGCTGATCGCACAGGCGCGGGCTAGCGGGCTGGTGAGGCCCGACGTCATCGACGATGACTTTAACCTGCTCGCCGGCGGCCTGGCGGTCCAGCTCAGCTTGGATGCGTCGGCAACCTCGGACCAGTGGCGGCGCGGGCGTCGCCTGCTGCTGCTAGCGCTCGGCGTCCCCGACGATATCGCGACTAACGGTTCTCGCGGCAATCCTTGCGCATAGATTCATGCTCGCTTAGCCTGTGAGTACGTACCGGACACCGGTGTCCGGTACGGTCTGCGGTTCCACGTCGGCGAGATGAGAGCGGCCATGTACCAGCAATCGCGTCCCGGGCATCAGGAAATGCTATGGATCAAGGACTTCGAGGAAGCCGACGAGATCCTGAAGTCCAAGCTCTTCTACTCCACGCTGAGCCTCGGCCCCAGCGCGCCGATCATGGCGGAAACACTGATCTCTCTGCACGGCGACGAGCACACGTACCGGCGACGGACCGAGATCCTAATGTTCTCGCGGCCGGCGCTGGTCTCGTACGAGCTTCAGCTCGTACGGCCGGCGCTGCGCGAGAGCCTGGCCCGGATGGTCAGCGACACCGGCTCGGCCAAGGTCCCGATTCTGGATGTGATGCGCTTCGCCCTGCTGCGCGTTTCCGCGCGCATCGTCGGCCTTGACGATGTCGACACCGAGGCGGCCACCGATGAACTGCGCTCGATGGCCGAACGCATAGGCGAGGGCAATTCGTCTGACTGGGCCGTTCAGGACCTCGACGGGATCATGCGCGACGCGCTGGCGGCGAAGGACGAGTTCAAGGCTCGTTTCTTCGTCCCCGCCAGGCAACGGCGCGAAGCCCTGCTTGAGCAGTACAAGGCCGGGGATCTGACCGCTGACCAGCTGCCGAACGACTTGCTCATGCTCTTGCTCAAGGCCTACGAGAGCTGGGATGAGGACAAGCTGCTTCGCGAGTGCCTGTTCTTTCTCGGCGCATCGGCCTCGACGACAACCAACATCGCGCCACATACCCTGCACGAGATCCTTCGCTGGATCGACCTGCACCCAGAAGACACGGTGAAGATCCACGACACTGATTTCCTGCGGTCGGCGGTGCACGAGACGCTGCGACTGCACCCGCCGGTCCCGGCCCTGCTGCGCGCGGCACTGGAAGATGTCGAGCTGAAGTCCGGCCGGGTGATCCACAAGGGCGACTACTTTGCCGTCGATCTGCTCAGCATCAACCAGCGGGAAGAGGTCTTCGGTCCGGACGCACGGTCGTTCAATCCGTACCGCGCTCCCCGCAAGGGCGTGCACGGTTATGGCGAGTCGTTCGGTGCGGGGCCACACGTCTGCCCTGGCAGGCTCATCGCTGTTGGCGCTACTGCCGCGGCCGCCAAGAATTCCGACGACAACACCATCGGCGTGCTCGTCCGCCTGCTTGAGGAACTGTTCCTGTACGACGTCTCGCTCGACCCCGAAGACCCGCCGCGGCTGCGCGACGATACCCAGGCGGATCGCTACGCGAGCTTCTCGGTGATCATCGGCCAGCGGCGAGCGGCGATGGCGTAAGCTACCGATCTCGCGCTGCCGAGCCTGCCGGACAGGCTCGGCCTCGCTCGCCTGACCGTGAAGGCCTAGAAACCGGGCCAGGTTCTCGCCAAGGATTCCGGCTTCTGCTTCCGGGCCGAGGTCAAGCGAGCGGATCGCGGCCATCTCGGCCGCCGGATCAGTCATCGGCCAATCCGAGCCGAAAATGACTCGGTCGGCGCCGTGCCGGGCGATGATCTCCTTGACCCGCTGCCGGTCAACTTCGGCCACGGTCGGGGGCCACGACGTCTCAAGGAATGCCTGGGAACCGACCATCCACTCCTCCGCCTCGTCGAGGCGGTGATAGCCGCCGAAATGGCAGGCAATCAGTTTGAGATCGGGGTACCGGTCAACCAGGGCACGCAGATGGCGCGGCGCTCCGCGCTCGTTCGCGGCCTCATCGGCACCCGCGCCGACGTGCGCGATCACTGGGAATCCGGCGCCCGCCAGAGCGCCGACGATGTCAGCCACGCGCGGGTCCGCGAACGACAGGTCCTGAAACAACGGATGGAGCTTGACTCCGACGATGCCGTTGTCGCGGAGGTAGCGCAGGTTCTCCTCAACGGAGAGCTCCGGATGAACCGTCCCAAACGGGATGAACCGATCGCGGGGCACTGAGCCGATGAATTCGTTGGTCCGTGCGACGGTAGACGCCTTCGCCGCCACGCCCAGGGCCATCGCCATATCGATGCCGGATTCATGGAGCGTGCGCGTGATTCCCGCCAACGTGCCGTCGAACACCGGGCTCAGCCCGGTCGGACGCGAGGCCACCACGGCCGCCGCGATGCGGTCGGGCCAGACGTGCACGTGCGAGTCGATGATCATGACGTGTGGTCCTTAACGAGTTTTCTGGCGAGCGAGTCGTAGATGACCTCGGTGGAACCCTCGTAGATCCGCATCGGCCGGGCGTCACGGTAGAGCCGCTCGATCTTGCTCCCTCGGATCAGGCCGAAACGGCCCATCGACTGAACGCAGCGATCGGTGACCCGCCCCGCCGCTTCGGTGGCCGCCACCTTGGCCATCGACGACAGATGCAAGTTGGCCAGCGGATCACGAGCCGCCGCCGAGGCCGCACGGTAGGTGAGTGACCTGGCCATCTCAATATCGATCCACGATGAGGCGAGAGACGCTGATACCCCGCCGAGTTTCCAGAGTGGAGCTCCGAACTGCTCACGGGTGGTGGTGTGCCGTAGCGCCTCATCGAGCGCTCCGTGCGCCAGTCCCACCGCCGCTCCCGCGACCGAGCAGCGGAACGTGGCGAGCGTCTCGAGCATGAGCCTGAACCCGCGGCCCGCCACGCCAAGGCGGTGGTCGGCCGGCACCGAGACGCCATCAAACAGCACATCGCCGATGACGTGCGGGGCGATGATCTGGTGGGGGTGCGTGACCGTGATCCCGGCGGTGGCGGCCGGCACGAACACCAGCGAGAACTGATCACCCTCGCGGGCTAGCACGCTGTAGAAGTCGGCATCCCCGGCGTTGGTGATAAATGACTTGTGGCCGTTGATGATCAACGCGCCGGATCGTTCCTCCACTGTCGTCGAGATCGACCGGAGATCGGAGCCTACGTGCGGCTCGGTCAAGGCGAGCGCGGCTATCGCGTCGAGGCTCGCCACCCGCGGCAGCCAGTCCTTCCGCACGTTGTCCGCCGCGCTGACGCTGACGGCGTAGCTGCCGATTCCCTGCATCGCGAAGACGGAATCGAGATGGGCGCTCTCGTAGGCCAGTGCCTCGCGCACCACGGTCACCGCGAGCGAGTCGACACGCCCGAGACGGCCGCCGAACTCGGCCGGCACCATGACCCGGGCGAGACCCGATGCCTTCAACCGGGCGTGGGTCTCCGGGTCAACCTGATCCGATTCGTCGGCTCGGGCGGAGATATCGGAACAGCTGCCGGCGAGCTCACGGGCGGCTGACTGCAGCTCGAGGTACTCGGCCGGGAGATCGAAGGCGTCTGTCATGATGGGCGACTCCGCGGTTCTGGAATAACGTGCCTGGCTGACGGTGGGGACGAGGTCCAGCCAGCCCGACTAGACTAAATCTACTATAACCAATATCATAGATTTAATCCCGCAGCGAGGCCCAACTGGCAGCCGAGCCGACCATCCAGCTCTCCGATTTGAGGTTCGCCATGCCTGACGCGCCGCCCGCCGCCAAGCCCGTGATGGTCGTTACCGGCGGGAGCCGCGGCATCGGCCGGGCGATCGTCGACAAGGCATTGGGCGCGGGTTACCGGGTCGCGGTGATCGATGTCGACGCCGGCGCGCTGAGCGCTATGAGCGAGGACATCGGGAGCCCCGACGTGTTCATCGCGAACGTCGACATCACCGACGTGACCGCCGTCGAGTCATGGGTGTCGTCGTTGGTCTCGGAGGTGGGGGTGCCGGCCGCCCTCGTTAATAACGCGGGTATCGTGCGGATGACACGACTTGAGGACATCAGCATCGAGGACTGGCGCGCGGTAGTGGACGTGAACCTGACCGGCACGTTCGTCGTCACTCAGCGAGTTGGCCGCCGCATGATCGCCAACGGCGGCGGCAGCATCGTGAGCATTGGTTCGACCGCGTCCCTCGCGTGGACAGTCGGCGGGTCGGGCTACCCGCCCACGAAGGCGGGCGTTGCCATGCTGATGCAGGGCGTGGCGATCGAGTGGGGACGGCACGGCGTCCGGGCCAACACCGTCTCACCCGGATACACGAAGACGCCGATGACGGCCCCGATCTTCGCCGATCCGGTCAGCGGCCAGCCGCGCCTTTCCCGGGTCCCCCTCGGCCGGGTAGCGCAGCCCAGCGAAATCGCCGATGTCGTCGTCTACCTCTGTTCCGCCCAGGCCAGCTATCTCACCGGCCAGAACATCACGGTCGACGGCGGTGTCACGATTAGCTCGCTGGTGGCGCCGCTGCCGGCTATGCCGACTGACCGCTAGAACCAAGCGCGCAATCGATCAGGCGCGGCTGATCAGGCGTCAGCGGGCAGGACCCGCGGGCCTGGGGTGAAGGTCGCGGGCACGCTGATGTAACCGGAGTTAGCACCCTGAGCGGGGTAAGGCACCGCTGCGTCGAGGTCGATCACGTAGTCGGGCATGCGGGCCAGGACCTCCCTGAGCATCCGGCGGCCGATGGCGCGGCCTAGGTGGGACCCGGCGCAGCGGTGGACGCCGACGCCGAAGGCCATGTGCCGGTTCGGCCAGCGTTCAATGTCGATCTGGTCAGGCTCGGCGAAGCCTCCGCGCTCGTCCCGGTTGGCCGACCCCCAGGCCAGCAGCGCGCGGTCGCCCACCTTCATCTGGCATCCGTGAAAGTCGACGTCTTTGATGATCGTGCGCGCGAGGGCCTGGGTGGGCGCGAAGTAGCGGAGGAATTCCTCGACCGCCCGATCGATCAGCTCTGGGTCGTCGATGAGCCGCCGCCGCACGTCCTGATGCTGGTAGAGCCAGACGAGTGATTGTGCGACGAGGTTGCTCGTGGTCACGGTGCCGCCGGCGACCAGCAGGTCGATCACCGAGAACACCTCGTCCTCGGTCAGCGGGCGGCCGTTGACCTCCTGGGCGAGCAGAACGCTGATCACGTCGTCCCTTGGATGGGCATGACGCTCGGAGATGGTGTTGCGCATCTGTTCCGCCAGGCGCGGAAGCTCGACTTGGGTGGCCCTCTTGAAGTCGTCGCTGTCACGGGGGCGAGCCAGCGTCGCCTGGTGCGCCCAGGCGTAACGAGTCCAGTCCTCGATCGGCAGGCCTAGCCAGTCAATGGTGACGATCGCCGGGACGCCGATGATGTCGGTGAAGTCGCACTCACCCTGCTCTATAACCCGGTCGACGAACCACGTGCAGTAGTACTCGATTTTGTCGGTCATGGCCGCGATGGCGGCCGGAGCGGTGAGCGTGTTGATGATCTTCCGGTACGCGCGAAAGACAGGCGGGTCGAGCTCAATCGGTATGTGCAGGTGCATCGGGGTCTTAGGGATCACGACCGTGAGACCCTCGCCGCCGTCGGAGGAGCGCGCCGAAGAGAACACATCATCGTCGCGCGCGGCCTCGAACACCGACTGGTAGTCCGAGAGAATCCAGTACCCGCCGTTTGCCTCGCTCCAGGCGACCGGATGCTCGTTGCGCAGGGCCCGGTAGCTGGCCGCCGGATCGGCGGCGTGCTCGCGCGAGTTGTGATCAAACCTGACTACGGGGCAGCGTGCCTGATGCTCAGCGGGCATGTTCATTGCTCCAAGGGGCTAGCCGTGATCCGTTCACGCTGACGTTGTTTCCGGTGTTTGCGAATGCGGTGGTCATCAGGTGCCCGGCGGGCGGCCGATCGGGCCCAGTGGCCACTGGATGTGTTTCACCTCGAAGAACTCCGCGAAGCCGTCCTCGCCCAGTTCCCGGCCCACGCCGCTGCGGCCAAGACCGCCCCAGGGCGCGTCCGGGCGCATGCCGGAACCTCCGTTAACCGTCACCGTCCCGGCCCGCAGCCGCTCAGCCACCGCGATGGCATCGCCGAGCGGGCCGAAGACATTCGCGTTCAGCCCGTACGGTGTCTGGTTGGCGATGCGAACGGCCTCATCGACCGTCTGGTACGAGATCAGCACGGCGACGGGAGCGAACAGTTCGGTGTTGGCGATCGGGTGGTCGGGCGGTACGCCCGCGATCACCGTGGGATTGATGTAGGCCCCCTTCTCCGAAAGGGGGCGGCCGCCGCCGATGATGATCTCCGCACCGTCCCCGACCGCCCGCTGGATCATCGCTTCGACCCGATCGCGATGGGTCGTGGAGATCACCGGGCCTACCTCAGTCGTATCCGAGTGAGGATCACCCACCTGCAGGTTGTCCACGAACTCGCGAGTAAGCTTGACGAACTCGTCAACCTGGGACTCATGCACGAGGATGCGAGTCCAGGCGGCGCATCCCTGCCCCGCGTTCCTGGCGAACCGGAGGACCGAGGGCGCGATGGTTGGCGCCAGCGCGGCGCCGGGCAGGATGATGTTCGCGGCCTTGCCGCCGAGTTCGAGTACCGACCTGGCCAAGCCGCCTAGCGCTGCCTGCGACATGACCTTGGCACCGACCGCGTCCGAGCCGGTGAAGCTGACCATGTCGACATCGCGGTGTCCCGTGAGCTTCTGGCCGACCTCCGGGCCGCCAACCACGAGATTGATCACGCCCGGTGGCAGTCCGAGCTGGTCGATGAGCGTGAACAGCGCGATCGTGCTCAGCACGCCCTGCGGCGAGGGCAGCACGACGGTCGTGCAGCCTGCCGCCATCGCTCCGCCCAGCTTCCAGATCAAAAGATTGAAGGGGTAGTTGAACGCGGTCATGGCTGCGACAACACCGACCGGCTCGTAGCGCAGCACGCTGCTCGACAGCACGGGGTTGTCATACAGCGGCAGCGCATGCTCGTAGGCTCCGCGCGGGCCGCGGACGGCCATGCCTGCGTACCAGCGCAACACCTCGATCGGCCCGCCTACCTGCATGGCGCGGGCCAGGCCGATGGGCGAACCGACCTCATCCACGATGAGCTGCGCGAGTTCCTCTCGGTGCGCCTCCATCAGGTCTGCCAGCTGATTCAGCACCGCTGCGCGCTGGGCCGGACCGTAGGCGCGCCACTGCGCGGATTCGAACCCTGCGCGCGCGCTCGCGACGGCCGCGTCAACCTGCTCAGGGGAGCTCGCGACGGTGACGCCGAGCACCTCTCCGCTCGACGGTGACGTCGTGGTGATCTGCTCGCTGGACTCGCCCTTGCTCCACTCACCCTGGATGTAGGTGCTGAACGCGCTGTCCGCTTTCGTCGACACCGGGCTCCTCCATCGACCTCTGCTAATAATCGTTATACTAGATTTGGGCGACGAAGCAAAGCCCGTGACCTGATTCCGCCTCCGGGCGGGACTTGGCCTCACGCTTGCGGAGGCCAGCCGCCTCCGCCTGGCAGGTCACCTCACAAGCCACCATGCAAGTCAGCAAGCGTGTCCGCGCGCTGCAGCCATTCGCTCGCCTTGTCGGCATGGGCCTTGTCGATGTGGATGTCGCCGTACATGACCGCGCCCTCGCCCCGCGCAGCCGCATCCGTGTAGGCCTTGAGCAGGCCGCGGTAGAAGTCGACGTCGGCCGCCGGCGGGGTGTACACCCGGTTGACCACCGGAACGTGGGACGGGTGAAGCACGATCTGCCCGCGGAAGCCCATCTTCCGGCTGTCGACTGAAAACGCTTCGAGTCCGTCCAGGTCGCGAATGCGTTCCCAGAGCGCCGTGAGCGGATGCACACCTGCCGCGCGCGCCGCAAGCAGGATCCGGCTGCGGTGATACCGCGATTCGCTGCCCCCGGGCGTCCACTCGTACCCGACGGCACGAGCGATGTCCGCATGCTCTGCGGTAGGCCCGATCAGAGCACCGACGCGGGGAGAGGCCAGCGCGATCTCCTCGCAGTGCTGAATGCCCTCGATGGTCTCCACCGGCAGGATGTACTCGATGCCGGACACCTTGTTGCGGTGCTCGAAATAGTCGACAAGCGCATCGTATTTGTGCACGTCGATCGCGTTGTTGACCTTAGGCGCGAAGATGCCGGTCAGGCCGGGAACGATCACGGCTGCCAGGTCATCGCCGGTCTCGCTGGTATCGAGTGCGTTCGGCCGGACGAAGAGGCCGATCTTGGGATGCGAGCGGGAGATACGCCGGATGGCCTCGGCGATGCTGTGGCGCGCGTTCTCCTTCTCCACCTCGGGCACGGAGTCCTCAAGGTCCAGGCACAGGCAGTCGGCGCCGGACGCGACGCCCTTGTCAAACCACGAGGGCTTGTGTCCAGGAACCGAGAGCACTGTGCGGTACGGCTTCACGGGCGGCCCACCTCCCTTGACCAGACATATGACGATGATAATGGTGTTCATCGTTCACGGTCAACAACCGGTTTCTCGCCTTCGCCCGCTTCCGCGAGCACAGCGCATATGATAAGAATGATACGCATTGATAGTCGCCCGCTCGGGCCGGGTCCGCAGATGTTGGGAGCGTCGCGTGGTCGAGATGCTAAGCGCTGACGACGAGCGCGAAATCCGCTCGTCCCTGCGTCAGGTGCTGTCGAGGTTCCCCGACGAGTACTGGATGCACCATGACCTGGATCACGAGTTCCCGTGGGAGTTCCACCGGGCGATGGCCGAGGCCGGCTGGCTCGGCATGTGCATCCCGGAGAAGTACGGGGGCGGCGGCGCGGGCGTCCAGCAAGCTGCATTGCTACTCGAGGAGGTCACCGGCAGCGGCGGTGCGCTCAACGCGGGCACGACCGTTCAGGTCCCGCTGTTCGGCCTGGAGCCCATCGTCAAGTACGGCAGCGAAGAGCAGCGCGAGCGATTCCTGCGGCCCGCGGCGGAGGGCAACCTGCAGGTCTCCTTCGGAGTCACCGAGCCGGACGCGGGGACGGACACCACCAGCATCACGACCTTTGCCGAGAAAGTGCCCGGTGGCTACCGGGTCAACGGCCAGAAGATCTTCATCTCACGCGCCGAGCAGGCCGAGCGCCTGCTGTTGATCACGCGCACAGCGACACGCTCAGCCGGGGCGAAGACGACCGACGGCATGACCCTGTTCTTCCCGGCGATGGACCCGGCTCACATCAGAGTCGTGCCGATACCAAAGCTCGGCCGCAACGCGATCTCGACGAACACGCTGTTCATCGACGATCTCTTCATTCCGGACGAGGACCGCATCGGCGACGAGGGCCGCGGCTTCAAGTACCTCCTGGCGGGTCTGAACGCGGAGCGAATCATCGTCGCCGGCGGCTGTCTCGGCATGGGGCGGGCGGCGCTGCGCCGGGCAGTGGAGTACACCAAGCAGCGGCGCGTCTTCGGCCGCCCGATCGGCATGAACCAGGGCGTCCAGTTCCCGCTGGCGGAATCACTGGCCAAGCTCGACGCGGTCGAGTTGCTCATCCGCAAGGCGGCCTGGCTGTACGACAACGGCCAGCCCTGCGCCAAGGAGGCCAACGAGGCGAAGCTGCTGGCTTCGACCTGGGCCTTCGAGGCCGCTGACCGTGCCATGCAGTTCCACGGCGGCTACGGTTACACGAACGAGTACCACGTGGAGCGCTACTGGCGCGAGGCGCGGGTTCAACGCATCGCGCCGATCTCCAATGAGCTCGTCCTCGCCTACCTGGCCGAGAAGGTTCTCGGGCTGCCGCGCTCGTATTAGGTCCACGTGAGGCGGGCGCGGTGACCGACTTCGGTCCCCTGACGAAAGCGCGGTGCCGGCTGGGCGAGAGCCCGGTGTGGGTGCCGTCACTGGGACAGCTGTGGTGGATCGACATCCACGGCGACACCATCCACCGCTACGACTGGCAGACCGGGCAATCCGAGGCCGACAATCTGTCCTACCGCAGCACGTTCGTGGTTCCCTGCGCCGATGGTTCCGCCATCACCGCCAGGCAGAAGGGATTGTGCCGCGCACCGGAGCCGGGACGGCCGGCTCCGGTGACGGTGCCGGTGGAGACGGATACCCCGGGCACCACCATCAACGACGGGAAGACGGGGCCGGACGGGCGACTCTATTTCGGCACCCGCGACCTGGCGCAACGGCGTGAGATGGGCGGCCTTTACCGCCTCGACGATGACCTAGTCGCCCGGCGACTGACGGACCGCGTCACCGCGGGGAACGGCCTGGACTGGAGCCCGGACGCGTCCATCCTGTACTTCGTCGACAGTGGCGATTACCTGATCTGGGCCTTTGACTTCGACTCACGAGATGGCTCGGTCCGGCGTAAGCGGGTATTCGCCGGCGTCGCCGAGTCTGACGGCCTGCCTGACGGGCTGACCGTCGATGCTACGGGCGGCGTATGGGTGGCCCTGTTCGGAGGGGGGCGCCTGCACCGGTACTCACCGGACGGCCGGCTAACCGAGGCCATCCCGGTCCCTGTGCGCTACCCGACCTCGTGCGCTTTCGCGGGTCCGGGCCTGGACACCCTGGTGGTGACCTCGTCGTATGCCCGTATCGAGGACGCCGGCGACGTCCGTCGGGAATTGGACGGCGCGGTCCTGGCAGCGAGGGCCGGCGTGGCCGGCAGGCCCAGCGCGCTGTGCCGGTCGCCGTTGTAACCACCGCCGAGGCTGACCGCCTCTCGAAGAATCTATCTATCATAGTCATAGATATCGAGGCGTACAAAAAGTATGATAACCATAGCTATCAGTTTTGGGAAGGATCGTATCCTATGGCCAGAGCCGTGATCGTGGACGCCATCCGTTCGCCGATGGCCAGGGGCAAGGCCACCGGGGCGCTGGCCGGAGTTCATCCGGTCGACCTGCTCGGGCAACTGCTGGCCGCGATCGTCGCACGTAACGGCCTCGATCCGGCGGCGGTCGACGACGTGGTGATCGGCTGCGTCGACCAGAACGGCGAGCAGTCAGCGACACCCGGTCGGCAGGCCCTGCTCTCGGCCGGGTTCCCCGCATCGGTGCCGTCGATGACCATCGAGCGTAAATGCGGCTCTGGTCAGCAGGCCATCGACGTCGCTGCCTGGGGGATTGGCGCCGGCGTATACGACATCGTCATCGCCGGCGGCGTGGAGTCGATGAGCCGCGTCCCGATGGGCTCCAACCGGATGGGCGCGGATGCATTTGGCCCTCGAGTCCGCGCCCGCTTCCCCGATCTCGTTCCACAGGGTCTGTCGGCCGAGCTTGTGGCGCGGGAATGGTCGCTCACGCGAGAGCAGCTCGACAGTTACTCGGCCGAGTCTCACCGGCGCGCGGACGTCACCCGCGCCAACGGCGGCTTTCTCGACGAGATCGTGGCCATCAGCGTTCCCGACAGTGACCGCACCTTCGACACCGACGAGACCATCCGGCCGGGTAGCACGGTCGAGTCTCTGGGCTCGCTCAAGCCGGCCTTCGCCTCCGATCAGAACCGCGCGCGCTTTCCCGACCTCGACTTTATGATCACCGCCGGTAACGCCTCGCAGATCACCGACGGGGCGAGCGTCCTGCTGCTCATGAGCGAGCAGCAGGCGGCAGCGCTGGGTCTCCGCCCGCGCGCCCGGATCGTCGCATCCGCCGTCTGCGGCGACGACCCGACGCTTATGCTCACGGGACCGATCCCAGCCACCCGCAAGGTGCTGGAGCGCGCGAAGATGAAGCTTGATGACATCGACGCCGTCGAGATCAACGAGGCGTTCGCTTCGGTGCCGCTGGCCTGGGCGGCTGAATTCGACATCGACCCCGCCAAGGTCAACCCACGGGGCGGAGCGATCGCCCTTGGCCACCCGCTTGGCGCGTCTGGAGCCCGGCTGATGACGACGCTCATCCACCACCTCGAGCAGACCGGTGGCCGATATGGCCTCCAGACGATGTGCGAGGCAGGCGGCATGGCCAACGCCACGATCATTGAAATCCTCGACCGCGCCCAGCAGAACGGCTGAGGCCACCGTGACCACGACCGAAACCGCCGGACCGGTCCTCGTCGAATACGAGGGCGGCGTGCAGATCGTCACCATTAACCGCCCAGAGGTCCGCAATGCGATCAATACGGCCGCAGCGCAGGGCATCGCGGACGCGATGGCAGAACTCGACGAGCGCGACGACCTGGTCGTCGGCGTGATCACGGGTGCCGGGACCACATTCTGCGCGGGCATGGACCTCAAGGCCTTTCTGCAAGGCGAACGTCCCTCGATCGAGGGACGGGGATTCGCCGGAATCGCTCAGCGCCCGCCGGATAAGCCGGTCATCGCGGCGGTAGAGGGTCACGCCATCGCCGGGGGCTTCGAGATCGTGCTCGCGTGCGACCTGGTGGTGGCGGCCGAGAACGCGACCTTCGGACTGCCCGAGGTCAGGCGAGGGCTGCTGGCCGGGGGCGGGGGGCTGCTGCGCCTTCCGCTTCGGATCCCGCACCACGTGGCGATGGAGTGGATATTCACCGGCGGTC
>Ga0335075_10004413_pt1 | contig 22010 bp, 17 predicted proteins | sample Lox_Sample_24_FD_206723 | JGI IMG/M metagenome (GOLD analysis project Ga0335075, IMG submission 206723) | Soil microbial communities from Loxahatchee National Wildlife Refuge, Florida, United States - Lox_Sample_2.4 | ecosystem: Environmental > Terrestrial > Soil > Wetlands | place: USA...
ACGGCGCTCGAGAGCGGGGCGCAGTTCATCCTCGCCGGACGCTCCTGCGACGTCGCCCTTTTCGCCTCCGACATGATCCGCCGCGGGATCGACCCCGGGCTCGCCTATCATGTGGGGCATGTGCTCGAATGCGGGGCGCTCGCGTGCGATCCCGGCTCGCCGTCCGACTGCCTGGTGGCGGAGGTGTACGACGACGGCTCGGCCGTGTTCGTGGCGCCCAACGCGGGCCGGCGCTGCACGCCCTCCTCGATCGCCGCCCATTCGCTCTACGAGGAGAGCCATCCGGAGCTGCAATTCTATCCCGAAGGCGTGCTCGTCATGACGAAAACGGAGTTCTTCGCCAGGGACGCGCGGACGGCTGGGATCCGCGGCAGCCGCTTCGTGCGCGCGGGCAGGCCGTGGCCGTGGAGCATCAAGCTCGAGGGCGCGCGGCGGGTGGGCGCGCGGAAGGTCTCGCTCATTTATATCGAGCCCGAGGATCTCGCGAAGATGCCGGCGGATTTGCTGGTCTATGGGCGGAACGGCGTGCAGGCGCGGCCGGTCGCGCCGGGCGAGCGCGAGCTCGGCATCGTCGTCGAGACGCGTGCGAAGACGAAGGAGGCCGCCGTGCTGCTGGCGAGCCTGCTCACGCACTATCTGATCCATTACGGCTATCCGGGGCGGAAGGCGACGGCGGGGAACATCGCCTATCCGCTCTCGCCCAACCTCGTGAGCTTCCGGCGCGAGGACGGGACGTTCGGGGCGATCGTGCCGAGCGGGACGCGCGATACGGTGTTCTTCGCGAACTATGCAAAAGTCAAGGAAGCCGTTATCCGGCTGATCCGCACGACCTTCCCCGACGCGCTTGCGGCGGCGAGCTTCACGATCACCGACGCGGATGCGGCCAATCCGGCAGTGCTGCTCAGGACCATGGACCGCGACCCGGAGCGGCTCGCGGCGCGGCACCGGGCGGAGATCGCGCGCGTGAGCGCGCTCGCCACGCCGCGGGCCACGTCGCGGATCGATCTCGACGCCGCGGATGCCTATGAGTGGTCGCTCTATCACCTCTTGCAGAACGAGGCGGTGATCAAGGACCGGATGTTCCCGATTGCGTATTATCGGGCGAACGGGGCGGCGTGGACGAAGGAGGGCGAGGCGCGGCCGAGCTACGCGGAGATCGGCGAGAGTGGCTACGAGGGCAGCCTCGACGACCGCACGCTCTCGCTGATCGCTGATGTGCCGCCTGAGGGCGCGGCGGAGGGGACGGCGCGGCTGCTCGACATGGCGGTGGTGATCCGGAGCAAGGATGCCGGCATCAACCGGCTCGCCTTCGACATCATCTTCAACTCGGCGGGGAATTACGAGGCGGCCCTGAGGTCGAACCGGTTCCACAAGGAGAGCGTGGCGCGGATCCTCGGCTTGGCACCGGAGCGCGTGGTCGGGACATTCTTCGTCGATACCTGCAATGCGATCAAGATCTCGATCGACCGGCCCAACGTCTCCGCCTCGATGGACGAGCGCGACGTGTTCGGGGCGCAGCAGCAGTCCGCGATCGAGGGGATGAGCGTTCCGCTCCATGCGGAGGCGCTGGCGATGGCATCGGCGCTTTAGAGCGTGATCGCCGAAGGTTGAATCACCGAAGGCGTTCGATCACGCGGGAAAGGAATGAGGGAGCGGGATGGGTGAGTGCCAAGCGATCCAGTCCCGCTCGAGGTAGCCATCGATATTGGCGAAGTCGTGGTCCCCGCCGAGAGATCGGCGGGGCGCCCCGATTTGATTCCGAGCCGGGTTGTTCTACCGTGAAAGCGGGAAAAACGTGCGAGCGAGGCGGGCATGACGCTCACGTCTATTCTCGCGATCGTGGCGAGTCTTGCCTATCTCGGGCTCGCCATTCTCGGCTGGGGCGGGTTTGCCGCGTTCTTCGCCGATCCGGCGCGGCTCGCGCTCGCGATCGTGCTCTTCGCGATGGTGGGCGCGGCATTGTTCAGCAGCGGCAATGTGAGCAAAGGCGAGCGCGAGGATCGCAACAATCGCTGGGTGCTCAGCGCGTTTGCCGTGCTCGGCCTGCTGGCCGGATTCCTGCCGGCCTATACCGAGCGGGTGGGGTTCTGGGTTTTCGGGGGCGAGGGCGTTCGGTGGAGCGGCGTTTTCCTGTTCGCGGCCGGCGGGGCGCTCCGGCTCTGGCCGGTGTTCGTGCTTGGCCGGCGGTTCAGCGGGCTGGTCGCGATTCAGTCCGGACATAAGCTGGTCACCACGGGCGCCTATCGCTTCGTCCGCAACCCGAGCTATCTCGGCCTTCTGGTGATGTCGCTGGGGTGGGCGCTCGCGTTTCGCTCAGGCGTCGGCGTGCTGCTGGCGGCGCTTCTGCTCCCACCGCTGGTGGCGCGCATCCGTGCCGAGGAGGCGCTGCTCAGGGCGCATTTCGGCGCCGAGTACGAGGCCTATTGCGCGCGGACCTGGCGGCTCGTTCCGGGACTCTATTAGCCGCGGCTTTTGGCCGGGCGGGGGGCGGCGCGGGCGTCCTGGCGCAGGCGATGCTCTCCCAGGAAGAGAAGAATGGGCGCGGCGATGAAGATCGAGGAGGAGGTGCCGACGACGATGCCGAAGAGCATCACCCAGGCGAAGCCGGAGAGCGAGGCGCCGCCGAAAAGCGCGAGCGGGAGGGCGGCGAGGAAGACCGTGGTCGAGGTGCCGACGGTCCGGCTCAGCGTCTCGTTGATCGAGAGGTCGATCAGCTCGCGGAGCGGGAGGGATTTGTATTTGCGCAGATTCTCGCGCACCCGGTCGTAGACCACGACCTTGTCGTTGGTGGAGTAGCCGAGGATGGTGAGGATCGCGGCGACCATTACGAGATCGAACTGAATGCGCGTGATGACGAGGAAGCCGATTGCCTTCGTCATGTCGAGGATCAGCGTGACGACGGCGCCGACCGCGAACTCCCACTCGAAGCGGAACCAGATATAGACGAGAATCATGAGGAGGCTGAGGCCGAGCGCGAGCAGGCCCTTCTGGAAGAGCTCGGCCGAGACGCTGGCGCCGATCGCGCTGGTGCCGAGGATGCGGGTGCCGGGCGCGGCCTTTTGGAGGGCGGTGCCGATGCGCTGGACGGCGGCGTCGGTCGCGGCGTCGGTGCGCTGGGCCTCGAGGCTGATCATGACCTTGTCGGGCGAGCCGAGGCGCTGGAGGCCGGCGCCGCCGAGGCCGGCCGCGGCGAGGGCGGCGCGGAGATGGGAGAAGTCGGCGGTGCCGGGAGTCTCCGCCTGGATGACGACGCCGCCCTTGAAGTCGATCCCGAGATTGAGGCCGGGATAGAAGAAGAGGACGATCGAGCTCGTGGAGAGCACGGCCGAGACCATGAGGCCGAGGAACCGCCCGCGCATGAAACGGATCTTCGTGTTGTCGGGGACCAGGCGGAGAATCGGGTGGAGGAACATTTGCATCATACGGGCAGCGCGGCCGGGCGGATGGCGACGTACCAGCGCGCCATGAGCAGCCGGGCGAAGAGGGTCGCGGTGAAGAGGGTCGAGACGATGCCGAGCGTGATGGTGATGGCGAAGCCGCGGACCGGGCCGGTGCCGAAGATGAAGAGCATCACGTGGGCGAGCAGCGTCGTCGCGTTGCTGTCGATGATGGTGCCGTAGGCGCGCTTGAAGCCGGTCTCCATCGCGGCGAGCGGGCGCTGGCCGAGCCGCGTCTCCTCGCGGATGCGCTCGTTGATCAGGATGTTCGCGTCCACCGCCATGCCGAGCGTGAGCAGGATGCCGGCCATGCCGGGGAGCGTGAGCGTCGCCTGAAGGACCGAGAGCAACGCCATCAGGATGATGAGATTCATCACCAGGGCGATGTTCGCGAGCCAGCCGAAGAGGCCATAGAAGGCGCCCATGAAGACAATCACGAGGACGAAGCCGACGGCGAGCGAGATGGTGCCGGCGCGGATGGCGTCCGCGCCGAGCTCGGGGCCGACGGTCTGCTGCTCGACCACGGTGAGCGGGGCGGGGAGCGCGCCGGCGCGGAGGAGGAGGGCGAGGTCGGTTGCGGATTGGGCGGTGAAGTTGCCGCTGATCTGGCCGCGGCCGCCGAGGATGGGCTCGCGGATCACCGGCGCGCTGATGACCTGATTGTCGAGCACGATCGCGAAGGGGCGGCCGACATTGGCCCGCGTGATGTCGCCGAACTCTTGGGCGCCGACCGAATCGAAGGTGAAGTTCACCACCCACTGGCCGGTCTGCGGGTCCTGGCCGGCCTCTGCATCGGTGAGGTTGGCGCCGTCCACGTCCACCCGCTGGAAGACCGCGAGGCGCTGGCCGGGCGCGCCCTGGACGGGCAGGAATTCGTCGCCTGGGGGAGGAGGGCCGCCGGAGGCGGGGTTCACCGTCTGATCGATCAGGTGAAAGGTGAGATGGGCCGTGCGGCCGAGGAGCTGCTTGATCCGGTTCGGGTCGCTAATCCCCGGGAGCTGGACCATGATGCGCGCCGCGCCTTCCTGGGCGATCTGGGGATCGACGACGCCGGTGCCGTCGAGGCGGCGGCGGACGATCTCGATCGATTGCTGGATGGCGGCGGCGGCACGGGCCTCGAGCGCGGGGCGCGAGAGGGTGACGGCGACCTGGCCGGTGGGGAGGGCGGAGACGGAGAGCTCGGGCGCGCCGCCCGGCGCCACCTCGCCGGCGGCCATCTTGGCCAGCGCCGCCTGGACGGCATCGAGGTCGGCAGGCTCGCGGGGCGTCACCAGCACGCGGTCATGGGCGGGGTCGAGGGCGAGGCTGTGGTAGCCGGTGCCGGCATGGAGGAGGGTGGTGCGGACGCTGTCCAGCGTGTTGCCGAGCTGCTCGTGGACCACCGAATCGATGTCCATCTGCAGGAGCAGATAGCTGCCGCCCTGGAGATCGAGGCCGAGGCGCAGATGGCGCCAGGGCATCCAGGGGGCGGGCGCGGAAACCAGGTTCGGCACCGAGAGCAGGATGCCGAGCGCGCATATCCCGAAGATCAGCGCCATCTTCGCGCGGGTAAAGAACATCATGTCGCGCCGCCGGCCCTAGCCCTGCCAATCGCCCTGTCGAAAGGGGGCGGAGAATGGCCGCCCGCCCTGGCGGACGCAACCCCGTGCCCCGGGGACGCCCGGGGGACGCTCATGGGACGCCCAAGGGACGCAGCTTGCCCGAGTTTGTGCGCCGCACGTCTGTTTTTTGCCCTCGAGACGGGGCGGGCGCATGATGGGTGCACGAGAGGCGAGCATCTCTACCACAAGGCGAGAGCTGGCCCCAACCAGGGATCTGCCGGGCGCGCGGGTGCGCGCCGCCTGGCTTCCCTCGCGTAGGGAAGGAGTTCGTCCATGACGGTTGCAGCCATTCTCAAACACAAGGGCCACGAGGTCATCTCCGTCGGGCCGGAGACGAGTGTCGCTGAAATCTCCCACGTGCTCACCGACCGAAGGATCGGCGCGGTGCTGGTGCTGGACGGCGAGGAGCAACTGCTCGGGATCGTGAGCGAGCGGGATATCGTGCATAGCCTGGCGGCCAATGGGGGCCGCACGCTCGATATGACGGCGGGGCAGCTGATGACCCGGGTGGTGCGTACGGTGACGCCGAGCACGACCGTGCTCCAGGCGATGACGACGATGACGGCGGGGCGGATGAGGCACCTGCCGGTGGTCGAGCGCGGGCACCTGATCGGCATGGTCAGCATCGGCGACGTGGTGAAGGCACGGATCATGCAGCAGGACTACGAGGTCGATAGCTTGCGGGCGTATGTCGCCGGGGCGGCGTGAGGCGGGGGGCGGCGCCCACGGTTGAGCCCTGAAGGGGTTGAGGCGGGGGAGCGGCGGCTGCGCGGCGGTTAGCGTGTCGCTTCGTGTGTTTCGGCGTGCAGCCGGGACCCGCGACGAACGGGCGCTAGGGCATTGCGATTCTGAAAGAAGGCTCCCTGGCCGGCGGCTCCCGACCGGTACGTCTCGTCCGACACGCTCTGCTTCGATCGCCGAGGCACCGCAGCTCTGTATCCGGGTCTGACGCCGTCGCTCAGCTCAGGCAGACTCGGCGACGCGCGCATGCGCGGCGCGGCGGCAACGCGGTATGGGCGTCGCCAAGATTTCCACATCCTGTCCGTGCGGGTTGAGGAAATGCATAAGCCGGTCGGTGGAGAAACTCGTCAGATAACCGCGCAGTGGCCGCGATGCCGGCGCGCTCGCCGCTTGGAAGGGCCTGAGGCGGCGCCAGGACGAGCCTCGAACTCGCCAGCCAATTGGGCATCGCGCACAACACCACCTATACCTGTACCTATCTCGCCCGCGCCGGCGTCCGGCTCCCCCTTGCATCGCGCCGCCGATTGCGCTTGAACCCGCGCCTTTTGGCGGAGCGGTCGGATGATCAAGTCCATCGGGATCGACTTCGGCACCACGAACAGCGTGGTCGCACTGCTGCATGCCGACGGCACGGTGACCACGGCGCGCCATTCCTCGGGCAATACCCTGGTCGAAATGTTCCGCTCCGTCCTGTGCTTCTGGGCCGAGGAGGGTCGCGGCCGCCAGATCCTTCATCATGCCGCGGGACCGGAAGCCATCACCGCCTATCTCGACGAACCGCTCGACAGCCGGCTGATCATGTCGATGAAGACCTTCCTCGCGCAGAAGAGTTTTACCGAGACGCGCATCTTCGGCCGCCCCTTCACGCTGGAACGCCTGGTCGGGCGATTCCTGGCCGCCTTGCTCGCGCAGGTCGAAGCGCCGCCGCGTGTCGTTGTCGGGCGGCCCGTGCGTTTCGCGGGAGAGTTCGCGGACGACGGGCTCGGTGCGGCCCGCCTGCGCGGTGCCTGCGCGGAAGCCGGCCTGCCCGAGGTGACGCTGGCGCTGGAGCCCGAGGCCGCCGGCGCGCAGTTCGCCTACGGCCTGACCGAGCCGGCCACCGTGCTCATCGGTGATTTCGGCGGTGGAACCAGCGATTTTTCCGTGCTGCGTTTCGAGCCGGGAGGGGATGGCGGGGTCACGCCGCTGGGTCACGCGGGCATCGGTATTGCCGGCGACGTGTTCGACTACCGCATCATCGACCGGGTGATCGCGCCGCTGCTGGGCAAGGGCGACAGTTACACCACGATCATGGGCAAGCACCTGCCCGTGCCGGCGGAGTATTATTCCGGCTTCGCGCGCTGGCACCTGCTGTCGCTGATGCGCACGCCGCGGACGCTGCGCTCGATCGCCGAGGTGATGCGCACCGCCGAACATCCACAGCGCCTGCGCCATCTGATCACGCTGATCGAGGATGGGCTTGGCTATGCGTTGTATCAGGCGGTCTCGGCGGCCAAGGCGGCGCTGTCGATCGCCGAAAGCACGGAACTGCGGTTTGGCCATGGGGATTTCGTCGTTGAGCGGACGGTGACCCGGGCCGAGTTCGAAACCTGGATCGCCGGCGATCTCAAGCGGCTCGGCGCCACCGTGGACCAGGCGCTGGCGAGCGCGGGCGTGCCGCACGCCGCCATCGACCGGGTGTTCCTGACCGGCGGCACCGCTTTCGTCCCGGCCGTGCGACGGCTGTTTGCATCTCGTTTTTGTGACGCAATAATAAGCGGCGGCGGGGAGTTCGTCTCGGTCGCCGAGGGCCTGGCGCGGATGGGTGCCGGCGAACCCATCCCGCTTTAGCGGGCGGCTTGGGCCACGCTTGGCTCGGGCGCCACCGTGTCACGCGCGAGATAGTTGGTTTGCGATGGGAAGGCGAGGGAAGCGGCGGCCGCGGCGACGATCTCCATGATGCGGAGGTTAAGCTCCTCCCGCACGGTGACGAACTCGGCCATCCTCGTGACATCGACGTAGGCAGAGATTTCGAGATTGAGAGCGTAATCGCCGAATCCCGCGAAATTGACGCGAGCCCCGTCATCGAGCACCCGCGGATTCCGGGCGAGCATCTCGAGAATGCCGGCCGCGATGCGCTTGAGCTGAGCCCCCGTCGTTTCGTACCGGAGCCCAAGGACGGGATTGAAGAGGAACTTGCGTCGGCGGGCGACGTTGGCGATCCGGATTTGCGCCATCTCGGAATTCGGGATGGTGATCAGGACGTCGTCGGGACGGCGGACTTTGGTTGTCCGGAGGCCGATCTCCTCCACGGTTCCGGACTCGCTGCCGATCTGGCAGAAATCGCCGACGCCGACCGGGCGATCGGCGAACAGCGTGAGCCCGCCGATGATGTTCTCGAGGGTCGGACGAACCGCGAGCGCGACCGCGAGGCCGCCAATGCCGAGACCGGCGAGCAGCGGGCCCAGCGGGACGCCGAGGAAATCGGCGATGAAGAAGCCGGCGACGAGGACGATGGCGGTGCAGAGCAGCGTGCTCACGACCCGGATGAGCTGGGCGTCGATACTGGTGCTCCCTGCCCCCTTGAGCGCGATGATCGCCTCGCCCGCGCGCCGGACCACCGAGGCCGCAAACCAGGCGACGGCGACGAAGATCACCAGCCTGAGGACCGTCATCAGGGCGGCGAGCGTGTCGCCCCAGATCTTCAAGCCGAAGAACGCGAGGAGGAGGGTGGCGGCGCTAACCGCGCAGATTGCGGCCGGTGCGGCAAGCTCGCAATAGCGCCGGAGCACCCTCGTCTCGCCCGCATCGCGACGGATGCCCCAAAGCGCGATCCGTGCCATCGCGACGAAAGAGACGAGCAGCAGCAGAGCAAGGCCAATCCACTGCCAGACGGCCTCGCCAAGCACCGGCCTGAGCAGCGGCGCGGGGAGAGCCCTGATCAGCGCGTGCGGAATGAGCGGTCCCGGATAATAGCTCCATTCGTCGACCGGCGTGAGATAAGCGGCGCCGTGGGCGATTTTCTGCTTCGTCGCCTGATAGAGCTGGCCTGCGATCGCGGCCGTCGCGGCCGAGAAGACGAAGTCGCCGGCGCGCGGCCCGCTTGCGAGCTTCATGAGCACGATCGGTGTGCCGGGCACACGCCACTGGCGGATATCCTCCCGCTGCACCTGGGCAAGGTCCGGCGCGTCGGCGAGAGTTTGCGCTGGCAACTTGCTCAGGGCGAACGCGAGGTGCCAGGAGGCGAGCACGGCCCCGAGCGTGAGCCGTGGCACGGTGGACGCGCCCAGATCCAGCGTCGCGATCATCCGCAACACGGCAGGGCGCGGGGTCCATGCCACGCCGTTCGCCATGAGCTCGCGGTTGGCGACTTGGGTGTTGGCGAGCAACGCGGCGATGGTCGCGTGCGGGCTGGAGAGGTCCGGCATGGAGAGCAGGAACGGCTCGTCCGCGGCCGGAGCGGCCGCCTTCGCCGGCGCCGCAAGCATGGCACAGGCGAGAACGGCCCCGAGCAGCAGAGACGCAAAACCAGGCTTCATGGACCCCTCCTGCCCCCTAACGTCGATCGAACGGTGATGACGCCGCCTCTCGCTGCCTCGGGCCTCGGCAGTCGGGAGCCTCCGGGGAACAGGTTGTGACACCAGCGGTTTTGCCCGAACCGCCGCCACGATAGGACTGATTTTGCTCAATATTCAAGCATCTGCTTAGCGGCGGGCCGGGCCGAGGCGTTGAGACGCATGTCCGGTGTCGAGCGGAGCGCAAGCGGCAGGGCGGCCGGGGCTCCCGAGGGGCTTGCCGCGTTCGGGGAGACGGCGCAGTTCCCGGGCGCCGATGTTCGTGCCGAGGAGTGCAAGCTCAGCTGCGTGTGGGAGGATGATGTTGCACAGGACCGTGAGCGAGGGCGGCGGGCCCCCCGAAACATGAAACGAACGTTGTCGCTGTTGCTTGCCGCGATGCTGCTCGGGGCCGCGGCGCCGGGTGGAGGTGCACCGACGGGCGCGGAGATCGTGCAGCATAGCGCGGCACTGGGGTTCGTGCCGTGCATGGCGTGCCATGGCTCGCGCTTGCAGGGAAATGTCTCGATCGGGGCGCCGGCGCTGGCCGGCCTGGCGGAAAGCGTGACGCTGCCGGCGCTGGCCGCGATTGCCGATGGCAAGCTCGGCAATAACGTGGTCATGCAAAATATCGCGCGTACCCTCAGCGATTCGGAGCGGCGGGGGGTCGCCCTCTACCTTGCCGGGCTCAAGCCGGCCAAACACCCGCTCAACGTCGTCATTGCGGGCGGGGCCCTGCTGAGCAGCTCCCAGATCGTGGAGCTATCGACCGGCGCCGAGATCGTGCAGAGCGGCACGGCGTCGGGAGCGATGCCCTGCATGACGTGCCATGGCGCGCATTTGCAGGGAAATGCCTCGATCGGAGCGCCGGCGCTGGCCGGCATGCCGGAGAACAGGACGCTGGCCGCGCTGAGCGCAATCGCCGCGGGGAAGATGGGCAGCAACGAAGCGATGCGAAACACCGCCCGTGCGCTTTCCGCGGACGAGCGCGAGGCCGTGGCGGCGTATCTTGCCGTCACGATGCCGCTCGCTCGCCATCCGCCTCCGGGCACTGCCGGGACCAACCACCCCGGCGGCTCATCCTGAGAAGCCGCTGCCATGAAAGCCGCAAGCGAGCGCCGCGCCGTCGTCGGAATGCTGGGAGCCAGTCTTCTGCTGGCGGGGTGCGGGAGGAGTTGGAAGCTCGATTCTCAGGATATCGCTGCCAAGAAGTCCATTCCCCCGCTCGAATTCGCGCTGGCGGATGCGGACACCGGCAAGATCGTCACCCAAGCCGCCTTCCGCGGCAAGATCGTGATGCTCTATTTCGGCTACACGAACTGTCCGAACGTCTGCCCGATGACGTTGAGCGATACGGCGCGGATGTTTCAGATGATCGGCAAGCCAGCGGAGGATATCCGCTTTTTGTTCGTCACGGTCGATCCGCGGCGTGACAGCCTCGCACTTCTGAAGAAATATACCGCGCTGTTCGGATCGCCCAACATCATTGGTTTGCGCGGGGGCGAGGCGGCGCTGCATGAGGTTGCTTCGCGGTACCACGCCGGGTATTCGGTGGATCCGTCTCCCGATCCCGCAAAATATACCGTCACGCATACGGCGGCGATCTATGTCTTCAACCGGCGGGGCAAGCCGGAATTCATCATCGCCGGGCTGGCCAGCGAGCATCCCGATCTCAAAGGGATCGCCAAGGATCTGGCGCACCTTGCGGCGACCGGCACGGTCTGATCGACAGAGGCGCCTGGTTCCGGGCGTTGGCGCGAGGAAAGATGAACGAAGAGGCAGGAATGAGCGAAGACAACTGGAATGCGGTGGACGACTACTTTGCCGGCCGGCTCGTTCCGCGCGATGAAGCGTTGGAGGCGGCGCTCAAGGCGAATGCGGCGGCCGGACTGCCGGGGATCGATGTCACGCCGTTGCAGGGCAAGCTGCTGCACCTGCTGGCACGGATCGCGGGCGCGCGGAAGGTTCTCGAGATCGGCACGCTGGGGGGCTACTCAACGATCTGGCTGGCGCGTGCGCTGCCCGCGGACGGGACTGTGGTGACGCTCGAAGCGAGCCCGCATCACGCGGCCGTCGCACGGGCGAATTTCGCGCGGGCGGGAGTCGCCGCGCGTGTCGCGCTCCGGGAGGGGCCGGCGCTGGAGACGCTGCCGGCGCTCGAGGCCGAGGGGATCGGGCCGTTCGATCTCGTCTTTATCGACGCGGACAAGCCGAGCAACCCCGACTACCTCGCTTGGGCGATCCGGCTGGGACGTAAGGGCAGCGTCATCGTGGGGGACAATGTGGTGCGCGAGGGCGAGGTGCTGGAGGCGGACAGCGACGATCCGAACGTCAAGGGAATTCGGCGCTTTTTCGACTTGCTGGCCGCCGAGCCGCGGCTCTCAGCCACTGCGATCCAGACGGTTGGCGGCAAGGGGTGGGACGGCTTCGCCCTTGCCGTGCTCGGATGAGGGGCGCGCGTTGGGCCGGCGGGGTGGTGTGTATATTGTGCGGCGGTATGAAGTGGTGCCGCTTCTCGATGCCGATCTCACACCTCGCGCGGCTTGGGACTATCGCAGGCTGAGAAAGCTCGGCATAACGATGCGCAAGACGGCCGCCATCATCATCGGCATCTTCTGCATCGAGCATCACCATTCGTTGCTGCGCCACGACCGCGATTTCATGCCGATGGAGGAACATCTCGGTCTGATGGCCGCGTGAGGCGGCGGCGGTGGGACAGGAGCGGTTGATCTGGATCATGGGCGGCCCGGTGGATGAAGCTGCATCGTCAGGGGGTGTTTGCGGGTGTGGCACGTGGGGGGGCGACGATGAAGGATGCGTTGTCGGGCTGGAAGACCATCGTGGTGTTCCTGGACAATACCCCGGAGGGGGAGATCGTCGGGAGGCAGGCGGCTGAGCTTGCGCGGCGTTGCGGCGCGCATCTGATCGGGATTCATGCGCTCGCGGACTATTTGGAAGAGCATCCGGCGGCGTCGTTCGCGCTGGGCGCGGAGGCGGTCAGTGGGGTGATTGCCGAGAAAGCGGCGGATGAGCGGAACGAGAGCCGTGGCGTGCGGCATCGCCTGCAAGCCATTGTGCAGAAGCACGGCATCAGCGGTGAGATCCGGATCATCCGAGGCGAGCGCGGCGATGACGACCTCGTGGCCGCTGCGCGATGCTGCGACCTGATCGTACTGGGCTATCCCGATCCTCCGGGCTTGCCCAAGACCTGGCCCGCCGATCGGCTGCTGATGGAGAACGGCGGGCCGATGCTGATTGTCCCGACGCGGGCGAAAGCGGGGACGATCGGCAGGAACATCGTTGTCGCCTGGAACGCAAGCCGGGAAGCCCGTCGCGCCGTCCGGGAGGCGATGCCGCTGCTGAGCGCGGCAGATTCGGTGACGGTGCTGGTCGTCGATCCCGAGAGCAGCGGGCACAAGTTCCACGAGGGGCCGGGCGTGGATCTTGCCCGCTATCTGGCGCGCCATGGCGTTCAGGCGCGGATCAGCCGATTGGAGACGCATGGCTCGTCGGTTGCCGAGGCCATCCTTTCGGCGACGGAAGCGCAGGCGGCGGATCTCGTGGTCATCGGTGCGTACAGCCACGCCCGATTGGCGGAGGAGATCTTCGGCGGTGTCACCCGGACATTGCTGGCGCGCGCTCTGGTGCCGCTGTTCCTGTCGGCGTAGGAGCCTTAGGCGGCAGCCAAAACGAATGGGGTCCAGGGCCTCAGGCCCTGGTGGGGATCGGGCACCCAACGCGCTCGCGCGTTGGGACCCGGGCAGGGGCAAAGCCCCTGCCCTTTTTATCTAATGGATGATTCCGCGGCGGCGGAGGTTGGCGATGACCTCGTCGGCGAGCGATTCGGCGGTGTAGCCGACGGTGGAAAGGTGCATCTCGGGGTTTTCGGGCGGTTCGTAGGGGGCGTCGATGCCGGTGAAGTTGGTGATCTGGCCGGCGGCGACCTTGGCGTAGAGGCCTTTGGGGTCGCGGCGCTGGCATTCCTCGATCGGCGTGTCGATGAAGACTTCGAGGAAGATGCCTTCGTCGACGCCTGCGCGCGCCATGGCGCGATCGGCGCGGTAGGGCGAGATGAAGGAGGCGATGACGATCAGGCCGGCGTCGGCGAAGAGTTTCGCGACTTCGGCGACGCGGCGGATGTTTTCGACGCGGTCGGCCTCGGTGAAACCGAGGTCGCGGTTGAGGCCGTGGCGGACGTTGTCGCCGTCGAGGATGTAGGTGTGGCGGCCCATCGCGAAGAGCTGGCGCTCGACGAGGTTGGCGATGGTGGATTTGCCGGCGCCCGAGAGGCCGGTGAACCAGAGGATGGCGGGGGCCTGGCCGTTGAGGTGGGCGCGGGCGGTGCGGTCGACGTCGAGGTGCTGCCAGGTGAGGTTGGTGCCGCGGCGGAGCGCGAAGTCGATCGTGCCGGCGCCGGCGGTTTCGTTGCTGAGCCGGTCGATGACGATGAAGCTGCCGAGGGTGCGGTTGGTGGCGTAGGGCTCGAAGGCGAGCGGCGAGGCGAGCGAGAGGTTGACGACGCCGACATCGTTGAGATGGAGGTCCTTGGCGGCGAGGTGCTCGTGGGTGTCGACGTTGATGCGGTGCTTGATGGCGGTGATGCTGCCGGCGACGCTGCGCGTGCCGGACTTGAAGAGGTAGGAGCGGCCGGGGAAGAGCGGGGTTTCGCTCATCCAGACGAGATGGGCGGCGAACTGGTCGGCGACGGGCGGTGGCGCGGCGGCGGCGGCGAGGACGTCGCCGCGGGAGACGTCGATCTCCTCGGCGAGGACGAGGGTGACGGCGTCGCCGGCGCTCGCCTGGCCAAGGTCGCCTTGGGCGGTGACGATGCGGGCGAGCGTGGTGGTTTTGCCGGAGGGGAGGACGGTGAGCGCGTCGCCGGGGCGGACGCGGCCGGCGGCGACGGTGCCGGCGTAGCCGCGGAAATCGAGATGGGGGCGGTTCACCCATTGCACCGGCATGCGGAAGGGCGCGGTGGCGGGATCGGATTCGATCTCGACGGATTCGAGATATTCGAGGAGGGTCGGGCCTTCGTGCCAGGGCGTGTTGGCGGAGGGTTCCGTGACGTTGTCGCCGTAGCGGGCGGAGAGCGGGATGGCGCGGAGGCTTTGGAAGCCGAGGCCGGCGGCGAAGCGCTCGTAATCCTCGCGGATGGCGGCGAAGCGGGCCTGGTCGAAATCGATCAGGTCCATCTTGTTGACGGCGAGGACGACGTGGCGGATGCCGAGCAGCGAGACGATGAAGGAGTGGCGGCGGGTTTGGGTGACGACGCCCTTGCGGGCGTCGATCAGGAGGACGGCGAGGTCGGCGGTGGAGGCGCCGGTCGCCATGTTGCGGGTGTATTGCTGGTGGCCCGGCGTGTCGGCGACGATGAAGCGGCGGCGGTCGGTGGCGAAGAATCGGTAGGCGACGTCGATGGTGATGCCCTGCTCGCGCTCGGCCTCGAGGCCGTCCATGAGGAGCGCGTAGTCGGTGTGCTCGCCGGCGGTGCCGAACTTGCGGCTGTCGTGCTCGAGCGCGGTGAGCTGGTCCTCGAAGAGGGCGCGGGTTTCGTAGAGGAGGCGGCCGATGAGGGTGGATTTGCCGTCGTCCACGCTGCCGCAGGTGAGGAAGCGAAGGAGGCTCGCCTCGGGCGGCAGGCGGAGTGCGGCGACGGCGTTGGCGGCGGCTTCGGTCGCGACGTCGGACATCAGAAATAGCCCTCGCGTTTCTTGCGTTCCATCGAAGCGGTCTCGTCGCGGTCGATCAGGCGGCCCATGCGCTCGGAGGTGCGGAAGCCGAGCATTTCGGCGATGATCGCGGGGAGCGTGTCGGCGGCGGAGGGGATCGCGCCGGTGAGCGGGTAGCAGCCGAGCGAGCGGAAGCGGACGGTGCGGAGCTGGGGGGTTTCGCCGGGGGCGAGGCGCATGCGCTCGTCGTGGACGACGATGAGCTGGCCGTCACGCTCAACGATAGGGTGGGGCTTGGCGTAGTAGAGCGGGACGATGGGGATGTTCTCGGCAAGTATGTATTGCCAGACGTCGAGCTCGGTCCAGTTGGAGAGGGGGAAGACGCGGATCGATTCGCCCGGGCGGATGCGGCCGTTATAGAGGCTCCAGAGCTCCGGGCGCTGTTTCTTCGGGTCCCATTCCTGGGCGGCGCTGCGGAAGGAGAAGACACGCTCCTTGGCGCGCGAGCGCTCCTCGTCGCGGCGGGCGCCGCCGAAAGCGGCGTCGAAGGCGCCGGCGGCGAGCGCCTGCTTCAGCGCCTCGGTCTTCATCACCTGCGTGTAGTAGGCGCCGTGGTCGAAGGGGTTGATGCCCTGGCGGATGCCGTCCTGGTTGGTATGGACGATGAGGTCGAGGCCGAGGCGGCGGGCGGTCTCGTCCCGGAAGGCGATCATCTCGCGGAACTTCCAGGTGGTGTCGATGTGGAGGACGGGGAACGGCGGCTTGGCGGGGTGGAAGGCCTTGAGCGCGAGATGGAGGAGGACCGAGGAATCCTTGCCGATGGAATAGAGCAGGACGGGCTTGGCGAACTCGGCCGCGACCTCGCGGAAGATGAAGATGCTCTCGTCTTGCAACCGCTTGAGGTGCGGGCTGAGGGACGGGGGCGCGCCGGCGGGCGCGGGGGCGCGCGGCGGGGTGAGGCCGGTCGGCGCCGGCGCTTGGGTGCTCTGCGGGGAGAGCGGGCCGGGCCGGGCGTCCGGCATTCAGGCGGCCCCGCGAGCGAGGATGGGGCGGGCGGCGTGAGCGGGCATTACGGGACCTTCTCCGGAATGTTGCATCCTCTGTTCCATGCGTATCATCAGGCCGCGGGGCGAGGCCAGTGGAGATGAGGGGACGGGGGTTTCGGGGAGGCGGCGGGGCAAATCGTTCGTCTGAGAAGAACAATCGGACAAAATTGATTTGTTTGAACTATAGTTCCAACGCACCCACGATGGTTCGCGCCACCGATTGCGGCGGCGAGGCAGGAGAACGGGACCAACATGGCGGGTGAAATCATCGCGCTCTCCAAGCCCGTCGGCGATACGGTCAAGACGACCACCTGCTATATGTGCGCCTGCCGGTGCGGGATCCGGGTCCATTTGAAGGACGGGCGGATCCGCTACATAGAGGGCAACCCGGACCACCCGATCAACCGCGGCGTGCTGTGCGGCAAGGGCTCGGCCGGGATCATGCAGCACTATTCGCCGGCGCGGCTCAAGAGCCCGCTTTTGCGGGTGGGCGAGCGGGGGGAAGGCGCGTTCAAGGAGATCGGCTGGGACGAGGCGATGGGGATCGCGGCGGGGTGGCTCAGCGCGATCCGCGGGAGCGATCCGAGAAAGCTCGCCTTCTTCACCGGGCGGGACCAGAGCCAGGCGCTGACGGGGTTCTGGGCGAAGGAGTTCGGGACGCCGAACTTCTCCGCGCATGGCGGGTTCTGCTCGGTGAACATGGCGGCGGCCGGGCTCTATTCGGTTGGCGGGAGCTTCTGGGAGTTCGGCGAGCCGGACTGGGAGCATGCGAAGCTGTTCCTGCTGTTCGGGGTGGCCGAGGACCACGATTCCAACCCGATCAAGATGGGGCTGGCGCGGCTGAAGGAACGGGGGGCGCGGATCATTTCCGTGAACCCGGTGCGGACGGGCTATTCGGCGATTGCGGACGAGTGGGTGGGGCTGAGGCCGGGGACGGACGGGCTCTTCATTCTTTCGCTCGTTCATCTGCTGCTGGGGGCGGAGCGGATCGATCTCGATTTCCTCGCCCGCTACACGAATGCGGGCTGGCTCGTGCTGCGCGAGGCGGGCGGAGCGGGGGACGGGCTGTTCGCGCGGGACGCGGAGGGGCGGGTGCTGATCCGCGACCGGGCGAGCGGGGCGGTGGTGGAGGCGGGACGGGCGGGCGCGGCGCCGCGGCTCGCGGGGGAAGTGAGGCTGGCGGACGGGCGGGCGGCGGTGCCGGCGTTTCAGCTGCTCGCCGAGCGCTATCTGGATCCGGCGTACGCGCCGGAGGCGGTGGCCGAGCAATGCGGGATCGCGGCTGCGCGGATCAGGGAGATCGCGGCGGAGATCGCCGAGGCGGCGGCGGAGCCGGTGGTGCTGCCGCACGCGTGGACGGATATGGCGGGCGTGCGGCATGCCGACATGCGCGGGCGGGGGGTCGCGATGCACGCGATGCGCGGCATCTCGGCGCACAGCAACGGGTTCCAGACCTGCCGGGCGCTGCATTTGCTGCAGATGCTGATCGGCGCGGTCGATACGCCCGGCTCGTGGCGGTACAAGGCCCCCTTCCCTCGCCCAACGCCGCCGCATGCGCCGCCGGGCGGCAAGGAGGTGCGGGCGGGGACGCCGCTCACGGCGATGCCGCTCGGGATGCCGGGCGGGCCGGAGGATCTGCTGGTGGATGCGGAGGGGGCGCCGCTTCGGATCGACCATGCGTTCTCGTGGGAGGCGCCGCTCGGGTTGCACGGGCTGATGCATACGGTGATCGCGCATGCGCATGCGGGGGATCCTTACGGGATCGATACGCTCTTCCTCTATATGGCGAACATGGCGTGGAACTCCTCGCCGGAGCCCGCCGAGACGATGCGGATGCTCGCCGATAAGGACGAGACGACGGGCGAGTACCGAATTCCGCACGTGATCTATGCGGATGCGTATTTCTCCGAGACGGTGGCGTACGCCGATCTCGTGCTGCCGGACACGACCTATCTCGAGCGGTTCGACTGCATTTCGCTGCTGGACCGGCCGATCGGGAGCGCGGAGGGGCCGGCGGATGCAATCCGCCAGCCGGTGCTGGCGCCGGACCGCGACGTGCGGCCGTTCCAGGATGTGCTGATCGCGCTTGGGGCGCGGCTGGGGCTGCCTTCCTTCGTCAAGCCGGACGGGAGCGCGCGGTACGCGAGCTATGCCGACTACATCGTGCACCACGAGCGGCGGCCGGGGATCGGGCCGCTGGCGGGCTGGCGGGGCGATGGGAGTGCGGCGGGGCGCGGCGCGCCTAACGAAGATCAGCTCGAGCGCTATATCGCCAACGGGTGCTTCTGGCGCCATGAGCTGCCGCCGGAGGCGCACTACTTCAAGTTCGCGAACCGGAATTATCTCGAGGCAGCGACTGCGCTCGGGCTGATCGAGAAGCCCGAGCCGATCATCTTGCAGCTCTATGCCGAGCCGCTGCAGCGCTTCCGGCTCGCGGGGCTCGGGCATGGGAGCGTGCTGCCGCCGGCGGATTTGCGCGAGCGCGTGGCGCGCTATTGCGACCCAATGCCCTTCTGGTATCCGCCGTTCGAGCAGGAGGCGGTGGACGAGAAAGAGTTCCCGCTTTCGGCGATCACGCAGCGGCCGATGCCGATGTACCATTCGTGGGGCTCGCAGAACGCGTGGCTCAGGCAGATCTACGATCGGAATTTTCTCTATGTTGCGCCGGAGACGGCGCGCGGGCTCGGGCTCGAAGACGGGGATTGGGTGAGAGTGACGAGCCGGAGCGGCAGCGTGAGCTGCCCGATCCGGCTGATGGAGGGCGTCAATAACCTGACCGTGTGGACGTGGAACGCGATCGGCAAGCGGGCCGGGGCGTGGATGCTGAGCACGGATGCGCCGGAATCGCGGCAGGGATTCCTGCTCAACCATGTGATCGCGACGTTCCTGCCGGAGCGGGACGGGCGGCAGCTGCCGAGCAGCGACCCGGTGACGGGCCAGGCGGCGTGGTACGACGTGCGCGTGAGGATCGAGAAGGCGGCGAAGGGCGTGACGGAGACGGCGCCGCGGCAGGCGGCGGTCTTGCCGCCGCCTTGGATGAGGGCGCCGGCGAGGGGGACGCGGGCATGACGACGCTGCCGACGCCGCTTCCGGGTGCAAAGAAGCTCGGGCTCGTCATCGATCTCGATACCTGCGTGGGCTGCCACGCCTGCGCGGTGAACTGCAAGGAGTGGAACACCGGCGGGCATCCGGGGCCGCTGCCGGACTACGACCCTTATGGTGCCAAGCCGGACGGGGTATGGTTCAATCGCATCCATACCTATGAGGCGGGCGAGGGTGCCAAGGGGCGGACGGTGCATTTTCCGCGCTCGTGCCTGCATTGCGAGGAGCCCGCGTGCGTGACGGTCTGCCCGACGGGGGCCTCGTACAAGCGGGCCGAGGACGGGATCGTGCTGGTGAACCAGGATCTCTGCATCGGCTGCAAGCTCTGTTCGTGGGCCTGCCCGTACGGCGCACGCGAGTTCGACGAGGACGAGGGGGTGATGAAGAAATGCACCCTCTGCATCGATAGGATCTACAACGAGACGATTCCGGAGGCCGAGCGCGTGCCGGCGTGCGTCGCGACCTGCCCGGCGCATGCGCGGCATTTCGGCGATCTCGGCGATCCGAACAGCGAAGTTTCGGAGCTGGTGCGGAGCCGGGGCGGATACGATCTGATGCCCGAGATGGGGTATCGGCCGGTCAACAAATATCTGCCGCCGAGGAAGAGCGCGTGCAGCGCGCCGACGCTGAAAGAGGCGGCGGCGAATGGCGTGGGCGGGGGAAATGGCGTCGGCGAGCGCCTGCTCGCCTGGCTCGACCGCGCGCTTTCGGGCTGAGGGTTCGCGATGACGCCTGCGCTTTCCGTTATCTTCTTCACCACCGCCTCGGGCGCCGGGTACGGGCTGCTGGCGCTGCTCGGGCTCATGGCGCCGTTCGGGCTCGTCTCGGCGGGACCGTGGTTCGGCATCGCCGCACTGGTGCTCGCGCTCGCGCTGGTGAGTGCGGGGCTCCTTTCCTCCACGCTGCATCTGGGGCACCCGGAGCGGGCATGGCGAGCGGTGAGCCAGTGGCGCTCGTCGTGGCTTGCGCGCGAGGGGGTTGCCGCCCTTCTCACCTATCTCCCGGCACTTGGCTTCGGCGCGGCGTGGTTCGTGGGCGGGAGTGTGGATGCGGCGGCGGCGGCGCTCGGCGCGCTGGCGGTGGCGGGCGCGGTGGTGACCGTGTTCTGCACGTCGATGATCTATGCGAGCCTGCGGCCGGTGCGGCAGTGGCGGAACGCGTACGTGACGCCGGGATACCTGGTGATGGCGGGCTTCAGCGGCGCGCTCTGGCTCGCGGTCGTGGCGCGGGCTTTTCACGGGCGCGCGGCGCCGGTTTCGGTGCTGGCCGTGCTCTTCGGGATCGCGGCCCTCGCGGCGAAATTCTTCTATTGGCGGACGATCGACCACACCCCGGGTGCGAGCACGGCGGAGACCGCGACCGGGCTTGGGCATCTCGGCCGGGTGCGCGCGCTCGAGGCGCCGCACACCGAGGAGAACTACCTGATGCGCGAGATGGGCTTTCGCATCGCACGCAAGCACGCGCGGCGGCTCAGGGCGCTAGCGGTGATCGTGGGCTTCGCCGCGCCGCTCGTGCTCACCATTGCGACGATGGCGCTTCCTCCCCTCCCCGCTCTGATTGCCGCGACCGTCGCGGCGGTGCTGGGGCTGGGCGGCATCTTCGTCGAGCGATGGCTATTCTTCGCCGAGGCGACGCACACGGTGGTGCTCTATTACGGGCGGGCGGCGTAACGCGGCATTGCGGCGGGCTATGGCGCGAGATGGCGGACCAGGTCGGCCATGGTCGCACCGGTTTCGGCGGGGCTGGCGCCGAGCCTCTCGCGGGGCGCGCCCGCGCGGTTGATCCAGAAGGTCTTGTAGCCGAACCAGGACGCGCCGGCGATGTCCCAGCCGTTCGACGAGACGAAGAGCAGGTTCGTGGCCAAGCAGCCGAAGGCGTCCGGGCCGAGCTGGTAGGCTTCGGGCGCGGTCTTGAACTTGCGCACGGGCTCGACGCTCAGGATGTGATCGAAGAACTCGCTGAGCCCGGCGGCGGCGATCGCCTCGTTCAGCATCACCGTGTCCCCGTTCGAGAGGACCGCGAGCTTGAGGTTGCGTTCCTTGAGCGTGCCGAGCGAGGCGCGTACCTCGGCGTGCGGGGGAAGCGCGCGGTACTGCCGGAGGAGCTTTTCGCGGGCGTCCGGGCCGAGGCGGACTCGCGCGAACTCGCAGGCGTAATCCAGGGCATCTTCGGTGATCTGCCAGAAGAGCGCGTACTGGCCGGACATGGTCCTGAGCTGGGAATAGGCGATCTGCTTGTCCCGCCATAGCCGTGCGATCGCGGGCCCCTTGCCGGGGAAGAGAGCGTCCGCGGTGGCCTCGACCGCGTAGACATCCAGTAGCGTTCCGTAGGCGTCGAAGACGACGCCGGCAACCGCTTCACCCGAAGACATGCGTGCGCTCCTTCCCCGGATCGCGAGCGGGGCCACCTTCGCCGCCTCGCCCGGCCCTGCATTATCGGAGGGTCGGGGAGATTGATAAATGCGGCCATCGAAGCGCGGCTTGCGAGCGCCTGCTTTACCCAAGCCCGGTCATCCGCTCAGCGCCGTAACGGCCTTGTGATCGGGCCCGGTCGCCGATGAAACAAATGCAACATGCAGAAGCGGTACAGAGGGCTTTCATTGCGGAAAATTCGCTTTCCAAGCGCCTGGGATGCCGTTATCGATGGCCAGACCAATTTGCCGGGCCCTTCATCCGCGCAATGCCGAGCTACGGGATCCGGACATGAGCGTCGCCGGCGAGGCCGCGGAGCGGGCGTTCGTGTCGTTTCGCAACGTCCAGAAGACGTATGACGGGGAAACGCTCGTCGTGCGCGATCTCAATCTCGATGTGCCGCGCGGCGAGTTCCTGACCCTGCTCGGCCCGTCCGGCTCGGGCAAGACGACGACGCTGATGATGCTGGC
>Ga0335075_10004414_pt1 | contig 22010 bp, 22 predicted proteins | sample Lox_Sample_24_FD_206723 | JGI IMG/M metagenome (GOLD analysis project Ga0335075, IMG submission 206723) | Soil microbial communities from Loxahatchee National Wildlife Refuge, Florida, United States - Lox_Sample_2.4 | ecosystem: Environmental > Terrestrial > Soil > Wetlands | place: USA...
TCGAAGCCGAGCAGATACAGAATCGTCGCGTGCAGATCGTGGACGTGGACCTTGTTCTCGACGGCCTGGAAGCCGAACTCGTCGGTAGCGCCGTGGACGTAACCGCCCTTGACGCCGCCGCCGGCCAGCCACATCGTGAATCCCCAATGGTTGTGATCGCGGCCGTTGATCTTGCCGGCGTTGGCGCCCGGCGTCGGCAGCTCGACCGTCGGCGTGCGGCCGAACTCGCCGCCCCACATCACCAGCGTATCGTCGAGCATGCCGCGCTGTTTCAGATCCACCAACAGAGCGCCGATGGCCTGATCGCACTGCCGCGCCAGGCGGCGATGGTTGATCTCGATGTCGTCGTGGCTGTCCCACGGTTGGCCGGCGCCGTGCCAGACCTGCACGAAACGCACGCCCTTTTCCAGCAGCCGCCGCGCGATGAGGATTTGCCGCGCTTGCGTGCCGGGACCGTACATATCGCGGATGTACTTCGGCTCGCGGCGGACATCGAAGGCGTCGCTGGCGTCCATCTGCATGCGATAGGCCAGCTCGAAGGATTGGATGCGCGCTTCCAGCTGGGCATCGTTCTGGCGGCGCTGCTGGTGCCGCTCATTGAGCTGGTGCAGCAAATCGAGCTGGCGGCGCTGGTCGGACAGCGATAGCGACGTGTTCTTGATGTGCTCGATGAGCTTGTGTACCTCGGTGTGGCGCGTGTCGATGTAGGTGCCCTGGTAGGCGCCGGGCAGGAAGGCGGACTGCCAGTTCTGCGTCTCCTGAATGGGATAGCCGCCCGGACACATGGCGATGAAGCCGGGCAAGTTCTGATTGTCGCTGCCGAGTCCGTAGGTGATCCACGATCCCATACTCGGGCGAATCAGCCGGGCCTCGCCGCAGTTCATGAGCATCAGCGACGGCTCGTGATTGGGCACGTCGGCGTGCATGGAGCGGATCACGCAAATGTCGTCGATGCTGCGGGCGGTGTGGGCGAACAGCTCGCTAACCTCAATGCCGGACTTGCCGTATCGCTGAAACTTGAACGGCGAGGGGAAGGCGGCGCCGGTCTTGCGTTCGGTGCGGAGATTGGTGCGAGGCAGCAGCTTGCCGGCGTATTTTTGCAGCGACGGCTTGGGATCGAAGGTATCGACGTGCGAAGGTCCGCCATTCAAAAACAAGTGGATCACGCGCTTCGCTTTCGGGGCGAAGTGCGGTCCCTTGGGCGCCAGCGGCGAGACGCTGCGACCATCTTCCGGCGCGGCGGCCAGCAAGCCCTGCGAGGCCATCAGCCCCGCCAGGCCCAGCGAGGCGACGCCCATGCCGGAACGACCGAGAAAATCGCGACGGGTCAGCGGCAGGCGAGCGAGGTTGGCGGCGTGGATCATGGTGCATCTCCTCGTTGCGTTTGGTCGTTCATTTCTCGGATTCGTTCGTCCCGGGGCGGCGGCCTTTGTCCCTTTTTTTCAACTTCTTCGACAGCACGAAGGACATTCCATTTCGCCGGCGCGTCTTGTCCCTCGATAGGACGGCCCCACTTATCCAACTCGAAGCCGCATTCGGCGCACGTCCAGCCGCCCCACATGGCCTGACGCCAGCTAGTCGGTTTACGGAACATCATCGGCATCGGCGTACCGCACTGGGTGCAGATAGCCTGCTTGAAGTTCCAGCCCCAGTTGCCGCGCCGCCGGATCGAATCGCGAATCACGAATCCCGCACCGACAGCGATCAGGCCAAAGATGAGGACACTGAAAGCGATCGCCGCGATCGTGCCCATTAGATCAGCAGACATCGCCGATTCCCCCACGGAGCTTTGGGCGAGGAATTCAGGACTGATCTTGCTTGTTCGCTTTCACGCCTTGCAGCCAACGATCGATCTTCGCGGCGATCTGGGGATGTTCTTTTCGGAACTGTTGCGGAATCATCAAGCATTCGCCGCAGGTCGCGGTGAGTCCGACGTGATGCTGAACTCCGATCAGCGCCATTTCCACAAGTATCGTGCGACCGCACTTGTTGCATGCGGTCAGCTGTCCCATGACCGTGAGAGAGTCATCGATGTAGTAAGTATGGTCATCCCCATCTGTCGCATTACCTGACGGCGCATCCGGCAACGGTTGCTCGCTCATGTCCCATCCCTCCCACTCAGTCCACAAACGCGAATTCGTTGGACAGCGCTCACGCGAAGAATTCCGCGACGCGGCACTGGAAGCCGGGCAACACGTCTTCGCCGGTCAGGGTGGCGTCGTCCCAGAGCAGACGCCCTTCTCCGGGTTGGCGATACACCGTTACGGTATGCTCCTCCGGATCGACGACCCAAACTATACGCACACCTCGATGGATGTATTCACGCACTTTCTCGCGCATTTCGTACGGGGTATTGCTGGGCGAAAGTATTTCAACGCACAGATCGGCCGCCACGTCCGGATAAACCTCCGGTATCTGCTCCATCGGTAGCCGTTCGATGCTCCAGAACGCCACGTCCGGGCCGCGCACGGTATCAGGATCACGCTCCGTAATCACACCCGTCTTGACGGTGACACGCCCGCAATGGGTGGCGAGGACATGCGAGGTGAGGAGGAAGGCTACTTTGTTTTGGCAAACCCCGTGACGGAATCCGGGCGGAAGCATGGTAACGATTGCTCCACGGACCAATTCTTGCTTCAAACCGTCCGGCGGGTCCGGCATCCGGGCGAATTCGGCAGCGGTGATCAGCTTGACGGCGGTTGTCGTCATGCGCTTTCCCTCCTCCGTTTGAATTAATCCACGAACGCGAATTCGTTGGACAGCAGCAATACTTGAGCATACTGCTCCCACATCGATAGCGGAAGCGTCGCCTTCTTCGCCTCGTCGCTCTTTCGCGCCTCGGCCAGGAAACGCAGTCCCAACGCGATCTCGCTGGCGTCGGCATCGCGGCCATACGTGAGCTGATACATCCGCTTGATCTTGGCCTCGTCTTTCGTCTGCCCTGCCACGTCGGGCCGCTGGAGGAAATGACGGGCCTGCTCGATCACGAAGGGGCTGTTCATCAGGAACAGCGCCTGCTGCGGCACGGTGGTGGCGTAGCGCTGCGGCGTACTGGTGTCGGGACTGGCGAAGTCGAAGGTGCGGAACAGGCCAGGCAGGTTCTGGCGATCGATGAAGCCGTACACCGTGCGGCGCGTCGTGAACGGAGCGGTCGTCAGCTCGACGGCGCGGCCGCCCATCGCCGGATCGAGCCGGCCGGCGACGGCGAGAAGCGAATCACGCATCGCCTCGAAATCGAGACGCTGGCGATTCATGCGCGCCAGCAGGCGATTGTCCGGGTCCATCTGCAACAGACGCGGATCATCGCTGCTGCTCTGGCGGTAGGTGTTCGACAGCAGGATGAGGCGGTGCAGCTTCTTGATCGACCAGCCGTCGTCCAGGAACGTCGCGGCGAGCCAGTCGAGCAATTGTGGATGCGTCGGCGGCTCGCCGCGCAAGCCAAAATCACTCGGCGTCCGTACCAGACCGGCACCGAAATGGTGTAGCCAGATGCGGTTGACTAGGACGCGCGCCGTCAATGGATTATTGCGATCCGCGATGGCACGAGCCAGCTCCAGTCGGCCGCTCCCCTGGCGGAAGGGTTTGCGTTTTTCTCCGGCGACGACTTCCAGGAACTGCCGCGGCACGACGGGACCGCGGTTTCGCGGATTGCCGCGCAGGAAGACGTGCGGCGTCTCCGGACTGGGCTTGTCGTTCAGGACCATGGCCCGCGGCGGAGCGTCGGGAGCCGTGACCTGCCATTGATCGACTCTCTTTTGCAACGCCCGCAAGCCGTCGCGGAACTTGCGATTGCCCTTGGCTAGCTCGTCCTTGTGTTCGTTGCGGTATTTCTCGACCGCATCCTTACGCTTGGCCAATTCCTTCTCGAACGCGGCTAGCGCAACCGTCTGCTCCGGATGACCGATCAGCGGCAGGTCCTTCGGCTCGACGGAGCTGGAGAAGACGCCGTAGAGCGAGTAGTAGTCCTTTTGCGGAATGGGATCGAATTTGTGATCGTGGCAGCGAGCACAGCCGACCGTCATCGCTTGCAGGCCGCGCATGGTCACGTCGATGCGATCGTCGATGATGTCGTGGACGTTGTTAAGGAAACGCCGGCCCAATGTCAGATAGCCCAGCGCGGCCAGAGGTCGCTTGTCCTCGCCGAGCGGCAACCGATCGGCCGCCAGTTGTTGCAGGACGAATTGATCGTAGGGCAAATCCTCGTTGAAGGCGCGGATGACGTAATCGCGGTAGGTGAAGGCGAAGGGATAACGGCGTTCCTCCTGAAAGACGTAGCCCTTGGAGTCGGCATAGCGGGCCACGTCGAGCCAGTGTCGGCCCCAGCGCTCGCCGTAGCGCGGCGAGGCCAGCAAGCGATCGACCAGACGGGCGTAGGCGTCGGGAGCGCGATCCTTCTCGAAGTCGGCCACTTCTTCCGGCGTCGGCGGCAAGCCGTGCAGATCGAACGTCAGCCGGCGAAGCAGGGTGCGGCGATCCGCTGCCGGCGACGGCGTCAAACTCTTCGCTTCCAGCCCGGCCAGCACAAACGCATCGATTGGCGTCTTCACCCAGCTCGGTTTTTTCACCGCCGGCAGCGCCGGCTTCTTCACGGGCCGAAACGCCCAGTGGGTTCGCCGCACTTCCTCGACGGACGACGGCTGATTCTTTGTGTTGACGGATTCTTGCGGCCAGGGCGCGCCCATCTTGATCCAGGCAGTCAGGTTGGCGACGGCCTCGTCGGATAGTTTGCCCTTGGGCGGCATCTGGACATCGCCATCGTAACGGACAACTTTAATTAATAAGCTCTTCCCCGGCTCGCCTGGCACAACGACGGCTCCGGTGTCGCCCCCCTTGAGCAAGGCGGCGCGGGTGTCGAGACGCAATCCGCCTCGCTGCTTCTTCACGCCGTGACAGGATTGGCACTTTGAGACCAGCACGGGACGGACGTGCTTCTCGAAGAATTCGATGCCCTGCTCATTGCTCGGAGCAGCGGCGGCCGCCCCCGCGAGAACGGAAGCGGCAGTCAGGCCAATCATTAGCGTAGCGAAGTCTCTCATATCGCGTAGGATCCCCGGGTTTGCGAAGGCGGGAGAGAGGGCGGACGGCGGGCCAAATATCCTGTATTCTATTCGGCCCGGCCCCCATCTGTCAGCGGAAGATCGCCAACTTTTTTCTTGCCTTCCTTTGTCAAAGTGAGAATAATCTGAGTTACCGATCCGGTGGCGTCAAAACCGGCATTTGTTCCCAGCCCGCATCGACCGAGCTTGGAGGATGCCGCCGGATGCCCGAACCCTTCTGAGCGAGGAATCATCATGGCTCTCCCGTCTCTTCTTCCTCTGGACAAGCTGGATCCCGCACGCGAATGGCAAGCCTGGCAGCCCGACGCCACCCGCCGTTGGGACCGCCAATGGGCCGGCCATCTCTATCGCCGTGCGGCCTTCGGCGCCCATCTCGACGAGCTGCGGGCGGCCGAGAAGCGCGGGCCGCAAGCCACGCTCGATTTGCTCTTGCAGGGCCAGCCGGAGTGCGACGACCTGCTGCCGGCGTTGCTGACGGCCGGCCAGCTCACCGCCACGGCGGACGAACCGGATTCGCTGCGCGGCTGGTGGGTGTACTGCATGCTGCACAGCGGCCATCCCCTCCGCGAGAAGCTGACGCTGTTCTGGCACAATCACTTCGCCACCAGCATCGCCAAGGTCAAAAGCACGCGCGAGATGTTCAATCAGAACAAGCTGCTGCGCCAGCTCGCCCTGGGCAAGTTCGGGCCGTTCCTGTTGGCCATCAGCAGGGATGCGGCCATGATTCACTGGCTCGACTCCAACGGCAACATCAAGGGCAAGCCCAACGAGAACTATGCCCGCGAGATCATGGAGCTGTTCAGTCTCGGCCTCGGCCATTACACCGAAAAGGACATCCGCGAAGCCGCCCGCGCTTTCACCGGCTGGCACACCGACAGCGACGGCTTCGGCTTTGAGTTCGCCCCTCGCCTGCACGACGACGGCGTGAAGACCTTCCTCGGCCAGACCGGCAATTGGAACGGCGACGACGTGGTGCGCATCATCCTCCAGCAGCCGGCCGCCGCGACGTTCCTTGTCCGCAAGCTGTATCACTTCTACGTCAGCGAGACGCAGGAGCCGACCGACGGTTTCCTTGAGCCGCTGGCCGACGCGTTTCGCAAAAGCGATTACGACATCACCGCTCTTGTGAGGAGAATATTATCTTCGCGGCACTTCTTCTCCGATTATGCGTTTCGCCAGCGCATCAAGAGTCCGGTCGAATTTGTCCTCGGCGCGGTGCGCTCGGTTTATCGCGAGTACGACGCCGGAGACAAAAGACATCAACCGCTCACACAGCAAAACCTGGTGCGCTACATCGATGCGATGGGGCAATTGCTGTTCGCGCCGCCCAACGTCAAGGGCTGGCGTGGGGCGAAGGCGTGGCTGAACACGGCAACCATGCTGGAGCGCGATAACTTCGCCCAGGCGCTGGCGATGGGAAAGCTGTGGGGAAACAACTATTTCCGCGGCAACATGAGTAGGGTCGAGCCGACGTTCCCACCTGCTTCAACAGGCGCGCCGGCGGGACAACCCAAGCTTGGTGACCAACCGGAGGAGCCGCCTCCGCCCACGGCGTTCGATCCCGCTCGCGTCATCCACGAGGAAAAGGCGGGGAGTGCCAAAGACATCGTCCGTGTTCTGCTGGATGTGTATCTGCCCGGTGGGGTACGTCCCGCCGCGGAAGAGAAGCTCGTCGCGTTTGTGGCGGCGGGCAATCCCAAGGGAGCGGCGCTGGATCGCCGTATCCGCGAAACCGTCCATGCGCTGTTGACCATGCCGGAACATCAGCTGGCGTAATAAGCAAGCCGCTTGCGGCTTAGCGTTTCGCGCTAAGCCGCAAGCGGCTCTCATTCCAAGGAGCTTATCATGTTTTCTCGTCGCCAATTCCTGACCCGCAGCCTGCAAGGCTCTTCGCTGTTGGCCTTCGGCTCGATGGTGCCGGAGTTCATCGCCAACACCGCCCAGGCCGCCGAAAAGGGCAAAGACACCATCCTCGTCGTCATCGAAATGAGCGGCGGCAACGACGGACTCAACACCGTCATCCCCTATGGAGATGATCTTTATCACAAATATCGACCGACCCTCGGCTACCAGAAAGACAAGGTGGTCCGACTAAACGATCACCTGGGCCTCAATCCCGGCATGAACGGTTTCCGGCAGCTGTGGAGCCAGGGACAGCTCGCCGTCGTGCAGGGCGTCGGCTATCCCAATCCCAACCGTTCGCACTTCGAGTCGATGGACATCTGGCAAACGGCCGACCCGCACGGCAATCTCAAGACCGGCTGGCTGGGCCGCAGTGCCAACGAGCTGCAAGGACCAAGCGGCTTCATTCCCATCCTGCACATCGGCTCCGGCCGGCAGCCGCCCGCCATCCAGGGCACGCCGGGCGGCGCTGTCAGCATCAACGACCGCCAGAACTTCCAGATCGATCTGGGCGGCGGCACCGTTGCTCAGCAGAAGGCCCGGCGAAAGCTGCTCGAGGAGCTGTCTGCACCCGACGGCAAGTCCGAGGAGATCTTGCAGTTCGTCCGCCTGCGGCAATTGCGGACCATGACCAGCGTGGAGCGTCTGCACGAATTGCTGTCCAAACAGAACCTTCGGCAAAACACGGTATACGGTCCGGATGGCTTTTATGGCCCCAATTCGCTGCCCATGCAATTGCAGCTGGTCGCCAACCTGATTATCAGCGGCTTCGGCACGCGCATCTTCTATGTGTCCCTCAACGGCTTCGACACGCACATGAACCAGGTCGAGGATCATCGCAAGCTGCTGGCGCAGCTGGCCGACGGTATCTCCAACCTGTTCAACCTCCTGAAAAACGGCGGCCACGATAAGCGCGTGCTGGTGATGACCTTCTCGGAGTTTGGCCGTCGCGTGCAGGAGAACGGCAGCAAGGGCACCGATCATGGCGCGGCGTCGTGCCTGTTCGTCACTGGTCCCGCCCTCAAGGGCGGCATCGTCGGCGAGCATCCCAGCCTGAAGGAGCTGGACAGCGGCGATCTGAAATACGCGATCGACTTCCGCCGCGTTTACGCCACGCTGCTCGACGACTGGCTGCACTGCGACAGCAAGGCCGTCCTCGGCGGCAAGTTCGAGCACGTGGAGGGATTGAAGCTCAAGAAGGCGTAATTATCCTCATTTTCGGTTAGCCGCGACGTTTATCGTTTCGCGCGAAACGAGAACGCGCTCCCCTTCGGATCGCGGCTAAACGGCACGGAGTCCCATCATGACCCCACGAAATCGGTCCGCGTTCACCCTGTTCCAGCTGCTCGTCGTGCTGGCCATCCTGTTGCTTTTGTTCGCCCTGTTGTTGCCGGCCCTCGTCAAGGCGCGGGTCCAGGCCGCACGTGAGAGGGCCACCAACAATCTCCAACAGTTGGTACTGCTGGGCCTGCACAACTACAACGTGGTTTACACCACACTACCGCCAGGGGTCGATGACAAGCATTTCTCGGCGGCCAGCAAATTGCTGCCGTTCATCGAGCAAGAGCAGGTTTTCGAAACGATCGATTTCAAGAAATCGATCGACCACAAGGTCAACGCCGAGGCCCGCAAGTTCAAGATCAAGACGTTCCTCAGCACCGCCGATCCTATCGACTCGGTTAAGCCTGTATGGGGTGCAACGAATTATCTCTTCAACGACAAGCTCTTCTTCCTCAACTCCAAGACGCGTTTCCCCGCTTCGATCCCCGACGGCACCAGCAACACCATTGCCATCGGCGAGACGCTCAAGGGCGACGGCAAAACCAAGGCTGTCGATGTCAAACGCCAGTACGTCCTGTTGAAGAAGGAAGACCTCAAGGCGACCGGCCCCAATACCGGCGTCAAGCATTTCGAGGACAACAAGAACATCGCCGGCGACCGCTGCGCCAGCTGGATGGATGGCCGCTTCCTGCAAGGCATGTGCAATAGCCGCCTCCAGCCCAATGACAAGCGGCCGGACGTGAGCTGTGGCGGCGTCGGCGGCGTCTCGGCCCTACGCAGCTTCGATACGTTCGTTCTCGTCGGCCTGTGCGACGGCAGTGCCCGCTCTGTCGAGAACAGCATCTCGCGGTTAACCTGGGAGCACGTTTTCGATCCGAACGACGGTTTCCCTCTTGGCGCGGACTGGTGAAATCCGAGACGTACTAACGCTCACTTTTCCAGGAGACATTCTCATGCGAAGACAAGTGCGATCCGCTTTTACGCTCTTTCAGCTGCTGATCCTTATGGCAATCCTACTGATCCTACTGGGCCTGCTGCTGCCGGCCCTGGTCAAGGTGCGCGCGGCGGCGGCACGTTCGCAGTCGCAGAACAACCTCAAGCAATTAATGCTCGCCGTCCACAATTACAACGACACCTACGCCCTGCTGCCGCCGGGCGTCGATGACAAGCATTTCTCGGCGGCCAGCAAGCTGCTGCCGTTCATCGAGCAGCAGAACGTCTACAATCTGATCGATTTCAAAAAATCGATCAACGATGAGGCCAACGCCAACGTCCGCCAGCTCCAGATCAAAGTGTTCCTCAGCCCCCAGGATGCCATTCAGAAAGTGAAGCCGGAATGGGGCGCAACCAACTATCTCTTCAACGACCTGCTCTTTTATCTCAACTCCAAGGAGAAAATCCCCAACTCGATCCCCGACGGCACCAGCAACACCATTGCCATCGGCGAGACGCTCAAGGGCGACGGCAAAACCAAGGCGATCGATGTCAAGCGCCAGCATGTGCTGCTCAAGAAGGAAGACCTGAAGAACACTGGGCCGGACAGCGGCGTCAAGTATTTCAAGGACAACAAGAACATTGTCGGCGACCGCTGCGCCAGCTGGATGGACGGCCGTTTCCTCCAGGGCACATTCAACGGCAAATTGCGGCCCAACGACAAACGGCCTGACGTGAGCTGCGGCGGCGTCAGCGGCGTCTCGGCCTTGCGCAGCTTCGAGAGTTATGTCCAGGTCGGCTTGATGGACGGCAGCGTGCGCACGGTGGACATGAAGATTTCGCACACGACCTGGAAGGCGGCGATGACGCCCAACGGCGGCGAAGTCCTCGGCAACGACTGGTAATTGCATCCACCCCGCGGATCTTTCGACAGAAGGAGAAATCATGCGTCAACCCACGCGACGCGCTTTCACGCTGTTTCAACTGTTGATCGTGATCGCCATTCTGGCCATCCTGATTGGCCTGCTGCTGCCGGCCGTGCAAAAAGTCCGCGAGGCGGCGGCACGAGCGCAGAGCACCAATAACCTCAAGCAGATCGGCCTCGCCACCCAGAATTACGCCGGCACCTACAATGGCCTCCTGCCGCCCGGTATCGATGACAAACACTTCTCGACAGCCGCCCGTCTTCTGGACTTCATCGAACAGAACAACCTGTTCAACACCATCGACTTCAAGAAGTCGATCGACGACAAGGCCAACGCCAACGCGCGGCAGGCCGTGATCAAGACCTATCTCAGCCCAAGCGACATCCCCTCGGTCAAGGCCGAATGGGGGGCGACCAACTATCTCTTCAACGATCAGGTGTTTGTCCCCATCGCCAAAAAGATGAAGTTCCCGGCCTCGATCACGGATGGCACCAGCAACACCGTTCTGGCCGGCGAAACGCTTAAGGGCGACGGTCAAACCAAAGCGGTCGATGTCCGACGCCAGTACGTCCTTCTGAAAAAGGAAGATCTCAAGGCGACCGGCCCCAATACCGGCGTCAAGTATTTCAAGGACAACAAGAACATCGCCGGCGATCGCTGCGCCAGCTGGATGGACGGCCGATTCTTGCAAGGCACTTTCAATGGCCGCCTCACGCTGAACGACAAACGTCCCGATGTTAGCTGCGGCGGCGTCAGCGGCGTGTCCGCCCTGCGCAGCTACGACAGCTACGTCCTCGTCGGCATGTTCGACGGCAGTGTGCGAACGGTCAGTACCGGAGTCTCGCATGCTACCTGGAAGGCAGTCCTGACACCGAGCGATGGCGACATCCCCGGAGCCGACTGGTGAGCGCTCGTGTGCAGCGTCATGCCGCTTGCGGCTTAGCGCGAACGCTAACCCGCAAGCGGCATTTTTTCGCGCAAGCGAAATCTTTTCCAAAGGGAGAATTCCATGCGTCGCTATCACCTCGTTCTGGTTCTGCCTGCAACGCTTCGGTTAGCGACGCTTCGCAGAAGCGTCGGCACCTGGAACGCTTCTGCGAAGCGTCGCTAACCGAAGAATCCTTTATCCTACCGCCGACGGATCGAGGCCAATCAATTGCAGCGCCTGCCGCTTGAAATCGGCGGCGAATTGCTTCATCAGCTCGTCCACTTCCTGACATCCTCGCCGCCAGCTCTCGTCAGACATGCCGGCCGGGCGCGGATGGGAACAGACTTCCAGATACATCTTCGCTTTCGGCTCAGTACCGCTGGGCCGCAAGACGACGCGGGCACGCTCGCCGCAGCGGAAGATGAGCACATTGCGCGAGGCGGCATCCGTGGCTCCCTTCCGTGGACCGAATCGTCCGTTTTCGTCGCGCAGATCCTCGAACGCGGTTACTTCCAGACCGGCGATGGTGCGCGGCGGCGTCTCGCGCAGGCGATCCAGCATGCGCGCCATCTGCTGCTTGCCTTCCAGGCCGCGCATGAACACCGAGACGCCCTCGTTTCGATAGTAGCCGAGCTGGCGGGCGAGGCGCTCGACATAATCCACGACGGTTTGCTGGCGGCGCTTCTGATCGAGGGCCAGCTCCGCCATCAGCAGCGCCGCCCCGGCCGCGTCCTTGTCGCGGATGTGCGGCGTCACGAGAACGCCGTGGCTCTCCTCCACCGCCAGCACAAAATCCGCCGGCGTGCCGGTCACGTCGTCGTAGGCGCCTTCCCGCTCCAGATGCCAAAGGACATCCGCAATGTATTTGAAACCGACCAGCAAATCATCGACGACCTGGGCCTTGAAGTGGCGAGCGATGCGCGTCACCTGGCTCGTCGTCACCTCGGTGCGGACGACAATCGGCGACGACGGCAGCCGGCCTTGCTGTGTCAGCTTGTTGAGCTTGAAGTGCGTCAACAGTGCCGCCATCTGATTGCCGTTGAGGACGTGCCATTCGCCGGTTTTGTCCGGGACCATCGCGCCGAGGCGGTCGGCGTCGGGGTCGGTGGCAAGAACCAGGTCGGCGTTGTGTTGCCGAGCCAAGGCAGCGGCGCGGTCCATCGATTCCGGCACTTCCGGGTTCGGCGACTTTGTGACATTCGGAAACTGACCATCCGGTGTCATCTGCTCGGCGACCGGCAGGACGCGGAAGCCCTGTTCGACGAGCGTTTCCATGGCGGTCAGGGCGCCGACGCCGTGCAGCGGCGTGAAGACGATCGTGAAGTCCTCGTGCTTTGGCGCCGGCACCAGGCTGGTCTTGCGGCACAGGTCGATGTAGGCGCGATGCGGTGTCTCATCGAGCCAGTGCAGCCGGCCGGAACGCTGCGCCTCGGTCCACGGCAGCGATTTGATGACCGTCACCTGATCGACGAGATCGGCCATGATTTGATCGTCGGGCGGCACCGGCTGTCCGCCGCGCTCATCGTAGAATTTGCCGCCGTTGTCGTCGGGCGGATTGTGCGAGGCCGAGATGTTCAGGCCGCCGTGCGCCTTGAGGAAACGGATGGTGAAGGACAGCTCCGGCGTGGCCAGGTAATGTTTGCTGTCGGTCGGCAGAATGAAGGCGTGGATACCGTTGGCGACGTAGACGCAGGCGGCGTGCTGCGCGAGATCGCGCGACGACAGCTGCAGCACCGGATTGGGCAGGTCGGGATTGTACTGGCGGCGCTGGTCCTCGAACCGGCGCACGTCGTAGGCGAGGACGACGCGCAGCGGCTCGACGCCGGGAAATTGCTCTTTGAGATATTCGCAATGTCCCTGAACCGACGCCCGCAGCGTCCAGGCGTTCATCCGATTGGGACCGATGCCGACGGCGCCGCGCCGTCCACCCGTGCCGAAGGGCAGGATTTGATAGAAGCGATCGAGCAATCCCGGCCACTGTTTCGATTCGATGAGCCAAAGCAGCTGCGGACGGTACGAGGCGAATTCGGCGTCGGTAAGCCATTGACGGAGAAACTTGAGCGCCTGTTCCTTCACGGCGGCATCCGCTGCGATGCCGCGAAAGCCCTCCGCGGCCTGGGCCAGCAAATCCATAACGCAACCTCATCCTGACGATTTTTATCCCAGTGAAACCGTGGCAATAGTACTGGAAAACAGGGCGGAAAGGGAAGAGAAAGTAACACGGCCTTTGACGAAGAAGGAGTGGTGATCGCGCGATGAGAAGAGCATCGTTCCGCGGCAAGATTGCGGCTTGTGCCGTGCGCAACATTCTCGATCCACTCGCTTGGGGCCGCAAATCTTGTTCAGGCTCTTGCGGGATGGAAGAGGTCTGCGCAGAATAGCAAGTATGCAGGATTGCGCAAGTCGGCGCTGTCCGGTAATTCTGAGAAGCCGCCATGACCCCGCGGGAAAAAGCGTTGGCTGAGTTTCGAGCCTGGTATGAATCTCTTCCGCGCCCTAGGACGGCCGGCAGCGCGCCGGCTAAAGGATCGATCGCGGTAGGTCTGGTTCTACTGGAACGATTGAAATCCACTTTCGATCTCAATCTTGCATCCCATCTCGCGCCCGGAGGCGCTCAGATTCCGGGTGCGTCGGACGCCGCCGTAAAGAACATTCTGGCTGGATTCGGCGAGGCGCGGCCGTTTGTCAGCGAAGGAGGAAGGACTAATCGGGGAACACCGGCCATTGCGCAGTCACTACTGAATGCGATCCAATCTGCTGACCTCGAAGCTCTGAATGAGGTGGAGCGCCAGGCGGTGCTCCATGAACTTCAGGCATTGCTGGTTGATAAGGTCCGTGAGTTTCACAATCGGGAACACTTGAAACCTGTTTTCGACCCAGCCCGGAGCACTCGACAGTTCATGTCCGACTTCTTGGCGTTGGCCGAGGAGACGGGAAAACATGGACCCCTCGCTCAGTATCTCGTAGGCGCGAAGCTCCAGCTACGGTTCCCGCAAGCTGATGTGCGGAATGAGTCCTACTCGGTGGCAGACGACCCTTCCAGCCAACCAGGCGATTTCGTGGTCGAAGACACGACGTTCCATGTGACGGTCGCTCCGACGCCTGGACATTTTGAGCAGTGTAAGCGCAACTTGCAGGAGGGACGCCGTGTTTTCTTACTGGTTCCCGATTCGCTTCTTGCCGGAGCGCGGCAGAACGCCGAATTGGCGGCTCCGGGACGGATCGCCGTCGAATCCATCGAATCGTTTATCTCGAACTTCATTGAATTGAAGGCCCAGTTTTCCGCAGTCGCGGTTGAGAGGATCCTCCAACAACTGTGCGAACACTTCAATACCCTCGTGGCGCGATGCGCGCCTGACGAGTGGTTAACTCTGGAAATGACTACTATCTCGGATCGTCCTTTGATCCTCGAAAGTTAGGATGCAACACTGAACTTACATCGCCAAACCGCGGCAACAGTCACCTGGTAGGAACACATTGCTGACAGGTTGCGGTGAGGATTCTGTACCATTTTCCCTTGAGGTCTCGACTCCAGGTTACCGATCACCACGAGCCAGTAATTCTCCAGACGAGCATTCGCCTCGCTCCATTCGCGATCCGTGAACAATATTTCTCCGGCGGCTTGTTTCAGACCCTTTATTTCGATGCCGACCTCGGGGAGCCGTGTCACTCCGAAGTCATACCCGCATGCGGATTGTCGTCGGTCCTCCAGCTCATCGGCCTCGATACCTACGAGAGATTCACTGTGCGCCAGGAAATACTCCTCGGCCCGCCGTCCGGTCAGTAATCTTTCGGCAACGTTATGAGCCGTGCGCGGAATCGCGGCCATGGAGTCCACCGCTTCGGCAGTGGCTTCCTCATCGCGAGCAATAATTCGATCAACGAGAGCCATCAGGGCATCATCGCTGACATCCTTCAAATCATCCAGAACTCTCTGTCGGTTCGGACGGAGAGATCTTTGATGCCAACCTCGCCGGCGGTTTCCGTGGACCGGATCGAACTCATCGCGAAGGTTCTTGATACTTGAAGGGCGTATGGATAATGCTCCGGCACCTTCCTCAAAGGCGCTCCTCCATGTTTTCGCCCCACGATACCGTAAATATCTTCCATCAAGCCGGCTCATCGCATAGCCGAGAACGATCGCTTCGGTTTCCAGCCGCGCGCGCTTAAGTTCGTGAGACATAAAGCTATTGCCCTGTTTGCTCTCGTCAGGCGACTTGTTTACCGGGTAAATCCCGATGATTGTCTATGGGAAATTCCGTGATCGATCAATTTCCAAGCAGACGCAGCGAATGTCGAGGCGGCAGCGGTCGGCAGATCGTCGTTGTTGTGAAAGACGGCCGGTTGCGGATGCGATGGTTCGCGGATCGTCGAAGGCAGCGACTCTGTGTTCCTCGAAGCGTTCCACCGAGACGTTCTTTCGAATTTGTGAAACGTTCCTCTCATTTTCCGTCTCTTCCAGCCATGAAATGATCGTGAAGATGGAAAATTCTGGCAAAATGTTCTTGACAAGAGGATCAGATGCTCCATAAACTAGCAAAAGCTATCATCAATTGCCGGAATTGCTTCAAACTCTTGCGGGGGCTGTTGTGCTGGTTGAGGAACGCCGTCAACGCGTGCTGGATCTGGTGAGTCAGCGCGGCTTCGTCGCCCTCACCGACCTGGCGCAAGCCATCGACGTGTCCGAATCGACGCTGCGGCGCGACCTGGATTACTGGCACAAGCAGGGACTGCTGCGGCGCACGCACGGCGGCGCCATGTTCATCGGCGACGCGGCGACGCTGCCGGCCCTGGAGGAACGCTCGGCCAGCCAGCTCGACGAGAAGCGCTTGATCGCCCGCGCCGCCGTCGCCCGCATTCAGGACGGCGACACCATTCTGCTCGACGGCGGCACAACGACGCTGGAAGTGGCGCGGCTGCTGGTCGGACGCTCGTTGCAGATCGTCACGAACAGTCTGCCCATCGCCGGCCTGTTCGCCGCCAGCCGCGAGACGGACCTCGTCATCCTCGGCGGCTACGTCTACCCCAAGACCGGCGTCGCCCTGGGGCCGTTGACGGTGCGCATGATGGACGACATCCACGTTCATCAGCTCGTCATGAGCTGCGGCGGCATCACCAGTAAGGGATTGTTCAACAGCAATCTGCTGCTGGTCGAGACCGAACGACAGATGATGCGCTGCGCCGACGAGGTAGTGGTCGTGGCCGATCATACGAAAATTGGCCGGCAGGCGCTGGCGTTTTTGTGCAACCTAACCGACATCGACACGCTCATCGTGGACAACGATTTGAGCGCGGAGCAGCGCGAGCTGCTGCATCAGAACGACGTGCGGCTGATCGTGGCCGGCGATACGGAGAACAATCACCCATGAGCACGGCAACACTTGATCGCGCTTCGATCGAACGGCTGGTGCGTGCGGCCCTGTCGGAGCAGCTCGGCAACGGGCACGGCGAGCGGGGTCGCGTCAGCGCCCCGAGAGATCCACTCGATAGAAGCGCTCGGGGCGCTGACGCGACCCCGCTCGCCAAGCAAGCGGCGCCGAAGCTGGTCGTCAACGTCTCGGCCCGGCACTGCCACGTCACCCAGGAAGACCTGGAGCGTCTGTACGGCAAGGGCCACAAGCTGACGCCCTACAAGGCGCTCTATCAGGATGGCTTCTTCGCCGCCGAGGAGACGGTGACGATGATTGGGCCGCGGCACCGCATGATTACCGGCCTGCGCATCCTTGGCCCGTGCCGCGATCACAGCCAGGTCGAGCTGGCCTTCACCGACGCCATCTCGCTCGGCCTCGACATCCCCGTTCGCAAGAGCGGCGATCATCGCGATTCGCCGGGCGCGTACCTGCTCGGACCAGCCGGCATGATCCGTCTGGAGCGCGGTGTCATTCGCCACGAGCGCCACGTTCACATGGGGCCGGCGGACACGGCCTATTACGGAGTCAAGGACGGCGATCGGCTGAACCTGCGCGTGGACAGCGACTGCGCGATGGTGCTGGAGAGCTTGCTCGTCCGTCTGGCGCCAGCGTCGAAACTGGAAGTGCATCTGGACACGGATGAGGGCAACGCCTGTCATCTGAATCGGGCGACCCGTTTTGAATTGTTCAAATGATGATTTCGTGGAGCGATACTTCACTCCCTGAACCTGGAGACCCCACATGGCTAGTTCTCACATGGAAGCCCTTGGCATGATTGAAACCAAGGGTTTGGTGCCGCTGGTCGAGGCCAGCGACGCCATGCTCAAGGCCGCCAACGTGACGTTGATCGGCTGGCAGAAGATCGGCAGCGGCTTGGTCACGGCCCTGGTGGTCGGCGACGTGGCGGCGGTCAAGGCCGCCATCGACGCCGGCAGCGCCGCGGCGTCGCGCGTCGGCGAGGTCGTCGGCGTGCAGGTCATTCCGCGTCCGCATGAAGACCTCGGCGCCGTCCTCCCGCTCGCGGGCAAGAAGGCGGCGACGGTCGGCGTTTAACTCCACGAATCGAACATCCCTTTTGCGAGGACAACAATAATGGCTAGTATCAACGGCCGTAACGGCAACGGTGAAGCCCTGGGCATGATCGAAACGAAGGGCTTGATTGCGACCATCGCGGCCACCGATGCCATGTGCAAGGCCGCCAACGTCACCCTGGCCGGTCAGGTGCAGATCGGTGGAGCTTTCGTGACGACGTTCGTGCGCGGCGATGTCGGCTCGGTGCGTGCCGCCGTCGATGCCGGCGCCCAGGCCGCCAGCGCCAACGGCGAGCTGGTCAGCGCTCACTTTATCCCGCGTCCCGAAGCCGACGTGCTGGATACGTTCCTGGGCAAATGAGGACATCCGGTTAGCCGCGACGCGCAGCGGAGCGCGTTGACGTTTCGCGCGAAACGATAAACGTCGCGGCTAACCAACGCGGTGAATGGCGCCATGAAAATCCTGGTAGCTAACCTGGGCAGCACCAGCTTCAAGTATCGCTTGTTCGACATGACCGACGAGCGTGTGCTGGCGCGCGGCGGCGTCGAGCGCATCGGCTCGCCTCAATCGCGCTGCTTCGTCGAATCGAACGGGCAGCGCGAGGAAGCGACCGTCGAGGTGCGCGACCACGCCGCGGCGGTGCGCTTGTGCCTGCAACAATTGTCCGATCCGAAAAGGCGCTGTTTGCAAGACCCGTCCGAGCTGGCGGCGATCGGCTTCAAGGCGGTTCATGCATGCGGCGTCAGCGGCGTGCAGCGCGTGGATGAGCGCGTGCTGGCGGCGATGGAAGCGTATGCCGATGTCGCGCCGGCTCACAATCCGCCATATATTCGCGCCATGCGTCTGTTGGCGAGGGAATTGCCGCAAATTCCCTTGGTAGCCGCATTCGAGACGGGCTTTCATGAAACCATCTTGCCGGCCGAGCGCTACTACGCCGTGCCGCGCGAATGGGCCGAGAAACACGGCGTTTTGAAACACGGTTTTCATGGAGCGAGCCACCGCTACATCGCCGGCCGTGCGGCCGAGCTGCTCAAAAAGCCGAACGCGAAAATCATCTCGTGTCATCTCGGCGGCAGCTCGTCGCTGTGTGCGATCAAGGAAGGCCAATCGCAGGCGTGCAGCCTGGGCATGAGTCCACAGAGCGGTCTGCCGCACAACAACCGCGTCGGCGAGTTTGATCTGTTTGCCCTGCCCGCTCTGCTGCGTGCCACCGGCAAGACGCTGGAGCAATTGCTGGATGATCTCGCGAACCGCTCCGGCTTACTGGGTCTCAGCCGCGGCCGCAACGATTTGCGCGACATCGAATCCGCGGCCGAGTCCGGCTGTGCCGACGCCCAGCTTGCCATCGGCGTGTTCGTCGCCTCGGTGCGGCACTATGTCGGCGCCTATCTGCTGCTGCTGAATGGGGCCGACGCCATCGTCTTCACCGGCGGCATTGGCGAGAACTCATCACGGATGCGCGAAGCGATTTGTGCCGATCTCGACTGGCTCGGCATCTATCTCGATCGCCAGAAACACGCGAAGGCGAAGGGCGAGATGGCGATTCATTCCGCCGATAGCCGGGTGCAATTGTGGATCATGCCGACCAACGAAGAGCTAGTCGTCGCCCGGCAGGCGAAGACGCTGTTGGAGAGGTGAACCATGTTTTTGGCTCGCGTCACGGGCGTGGTGGTGGCGACGCAAAAGGTCGTCTCGATGACCGGCCGCAAGCTGCTGATCGTCGAGCCGCTGCGTGTCGAGCCGAAGGAGCGCGATCGCCTGGTCGGCACCGGCCGCAGCTTCGTCGTCGTCGATACCGTGGGCGCCGGTCAGGACGAGCTGGTGCTGATCGTGCAAGGCTCAAGCGCCCGCCTGACGCCCGAAACCGAGAAGCTGCCGGTGGACGCCACCATCATCGGCATTGTGGATACCGTCAACGTCGAGAATCGAACCATTTTCTCGACAAAAAATTAGCCACAGAGACACAGAGACACAGAGAAGAAAGAGTAAACCAATTCTAATTATTTCTTTTTGTCTTCTCTGTGTCTCTGTGTCTCTGTGGTTAAAATTGGAGAACGATTCATGCAAGTCACCGATGATCTGATCCGCGGCGTGATTCAGCAAGTGCTGTCGCAGATGCGTAACGGTCAGCCGCCCGCCGCGCCGGGCCGCAATGGGCACGCGGCGCAGTGCGGTGTGTTTGGCGATGTCGAAACCGCCGTCGCCGCTGCTCGCGACGCCCAGAGGGAATTTGAATCGCGTGGCCTGGAAGATCGCCGCAAGGCCGTCGCCTGCATTCGCAAGATTTGCAGTGAACGGGCCGAGGAGCTGGGCCGCGAGGAGCTAGAAGAAACGCAGATCGGCCGGCTTGTTCACAAGATCGAGAAGCTGCAAGTCATCGCCGATCGCATCCCTGGCGTTGAGTTTCTGAAAACCGATGCCTTCAGCGGCGAAAACGGCGTGTCGCTCCAGGAATATGCACCGTTCGGCGTCATCGGCGTCATCACGCCGGTAACGCACTCGCTGCCGACCTTGGCCTGCAACGCCATCAACATGCTGGCCTCCGGCAACGCGATTGTTTGCAATCCGCATCCCTCCGGAGCGCGCATCGCGTGCAAGGGCGTTCATCTGTTCAATCAAGCGATTTATGAAGCGATCGGCATCGAAAATCTTCTGACCATCGTCGAGAAGCCGACGCTGGAATCGGCGCAAGCGATTTTTGATAGCCGCGATGTCCGCATGCTGTGCGTCACCGGTGGTCCTGCCGTCGGCCGCGCCGCGCTGCGAAGTCCCAAACGCGCCATCGTCGCTGGTCCCGGCAATCCGCCGGTCGTCGTCGATGAAACCGCCGACCTCGACAACGCCGCTCGCTCGATCATCGCCGGCGGGGCTTACGACAACAATTTGCTGTGCATCGGCGAGAAGGAAGTCTTCGCCGTCGCCGCCATCTTCGACGAATTATGCGATCTCATGACGCACCATAAGGCCGTGCGGCTGGATGCGGGACAGATCGCGGCGCTGACGAAAGCTGCCTTCGTCAAGGACGACAAGGGCCATGAGCTGGTCAACAAGGATCTGATTGGCCGCGATGCTGCCGTGCTGGCCCAGGCCGCCGGCGTCAAGGTCCCGGCCGATACGGAGCTGTTGTTCGGCGAGACGGACGAATCGCATCCATTCGTCGATCACGAGCAGATGATGCCGTTCGTGCCGTTCGTGCGCGTGCTGGACGTGGACACGGCCATCGCTCTCGCCAAGAAATACGAGCACGGTTTCAAGCACACAAGCATCATTCACTCGCGCAACGTGGAGACGATCACGCGCATGGGCCGCGAGATGGATACGACGCTGTTCGTGCAAAATGGGCCGAGCGTGGCAGGCCTGGGCAGCGGCGGCGAAGGCTATCTGAGCTTCAGCATCGCCACGCCGACGGGCGAGGGTGTGACGACGCCGTTGACCTTCACGCGGCAGCGGCGCTCGACGACAGTGAAGAGCATGCGGGTGTTGTAAGGAGGCAGCCATGCAGGTTGGTCGTGTCGTCGGTCATGCGATTGCCACGGTCAAACATCCCAGCTTGCAGGGCTGGAAGCTGCTCCTCGTGCAGCTGCTCGGCACCGACGACAAACCGGACGGCGAGCCGATCCTGGCAATCGATCATCTCGGCGCGGGTTCCGGCGATCGCGTGATTGTGTGCAACGATGGGGCCGAGGCGCGGGCGTTGGTCGGGGCGAAGAATTCGCCGGTACGCTGGTTTGTGATGGGTCTGGCGGATTGATGAACGGCAACGGGAAAGCTGGGGCGGGCTGGGGCTATGCCGTGGAAGGCCGGCCTTCCACGATGCTGCAAGTTGCCCTGCGCGCCGCCCATCGCAATGGACATTCGCCGCAATTGCTGCCGGAGTGCAGCGGCGAAACGTGTGATTGGGTACGGCGCGTGGCGGAGTGTCTGCGGAGCGGCCGCTGCCGCACCGCGGTGCTGTTCTGCCGCAATGCTTGCCTGGCCAGCTGCATCGCAAATAAGGTGCCGGGCGTGCGGGCAGCCGCGGTGTGGACCGTGACACAAGCGGCGCGGGCACTGGAGCAACTGGGGGCGAACCTGCTCGTCGTCGAGATGGCGAATTGCACGTATTTCGAGTGCAAGGAATTCTTGCGGCTGTGTTGTGATGGGGCCGCCTGTCCGCCGGGGGTAGCATGCATCTTACAGGAGCTGGACGGTCATGCGCATCGCTGAAGTGATTGGCAACGTCACACTATCGCGCGTACACCCCAGCATGACCGGAGCGCGTTGGCTCATCGGCGTGCCTTATAGTCTGTCGGCCTTGCGTGACGATACCGCTCCCGATGGCGAAGATGTGGTGATTTACGACAAACTCGGCGCCGGCGTCGGCGCCCGCATCGGATTTAGCGAAGGCGGCGAAGCAGCTGCCCCGTTTCATCCGGAAAAAAAGCCAGTAGACGCCTACTGTGCGTGCATATTGGATTCTGTTGTGGTCAACGCGTAGGGTGGGCCGAGTCTTCGAGGCCCACCAGAGCGAATGGTGGGCCTCGAAGACTCGGCCCACCCT
>Ga0335075_10004415_pt1 | contig 22008 bp, 20 predicted proteins | sample Lox_Sample_24_FD_206723 | JGI IMG/M metagenome (GOLD analysis project Ga0335075, IMG submission 206723) | Soil microbial communities from Loxahatchee National Wildlife Refuge, Florida, United States - Lox_Sample_2.4 | ecosystem: Environmental > Terrestrial > Soil > Wetlands | place: USA...
TCAGCGCCGCCTGCAGCATCCGCCCCTGCAACGCGGCGCCGGCAGTGACCAGCCGCCGGCCGCTGAGCTTGGCGCCGACGGCGCGCAATCCGATCTTGGCCGCCAGGAGCTTGGTCTTCCAGGACAGTTTGATCGTCTGCAGCTTCATCACGTCCTCGAGCATCCCCGGCAGCAGCAGGAAATTCGGCCGCAGCTTCGATTTCCAGGGGCCGAGCTCATTCGCATCGAACAGCTCCGCCACGACCGTGCGGCCCGGCACCGAGCCCCCCGGCAGCTCATCGTAGTAGTCCGGCCAGTACGAGGCGCGCGTCAGCTTGACGCCCTGGCTCACCAGGAATTCGATCATGCGCGGGGCCTCGATCACGTAGCTGCGCCGCCGCGCCGGCGTGGCGCCCGGCGCGTCGCTCGCGTCCCCGATCAGCGCATCGAGGTAGGCGAGAGCTCTGTCGCTGCTGTCCTCGACCCCATCGCGCCGCATGAACGGGTTGTTCGGGATCCACATGACGCCGCCGGCGCGCGCCGTGGTTCCGCCGACCAGCTCGGTCTTCTCGAGGATCAGCACGCTCTTGCCGGCGCAGCGCATGACGAGACTTGCGCACATGGAGCCGCCGCCGCTTCCCACCACGACGAAGTCGTAGGTCTCATCGAGACGGCTCATACCCTCTCCCCGGCTGACGACAGCCCCGGCTCGCACAATTGGGTTCTCAATGCAACCCATGGTGCGCAAGTTGCCGTGTGCGGTCAACAGTGTTGTCGGCCTATACTAGCCGCAGGGCTGGGGGCATCGCAGCCCCTGAGGGGCACCGCATGCTCGAAGGGCGACACTATCAGAACGCGTACATCACGCGCGACATCGACCGGGCGGTCGAGAGCTTCCGCAACCGCGCAGGCGTGCGCGATGCGCGGGTGTTCGAGGCCGCGGTGGAGGTGCAGACCCCTGCCGGTCGCGGCATGGCGGTCTCGAAGCTCGCCTTCATCTGGATCGACGACCTGCAGTACGAGCTCATCGAGCCGGTGCGGGGATTGGTCGACATCTATCGCGATGCGCTGCCCGCCGATGATTCGCTCAAGTTTCACCACATCTGCATGCGCGTCGGCGACTGGCATGACTTCCGCGCCCGGGTCGAGGCGCGGCGCTCGCCCGTGGTGCTCGAGGGCGGCAGCGAGCAGCTGCGCTTTCTGTACATCGATGCGCGCGACTTTTTGGGCCACTATCTGGAATACACCTGGATGACGCCCGAGCGATGGACGCAGCTCGGCGGGCGATAGCTCTGTGCGCAATTTTCCGCTGATGTGCGGGCTGGAGTGAACCAAGGCGGCGTACATCGTTTTCCTGCGTGAATTCCCGTTGCACGACCCCGCGGAATATGCGAAATATCAGCGGCTCGGCCAGCAGAACAGCGGCGCTTGAAAGCGGCCACCTGGCGCACGATGATAGTCCAAGGCACCTGAAGCGAGGACCCATGACGACCCCGAGTCACAAGCTACTGCTGTTCCTGAAGCGGCGGCCCGGCATGTCGCTGCAGGAGTTTCGCGATTATTACGAGAACGTGCATCGCAAGCTGGCCGAGAAGTATGCGTCCGGCATACGCCGCTATGTCAGGCGCTATGTACAGCCTTTGTCCAACCCGCGCACCGGCCGGATCGAGGAAATGGAGTTCGATGTGATCACCGAGCTGTGGTTCGACGACCGCGCCGTGTTCGACAAGGTCGCCGAGCTCACCTCCGGCGGGGTGCTGCCGCCGGAGATCGAGGAGGACGAGAAACGTCTGTTCGACCGCACCAAGAGCCGCTCGGCGACGGTCGTGGAATGCGACTCGGAGCTTGCCGCCCCATGAGCGCCGCCTCGACCCCGGCCGCATCGCGAGTCGCCGTCGTCACCGGCGGACTCGGCGCGCTCGGCAAGGCGGTCGTCGAGGGCTTCATCGCCGCCGGATACCGCGTGGCGGTCATCGACCGGCTCCCGGCGGATGCCCCGGCCGCCGCCGCCTCGCGCACCAATCCCGGCGTGCTGCTGCTCGCCGGCGTCGATCTGGGCGATGCGACGGCCGCGCAGGAAGCCATGCGCGCCGCGGCGGCGCATTTCGGCGGCATCGATGCCCTCATCAACGTCGCCGGCGCGTTCCGCTGGCAGCTCCTGTCGGAAGGCGATCTCGCGATCTGGCACGGCATGTTCGCTGCGAACCTTCTGTCGGCCGCGAGCGCCTGCCGGGCGGCCATCCCGTACCTGCGGCAGCGCGCCTCGGGCCGCATCGTCAACATCGGAGCCGGTGCGGCGGCCGCACGCGCGGCCGCCGGCATGGGCGCGTATGCGGCGTCGAAGGCGGGCGTGCACAAGTTGACCGAGAGTCTGGCCGACGAATTGAAGAGCCACGGGATCACGGTCAACGCGGTACTGCCGGGGACGATCGACACGCCTCAAAACCGAGCCGATATGCCCGACGCCGACCGCTCGCGCTGGGTGACGCCGCGGGAGGTCGCGAGCGTCATTCTGTTTCTCGCCTCGGACGCGGCTCAGGCCGTCACCGGCGCCCTGGTGCCGGTGAACGGCCGGGGCTAGGGCCGACTCTCACGACCGGGCTCTGCTGCGATCAGGCTCACGACGAATAGCGCCCGCCATTGACGCTCAGCGTATGACCGGTGATGTAGCCGGCGTCCTCCGAAGCGAGGAAAGCGCAGGCCGCCGCGATGTCCTCGGGACGCCCCGGGCGCTTCATCGGCGAGGCGGCGGCAGTCTTGTCGATGCCGCCCGCGGGCATGAGCGCATCGCTCGCCCGCAGCATAGGCGTGTCGATGAAGCCGGGCGGCACGTTGTTGGCGGTGATGCCCTGCGCGGCAAACTCCTGCGCCAGGGACTTGGTGAAGGCGACGACCCCGCCCTTGGAAGAGGCGTAGTGAGCCATGCGCTGCGCCCCGGTCTGGGCGCTCGATGAGGAGATATTGATGATCCGGCCCCAGCCGGCCGCCAGCATGTCGGGCAGCACGGCCTGCGTCACCAGGAACATGCTCTTGAGATTGACCGCGAGCATGCGGTCCCAGGCCTCCTCGGTGAGCTCGAGAAACGGCACGAAGCCGGTCATGCCGGCGTTGTTGACGAGGATCGTCACCGCGCCGAGCTCGGCATGCGCCCGCTGCACCCCGGCCGCGACCTGCCCGCGCGAGGATACGTCGACTCGAGCGGCGATGGCCCGCCCCCCCGCGGCGCGGATGTCGTCCGCCGCGCGCTGCGCGCCGGCCTCGTTGATATCGAAGAGCGCCACGGCGGCGCCCTCGCGCGCAAGACGCGTGGCGGTCGCAAGACCGATCCCCGAGGCAGCGCCCGTGACAATGGCGTTCTTACCGGCTAGAGACATTCGTTCAACCTCCATCGACCCGCTGGCATGCGCTGCAAATTACGCCAAAAGGCCCGGCGCGGCAAGACACAAGACAACAGTGTCGTTGATCAAGCGAGGCGCCGTGCCGCCAGCTCACGCAGCGCCGCCGTCTTCACCTTGTTGGAGCCGGTGAGCGCGACCTCCGACTCGGCGAGAAAGACCACGCGGCGCGGCACCTTGTAGCTGGAGAGACTGCGGGCGGCGAACGCGCGGATCGAGGCCTCGTCGAGCCCGGCGCCGGCTTCGGTCACGATGCAGGCGACCACCAGCTCGCCCAGGGTGTCGTGCGGCACGCCCACGGTCGCCGCGATCTTCACCCCCGGACACATCGCCAGGACCGCGTCGATCTCGTGCGGCGAGACGTTGGCGCCGCCGGTCTTGATGATGTCGTTCAAGCGTCCGTGCCAGTGCAAGCGGCCCTGGTCGTCGACGAATCCGCCATCGCCGGTGTGGAAAAAGCCCTCCTCGTCGAAGACGTTCTCCGGCGGCACGCGCAGATAACCGAGCATCAGCGTCGGGCCCTTGACCGCGATCTCGCCGCTCTGACCGCGCGGCAATACCGCGCCGGTGAGGGGATCGACGATGCGGATGGTGTTGCCGGGACACGGCAAGCCGTGATTGCCCTGGTACAGCTCCGGCGCGGTTTGCGACGGAAAGATGGTGTTGATCGACAAGGTCTCGGTGCTGCCGTAGGCCGACAGCGGCTCGTTCCAGTCCGTCTTGACGGTGGGATGGGCGCGCAGCGGCGAGCACAGAGGCACGTAATGGAGCGCGCTCAGATCGGCGCTCGGATAGAACGGATCCTCCACCAGCCGCGCCCATTGATGCGGCCAGGCGAGCAGCTTGCTGACGCGCTCCTCCTGCATCAGGCGCAGCGCCTCGCCGGCGACGAACAGCCGCTGCAGCACGAGGCACCCGCCGGCCGCAAAGGTGGCGCCGACCGCCATGGCGAAGTTGCCGACCCAGAAAAAGCCGTTCGCGGTCCAGGTGCGCACGTCCGGATCCAGGCCGAACACCCGCCGCCAGCGCCAGCACTGGATCGCGGCCGCGCGATGCATGTGCAATATGGCCTTGGGCCTCGCGGTCGAACCCGACGAGAAGAAGATCAGCGCGCGATCGGTGGGCGCGATCTCGCTGCAGATCGCCTCGACCAGCGATGCCGCCGCCAGGCGATCGGGGCGCAGAAAATCCGACCATGACTCGATCGCCCCGCCGGCGCCGCCCGCATCGTCGATGCACACCACGCGGCGCAGGAACGGCAGACCGTTCGAGCGGATCTCATCGGCTGCCGTGCCGATCTGCGGGCACAGAGCGAGCAGCTCGGCCGCGACATCGCGCTTGACGATGTGGCGCTCGAAGATCAGCAGGGACACATCTCCCATGCGCAGCTGATACTCGAGCTCCGCAGGCGTGGCAAAGGTGCTCATCACCACCACCGTGCCGCCCGCGAGCGCGATGCCAAACAAGGCGCTCACCCACTCGGGACGGTTGGTCACCATCAGCCCGACGCGCGTCTCCTTGGTCACACCGCGCGCGAGCAGCGCCTGGGCCACGGCAAGCGCCTCGTCCCACACCTGCGCATAGCTGCGCCTGATCACCGGGCCGCCGGCCGGATGGAACACCAGCGCCTCGCGCCGCCCGTGGCGCGCGCAGACCTCGCGCAGGAAGCCGCCGAGGGTGAGCGCGCCGAGCGGCTCATCGGCCAGCGGCGGGCCCTTGCTGGTGGAGTCGATCGGCTCATCCTCGGTCATGACCGCCGGCCCTGCAACTCTGACATGACACCCCGTCCTTGACGCTTCGTTGACGACAGTGTACGACGTTGGCACAGGCCCGGCGCCTGTGCCAAGCTCTCACGCACACACCTGCCACATGAGTGATGACGATGACCATCGATGAACTGCTGGCGCGGGAGAGCATCCGCCGAACCATGGCGGCTTACACGATGGCCGGCGACCGGCTGAAGGTGGAGGATTTCATCGCGGTTTTCACCGAGGATGCCATCTTCGAATCCGAGGGTGTCGCAGCGCAGGATCTGTTTCGCTACGAAGGCCGGGCCGCGATCCGCGACTGGCTGGCCGGCTGGAGCTCGCGCGCGGCCGCCCGCCCCCCGTCGCTGAAGCGGCCTACCTTCATCCGCCACCACCTATCGACCTGCCAGATCGAGCTCACCGGCTCGGCGGCGGCCAAGGCACGCACCTACTGGGTGGCCTACACGGACATCGGTCCGGATCATGGCGGGTATTACGTGGACAGTTTTCGCAAGGTCGACGATCGCTGGCTGATCGCGCACCGCAAGGTGCGCCTGGACTGGCGGTTGCCGGAAAGCCTGTTCGCTTCAGGGCCGCCCTGAAGGCCGCGCACCGCTTCAGCGCGGGCCGAACACGTCCTTGGTCATCTCGTCGAGCGCGAGCACGCGGTTGCGGCGTACGGCCGCGGAGCTCGACAGGTAACCCGCCGCCTCATCCGCTTGCCCCCAGTTGTGAACCGGTCCGTGGGGCAGGCGCTCGAGCCCGATCCTCGCCACCTCCTCGGGCGAGGCGAGGTTGGCGGGCACCGGCAGGCCGCGCTTGGCAAGAGTTGCCCGAAAGGCGGGCGTGTCGGTACGTCCCAGGATCAAGCCGAGCACGTCCACGCCGTAAGGTCGCAGCTCCGCCCACAGTCCTTCGCTGAAGCACAGGTCGAAGGCCTTGGTCGCCGAATACACCGCCATGAAGCTCGCTCCGCCGTAGCAGGCCCCCGAGCCCACCAGCAACAGGCCGCCGCGCCCTCTGTCGCGCATCAGGCCGCCGAAGCGATGGCAGCAGCGCATGACGGTCATGACGTTGCGGCTCGCCAGATCCACCCAGGCATCGATGCGCTGATCCAGAAAATGGGCGCTGTTGCCGTCGCCTCCCGCATTGCAGACGAGGAGCCCCACCGGGCGGCCGGCGACGGCGGCATCGATGCGATCAGCGGCGTCGGCGGCAGACAGATCGATGCTCGCGGCAACGCATTCGACGCCATGGCGGATGCGGATCTCCTCGGCCAGTGCATTGAGCGGCGCCTCGCGCCGGGCAATCAAGATGCAGCTCACGCCTTGGCCGGCGATCTGGTGTGCGAAGGCACGCCCGGTGCCTTCGGATGCGCCGGCGATCACGGCCCAGGGGCCGTAGCGATGCACGAAGCTCATGTTCCTCAGTGCCCCGGCAGCCCCGAGACGCCGCGAGCGAACTCATCGATCTTCTCCTGGATGAAATCATCCGGCGATGCGGCACGCCTGCGCAGCGTGTCCCACCCCGCCTCGTGCGTGAGAATGAGAGTGCGGCCGGCGCACATGCCCTCGGCCAGGACCGTCGCGGCATGCTCCTGACTCCTCACCTCGAGATCGCTCCCGGGGCCGCGCATGACCACGTTTGCCGACCACGGCTTCATGCCGAAAGTTGCCGTGGTCATCGTCGGCCCGGGGCACAAGCAGCTGACCCGGATTCCCCGCGGATGAAGATAGAGCGCCAGATTCTCCGACATCGACACCAGCGCCGCCTTGGAGGCCGCGTACGGAATGCGATTGACCGCATAGGGATAGAGCCCGGCAAAGGATGCGGTGTTGACGATGTAGCCCCGCCCGCGCGCCAGCATCTTCGGCAGGACGAGGGCGTTCGCGCGCACGGCGCCGAAGAGATTGACGTTGAAGATCCGCTCCCATTCCGCGGCTGGAAAGTCCTCGGGGTTGCCGCTGTGGATGATGCCCGCATTGTTCATGTGGACGTCGATGTCGCCCAGAAAGCGCTCCGCCGCATGCACGGCCTCGCGCAGCGACTCCTCGCTGGTCGCGTCGCAGGCGATGCCGGCCGCGGCGCCGCCGGCGGCGCAGATCAGCTGCGCGGTTTCCGCGGCACCGGACCCGTCGACATCGGCCACCGCGACGCGAGCGCCGCGCCGCGCAAACTCGAGCGCGATGGCACGGCCGATGTTGCGTCCCGCGCCGATGATGAGCGCGTTCTTGTTCGCGAATGTGAACATGGCCTCTGTCACGGTCGCAGCACCCAGCCGCCGTCGACGTGCAGCACCTGACCCGTGATCCAGTCGCCCGCCGGCGAGCACAGCAAGAGCAGCGTACCCACCAGCTCGTCGGGCTGGCCGCGCACCCGCATCGCCACCGTGGCTTGCAGCAATTGGATGAAGGGCGAGTCGTCCGGGGTGATGGAGCGGCCGGCATCGCTCAGGGTGTTTCCCGGTGCGATGGCGTTGACGTTGATCCTCTCGCGCCCGAGCTGGCGGGCGAGCGTGGTGGTCAGCCCGACCAGCGCGAGCTTGCTGATGCCGTAGACCGACATCGCGGGAAAGGCGCCGCCGGAAACCTGGTTGACGATCTTGCCCCCGCCGCGTGCGCGCATCAGGGGAACGATGGCCTGGGCACAGTTGAGCGCGCCGGTCAGGTTCACGTCCATGATGCGGTTCCACTGCTCGAGCGCCATGTCGATGGCGGGCAAATGGCCGAGCTCGGCCATGAGCGCGGCGTTGTTGACCAGGATGTCGACGCCGCCAAAGGCAGCGCTCGCGGCCTTCGCCATCCTCGCCACCGAGTCGGGCCGGGTGATGTCGACGCCGACGGCGATGGCCTTGCCGCCGGCGGCGCGGATCTCCTCGCATACGCCGCTCGCGCCCTCGGCATTCAGATCGGCGACCACGACGGCGGCACCCGCGCCGCCCAAGCCGAGCGCATAGGCGCGCCCGATGCTGTTGCCGCGCCCGCCGGCGCCGGTGACGACGGCGACCTTGCCGTCAAGGCGAAATTGATCGATCGAGAATGCCATGCTCGTCTCCCGCCATCGAATCCAGAAATGGCGCGGCGATGCTGCGGAACGCGGCAAATGAGGCATCCGCACCGAGCAGCTCGCCGAGCAGCCGCAGGTCCTTCGCGAGCAGCCGCGCGCCGTGAGCGAATGCCCGGGGCGCCGGCAGCCGCGCATACACGTCGAAACCATAGCTGCGGCCGCTGCTCGCCTTCACGATCGCGCTGAGCGCGGCTCTGTCGAGCCCGAGCGCCGCGCCGACGCTCAGCCCGTGATGAGCCATCGCGAGGTTGACGGCCATCAGCGCATTGTTGACCAGCTTCGCCGTCTGTCCGGCTCCGATGCCGCCCACCCGCACGATCAGGCCCCCGAAGGTCTCAAAGATGGGCCGCGCGGCCGCAATGGCATCCTCCTCGCCGCCCATCATGACGGTGAGCGTTCGGGCGGCGGCGGCCGGGCCACCGCCGCTCACCGGCGCATCGATGAGCGCAATCGCGCGAGCGGCGGCGCGCCGCGCGAGCGCGATCACGGTATTGGGATGGACGGTGGAGTGAATCGCAATGCGCGTGCCCGGCCGCATCGACGCCATGAGCTGCTCGCACACCTGTTCGACGCCGGCATCGTCGACCACGCAGACGCCGACGTGCTCGGCGCGCGCGCCCAGATCCTCGATGCTCGAGGCGGCCTCGGCGCGCGTGCCCGCAAACGGTGCGAGCGTCTCGGGGCGCCGCGCCCACAGCAACAGCGGGTAACCGGACTCGACGATGCGCCGGGCCATCGGAGCGCCTTGACTGCCGAGCCCGACGAATCCGACGGTGTTCATGCTTCGGGCGACCTCAACCGGCGCTGATGCCGCGATCGATGCAGATGCAGGCGCCGTGATAGCTGCGCCCCGCCTCCGACGCAAGGAAGGCCACCATGTCGGCCACATCATCGACTTCCACCAGGCCGCGCAGGCCGGTGAATCGTTTGATGAGCGTGTAGTCCGCGTCTTCGGGCAGCTTGAGGTTCGCCCCGATGTTGGTGGCCATCCCGCCCGGCGCGACGGCATTGAAGCGGATGGGCCGGTGCATGTATTCCATGGCGAGCGCCTTGGTCATGTGGCTGAGGCCCGCCTTGGCCGCGCAATAGGCGGCTGCGTACGCCTCGCCGACGGACGCCGCCGAGGAGGTGACGTTGACCACCGCCCCGTGCGCCTCGAGCAGATGCGGAATCGCCGCCTGGATCAGATAGAACGGCGCGCTCAGATTGACGGCGAGCGTCCTCTCCCAATCCTCGGCGCGCATCTCGTGGGCATGGCACATCACGATGATGCCGGCGACATTGCACAGGGCATCGAGCCTGCCGAACGCTGCGACGGCGGCCGCCACCGCCGCGACACAGTTGCCGCGCGCGGACAGATCCGCCGCATGTGTGTGCACGCGCACCCCCAGGGCCCGCAGCCCGGCCGCGCCATCCTCGAGGCCGTCCGCGTTCACATCGACGATGCACAGATCGGCCCCCGCCCGCGCGAGCGCCGTCGCCGTCGCGCGCCCGAGTCCCGACGCTGCCCCGGTGACCAGAGCCGCCTTGCCGTTCATGTTGCTTGCCGCTCGCATGCCGTTGCGCCGCTCACTGGTACGGAAGGCCCTGGCTGACCCGATCGCCCATCTCCAGCACCGCGCCCTGCATCACCGAGGCCTTGGGCCAGCCGCCGTGGATGGCATATTGCAGCACGAATTCCTGCATTTCCTGCACGGTCGCGTTGCCGCTCGCCATGGCCGCATAGGTATGCGTGCGGATCGGAGTGCTCGCCGAGGAATCGGCGACACCGACCAGCGTCACCCAGCGGCGCGAGCGCTGGTCGAGCCCCGGCCGCATCCACATCTCGCCGAACACGAAGTTGAGAATGCCGCCGTGGTAATACGGCGTCACCGGCGGCGGCGGCGGGAAGATCATGACCGCCGTGAAGTTGGCGGTGCCTTCGGCGATGCGCTGCTCGGGATCCCAGGGATCGGCTCGAATCGGCGCATAGCCGGCGGGCGGCAATCCGAGCTGCCCCGCCACGCGCGTCACGGCCGCATCGATCGCGAGGCCCCGTGACCAGCCGGCATAGACGGCGAGCTGCAGGGCTGCCTCGCGCAGCTCGCCGAGCGAGAGCTCGCCGAGCTTCAGGGCGCCGCGAACGTAGCCCTCGAGCACCTCGGCAGGGCCGCCTTCGCAGGCGGCGCTGGCGATCGAAATGAGATAGCGCGAGCGCCGATCGAGCCCCGGGCGCGTCCACACCTCGGCGAATACATAATCGCGCCACGAGGATTCGAGCAGCGTCGCGGGCTCGGCCGCGCGAGCGCCGAGCAGCTCGGTCTGCTCGCGCACCCCCGTCTCGATCCGCTCGGCCGGATCGCCCGGGCTCATTTCGCGGCCTGCGGCTTGGCGAGATTCATCCACACGTTCTTGACCTGAAGGAATTCGTGCAAGCCGCGTTCCCCGCCCAGGCGCCCGTAGCCGCTCTGCTTCATGCCGCCGAACGGCGCAAAGGGCTGCATGCCTTCGCCGGATCCGTTCACCTGAACCATGCCGGCTTGCATCTGGCTCGCCACGTGGTGGGCGCGGCGCAGATTCTCCGTATGGATGTAGGCGCCGAGCCCGTAGCTCGTGCCGTTGGCGAGCGCGATCGCCTGCTCCTCGGTGTCGAAGGGGGTCACCGCGAGCACCGGGCCGAACACCTCGTGCTGCGCCAGCGCACTGGTGCTGTCGACGTCCGCGATGATGGTGATCGGCAGATAGTATCCGTCGCGGTGCTCCCCGCCCAGCCGCTCGCCGCCGAGCACGAGCCGCGCGCCGTCCTTTTTGACGGCGGCATCGACCACGCCGAGGATGCGCTGCACCGAGCTCTCCGAGATGATCGGTCCCATCACGGTGGCGGCATCGAGCGGGTCGCCGACCTTGATGTGCGCGGCGACGGCCTGCAGCATCTGCAGGTACTGCTCGTAGATGGGGCGCTCGACCAGCAGGCGCGTGCCGTTGACGCAGCCCTGTCCGCTGACGCTGATCGCCCCGGCAAGGCCGCGGCGGCCGGCCTGCTGCAGGTCGGCATCGGCGAACACGATGACGGCCGATTTGCCGCCAAGCTCCAGCCCGCACGGCTTGAGCGTCTCGGCGGCGCTGCGCAGCACCTTGCGCGCGGTCGCGCCGCTGCCGACGAACTGTACTTTGTCGACACCCGCGTGGCGGACGATGGCCTCGCCGATATCCGCTCCGCCGGCGACCATGTTCACCACGCCGGGAGGGAAGCCCGCCTCGAGAAACAGCTCGGCGAGGCGCATCACGGCGAAGGGTGCGAGCTCAGGCGCCTTCACCACCACGCAGTTGCCCGCCGCCAGTGCCGGCGTCATCACCATCGTGGCGGCGAACAGCGGACCGTTCCAGGGAATGATCGCACCGACGACGCCGTAGGGCTCGCAGGCGACGTAGTCGTGCGCGCTCGCCGCCCAGGTGGCGAGCGTCTCGCCCTGGATCTTGTCGGCCCAGCCGCCGAAGTAGCGAAACTTCTGCGCGGCATCGGCGGCGATGAAGGGGGTGAGCATGATCGGGGAGCCGTTCTCGAGCGTCGACAGATCGGCCAGCTCGCGGGCATGCTGCTCGATGAGCGCGGCCATCCTGAGCATCAGGTCGCGCCGCTTGTCCCCGGACAGCGCGCGCCAGGCGGGAAACGCGGCGCGCGCGCAGCGAACCGCCGCATCGACCTCATCAGCCGATGCGAGGTTGATCTCGCAAGTGACCCGTCCGTTCGCGGGATAGACGTGCCGCTGCACGCTCCCCGAGCCGCGCTCGATGAGCCGTTCGCCGATGATGAGCGGATGCCGCGGAATGACGGCGGTATCGGGGCTTCTGAAGCTCATGGGTTTCTCCGGCGGAGGGCCCCGTCGTCCGTGATCAACACTGTCGTGCGATTGTGCATCATGGCGCATCGGATGAGAAGCGCGCCGAGCACCCCTGACTCGTGAGCAGCACCTCCTGCATGCGGCCGCGCAGCTGCGCCGACAATCCCACGGCCCCTGCAAGGTAGGACTCGAGACCGCCGAACTCGCTGTCGATTTGCTCGAGCGCGGCGCGCATGTAGTCCGGGTCGGCGGCGAACAGTACGCGGCGGATGTCCGCAGGCATCTTGAACAGCGGATGATGCCCGTCGGTGACGCCGAGCAGCGCGCCGCGGCGCCGCCGCACGAACTCCTCGTAGTTGCCGACCTCGTTGGTGTACAGGTAGTCCTGCATGAGCGTCTCCGCGCCCACGCCGAGCGCCGCGTGCAGCATCGCGACCGCGAAACCGGTGCGATCCTTGCCGGCCGAGCAATGCACCACCAGCGGCAGTCGCTCCTGAGCCACGCATTCGAACAGGCCGCGCACACGCGGCACCATCCAGCGCGGCAGGTCGCGGTACAGGTTCAGCATGGCGGCGCGCATGCCCTCGGCATCCGGCTGGCGCGGCAGCAGGCGCCGGGTGACCCCGGGCGCATCCTCGCCGTCCGCCCAGGTCAGCATGGTCACATCCCGAGCGGGCCAGCGGGTGGGCTCGCGCTCGCGCTCCTCGGCGCGGCGCAGGTCGCAGATCGCGCGCACGCCGAGCCTCGACAGCCGCTCGGCATCGGCCGGCGTCAGATAGCGCAGTACGCCCGCTCGATATACACGCCCCCAGCGCACCGTCCGGCCGTCCTCGGTCGCATGGCCGCCGGCATCGCGAAAGTTGCAGCCGCCCTCGAGCTGCAGGTAGCGAGATGGGGCGTGCATGCTCCTTCGATTTGCGTCCGCCATTGCGGACCTATACTACGCGGCCACCGCCCATCGGCAAATTCCCCCGTTGACGTATAGTGTGCGGCGCAGGCAGGACGGCTCCCGAGGCAAATGCTCAACCCCGATCCCGGATCCTTGAACTTCGTGCGCGGCGACACCTTCGGCCTTGCCATTCCGGCGCACGGCGAGGCGTTGCGCAGCGCCGGCGCAGCGTTCTTGACCGATGCATTCCGGCGTTTCGGATCGCTTTCCCGGGACAACCGCGTCGTCGCGATCAGGCGCTGCGAGCCGTTTCGGGGTGGCAACTCGGGCCACAAGCTGCTGTTATCCCTGCAGTACGCTCATCCGCAGGACGGGCTGCACAGCGAGCTGTTCGTGAAATTCTCCCGCGACTTCAGCGATGCATTTCGCGACCGCCGCCGCCACGAGCTGGATGCGGAGGTGCGCCTGGCGGCGCTGTCGCGCCTGCCGAGCTTTCCCATCAGCGTTCCGACCGCGTATTTTGCGGACTTTCAGCGCGAATCAGGCACCGGCCTGCTGATCACGCAACGGATCGCCTTCGGCAGCGGCCGCATCGAGCCGACCCGGCCCAAGTGCATGGACCACGAGATCGCCGACGCGCTCCCCTACTACCGCACCATCGTGTCGACCCTTGCGCGCCTCGCCGGCGCGCACAAGGCCGGACGGCTCTCCGCACAGGCCGATGCGTACTTCCCCTTCGATGCCGAAGCGGCCTGCGCCGCGGACCCGATTGCCTGCGACGAGCGGGGCATGCGCGAGCGCGTGGCGCGCTATGCCTCGTTTGCCGCGCGGTGTCCGCAGCTCCTGCCCCACCCTGTGGCCACGCCTCGATTCATTGCACGGCTCGAGCGCGATGCGGTGCGCTTCCTGCAGCACGAGTCGACGGTCAAGCAGTTCCTGCATGCGGATGGCGATTACATCGCGCTGTGCCACTACAACGCCAACATCGATAACGCCTGGTTCTGGCGCGAGGGCTCGGGGGCGCTGCGATGCGGATTGCTGGACTGGGGACGGGTTCGACAGATGAACGTGGCCTACGCGCTGTGGGGCTGTCTGTGCGCGGCGGATTTATCGATCTGGAACCACCTCGAGGAGCTTCTCGGCCTGTTCGTGCGCGAACTGCGCGCCTGCGGCGGTCCGCGGCTGCAAGAATCGAAGCTCAGGCTCTACCTGGATCTTTATGTGGCGACCATGGGCCTCGCCACCTTGACGGACGCCCCGGCGCTGGTGCTTTCGCGCCTGCCGCAAGCCGCCGATGCGCGCGGTCCGCTCGATCCCCTGTTCGGCAGGGACGACGTCGTGCGCGGCTTCCTGCACGTCTTCACGGCCTTCCTCAGCCTCTGGCAGCGCCATGACTTCGGGGCCAGCCTCGATCAGGCGCTGGCAGCGACCGGGCACCCGAGCGGCTAGCCGCACCAAAAAATTCGGCGGGCCATGCGAGCCGCGCCCGCGCTCAGCTCACCACGTGTAGCGTATCCGCACACCGTAGAAGCGCGGCTGGCCGAGCTCGGCGGTTTCGAAGCCCACCGTGGTCACGACGCCGGGCACCCAGGTGTAGTACTGCCGGTTGGTGACATTGGTCGCAAAGGCCGACAGGTCCACATGCGAGCCGAAGATCGAGTTCCAGCTCGCATTGAGGTTGAGCAGGCCGAGCGGCGGCAAAGTGCCCAGTCCGTTGATGGACGGCAGCGCCACGGTGCTATCGACGTAGTTGGTGATCTGGGCGCTCGTGTGCGTGTAGTTCGCGCCGACCGACACACGTCCGACGGTGTCGGCGAGCGGCAGCGTGTAGGTCCCGGTGATGCTCACCTTGTTCCTGGGCGAAAGCGTCAGAGAGTCCCCCTCGCTCACCTGCGGCACCACCACATAGGGGCTCGAGGCGGGGGTGGTGACGGCGGCGACCTCCTCGACCTTCGTGTCGAGCCAGGTGTAGTTGACGTCGACGGCAAATCCCGGAAACAGGTCGACGTTGGTATCCATCTCGAAGCCGGAGATTCGAGACTTCCCGGCGTTGAGGATGCCGCTCGCCGGGGACACCGCCGTGCCGGGCTTCGGCTCGAAGCCCGCCTGCAGCTGCTGATCCCTGAAGTTGTTGTAGAAGGCGGCCGCATCGAACGTGCCGCTCACCAGGGAATGGAAGGTGGTCTTGATGCCCACCTCGTAGGAGTCCACCTTCTCCGGCTGGAAAGTGCCGAATTCGGGCGGTACCGACGGCGAGACGCCGCCGGCGCGGTATCCGCGCGCGTATTTGCCGTACACCAGCAGGTCCTGGGTCGGCGCGTAATCGACACCGAGCAGCCAGGTCGGCGCGTGGGAGTTTTGCACGAAACGGGCGTTGCAGCCGGGAAGCGTGTACTGCGGCTCGGTGCACAGCGGCGTCACTTTCGTGAAGGGATCGAGCGGATTGGGAAACAGAGAGGGGAAATAATAGGTCTCGAGCACGCTGTTGTTGTGCGTGGAGTCATCCGTGTAGCGCAGGCCCTCCGTCACCTTCAGCGTATCCGTCACGGCGTAGTTGGTCTGCTCGTAGACGCCGGCGTCGTTGTAGTACGTCTTGCCGGCGGTGTAGTTGACCGAGCCCTCGCCGAGCGGATTGATGCAATTGAACGTATCGGAGTTGGCGCAATCGATCAGCACCGGGGACTGCGAGCCGACCTGCGCCGTGGGCTCGACATTCTCCTCGTAGAAGCCCCCCTGCCAATGCAGCCGGTCGTTCAGCGCACGGCCCTGGAACTGCAGCTCCTCCGTCGCGGTGCTCTCATCCGCCGTATAGCCGCCAGGCAGCGGCACGCTCGCGGCGAAGTCGAACGGTATGCCCGGCGCGGGAATGTAGGGCGGGACGATGAGGGAGAAGTTCGTCCCGAACAGCGCCGTTCTGAGCCTCTCGGCCAGCTGGGCGTAGCTCATGATGTTCTTGATCGTCAGATCATCGCTCGCCTGCCAGGTCGTGGTGTTGATGACCTGCGCCTGGGTGAAGTGCGTTATGGGGTTCGGCAGCGTGCTCTGCAGCGTGTAGAAGCCGGCGCCTTTCGCCTGCTCCTCGGCGAGCTGGGCACACGCGAATGGCCCGAGGCTGAAAGTCGGATTGCAGGCGATCAGCTTCTGCAGGTCACCGTTGGTGTTGGACTCCGTATAGGACCCGATGGTGTAGTTCTCGAGATCCGGCGTGATGTCGATGACCAGGCTCGCGCGGCCGGAGGTGTAGTCGACGTCGCCGAAGCGCACCGGGCCGATGCCCGTGTCGTTCGTCTCGTAGCCGTTGCGGGTTTGACGATCGATGCCGATGCGAAACCGCACGGCATCGTTCACCGCGATGTTCTGCACCGCCGTCACGCGCTTCATGGCGTAATTGCCGTAGGAGAGCTCGGCGAAGCCCTCGTCCTTCGTGGTCGGCTTCTGCGGCACCAGCAGGATATCGCCGCCGGTCGTATTGCGGCCGAACAGCGTGCCCTGCGGCCCTTTCAGAATCTGCACGTTCTGCAGATCCCAGAACATCCCCGGCCCGGCGCCATCGCCGATGGGGATGTTGTTGGACGCGCCGCGGGGCGCGACCACGTCCGCGAAGAACACGCCGACCGCGGGCTGGGTGCCGATGTCCTGCACGAAGCCGCGCATCGCAAAAGCCGTGTTCAGATTGCCGAAATCATTGTTGACCGACAGCGACGGGGTGTAGGCCGCGAGGTCCTGCGTATTGACGACGTTGAGGTTGGTGAGCTGCGTCTGATTGAACACCGTGATCGAGATCGGCACGTCCTGCAGACGCTCCTGCACACGCCGCGCCGTCACGATGACTTCGGACAAACCGACGTTGGCAGGGGCGTTCTCGCCGCTCGTCTGAGCGGCCGAGGCGCCCTGATCCGCAGCGTCGGCCCGCACCATCGCGGGCATGGCCTGCATCAGCATCACGGCGCTCACGCCGCCGAGCATGGTCTTCAGTACTGGGTTGTTCATCCAAACTCCCTTTGATCGGATCGCATTGAATCTGTGCCGCGGTCAGCTGATTGTGGCCGATAGGGAACAGTTGAGCCGGGGACGGCGGTGGCGCGATCGTTGCGTGGCAGTGGCACAACGCAGGATGCGGGTGGCGAGCTCGCATGCGGCACAATGACGCCAGAACCCGCCGCAACGAGTCTGCCGAAGGTGCGAACTCTCACAAACTCCCCCCAGAACCGTTCTATGCGGTTGCCTTAGGAATCCTGTCCTACGTTCTATATCGGAAAACTATCCTGCTTGTATGTTGGAATCGTGTCCTAGTCGCGCAGGCGTGTCAAGGTATCCACCAACGTTGTTGTCTAACGGCAACGTCTGGGCGAAGGTGGCGGGCGCGGCCGAGCATGGCCGCGGCACGAGCCTGGTTTACCACGAAGGCGGCGCCGCGGGTCGGCGGCCGCCGCTGAGCGGAACGCATGGCCGCCCGGCAGGCGCGACGCCTGGCCGGGCAGGAGGAGGCGCGGCGAGCTCAACGCCTGCCGCGCACCTTGCGTTTGGTGTCGGAGCGCGCGTCCAGCTCGGGAAATCTCTCCGGGCGCAGCGTGCCATGCATGGAGAGCCGTAACACCTCGCGCGACAGCCGCTTCGCCATCTGCTGGCGCTCCTTGGCGTTGCGCGCATGGGCGCGGGCCCAGACCGGCCACAGGAACATGCCGGCGAGCGTCAGCACCGACACCACCTCGGTGTCGATGCCGGGCTGGGCATGCTCGCTCCTCGCGAGATCCTCGAAGCTCGATTCATACGCCCGCCAGAACCGATCGCTGGCCGGACGCCGCGAGCTCAGCAGCTCGAACAGCCATGCGCGGCCGAGCTCCGGGTTTTCCATCGCGAAATCCGCCAGGTGCTCGGTCACCCGCTTGATGGCGAGGCTGTCGACCGTCTGGCCGACGACCGGCGCCAGCTTGCCGTACACCGCATGAAAGAGCTTGTCGCTGACCCATTCGGCCGTCGCCTCGATGAGTTGCTCGCGCGTCTGGAAATGCTGGTAAGCGGTGCCACGATTGACGCCGGCGCGGCGCGCGACCTGCGAGACGCTCAGCCCTTCCTTGCCATCCTGGGCCAGCACTTGGCGTGCGGCTTCCAGAATGAGTTCGCGGGTTCCGTCCGGGTTGCGGGTTCTGCGCGCGTTTTTATTTGGCGCCGGCGACTTAGCTCGATCGGCCATGAGCCGGCATGATACCCGAAAATCCCCGGAGTCGATCAACAACGCGTTGATCAGGCGCCGTATTGTTCGTATACAGGAGATCCCAGATGAGCGAGACCCCCGCGTTGCAAACGCTGATCGATCGGCAGACCATCACCGACCTCATCCTGCGCTACTGCCGTGCGCTGGACCGGCGCATCGACGGTGATCTCGACGCGCAGCAGCCCGCATGAGCCGCGGTCCCCGCGTGCTGGTGGTGGGCACCGGACACGGTTGCCGCGTCCATGTGCCGGCGCTGCGCGCCGCGGGATTCGAGGTGGCGGCGCTGGTGGGGAACGATCCCGAGCGCACGCGGCGGCGGGCCGCGCTCAGCGGCGTGCCGCGCGCGTTCACCGATCTGGATGGCGCCATCACGCAGACGGGCGCGACCGCGGTCGCGGTGGCGACGCCGCCTGCGACCCACGCCGCCGTGGTGTCGGCGGCGCTATCGCGCCGTTGCCACGTGCTTTGCGAGAAGCCGTTCGCCATGAATGCCGGAGAAGCGCGCATGCTGCTTGCGGCAGCAACGCAGGCACGGGTCGTTCATCTGCTGGGGAACCAGTTCCGAATGTTGCCCGAGCGCGCGCTGGCCGCACGCTCGATCGCGGCAGGGCTGATCGGCGAGCCGAGGCTTGCGACGCTGGTGCAATATGCCGGCCTGCTCACCCAGGCCGGGAGCCGATGGCCGCACTGGTGGTCCGATCCGGCGGCCGGCGGGGGGTGGCTCGGCGCTTCGGGCTCGCATTCCATCGATCAAGTGCGCAGCTGGCTGGGCGAGTTCTCCTCGGTGAGCGCCGTGCTGCCGAGCGTATCGCAGCAACCGCGCGCGGCCGAGGATTCCTTCATCCTGCGATTCTCGCTGGCAAGCGGCGTGCACGGGATGATCCAGCAGACGGGCGCCGCCTGGGGACCTCATGCGCCCATGACTCGTGTGGCCGGAACACAGGGCAGCCTGTGGCTCGATCAAGGCGCCGTATGGGTCGCCGATCGCACGGGAACGCGCCGGTTGCAGGTCCCGCCCGAACTTGAGCTCGAGCCCATGGCGCAAAGCGATGATCCGCGCAAGCAGTTCCTGCACATCGAGCTTCCGCCCTCTCGCCGGCTGTGCGAGCAGTGGCGCGCGGCCATCGAAGGTCGGGCGGGCGATGGCGTACCTGTGGCGACATTCGCCGACGGCGTCGCGTGCATGCAGGTCATCGACGCGATTCGCGTCTCCGCGGCGAGCGGGGGCGCGGTCGTGCCGATCCCCTGACGCAGCCGTGTCACCTGAGGCGCCCCGCTCGCCTGACGGCGGCCGCGATTGCACACCCGGTTCCGCCCGGCAACCAGCCGTTGCCCGGCGGTCCTCGCCTGTGTCACGATCTGCCCCAACCCCAGGAGATTGGCATGCCCGAAGCTTACATCATCGACGCCGTTCGCACGCCGCGCGGCATTGGCAAGGTCGGCAAGGGGGCCCTTGCCAATATGCATCCGCAGCATCTCGCGGCCACCGTCCTCAAGGCCCTCAAGGAGCGCAATCACCTCGAGACCGCCGAGATCGATGACATCATCTGGGGCACGAGCGCGCAGATGGGCAAGCAAGGCGGCGACATGGGGCGCATGGCCGCCCTGGATGCCGGGTTCGACATCCGCGCAAGCGGCGTGACGCTGGATCGGTTCTGTGGCAGCGGCCTCACCGCCACGAGTTTCGCGGCCGCTCAGATCATGTCGGGCATGGAGGATCTGTTGATTGCCGGCGGCACCGAGATGATGTCGCTGGTCAACGCGCTGGGCGAAGCCTACCGGGCCGCGGGGCTGCGTACCGCGGGCGGCATGGCGAACGGCAATCTGCGCCTGCAGCGGCGCCATCCTCAGTCGCATCAGGGGCTGTGCGCCGACGCGATCGCGACCATGGAGGGCATCACCCGCGAAGCGCTCGATGCCATAGGGCTCGCCAGTCAGCAGCGTGCCGCCGTCGCGCTGCGCGAGGGCCGGTTCGCGAAGGCGACCATTGCGGTCGTCGACGACGACGGCAAAGTGGTCCTCGACCGGGAGGAATACCCTCGCCCGCAGACCACCGCGGCGGACCTGGCGGGGTTGAAGCCGGCGTTTGTCCAGGTCGCCGATATGGTGATCGACGCGGAGGGCACGACTTTCCGCAAGCTCATCAACCAGAAGTATCCGCACATCGACATTCGACATTTTCATCACGCCGGCAACTCCTCCGGCGTGGTCGACGGTGCAGCCGGGCTGCTGCTCGCCTCCGATCGCTATGCCCGCAGCCACGGACTGAAGGCCCGCGCGCGCATCGTGGCGACCGCCAACGTGGGCGATTGCCCGACGCTCATGCTGAACGCACCGGTGCCGGCCGCGAAGAAGGTGCTCGCCAAGGCGGGGCTGACCAAGGCCGACATCGATCTGTGGGAAGTCAACGAGGCCTTTGCCGTGGTGGTGGAGAAATTCATCCGCGACCTCGACATCGATCGAGAGAAGATCAATGTCAACGGCGGCGCCATCGCACTCGGCCATCCGATCGGCGCCACCGGCGCCATCCTGATCGGCACCGTGCTCGATGAGCTCGAGCGGCGCGAGCTCAAGCGCGCCCTGATCACCATGTGCGCCGCCGGCGGCATGGCCCCGGCGGTCATCATCGAGCGCGTCTGATCCACGCCCGGGTCCGATCCACGCCCGGGTCTGATTTCACGGCGTATACATCTCGATCGATTCGCCGTGCGGATCCGGGCTCGCCGCCCGCCAGCGCACCGAGCCGAAGGGCCGCTCGAGATAGCGGCGCACGCGAGCCTCGCGGTCGCCGCGATTGAAGGCGTCGGCCGCCGCCTGCAGCTTTCGATCCGCATGGGTGAAGCGGCTGCGCTGGCGCAGATAGTCCTCCCAGGTGGGAAAGTGAAATCGCTCCGTCCAGGCGGCAGGGTCGGCGATGTCGCGCGACAGCGACCAGTCGAAGGCGCCGTTGCGAAGACGCGCACGCTGCAGCCTGAGCATGACGTTGTAGAAATGGCGTGCCTTGGAAGGATCCACCTGGTAATCGATCTCGATGGCGATCGGTCCGCTGCGCGCCGTGATGGCGAGCGCAACCTGCGGCTCGTTGGCGATCTCGACCATCGCCAGGTCCGCCGGCGATGCGCTGCGAATCGGAATGACGAAGCCGAGAAGCGGAGTGAGTATGAGGTAGGTGCCCGACGCCAGGAACGCGTGCTCGAGGCCCCATGCGCCCGCCACGTGGCCCCAGACGGCGGCGCCGACGCCCACACCCGCGGTGAGCGCCGCCTGAAACCAGGAGAGCGCCCGCGCAGTCACCCAGCGGGGCACCGACAGCTGCACACCGACATTGAGCAGCGCAATGGTGAGGATGTTGGTCGCCCCGTTCACCGCCATGGCCGCCCCGGTCAATAGCATGTTGCGGCTCAGACCCACGACCATGATCATGAGCGCGCTGATGACGGCACACCAGCGGTAAGCGTGCTCGGCCTCGAGCCGCGCCTTGACCCGGTTGACGTTGAGAGCTCCCGCCACGGCACCCACGCCGGTACAGCCGAGGAGCAGCCCGTAGGTGCTGGCATTGCCCTTCAGCAGGTCGCGAGCCACCAGCGGCGCGAGCGCGGCCGCCGTCGCGCTCGACAATCCGAATGCGAAGGCGCGCACGATCGTGGTCCGGACCGGCAGGGAGTGCAGCGCATAGCGCGACCCCGAGATGATGGCGCGGGCGATTCCTTCCGGCGGAAGCCTCGGGACGACATGCTTGCGGCGCCACAGAAAGAAGGCGGCGAGCAGCGGCAGGTAGCCCAGCGCATTGGTCGCGAAGGCGGCGCGCGAGCCCGCGGCCAGCACGATGAGGCCGCCGACGGCGGGACCGAAACTGCGCGCCACGTTGTAGCTGATCGAGCCGAGCGCCACGGCG
>Ga0335075_10004416_pt1 | contig 22006 bp, 17 predicted proteins | sample Lox_Sample_24_FD_206723 | JGI IMG/M metagenome (GOLD analysis project Ga0335075, IMG submission 206723) | Soil microbial communities from Loxahatchee National Wildlife Refuge, Florida, United States - Lox_Sample_2.4 | ecosystem: Environmental > Terrestrial > Soil > Wetlands | place: USA...
CAGCACCGGCGTTCCCTGGCCGGCCTCCTCGAAATAGACCCGATACTCATGACCCTGGACGGGAACATGGACGTAGCGCCCGACGACGCGGCTGAACTTTGCCGGCATCGCTCAATCCTTTTCCATAGTGGCGACGGAGCGGAGAATCTCGGCCGAGCGGCGCAGCGCCCAGTAATAGGGCCAGATATAGTCCGGGTCGCCCTCGAGACGAAATCCGTGATGCATGCTGGCGGGATAGAATTCCTGATAGAAGGGCGGGGGGACCTTTTCCAGAAGTTTCGCCCAATCCTCGATCGGCGCCTTGACCACAACGTCAGCGCGTCCGGGTTTCGACGCCTTCGCGTCGATCGACACGACTTCGCCGCCTTGCAGCGCGAGCCTGCAAACCTCGGCGCCAAATTCGAAGCTCAGGCTGCCGTCCCAATATCGGCTGGCGATGCGGAACTCGGAATCGCCGTTGAGCGCGGTCTGAAGATCCTTCGGCGACAGTCGCACCTTCACGCCTGACCTCCCTGTCGTAACGCCGCTCGAGGCGACCGCCGGCCGGCCGCCCAAATGTGGTTTAGCCCGGCTTCGCGCGCGCAGCCCCTCTTGAGACGCGATGCGGCGCTTCCTGATCGCGATGCCGGCCATGCTACGCGCGGGGCCAAGCCAAAGACAATGGGCGAAAACTCTCCGCCCCCGTCTTCCGCCGGCGCGTCAGATGACGCCCTCCTCGGCGAGGCGCTCGACGTCGCTCGCGGAATAGCCGAGCAGCTTGGTCAGGATATGAACATTGTCCTCGCCGTAGCCCGGCGCGCCGCGATTGATGGGGCCGCCGATATGCGCCGGCGTCGCGCTCAGTTTCATCGGCAGCTCCGCCACGGGCCAGGCGCCGATCTTTGTGCCCGTGACCTCGGTCAGCCACTTGAGATGCTTAAGCTGAGGATCGTGATCGCAGCGGTCCTCCGCCGTTTGGCAGACGCCTGCGGGAACGCCGGCCGATTGCAGGGCCGTCATGCAGGCCCGCGCGTCATGCCCGATCGTCCAGGCCTCAATTGCCGCGTCGAGGTCGTCCTGGTGAGCGAGACGGGCGGCCAGGCTTGCGAACCGGGCGTCGCGCATCCATTCCTTATGACCGGCGACCCGCGCCAATTGCGCAAACTCCTCGTCGGTGAAACAGGCGATCGCGATCCAGCGGTCCTCGCCGGCGCAACGATAGGCGCCGTGCGGCGCCGCCGGCTTATAGGGCGAACGATTGCCGATCCGGCTCCATACCCGCCCGTTCGCCGACCAATCGAGGATGGCCGGGCCGGCGAGAAAGAGGCCAGACTCGCATTGCGACGCATCGATCCACTGCCCTTCACCGGTGCGCTCGCGATGATGGAGCGCGCCGAGGATGGCGAGGGCGTAGCTATAGGCGCCCATCCAGTCGAGATAGGAATAGCCCCAGCCGACCGGCATCGCCGGCTCGGGCAGTCCCGACATTTCCGCTGTTCCTGAGAAGGCCGCGGCGACCGGGCCGACCGTGCGCAAGCGCCCATAAGTTCCATGGCTGCCCATGCCGGACTGCTGAATGTAGATGATGTCCGGCTTAATGCTGCGCAGCACGTCGTAGCCGAGGCCGAGGCGCTCGAGGACGCCGGGCGAAAAACCCTCCGCGACGACGTCCGAGATGCGCACCAGCGACTTCGCGATCTTAAGCCCCTTCGGATGGCGAATGTTGAGGGAGAGCCCGCGCTTGCCGCTGTTCTTGTTGTTGAACTGGCCGCCCATATCGGGGTCGGCGACGCCTTGAAGCGGCGCCTTCGCTTTGCGCCGCGCCTCGCGTCCGCCGACCGGCGCCATGGCGGCGAGGCGGGTGTCCGGGTTCTCCTTCCACTCGACCTTGAGGCTCTCGGCGCCCATCGCGGCGAGAAACCGCGTGCCGCCCGCGGACGCGAGGAACCAGGCGAAATCGAGGATGCGCACGTTCTGGAGCGCAAAAGGCTTGCCGTGCGGCGACCGCAGCGCGGGGCGCTGCTCGTTGGGCGCCGCAAACGGTTTGCGCTCACGCGGCGGCTCGGCGAGCACGGCCTTGGTGTGCTCGCCAAGCGAGGGCGCCCTGCGGCCGACTTGCCAGCTGGTCGCGGTCGACAGCCACTTGCTGACGCAATAGCGCAACGATCGGCCAAGCTCCGGATGTTCGACGTCGGCGAAGCTGTGGCGCCGAAGCCAGTGCTCGTCGAGCGCGCTCTCGTGCGGCTTGCGCAACGGCGCCCAGAGCAGGCCTGCCTCCTGTGCTTCGCGCCAGGGCGCCGTGTCGTACCGGAAGGCGCGAATGAATCGCTGGATGACCTCGAGAATATGCGCCTGGCGCTCGTTGGCCCCGGACGAGCCGGGCACGTTGCGGGCGGTGAGATCGGCGTCGCTTCCCGGCGGCTTGAGGTCAGCGCGCATGGCGTAGCGGTCGAGGAACGGCACGAGCTTGGCCTCGTCGCGCGCGCCCACGCCCCACGAGATGTACCAGCGCCCGTCCTTGGTGTGCGCCACGTTCGGCGTGTGGTTCGGACGCTCCATCGCGTGGCGGCATGTCAGGCGATAGAGCGGCGCGCGCCGCATGACCCAGCTCATGAGATCAAGCTCGGTGTTCTTCGACACGGCTTCGTGCACCGCGCAGGAGACGTCCTGGCCTTCGCCGGTGCGCAGCCGGTGGAGGAGCGCGGCGACGGCGCCGACGGCCAGCTGCTCGCCCGCGATGTGATAGGCATGCCAGAGCTGCGGCGCGATCGGCGGCAGATCGTAGCGCAGGCTCGGATCGGGGTCGTAGCCGCAGTTCATCATGACGCCGCCGAGCGCGAGATGGATGAGGTCGGAGCCCTTGAACTTCGCCCACGGGCCGTCGTCACCGAACGGCGTCATTCGCGCGACGACGAGGCCGGGAAAGCGGCGGATGAGCGCGTCGCGATCGAGGGCGAGCCAGTCGTTGAGCGCGCCGCAGCTCGAATCGATCAGAAGGTCGGCGCCCTCGATCAAGCGCATGAGCCGCTCGCGGCCTTCGTCCGTCCTGGCGTCGAGGACGACCGACCGCTTGGCGCGATTGTAATGCCAGAAGAAGATGGAGCGCTCGGGATCAGCGGAGTCGCCGAGGAACGGCCCGATCGCGCGCGTGGGCGAGCCTTCGGGCGGCTCGACCTTGATCACATCGGCGCCGAGGCCCGCGAACAGAAGCCCGCAATATTCGCCGAGCTCGTCGGCGACTTCGACGACGCGAAGCCCCGCCAGCATCCCCGGTCCGGCGGCGCCGATCATGGGGCCGGGCCCCGTCTTGTTCTCACGGTCAGACGACTGATCAGCCATACAGAGCTGTTGATCCCTTGCTCATTTCGACGCCGGTTCGGGAACCGCGGAGGCGACGGCGACGGCGCCCGGCCGCGGCGACCGGAGCGATCGCCACCATGCGGACAAGTTCGGCGCGGCGACAAAGGTCGCGATCACCAGCAGCACGCCGGTGATGAGACTCGAGAGGTACGTCGGCGCCGCGAGCAGCGAAAAAAGCTCCTGGAGCAGGCTTAGCGACAGCGCCCCTGCGGCGATGCCGACCGCGCCGCCGACGCCGCCGACCAGACTCACTCCGCCAAGGATGGCCGCGGTGACCGCGAACTGCAAGGGATAGAGGCCGGGGTTCGATAGCGCCGTGGCGAAGCTGTAGGCGAGCAGGACGCCGCCCAGGGCCGAGCACACCGCCGAGGTGATGAACACGCCGATCAGCACCCGGTCGACCGCGACGCCGACCATGCGGCTTGCCCGTCTGTCGCCTCCGACCGCGCGGATGTCGCGGCCGACGCGAGTGAATCGCATGACGACGAAGACGAGCGCGAACACGATCAAGGCAATGATGCTGCGTCCCGAAAAGATGGCGAGCCTGGCGTCGAGCGCGAAACCCACGTTGAGATTCGAGAACGACACGCTCTGGGAATTGCCGATCGCGAGGTTCGCGCCCAGAAGGGCGATGTAGAAGCCCAGCGTCACCGGCATCGAGTGAACGCGCAATTTGGCGACGATCGCGCCCTCGAGGAAGCCGACGACCGCGGCGAGGCCGAGAGCAGCGCCGAGGCCCAGGAAGAGGTTGATCTCGCCGAGCTTGACCGCGATCATCGGACAGAGCGCGAAAACGCCCAGGACGCCGAAATCGAATTCACCCACGATCATCGTCAGCCCCACCCCGAGCGCGACGAGCCCATAAGCCGACCAGAGCTGGAGCGCGTCGTAGACGTTGAAGGCCGAGGCCCGCCGGCCGGCGAACAGCGGAAAGATAAACAGCGCCGCGAACATGATGGCGAGCAAGACGTACGGCATCGACGTGCGCACGCGCCTCGAGGCTGGCGTCCTGCGAGCCGATGTGTCGTCGCGCGCGCTCATGGCGACCGTCGCTCGCGACGCGCGAGGTGCAGCAGCACGACGACAACGGTGACGATCAGGCCCTTGACGAAGATCTGCATGCCCGTGCTCGCTCCGACGAGCAGGAGCATGTCGGTGATCGTCGCAATGATCAGCGCGCCGATGACCGTGCGGCCCACCGAACCCCATCCGCCGGTGACGGCGCTGCCGCCGACGAGGATCGCCGCGATCGCGTCAAACGTATACGTGCCCGCGACCTGCAGATTGACGTTCTGGGCGAAGCCGGCGATGAGGACGCCCGCGACCGCGACGCAGAAGCCGGCGACTGCGAACGCGGCGGTCGTGAGCAGCGCGACCGGCAGCCCGGCGGCGTGCGCGGCCGGCTGATTTTCGCCTAAGAGATAGAGCTCGAGTCCGAACCGGGTGTGGCGCATGCAGAGGTCGAGCACTAGCGCGAGCCCTAAGAACACATAGACCGAGAACGGCAGGCCGAAGATGGTGCGCGCCAGGAAGTCGATGCCGGCGCCCGGCGGCGGGGTGATGTCGCCCGGCGAGAGCCAGCCGATAACGCCTTCCTGGATGGCCCCGGCGCCGATCGTGACGATGATCGGATTGGCGCCGATTAAGCCGACCAGCGCGCCCTGGATCGCGAAGATGGCCGTTCCCGCGAGCAGCGTGACCGCGGCCGCCGCGGCCACGCCGGAGTGCAGCATGAACATGAACAGGATGGCTGTGACCGCCGTCGTCGTGCCGAGCGAGATCGAGAACAGGCTGCCGGAAAGCATGATCAGCGTCGAGCCGACCGCGATGATTCCGACGAACGCGGCCGAGGTGAGGATCGCGCTGAAGTTGTTGATCGTGAGGAAGCCCGGCGTCATGAAGGCGCCGAAAACGATGCCCGCCGCGAGGATGGCCACGAACGCGTAGACCGCGATGGCGGCGGGATTGAGCTGCGCGACGCGCCCCGCGGCGGCGGAGCCGTTCGTGGCCGAGTCGACACCGGTCATGCGGCGGCCCTGTTCGTCGCGCCGTGGGTCATTTCGGCGAGAATGTCCGCGGCTGTCATGTCCCGGCGCCGGCCGATCCGCGTGATCCGGCCCGCGAACATCGTCACCACCGTATCGGCCAGGTCCATGATCTCGTCGAGCTCGGTGGATGCGAAGATGACGCAGGCGCCCTTCGAAGCGGCGTGCCGGATGAGGTTGTGGATGTCGGCCCGGCCGCCGACGTCGACCCCGCGGGTCGGCTCGTCGAACAGCAGCAGGGCCGCGCCTTCCTTCTCGAGACAGCGTCCGAGGAACACCTTCTGCTGATTGCCGCCGCTGAGCGTTTCCGCCGCCGCGCCGAGGCGCTTGCGGTCGAAGCCGATCAGCCCGGCGAGACGCTGCGCGAGCGAAGCCGAGAGCCCCGGACTCAAGACGCCGCCGCGGCTGACCGCCTTCAGGCGGGTCGCGAGAAGGTTGCGGGCGACCGACTGGCGCAGGAACAACCCTTCGCTTTTGCGGTCGTTGGACGCGAACACCGCGCCCGCCCGGATCGAGCGCTGCGGGGCGCCGAGCCGCATCGGCCGGCCGGCGATCGAGACGCGGCCGCGCGCGTCCGGCACGAGCCCGGCGAGCGCCCTCAACACTTCGCTCGCGCCCGAGCCCACCTGCCCAGCGATGGCGACGATCTCGCCGCCGCTCACGCCGAGCGCGAAATCGGTGACGTGACCGGGCGCGGAGAGCCGGTCGATGACGACGAGGCCCTCGCGCGCGCCGCCGCCGCGTCTCTCCACCTTGCTCTTCTCAGCGACCTTGCCGAGCATGAGTTCGACGATGCTTTCCCGGTCCATTTCCGCCGCCGGCCGCGACGCGATCATCCGGCCGTCGCGAAACACGGTCACGCGAGAGCATAGATCCAGCACCTCGCCGAGTCTGTGGGAGACGAAGATGACGCTGCTGCCCGCGCTGGCCAGCTCCCGGACGCCGGCGAACACACGCTTGATCTCCCGCTCGCCGAGCGTCGCCGTCGGCTCGTCGAGGATCAGGATGCGCGCGTCGCGGCTCAAGGCGCGCGCGATCTCTATGAGCTGGCGCTCGGCCATGGAGAGGTCTTCCACCACCGTGTCGGGCCCCACGTCGGCGAGCCCGAGCCGGGTCATCAGCTCCTCGACCCGGCGGCGGTCGTCCCGGCGCGAGCGGAAGCCGGCCCCGACTCGGCCGAGCAGGATGTTATCCAGGACCGTCAGCGCCGGTACCAGGCTGAGCTCCTGTTCGACCACCGCTATGCCGGCTTCCTGCGACTGCCGGGCGCTGGCCAGCGTGACCGCCGTTCCGTTGACCAAGATCTCTCCCTGGTCGGGGGAGACGACGCCGGCGAGCGCCTTGACGAGCGTGCTCTTGCCCGCGCCGTTGTGCCCGACCAGGGCGTGGATCTCGCCCCGGCGCAAAGTGAACGACACGTTGTTGAGCGCGACAATGGGCCCGAACGCCTTGGTGACGCCACGCACCTCCAGCGCCAGAGGAGTATCGGGCATTGCCGCTTCAACCCCGTTCGCTGCGACCGAAACCGGCGGCGCCCGACTCTTCAGGCGGCGCTGCAGAAGTCGCGGTACTTGTCGAGGTTCTCCTTGGTGACCCGTCCCTCGGTCATCAGCGACAGCTTCGGAATCTTCTGGCCGGCGAGCGCCTTCTCCAAGAGCGGGAGTGCGAACTCCGCGGTCGGCTCAGCCGCCTGGGTGGCCGTGCCGTACTCCAGACCTTTACCGATGTTGATCATTCCGATCTTGAAGCAGTTGCTGGCCACCACCACGAGGCCGTTCTTGTCGACGCCGACCGGAATTCCAGCCTGCTCGGCCGCCTGGATGATGCCGGCCGCCTGATGATCGGCCATGCCGAAGGCGCCCTGGATCCCGCCCTTGTCGGCGTATTTGGCGAACAGCGTCCGGGCGATGTTCGCGCTCTTGCCCTGGTCCCAGTTGCCGTCCTCGATGTCGACGATCTTGTATTCGGGATATTTGGCGAGCACGGACTTGAAGCCGTCCATGCGCACCGCCACTTCGGGCTGGACCTGAGCGCCGGTGACGACGATGATATTCGCCGTCTTGCGGCCTTCCTTCTTCAATCCTTCGACCAGGTTGGTCGCGGCGAACTCGCCCAGTTCATGATGGTTATTCTCGATCGACGCCTCGTAGTAGGCGTCGGACTCGGGCACCGTCGGACCGATGAGATTGATCACCGGAATGCCGGCGGCCTTGGCCCGGCGCAGCCCCGGGATCACCGAGCGGGCGTTGGTGGGCAGAAGGGCGATCAAGTCGGGCTTTTGAGCAACCGCCTGGTCGAGATGCTGGGCCTGGAGAACGGGATCGTACGGGTCCTGCAGATCGGTCACGATCACGCCTTTGGCCTCGAGCGCCGAGACGAGCACGTGCCTGAATTCCCGGCACCATCGGTTGAGGTCCGAACAGGCGACATACGCCAGCTTCTTGCCTTTCAGCGCGCTGTCCGGCACGCCGGAAGACGATGAGTCTGCGCCGAACGCGGTGGTGGAAAGCATCAGAATTCCCACCGCCGCAACTGCATTGAGGCAGGATATAGCTCTACTGTTCATTGTTTCCTCCCATGAACGTTCAAGAACTCGTTAGATATCCTTTGCCTGTTGCAATCGCGCGTGAGGCAGGACGCCGCTCGACTGTTGGTGGATTTCGGTTCGACATTTCGCTGAAGGCCGCTGGTCTTTTCTTGTCGTTTGGCTATCACGCCCCAGCCGCCCGGCAGGATCGTATCTCGTGATGGCGATATCCAAAATGACGAATTCGCACGCGCCCCGCTCCGAGACACGGTGCTTTCGCGCTATTCGACAGGCAGGGGACCGGTCCCTCCGGGCCGCTCCTAAGATGCGGCGGCCAGGGCGCGCCCTCACGCCGCCGCATGCGCCGGGAACAGGAGTGCGGATGTGGACAGATTGACGGATCGCGTCGCGATCGTGACCGGGGCCGCGTCGGGAATCGGGCGCGCGGTCGCCGAGCGATTCCGCGACGAGGGCGCGGCTGTGTTCGCGGTCGACCGCAACGCGGAAACGCTCGGTCGCCTGCCGCCCGATTCGGACCGATGGGCGCGCCATTTGTCCGATGTCTCGGTCAAGGGCGCGACCGCGCCGCTTGTCGCGGCTTGCGTCGCCCGGTTCGGCCGGCTCGACATTCTGGCCAACATCGCCGGCGTCGGCAATTCCAAGCCCGCGCACGAGACCTCGGACGACGATCTCGACTTCTGGATCAACGCCAATCTTTCGAGCACGTTTCGCCTGTCGCGGGACGCGCTGCCTGAGCTGCGAAAGCGCAAGGGCGTCATCCTCAACATGGCGTCCGGCCTTGGGCTTGTCGGCATGGCGAAGCAGGCCGCATATTCCTCGGCCAAGGCCGCGATCATCGGACTGACGAGACAGATGGCGGCGGAATACGGACCGGACGGGGTGCGCGTCAACGCCGTCGCGCCCGGACTGATCGAGACTCCGGCGACCGCCGATCGCCTCAAGAACGACGCCGATTATCGGGCCAGCAACATCGGCTCGATGCCGCTCAAGCGCGCGGGGCAGCCTTCGGAGGTCGCGGGCGCGGCGGCCTTTCTATGCAGCGACGACGCGAGTTTCGTGACCGGCCACATATTGGTGGTGGACGGCGGGATGACATCAACGCGCGTGCGCCTAACCTGAGAACCTGAGCGCGGGGAGCGAACCTCTCACGCGCCAAGGCCGCCCGCATGCGCCTCCGTCGCGAATCGCGATGAGGCGTTCCCGGTTAAAGACTACGGCCGGCGCTTTGTCGCTGTGTAGCGTTCGCAGCGACAATGGTTCGCACCGCAAAGCGATCCGTGGAGGGAGGACGAAATGGCGTTCCAAAGAATGGCGAAAGCCGTAACCGCGTTTGCTTGCCTGGCCGCATTTGCAGCAGGCGCCGGCCTCGGCCCGGCGCGCGCGGACGACAAAATCTCCATCATCATGGATGGCGGTCCGCTCTGGGATCCATTTTTCGGCGCGATGAAGAAGGGCGGCGAGGACGCCGCGAAGGACCTCGGCGCCGGCTTTCAATGGGTGACCAGCACCGACACAGCCAATTTCGACACGGACTACGCCAAACTTGTGAAACAGTCGGCGAGCCGTCACCCGTCCGCGCTCATCATCGGCAATTACTTCCCCCATGCGCTCGACCCGATCATCAAGAACATCACCGCCTCGGGCGAGCCGGTCTTCATCTTCCACGACGGCGGCGCGTCGTGGAAACAGGACGGAGCGACCGGCTACATCGGCTTCGATTCCTACGCTCTCGGAAAACGGGTCGCGGGGCTGTCGATAAAGGCCGGCGCCAAGCACGGGCTCTGCGTCAACCATGTCCCTGGCAACGTGACGCTAGAAAATGAATGCAAGGGCTACCAGGAAGCGTTCAAGGAGGCGGGCGGCAGCGCCAAGCTCTTGATGATCCAGTTCTCGAACGCCTACAATCCGACATTCGTCACGCAGGCGATCAAAGGGCAGCTTCAGGCGGACAAGACGATCGACGCGGTTTACACGATGGGCGCGGAACAGGGTCTCGCCGCCGCCGCGGCGATCGAGCAGCTCGGCAAGAAGGACAAGATCGTCAACGGGTCGCTCGGTCTCTCGCTGGGCGCGCTGCAGGCGCTGCACGACGGCAAGATCCTGTTCATCGCCGACTTGCAGCCCTATCTCGACGGCTACTACGCCATGGTCGAGGCGTATCAATACGCCAAATACGGGATGCTGCCGGCCGGAGAGATCTGGACCGGGCCGCAGATCCTGACTAAGGACAACGTCGATAAGGTCTTGGAGATCAACAAGAAGTACCCAGGCGTTCGCGGCGCTTCTTAAACTTACGGGAATCGACTTGGGCGCGTTCCCTTCAGACGGCGCGTCCAGGTTTTTTGTCTGTTGGGCTGAGACTGTGCAAGCGATGGCGCCGAGACGTTATGGCCGACCAGGTCGGGGCTGTTCCACACGATGGCGGCAAAAAGCCGTCGGCTAAGCAGAGAGCGTGATGGCTTCGGCAGTCGACTCAACAGCCGAGAGACTTGACGACACGTCCAAACGCAATCGGTGGTCGTTGAAAAGCGTCGCGAGGCGCCCCGAGTTCGGCGCTGTCGTCGCGACCGCGCTTGTCTATCTCTTTTTCGCCATAACGACGCAGGGCGCGGGTTTCGTGTCGATCGACGGCACGGCGGGCTGGCTCGACACGTCCGCCGAGCTCGGCATTATCGCGATACCCGTCGGCGTCCTGATGATAGCGGGCGAATTCGACCTCTCGGTCGGCTCGATTGTCGGCGCCTCGGCTGTCTTTCTCGCGATCGGCACGACAATCTTCCATGCGCCGTTCTGGCTGATGATCGCCATTGTGCTTCTCGCCGGCGCGTGCGTCGGGCTTTTGAACGGGATCATCACCGTCCGCACCGGCCTTCCGTCCTTCATCGTGTCGCTCGCGGCGAGTTTTTGCGTCGCAGGCGGCGCCACCGGTCTCGCGCGCTTGCTCACGAATACGACGGATATCTCGGTCAGTCCGCCGCGCGCCGTGCACTTGCTGTTCGGCTCGGCCTGGGGGCAGGCCAATGTCTCGATCCTTTGGTGGGTCGCCGTTACGGTCGCGGCAGGCGTTGTCCTGTCGCGCACCGCATTCGGGAACTGGATCTACGCCACCGGAGGCGATCCGGTCGCGGCACGCGGCGCCGGCGTGCCGACCAGTCTGGTCAAGGTCGTGTTGTTCATAACGACCGGCGTCGCGGCCGCGTTCGTTGGCGTCATCCAGGGCGTCGAGTATCATTCCGGCAACGCCACAGCGGGCCTTGGCTACGTTTTCCAATCGATCATCGTCGCGGTGGTTGGCGGCGTTCTTCTGGGCGGCGGATATGGCTCCGCTTTCGGCGTGTTCCTTGGGACGATGATTTATGGCATCATCAATGTCGGCATTTTCTACACCGGATGGAGCACGGACTGGGTTCAGCTTTTCCTTGGCGTTCTTCTGCTCTGCGCTGTGCTCGCCAATAGCTACTTCCGCCGTTTCGCCATGAGCGCCAGATAGGAGCGTGCGGTCCGTGACCGAGCCTCTGATCGAACTGCGCAACGTCAGTAAGCACTTCGCGGGCGTGAGGGCGCTGACCGACGTCTCGATCGCCGTGCACGCGGGCGAAGTCGTGTGCCTGTTGGGAGACAACGGCGCGGGCAAGTCGACGCTGATCAAGATCCTGTCCGGGTTTCATCCGCCCAGCAGCGGCTCGATCCATCTTGACGGGCAAGAAACCCGCTTCGCCGATCCGCGCGACGCTCGTTCGCGCGGCATCGCCACGGTCCACCAGGAAGTGGGGACGATCCCGCTGATGAGCGTCGGGCGCAATTTTTTCCTCGGCGCGGAGCTGAAGAAGGGACGGCGTCCGTTTCGCTGGCTCGACACTGAGCGATGCAACAGCATTGCGCTCGAGCAGATACGCCGGTTCGGCATCGGCCGTGTGCGCGACGGCGACCAGCTGGTCGGAACCTTATCCGGCGGCGAACGCCAGGTCCTCGCCATCGGCCGGGCGATGTATTTCGGCGCGAAGGTGCTGATCCTGGATGAGCCGACCTCGGCGCTTGGCGTTAAGGAAGCAGCGACTGTGCTCAGGTTCATCAACCATGCCAAGAGCCAGGGCGTGGGCGTCGTCTTTATCACCCACAACGCGCATCACGCGATGTCCGCGGGCGACCATTTTGTCGTGCTGATGCAGGGACAGGTCGCCGCCAGCTTTCGGCGAGGGGAGAAGAGCAGCAACGAGGTGCTTTCGCTCATGGCGGGCGGCGAGCAGGTCGACGATGTCGCGGGCGAGTTCACGCATCTCACGGACAATGGCGCCGCTGCGCCGACGGCGACGCAGGGGTGAGCTTGCTGCTTTGCGCAACGACGGACCGACAGGGGAGAGCGAGCCATGGGCATGAGCGAGCGATGCGATCGGGTTCTTGACGATCTCGTCAAATCGGGCGGGGCCCCCGGCGTCGTCGCGATCGCCGTCAACGAACAAGGCCCGATCTATCAAGGCGCGGCGGGAACGAAGGGCGTGGGCAGGTCCGAGCCGATGACGCCCGACACCATCTTCTGGTATGCTTCGATGACGAAGGCGCTCGTGTCTGCGGGCGCGATGCAACTCGTCGAGCAGGGACGCATCAAGCTCGACGAGCCTGCGAGCAACACCTTGCCCGAGCTCGCCGCGCCTCAGGTCCTCGAAGGCTTCGAAGCCGACGGCGCGCCGAAGCTGAGGCCCGCGCGGCGGCCGATCACGCCGCGCCACCTGCTCACCCATACCGCCGGCTTCGGCTACAATTGGGAGAACGGCGACATCCTGCGCTATATCGAGAAGCACGATCTCCCCGACCTCATTCACTGCAAGCGGCGGTCTCTCAATCAGCCGCTGCTCGCCGATCCGGGCGACCGGTTCGTCTATGGCATTGGCATCGACTGGATCGGCCAGCTCATCGAGGCGGTGAGCGGCAAGTCGCTGCGCGACTATCTGCGCCAGAACCTGTTTGATCCGCTGGGCATGGACGATACCGACTTCATCCAGACCGCCGAGCAAAAAGCGCGCCGCGCGACCGTCCACGAGAAGCGACCTGACGGCGCGACCGTCCCGATCGAGCATGAAGTCGAGCAGAACCCCGAATTCTTCATGGGCGGAGGCGGCCTGTGCGGCGCGCCGACCGACTATGCAGCCTTCATCCAGATGATGCTGTCGGGCGGCAAATCGAAGAGCGGGCTGTCCGTGCTGCGCCCGGAGACGGTCGCGCTGATGGGGCGGAACCATGCCGGACCGGTCCATATCGCGGGAGTCAATTCCGTGATGCCGAATTTGGCTAATGCGGTCGACTTCTTTCCCGGTCAGCGGCAGGGCTGGGGACTGAGCTTCCTCATCAATCTCGAGCGCTCCGCGCAAGGGCGAAGCCCCGGCAGCCTGAGTTGGGCCGGCCTCGCCAACACCTATTTCTGGATCGATCCGACAGAGCGATTAGGCGGCCTCATCATGACGCAGATTCTGCCGTTCGCCGATCCCGCCGTGCTCGCCGCCTACAACGCCTTCGAGCGGGCGATCTACGACGAGTTCGCAGGCGTAAAGGCGGCCTGACGGGAAGGGGCGCCGGCGGAGCAGCTAGGCGGCGGTTCCTCAAGGCCGCCGCGCTCCACCATGCGATCGCTCGAATGGAGAGCGGGCGGCGCCGTCACCGCCTTCGCGCCAAGGCGGGCTCGTCGAAGGGCGCGCCGTCCATCGTCCGATAGAACGCAAGCTCCTTGAGACGGCCGGATTCCTTCAGCCGCCCGTCCACGATCACGACGCCGTTCTCGCAAGCCGCGAGCGTGCTGCGGCGGTGGCTGATCACCAGCACCGTCTGGAAGAGATTGCGGTCGTGGAGCACGCGCAAAATCGTGCTCTCCGACACCCCGTCCACCGCGTTGGTCGCCTCGTCGAGGATGAGGATCGCGGGCTTGCGCAAAAGGGCGCGCGCGAGACCGATCCTCTGCCGCTCGCCGCCGGAGAGGCTGATTCCGCGCAAATCCGTGCGCGCTTCATAGCCGCCGGGAAGCGCGCTGATAAACGTGTCGGCCCCCGCCAACCGGGCGGCCTCGCGGATCTGCTCGAATGTGGCGGTCTGATCGCCGTAGCGGATGTTGTCGGCGATCGTTCCGTCCACGAGGTCGATGTCTTGTCCGGCCAGGCTGATCTGGCTGCGCCAATAGGCCGGGTCGATTTCGCGCAGGTCGAGAGCGCCGCAACGGACGGCGCCCTCGTCCGGCTCAGTCAGACGGCAGAGCAGATTGACGATGGTCGACTTGCCGGCGCCGGAGGGGCCGATCAGCGCCGTCACCCGTCGTTGTTCCAGCCGGAAGCTCAGATGCTTCAGCGCGGCGTCCTTCCGATCCTTGCCCGGGTAGGTGTAGCTGACGTTGTCGAAGACGATGGGCTCGGCGGCGACGTCGGGCTTCAGCACGCCCGTCTGCGGCTTGGGCTTCCCCTCCGGTCCCAGAAGCCATTCGAGCTCGGCGATCGAGGCCTTCAGCGAAGCCAGCGTCAGTCGAGACTGGCCGATGACGACGAGCTGAGGCTGCATCCGGTAGAGCAAGACCAAAAACGCGGCGATCGTCGGCAGCGCCATATGCATGAAATAGGCGGTGAGCAGCACGATGACGAACAGGGCCGCCTGGAGCACGTCCATGATCGGGGCGATCTGGGACGAGGCCCTTTGCACCAAGTACATCGCCTTGCTGACGGCGTCGGAAGCTTGGGCGAAGCGGCGCCGCTCAAATTGTTCCTGACCGAACATGTTGATGAGGCGCATGGACATGACCAGAAGCAACATGCGCTCCGCCAGCGACGCGTTGGCCTTGGACACCGAATGGCCGAGCCGCCGCATGCGGCTTACGAACAGGAGATGAACGCCACGCAGCAGGGCGACGCCGACGCCGACGAAGACGAACAATTTGAGGCTGATGCTGAGCAGGACAGCGCTGAAGATGGCGACTGCGGCCCAAGCCGAAATGATCGCGAACAACAGTCGCACCGCTTCGGTGGCGCGCCAGACGTCGTTGGCCACGATATTGACCAGCCGCGACGGATCCTGGCTCAAGGTGAAGGCATATCCAAGACCCAGCAAACGGCTGGCCAGCGCGTTGCGCAACTCCCCGCCCACGGCGGAATCGACCCATGCCGCTATCACGGCGTTCGAAGCCTGGACGGCCGACTTCGCGACGATGAGGAGAAGCATCAAGCCCGCGGGCACGAGGATGCGCGCGAGTTCGCTGTGCGAGGCGCCCCATTCGAAGATGAACGAAAGGGGCGAAAGGAAACGCGGCGTCGCGCTGTGCCCCGACAAGCTGCCCAGTAACGGAACGAGAAGGGTGATGCTGAGGCTTTCGAGCACGCTCGACAGGAGGCTGAGAGCGACGACGACCGGAACCGCCCACAGGTATTTCGCCGCGACATCCTGGAGGGGTTCGGCTTCGACGCCCAAGATCCAACGGATTACCGCCTTGACCATTTGCCCTTTCGATCCGTCATGCCGGCCTGCCTGATGGCTGCGCTCGCCCGATCATCCGGACGGACCCTTGGGCGAGCCTCTCCAAAGCACACAATCTTTCAAGCGCCTGTCGTAGAGTCCCTCTCACGGAAAGATCCAAATCTGAAGCCGTACACCCTGGATCGATCGGATGTTCATTCGCGGGCGGTCAAAATAGCGCTCGAAGACGCTTACCCATTTCGCTGTGCGCGGGTCCAATCGAGATAATCGGGCGAGGCGACGAGAAAGCCCTCATCGATCACGGACTCGACGCCGGCGTATCGGCGCGCCGTGTCCAGGCGCAGGGTTAATCCGGGTTCCCGTGAGAGGCGCGCCCGATACAGGTCGTATTCGTCGCTCGTCAAATAACCATATCTCTTCGTGGCCGCCGCGTCGCTCACTTTATCATAAAAAACGCTCGTAAAGGGATAGTGCACAAGGACGCATGTGACGTCCGCGATACAGGCGTCCTGCGCGTGACTCCAGCCCTTGAAAAGCTGAATATGTCGACCGACGAACACAAGCGTGCCTTGGTCAAGCCGTTGTTCGTAGCGCACGATCCATCCGGTAAGTCCCGGCGGCGGCGGGCGCGAAAGCCAGGCGGCCTGCCGCCCTGCCCCGCCTATGCGCGTCGAGAGCGACGCGATCCGACCCCCCGATCGCCGCCCCTCGCCGCAGCCCATCGCCCCGGAATCCCGACCCGGACGCGGCCGCCGACAAGCCGATGATCCGGCGCCCGGCGTTGAAGCGCTCGATCCCGCGCGAACGCAGCGGCCCGATTGCCTGTGCGCGATCGCCTCAACAAGCGCGCAATGGACGCCGGAACGGCCGGGACCGCTCAAAGCATGATGGGCGGTGTTTCGGCTCCAGGCGCGAAGCGGCCGCCGGCCGCCCGCCCCAAATTCCGGCCAGCCGTTGACGCCGGTGTTTCGGCGCCGACGACCTCGGTCAGATCGAAAGCGCGATCTTCCCCACGAGGCTAGCGAGAATCAGGCAGCCGCTCAGGCGATGGCCGGCGCCTTCATCGGCCAGGAAGAGTCGGCCGAAGCCGACCAGAGCAGCGAGCGTCACGGCAATTTGACCGGCGGCGTTCATGTTTTGATCCCCAGCAATTTCCCATCGGCGAAGACCGCCGGACACCTTTCTCCCCTCCCGGGCTTGCAGCCTTTGGGGGCGTCCGCTGTTATCGGGCATCATGGATGATAGGGGAGAAAAGAGAACAAATCAAGAATAAACTGCGATGATCCACATATGTTCCACAAAAAACACGCCCGCGCCGGGGACTTGGGCGGCGTTAGAACCGCGCGCTCGTCGGAAAGGCTGAAGCGCCGGTCGGGCCCCTATCGCGGCGCCGGGATGCTGGGTCAGCTTACCGCCGATAGGGCGCACAATCAGACCCACCTCAAGACTTAAATCGTGCGCCCAGTCTTCAACAAAGGGTGGAAAATGTGGGAGCTTGCGACTCGTGATTGAAACGCCGATAATGAACCGGGCTCTGTCGTTCTATGGGGAAATCGATGCGCTCTCGGACGTTGGCCACCGCTTGGACCGCGACGGTTTTCACGCTCGCGCTGACCGCCCCTGCCCCCGCCGCGGCGATCATTTTCGACAGCCTCAACGGCGCCCCGGCTCTCGCCGCGACCACGATTTTCGCATCCCCCCTAGCCGCGACTTTCACAACCGGCGCCTCCGCCGTTCGGGTTGATGTCGCGCTATCCCTTTCCAGTCTCTATCTCGAGGGCCCCTCCTCCGGCGACTCCTACACCGTCAGCCTTGACGGGGGCATTCCTCTTTCCGCCCTGTCGTTCGACCCGGCTTACGGGTTAATGTCCCCCTTCGGTTCCTTCGTTCAGGCGTGGGCGCCGGTGATCAAGTCGGTCACGTTTCCCTTGGCCGGGTTGCCGTCGATCCCGACCATTGAGCGGTATGATCAGTTCTCCGACATTTCGCTCAACCCCGATTCGCTTTACTGGATCGAAGTCTCCAGCGCGGACGGCGGCGAGGCCGCGGTCGCTTGGGAAATCACCAATGACGTGTCCGGCCGCGGCGTCGCCGCCAACTACCTCGAGTCCGACCTTACGGATGACGCTTTCTTCCTCAACAAAGGCGTCGATCCCTGGCCATTCGACGATGCGTTTCAGATGGAGATCGAGGCCGCGCCGGAGCCGTCGACCTGGCTCATGATGGCGCTTGGCCTCGCCGGCCTCTGCTTCTTCCCCCGCCGGGCGCGAAGGGCCGGGTCGGCTTGACATCGGCGGCGGTTTTGCTTGCGGCGGCGGTTCTGCTCGCAGCCAGTGGATATTTCGCGGCTTATGTGGCCTACCGCACATTCAAATTGAACCTGCTCGAACCGAGGCGTTTGCAGGCGCCGATTCAGTGGACGGGCGAGGGCGGCGCGCGATGCACGGCTCTCTTCATCGGCGATTCGCGCATCAAGCGATGGCCGGTTGAGGCGCGGCCCGGCTGGCGGATCGGCCGGCTGGGCTTCGCCGGCGAAGCGGCGATCAACATCGAGCCCGCGGTTCGCGATCAGATCGCAGGCGCCCGCGCGGACGTGGCAGTGATCCAGGCCGGCGGGAACGACGCCACCGCCGCCGTCTTTCAGCCCCGGCGGTTGCGGGAAGAGACAGTCGCCCGCGCCGCGCGCGCGGTGATCGCGATCGGCGAGGATGCGCGTCGAGCGGGCGCCTCCCAGGTGATCGTGCTCACCATTGTCCCGCCGATCGAACTCGAGCTCTGGAAGCGCGCGCTGATGGGATCGAGGCAGGAAGAGCTGATGACGAGAATCGGCGACGCCATCGCGAGCAAGGCGCGGGCGGAGGGAATGGAGGTGCTCGACGCCAACCTCCTGTTCCGTGACGCGAGCGGCAAACTCAAGCGCGAATATCGGAGCGACGGCACGCATTGGTCGCTCGCCGGCTATCGCGCGCTCGACGCGGCGCTGTGGAGCGAAGTCAGGACCTGCGCACATTGAGCGGCTCCGCCCCTCCCGCTCTCAAGCAAAGATTCCTGGACGCGCCAACGAACGATCTTCTCACCACAAAGATCAGGAAGGACACGAAGGCCAAAATCTTAGCGCCCTTCGTGTCCTTTGTGGTGAATGGAACGTCCTTCGAGGCCCCTTCGGGGCGCCTCAGGACGAGGTCCATGGCTGTTCGGCGCGCCATTAACGATTGAGGATCGTGCCCTGGCCCTTCCGCCCCCGACCGGCGCTTTCACCGACGGCGGGGGCTTTCCGAGTTTCGCAACCTAGAGCCTTATCGGTTCGGAATTGAATCGGAACCGGGCGTCTCAAGTCTTTGTTTTGAGTGTGATCCTATCCGAAAACCGGTATCTGATTTTCAAAGATTGCGCTCTCATTCGCGATTCATGCCGGCGGCCGAAAGAGTTGGGCCTGCGCCCTGCTTCAGGCCCGCTATTCGATTCCGGGCGAAAGCCGATTCTTGCGGCCCCTCTTAAATCCCGCAATGCCGAGCCCGACGAAGCAAAGGAGCAGCATCGCCCAGATCGGCAGTTCCGGAACCGGTGTCGCGTCCGCGCTGCTCACGGCAGGAGCAGACGACAGCGCCTGAGCAGGATCCTCGGAATTTGCGGCCGGCGCCGCCACACCCAGATCACGCAGGACCGGGCCCGAGCTTGTTTGAACGGCGGCGCCGGGCGCGACCCCTGCGGCGCGCGCGTCGGGCGCGCCGAGCGCCAGACATAAGCCAACTGCACACAGTAAAATTTGCCCGCGCATCATTTCCGTTTCGGAAATCCTGATCTTCCGAGCCCTGCCAAATGCCTACGGAATTGTCATATTCGAGGCTGCGACCGAGCGCCCGACCCGCTGGTTTAAGACCGCCGCCAAAGCTTAACGAGCATCGCGCCGCACAACACCGCGCCGGCGGCCAACGCGACCGGAACGCCAGAGCCGATCGAAGGCGCCGGCGCGGCGCATAAGGAGAGCGGGCACGCCTCGGCCGCCGTTGCAATCCCAATGAAAAACCCGCTCGCCAACGCCAACGATCGCATCCCGGCCCTCGTGAATCTCACTCAACTGTTACGAATGATTGTTGACTGCAACCAAACATAATGTATCAGTCCCGTCAAGTGATTTTGAGACTGTTCACCCGAGATTCACCATGTCAGGCTAGCCCAATGGTAAATTCCATTCTTTCCTCAAGGGAATCCGGATCGGCCAACCGCCTCCTTGGCCGGCGAGCGCGATCGGGCGATCTCCGATCCGGTGAAGCGGGGCGCGGCCAGATTGAACGATCATTTCGCGGTTGCGCCGCCGCGACGCGATTTGGAGTTGAAGGGGGACATCGAGACTGGGCGAACGCCGACTGCGCCTGCGCCGAAAAAGACGAGCACGTAGCTCGCCGGCCCGAGTTATCGGCCAATAAAACGCATGGAGCGAGGCTAGACCCTTCTCGCCAGTAGGGGTCCGGGCGACGGCCCCGGATTGCTTCCCGATAAAATGCTAGGCATAGATGTTAAACCTATGGTCGTATCGAAGGACTAGCTCAAAAGCCATTCCGCGCCCGTCCGTCGCAGTGCGGAAGATGGATTGTCAAAGATGAAAATCAGAAAACTCACGATTGCGGGCGTGGCCGCCGTCGTTCTGATCGGAGCGGCCGGCGCGGCCTCGTATTGGCGCCTGGAAGCGGCGAAATCGGTCGCCAATCCGGAGGGCAAGTCCAACGCGCAAATTTGGGGCGCGGTCTCATGCCGGGCGCAGCTCTACGAACAAAAGGCGAAGGGCGAAGTTCCCGATATGTCGTGGACGGAGCTTTTGCAGTTGACGCTGCTCGGGAGGGGTTACCATTGCACGCAAGGGAACAGCCTCGAATCGAGCATTCAATTCAGCGCGGACGCCAGCGACGACGACCGCAAGGAGGGGGCTCGCATCTTTCATGAAAGATGCAGCGCCTGCCACGGCGACGATGGGTCGGGCACCCCGTTCGCGCCGCCGCTGAACCGTCCGCAATATGATCACGGCGATAGCGACCTCGCCGTGTATAAAGTCTTGCGCGACGGTATCCCCGGCACCGCCATGCAGAGCGCGGGTCTGACGTTGCTCGAGCGGTTGCAGGTCGTTTCTCATCTGAGAACCCTGCAGAGCCGGCGACCCGAACCATCCAGGCCGCAAGCTCCACGCCCCCCCGTAGAGGTGAGCAGCCAAAGCCTGCTCGCCGCCGGAACAAATCCGGGCGAATGGCTCATGTATTCCGGCTCCTACAATGGCTGGCGTCATTCGCCCTCGGCTCAAATAACGCCCGCCAACATTGCTGGGCTGCACATGCGCTGGGTGGCGCAATTCGACGTCAACGATCCGAACATCGAAGCCACGCCGCTGGTGATCGGCGGAACCATATTCACCACTCTGGACGCCGGGCGCGTCATAGCCTTGGATGCGAAGACCGGCGCCACGATTTGGGAATACAAACGGCCGATCCCGTCCGGCTTGCCGATCGAATTTCGCGTGAACCGGGGACTCGCGGCTGCAGGCGGGACGCTGTTTTTCTGCAGCCTGGAAGGATATCTGGTTGCGCTCGACGCGAACGACGGAAAGGTCATCTGGCAGACGCTGGTCGCGAGCCCTTCCGACGATTACTCGATGACCGTAGCCCCTCTCGTCGTCAATCGCTCCGTCGTTGTCGGGGTCTCCGGAAGCGAGTTCGGCGCCAGGGGGTTTCTCGCCGCCTATGACGTATCAAGCGGCCGCCAGCAATGGAGATTCGATACGATCCCGGGTCCGGGCGAAGCCGGACACGAAACCTGGCGGAACGACGCCTGGAAAACGGGGGGTGGCGGAACCTGGATCACCGGCAGCTATGACCCATCGACCGATCTCCTCTACTGGGGCGTCGGCAATCCAAGTCCTGCCTTTTCAGGCGACGTGCGCCCTGGCGACAACCTCTTCACCGACAGCGTGATCGCTTTGCACGCGGCCACCGGCAAGCTCGCGTGGCATTTCCAGTTCACCCCTCACGACGAACAGGACCGGGACGCGGCTCAGACGCCTGTTCTGGCGGATCTCCCGATCGATGGCGTCGTGCGCAAGGTGATCTCATGGCCGAACAGGAACGGCTTCTATTACGTCCTGGATCGCGTTACCGGAGAGTTCCTGGCCGGGGTCCCGTTCGTTAAAGTCACCTGGGCGAAGGGGCTCGACTCGAAGGGCCGGCCGATCCTGCCGGGCGTCGTCCGGGTGTCGGCGGGGCGCAGCGTAAGCCCCGGCGTCGACGGCGGGACGAACTGGCAGAACCCGGCTTTCGATCCGAAGCGGAAGTTGATTTTCGTCCCCGCGACCGACAGCAGTTCAGTCTTCACAAAGCTTTCCGCGGACAGAGTCACACGCAGCCAGAACGGATACTATGTCGGCAGCGGTTCGAGCCAGTCGGCGCCGCCGATCCGTAAGGTGCTCGCGCTCGACGCCGCAACCGGCGCGCAGAAATGGGAATATACGGCGCCGCCCGGAGCCGACAGCGAGAACGGGCGCAGCGGTCTCCTGTCAACGGAGGGAGGATTGGTGTTCGGAGCCTCGGGGGGCGTTCTCTTCGCCCTGGACGCCGACACCGGACGCGAGGTTTGGAGCCGGCCGCTC
>Ga0335075_10004417_pt1 | contig 22004 bp, 20 predicted proteins | sample Lox_Sample_24_FD_206723 | JGI IMG/M metagenome (GOLD analysis project Ga0335075, IMG submission 206723) | Soil microbial communities from Loxahatchee National Wildlife Refuge, Florida, United States - Lox_Sample_2.4 | ecosystem: Environmental > Terrestrial > Soil > Wetlands | place: USA...
ATCTCCTCCAGCCCCGCGATCGACCGCAACGCCGTCGACTTCCCGCACCCCGAAGGCCCGACGAGCACCATAAACTCGCCCTCCCTCACCTCAAGACTCAGGTCGTCAATAGCCTGAACCCCGCCGGGGTACGCCTTTTCCACGTGATCGAGAACGATCTGCGCCATGACGGCAGGCCCCTTCGAGAGCGGTTGGTCCGGTTAGCCTTTCCGTAAGCATCAGCGTTTCCGCCGCGGCAGGGAAGACGACATCGCCGATAACCGTTATCGGCCGCGATAATGCGCGCCCCCGTCGTCTCAGCCCATACCGGCGTCGGTGCCGGGGTCCGCGAGCCGCGCGGCTTCGGCGAACAGCCGGCGCAGCCAGCGGTGCCCGGCGTCACGCTCGTACATGGGATGCCACCACAGCGCCTCCATCAGCGGCGGCACGTCGAACGGGCAGGGCAGGATGCGGATCGGGACGGCGGGAGCGAGCTGACGGGCGAGCCGCTCCTGAATCAGCGCCGTGCCGTTGCTGGCGGCGACGAGGAACGGCAGTGCCAGGAACGTCTCGGCGACAAGCTGCACCCGGGGCTGCACGCCCAGCATGCTGAGCTGCTTGCCCGCCGGGGTGTAGGAGGCCGGCTCACGATGGGCGACCACCATCGGCAGCTCCTCCAGGTCGGTCATGGTCAGCTTCTCGCCGATGCCGGGATGGCCGGCCGCCACGATGCACACCCAGCGGTCGGTGAACAGCTGCTCCGACGGGAGATCGGACAGGTACCCGTGCGGCAGCACCATCGCGTCGACGTCACGCAGCGCATGAGCGGCGGCATTGACCACCGGGATCGCGACCTGATGCAAGCGCAGCCGGACGTTCGGCGCCTGCTGCAAGAGAGTGGCCAGCGCCGGGCCGAGCACGCTGATCGCGTAATCGGACACCAGCACGGTGAACTCGCGTTCCGCGGTGGCCGGAACGAAGTCGGGCTCGCTCGCGAAGACGCGGCCGACCGCGGCGAGCGCGGTGGTGACCTGCTCGGCCAGCTGCGCCGCCAGCGGGGTCAGCTCGTAGTTGTTGCCGACCCGGGACAGCAGGTCGTCGTGGAAGTGGCGGCGCAGCCGGGACAGCGCGGCGCTCAGCGAGGGCTGGCTGAGCCCGAGACGTGCGGCGGCCCGGCTGACGCTGCGCTCTTCCAGCAGCGCGTTCAGGGACACCAGCAGGTTCAGGTCCAGGTTGGCGAGCCTGCTCTCATGCAGCGGTCGGGTCATCGGTTTCGCCTATATCCCGCATTGGCAACTAGGTCTTCCCTGATAGTGCTCTGCCCGGCAGATTGAAGGCAATCACCGTCAACCCAGAGGAACTCCGCCGTTGCGAGCACAGGATCGAGCACAGGATAAGGAGCAACCCGCAGCCGTAGGCCTGGTGGACCCGGCCCGGCCGGAACAGGCGATCGCGGCCGCGGCCGCCGCGTGCTCCAACTGGGGCCGCTGGGGCGACGACGACGCGCGGGGCACGCTGAACTTCCTGACCGGTGACAAGCGCGTGGCAGGCGCCCGGCTGGTCCGCAAGGGCGCATCGTTCTCCCTGGCGCAGCCGTTCGACATGAACGGCCCGCAGAACGGCTGGCGGCGCCGCACCAACCCGGTGCACACCATGCTGGACACCGGCGTGGACGCGGCGCGCGGCGTGCAGGGTTTCCCGCATGGCTTCGGCGGTGCCGACGACGTGCTGTTCATGCCGCTGCAGTGCTCGACGCAGTGGGACGGGCTCGGGCACATCTTCGACCACGGCCTGGCCTGGAACGGGCGGGACGCGGCGGAGGTGGTGACCAGCGAGGGTGACCGCGTCACCGGGATCGAGAAGGCCGCGGGCCTGATCGCCGGCCGGGCGGTCCTGCTGGACGCGGGCCGGGCTCTGGGCGGCCGCGACGGCGAACTGCCCGACGGGTTCGCGATCACCCCCGATCACCTGGACACGATCATCGCCGCGCAAGGCGAGACGGCCAAAGTCGGCCGCGGCGACATCGTGCTGGTCAGGACCGGCCAGCTGGCCCGGGCGCACCGGGACGGCTGGGGAGGATACACCGGCGGTCCCGCCCCTGGCCTGTCATTCACCTGTGCCTGGTGGCTGCACGGCACCGAGATCGCCGCGATCGCCACCGATACGTGGGGCTTCGAGGTGCGCCCCAACGAGTTCGACCACGCGTTCCAGCCGCTGCACCAGGTTGTCATCCCGCACATCGGGCTGTATATCGGCGAGATGTGGGACCTGGAAGCGCTGGCCGCGGACTGCGCCGCCGACGGCCGGTATGACTGCTGGCTCACCGCGGCGCCGATACCCGTCACCGGCGCGGTCGGGTCGCCAGTCAACCCGATCGCGGTCAAGTTACCGAGGAGATTGCCATGCCGAGCGTCCGTACCGTACTGGTCGCCGGCGGCGGTGCCGCCGGGTGTGCCGCGGCCATCCTGTTCGCCAGGGACGGCGCGGCTGTCGACCTGATCGAGATCAAGCCCGACGTGTCCGCGCTGGGGTCCGGCATCACCGTGCAGGGCAACGCCTTGCGGGTGCTGCGCCAGCTGGGGGTCTGGGACGAGGTGTCCGCCGCGGGCTACGCGTTCAACACGCTCGGGCTGCGCGCCCCCGACGGCACCTTGCTGATGGAGATGGAGGACGTCAGGAGCGGCGGCCCTGACCTGCCTGCCACGGTCGGGATGTACCGTCCCACGCTGGCCAGGATCCTCACGGAGGCAGCCGCCGCGGCCGGCGCCAAGCTGCGTTACGGCACCACCGTGCAGTCACTCAGCCAGGACGCCGACGGTGTGGACGTCATCTTCTCCGACGGCACCAGCGGCCGGTATGACCTGGTCATCGGCGCGGACGGGGTGCGCTCCCAGATGCGCTCGCTGCTCGGGATCGAGCTGGAGACCAAGCCGACGGGAATGGGCATCTGGCGGGTGTTCACCTCCAGGCCGGCCAGCGTGACGCGCACCGACCTGTATTACCGCGGCGCCTGCTACATCGCCGGCTACTGCCCGACAGCGGACGACAGCCTCTACGCCTACCTGGTCGAAGACGTCCAGGACAGGTCAGGCCTGACGCCGGCCCAGCGGCTGGACGTCATGCGCGAGCTGGCGTCGGCGTACCACGGCCCGTGGGACGACATCAGGGACCGGATGACCGACCCGGGCACCATCAACTACACCCGGTTCGAATCTCACCTGCTGCCGACGCCGTGGAACCGCGGCCGGGTCGTGCTCATCGGCGACGCCGCGCACACCTGCCCGCCGACCATCGCCCAGGGCGCGGCCATGGCCCTGGAGGACGCCGCCGTGCTGGCCGACGTGCTGCTCGCCGCCGACCGCCTCGACCAGGCCGCCTTCGACGACTTCACCGACCGCCGCTACGAACGCGTCAAGACCGTGGTGGAGGAGTCGGTCCGGCTCGGCCAGTGGATGCTCGACGGCGTCGAGGGGAACGTGCCCGCCCTGATGGGCAAGGTCATGGGCCTCATCAGCCAGCCAGCCTGAAACCGTAAGAAAAGGAAGACGCGACGATGACCGATCGCCTGATCACCCATCTGCGGCACATCGACCTGGCCGTGCCGGATCACGACAAGCAGCTGGACTTCTTCACCGGCGTCTGGGGGCTGACCGCCGAGCACTCCGACACCGGCCTGACGTTCCTGGCCGCCGAGGGATCCCCAGAACAGTACGTGGTCCGGCTGCGCCAGGCCGCGGACAAGCGGATCGACCTGATCGCCTTCGGCGCGGCCAGCGCCGCGGACGTCGACACCATGGCCGGGCGGCTGGCCGCCGCCGGGGTGCGGCTGGTCAGCGAGCCGGGCACGGTGCAGACCCCGGGCGGCGGCTACGGGTTCCGATTCTTCGACAACGAGGGCCGCACCGTCGAGATCAGCTCCGACGTCGCCGTCCGCGACCACCGCAAGATCGAGGAAGGCGAATCGATCCCGGTCCGGCTGTCCCACGTGGTGCTCAACTCCGCGGACCCCGAGGCCACCAGGGCCTTCTACGAAACGCACCTCGGCTTCGCGCTGTCGGACACCCTGATGCACCCGCACATGGGCGAAATGATGTGGTTCATGCGGATCAACTCCTGGCACCACAGCGTGGCCGTCGCCCGCTGCCCGCACCCCTCGCTGCACCACGCCTCCTTCGAGCTGCGCGGGCTCGACGAGTACATGCGCGGCACCGGCCGGCTGCTGCGCGCCGGGGTGGAGAAGATCTGGGGGCCCGGCCGGCACATGGCCGGCGACAACACCTTCTCCTACTTCCTCGACCCGCATGGCAACACCGTGGAGTACACGACGGAGCTGGCGCAGGTCGACGAGGACACCTGGCACCCCCACCTGTACGACTTCAGCCAGCCCGAGGTCGCCGACCAGTGGGGCACCGCCAACCAGATGAACGAGTTCGTCGCCAGGAAGTCGTTCAACGACCCGGACCGCGGCATGTTCGTCGCGCCGCCCGTCTGACCGGGACCGGGACCGGGACCGGGATAGCCGATGCGCTTCGCGACTTTCCTCGACGAAAGCGGGCAGGAACGCGCCGCCGTGGCGGACGGCGCGGGCCTGCACCCGCTGCCCGCCGGCAGCACAGTTCTCGACCTGGTAAGGGCAGGCCTGCCGGCCGCCCTCGAAGCCGGCCAGCGGGCGCTGCAAGGCCCGGCGGTGCCGCTCAACCCGGAACGGCTCCGGCCGCCGCTGCGCCCGCCGACGATCAGGGACTTCGTCGCCTTCGAAGAACACGTCGAGGGCGTGGTCGCCAGCGTCGGGGACGGAGCGGGCGTGGTAGCCGAGTGGTACGAGGCGCCAACGTTCTACTTCACCAATCCCTACGCGGTCATCGGCCCGCACGACGACGTACCGGTCCCGCCCGGCTCACAGATGCTGGACTTCGAGCTCGAGGTCGCCGCCGTCATCGGCCAGGACGGAGCCTCGCTGACACCAGAACAAGCCAGGCATCACATCGTCGGGTACACGATCCTGAACGACTGGTCGGCCAGGGACCTGCAGCGCCGGGAGATGAAGGTCAGCCTCGGCCCGGCCAAGGGCAAGGACTCGGCCACGACGCTCGGCCCGTGGCTGGTCACCGCCGACGAGCTGGAGCCCTACCGGGACGCCGACGGCTTCCTGGCCCTGGACCTGCGCGTGTCCGTGAACGGCGTGCCGACAGGACAGGACCTGCTGTCGAACATGGGCTGGCCGTTCGAGGACCTGGTTTCCTACGCCTCGCGCGGCACCTGGGTCCGCGCCGGGGACGTGCTGGGGTCGGGCACGTGCGGCAACGGCGGCTGCCTGGCCGAACTGTGGGGCCGCCGCGGTCGGCTCGACCCGCCGTCGCTGCAACCCGGCGACGTCGTCGAGATGACCGTGGAGGGCATCGGCACCATCCGCAACACGGTGATTCAAGGCGCCGAACTGCCGCCGGTACGGCCCGCCAGGCCGCGGCCGCGAACCAGGAAGCGAACGCCGTAAGCGAGGACTGAGAGGACCAGCTGTGTTCGAGTACTTTCCCGGCAACTACGTGTGGAACCTCGGCGTCGTCGCCACGCTCAACAGCGGCGGCCTCATCGATGAGGTAGACCGGGCCTGCCGGCCGATCAAGGACGCGGCCGCCCGCGGTGAGGACGCCGGCACACAAGACTTCCTGCGTGCCTGGGCCGCGCTGACCGATTCCCTGGTCGCGCAGGCGGAGGCGGCCGAGGAGGCGGGCCACGCCAGGACCGCCGGGCAGCTGTACGCAAGGGCCACCAACTACCTCTGCCAGGCAGAACGGATGCAGAGCGCCAAGGCGCCCGGCCGCCTCGACACCTACCGGCGTGTCCTGCGCCTGCAGCAGAAGGCCTTCGCGCTGAAGGACCCGCGGCTGTCCCGCGTCGAGATCCGCTACGAGGGCACCGCCCTGCCCGCCTACTTCAGCCAGGCCCCGGCGACCGGCGACGGCCCCGCCCCGGTCATGATCATGTGGAACGGGCTGGACTCCACCAAGGAGCACATGTACTCCTCGGGGCACTGGGCGGAACTGGCCGCGCGCGGCATCTCCACGCTCATGGTCGACTGCCCTGGCTCGGGCGAAGCCCTGAGACTGCAGGGCCTGACCGCGCGGATCGACACCGAGGCGTGGGCGGCTGCCTGCGTCGACTACCTGCTCACCCGCGAGGACGTCGACCCCGCCGCGATCGGCCTCGTCGGCTGGTCCCTCGGCGGGTATTACGCGCCGCGCGCCGCGGCCTTCGAGAAGCGGCTCGCGCTCGTGGTCGCGTGGGGCGCCAATCACGACTGGGGCGCGGTGCAGCGCCGCCGGCTGCAGCGGGAGGGGGAGCGGCCGGTCCCGCACTACTGGGACCACGTGCTGTGGGTCTGGGGGTACGACTCCATCGAGGAGTTCATCCAGTTCGCGGACCAGGTCAACCTCGACGGCGTCGTCGAGAAGATCACCGTGCCGTTCCTCATCGCCCACGGCGCCGGCGACCGGCAGATCCCGCTCGAATACGCCCAGCGATCCTACGAGCAGGCCGTGGCCAGCCCGAAGCGCGAGCTGCGCGTCTTTACCGCCGAAGAAGGCGCCACCGAGCATATCGGGCTGGACCACTTGCCCCATGTCAGCACGTTCATCGCCGACTGGACAGCCGACACGTTCGCTGAGCTGACGGCGAGCCAGCGGTGACTACCCGCGTCGCCCACCAGGATCAGAAGGGGCGTGCGAGCTCGGCGAACATGGGATAGTGACGGATGTTCAGCGTGGCGAGCTGCAGTCCTTCGGTGAGCGCGGTAGCGGCGATCAGGTAGTCGCCGAGGCCGATACCGGAATGGGACCGGCGGTACTCCTGCATCAGCGTCGCCGCTCGCCACGCCACTTGTTCAGTGACCTCGAACCGGCCAGTCCCGTGCCTCGGTCTTGCCGCGCAGATGCTCGATGAGGACGTCGCTGTCGACCAGGATCACGCGTCAGCCAGCCGGTCCAGGTAATCCGTTCGGCCGTCTCGCGCCCGGGAGAATGCCTGCTGCCCCGCGAGGACCCCGAAGGAATCGCTGATTGCGGCGAGGTCGGCCGCGAGATCCACCACTCAGGGGACGAGCCAGGTCACAATGGCGTGCGGCAGTCACCCCCTTCCGTTCCGAAAATCAAAACCATTAGCCAGAACGGACTCGCGCTTCGCCTCCAGCTCCACCGGCCGCCCGCATCGGGCGGGTTCGTGAGATGATCGTCTCGCCGTCCACGCCATCGCTGCCGGTTCACCCGGAGCACCGGGGGAGTCGTATGAGCGCTCAGCTGCACAGCGGTCTCGGGGCTGCCGGGCGATGACGGCGGAGCACTGGAGACCTGGCCGCGCCGTCACGCTGGTGGACCGGCGCAGCGAGCGCGCGGCTCTCGGGCGCCTCGTCGATGCTGTCCGTTCCGGAGAGAGCCGGGTGCTGGTGGTCCGCGGGGATCCCGGTGTGGGCAAGACCGCGTTGCTGGACTACCTGGCCGATCAGGCGGCCGGCTGCCGGGTGATGCGCGTGGTCGGCGTGCAGTCCGAGATGGAGCTGGCGTTCGCCGGGCTGCACCAGTTCTGCGTGCCGCTGCTGGACAGGCTGGACCGGCTGCCGGAGCCGCAGCAGGATGCGTTGCGGGTCGCGTTCGGGCTGAGTCCTGGTCCGGCGCCTGATCGGTTCATGGTGTCCCTGGCCGCCCTCACCCTGCTGTCGGAAGCCGCCGTGGACCGGCCGCTGCTGTGCGTGATCGACGACCAGCATTGGCTGGATACCGCTTCGGCGCAGGCACTGGGGTTCCTGGCGCGGCGGCTCACGGCGGACCGCGTCGCCATGGTGTTCGGCACCCGGGTGCTCCAGCCCGAGCTGTCGGGACTTCCCGAGCTGCACTTGGCCGGGCTGTCCGACCAGGACGCGAGGAACCTGCTGGCCTCGGTCCTGACCGGGTCGCTGGACGAGCGGGTGCGTGACCAGATCCTGGCCGACAGCGGCGGCAATCCGCTGGCCCTGCTGGAATTCCTGCGGGGTCTGACGCGCCAGGACCTGGCTGGCGGGTTCGGGTTGCCGGGCGCGGTATCGCTGCCCGGCCGGATCGAGGAGAGCTTCGTCCGGCAGCTGGACGCGCTGCCGGAGGAAACGGGGCGGATGATGCGGCTGGCAGCGGCGGATCCGTCGGGGGACGCGCCGCTGGTATGGCGGGCCGCCGAGCGACTGCGGATCCCGCGGTGGGCGGCCGCGCCGGCGGTGGAAGCCGGTCTCGCCGAGTTCAGCGTCCGCGTCTGGTTCCGGCACCCGCTGCTGCGTTCGGCCGCCTACTCGTCGGCCTCGGCGGAGGAACGACGGGCCATCCACCTGGCACTCGCGGAGGCGACCGATCCGCTCGTCGATCCGGACCGGCGGGCCTGGCACCGGGCCCAGGCCACCGCGGAGCCTGACGAAGAGGTCGCCGCCGAGCTCGAGCTGTCCGCCGCGAGAGCCCAGGCCCGCGGCGGCCCCGCGGCGGCCGCGGCGTTCCTGCAGCGTTCGGTGCTGCTCACCGTCGATTCGGTCCGGCGCGCCGAGCGGATCCTGGCGGCGGCCGCCGCGAGCCTGCAGGCCGGGTCCTACGGGCAGGCCCTGGATCTGCTGGCCGCGGCCGGCGCGGAGCCGCTGGAGGAACTGCAAAGTGCCCGGGTCGATCTGCTCCGCGGGTACGTCGCGTTCGCGTCCGGGATGGGCAGCGAGGCGCCGCCGCTGCTGCTCAAGGCGGCGCGGCGCCTCGAACCACTCGACCTGGACCTCGCCCGCCAGGCCTGCCTGGACGCCTGGCTGGCCGCGGTGTTCGCCGGCCGGCTCGCGCCCGCCGAGGCGACCCTGCTGGAAGTCAGCCGCGCCGCGCGCAGGCTCCCGCCGCCCGCGGATCCGGCGGGCCAGGCCGGGCTGGTCCTCGACGCGCTCACGCTGCTGGTCACCGACGGCCCGGCCAGCGCCGCACCGGCGTTGCGGACGGCGATGGACGCCTTCACCGGCGCGGATGTCACCGCCGAAGAGCGACTGCGGCTGAGCACGTTCGCCGAGGGTGCCGCCATCGCCCTGTGGGACCTCGACACCTGGCGCGCGCTGGTCGAACAGCATGCCGCGACGGTCCGTTCCGCCGGCGCGCTCGACCAGCTGGGGCTCGTGCTTGTCGGGCTGGGCGCCACCACCTCCTGGGCCGGCGACCTGGCGGCGTCCGCCGCGCTGGTCGCCGAGTCCGACACGGTCTGCGAGGCGACCGGCACGCAGGCGCCTCCATTCGCCGCGCTGATGCTCACCTGCCTGCGCGGCCGCGAGGCGGAGGCCGTTCCGGTGGTCAAGGCCACGATCGCCGCGGCCACGGCCGCCGGGCAGGGCCTCACCGTGGGCTATGCGAACTGGGTCGCCGCGATCCTGTACAACAGCCTGGGCCGGTACGAGCAGGCACTGACCGCGGCCACGCAATCCAGCCAGGACGCGGCGATGTACGTCTCGCTGTGGGCGCTGCCCGAGCTGATCGAAGCCGCCGTGCGCAGCGGCAATCCCGATCTCGCGATCGAGCCGATGGCGCGGCTGGCGGAATCCACGCGGGCCGGAGGCACCGACTTCGGGCTGGGGATCGAGGCCCGGTCGCGCGCGCTGCTCAGCGACGGCGACGCCGCCGAGCGGCTCTACCGCGAGGCCACCGACCGGCTGTCCCGCACCCGCTACCGCCCGGACCTGGCCCGCGCCTACCTGCTGTACGGCGAGTGGCTGCACCGCGAGGGACGCCGCGACGAGGCCCGCGCGCAGCTCCGCACCGCCTATGACATGCTGACCGCGATCGGCGCCGAGGCGTTCGCCGAACGCGCCGAGCGCGAACTGCTGGCCGTCGGGGAACGCGCCCGCAAACCCGTCATCCAGGTCGTCAGCAGCCTGTCCGCGCAGGAAATGCTGATCGCCTCCCTTGCCGCCGACGGCCGCACGAACCCCGAAATCGGCTTGCAGTTGTTCATCAGCGCTCGCACGGTCGAATGGCACCTGCGCAAGATCTTCACCAAGCTCGGCATCGGCTCCCGCCGGGAACTGCCCGCCGCCCTCGCCCAGCTCAGGCAGACCGCGAAGTCGGCATAACCGCAACGGCTTGAACGCCGCCCGGACTTCGGTCGTGAACAGCCCGGGCTCCTCCCAGGCGGCGAAGTGGCCGCCGCTGGCGGCCTCGTGGAAGTACATGACGTTGGGGTAGACCTTCTCGACCCAGCTGCGCGGGGCCGGGAAGATCTCGCCGGGGAACGCCGTGACTCCCACCGGGAGCTTCATCTCGGGCCGAGGCGGCCCGGCGGCGGCCGCGGCCTGCCCGCCCTCCCAGTACAGCCGGGCCGCCGAGGCCCCGGTGCCGGTCAGCCAGTACAGGGTGATGTTGTCCAGCAGGTGGTCTCTGGTGAGGTTGCCCGCGGGCCGGTCGTCGAGGAACGCGCGGGAGATCTTGTAGTAGCTGTCGGTGTCGTGGTCGAGCATCCAGGCCGCCAGCGCGACCGGTGAATCCAGCAGGGCGTAACCGATCGTCTGCGGCCGCGTGGCCTGCTCATGGAAGTACGCGGAGCCGCTCGTCCTGAAGGTGCTGATCGCGGCGAGCGCGGCGCGTTCCGCGGCGGAGCCGGCCGGCATGCGGCCGGCGTTGCTCAGCGCCTCGCGCAGGAAGTTCAGGTGGATGCCGAGCAGCCCGGCGGGTGCCTGGCGGCCCATCGCGTCGGTGACGGCGGCGCCCTGGTCGCCCCCTTGGGCCACGTACCGGGTGTACCCGAGGCGGTCCATCAGCTCCGCCCAGGCGCGGGCGATGCGGCCGGGGTGCCAGCCGTCTTCGGCCGGGTCGGCGGAGAAGCCGTAGCCGGGCAGCGACGGCACCACCAGGTCGAACGCGTCCTCGGCGGAGCCGCCGTGCTCGGTCGGGTCGGTGAGCGGCCCGATGACCCCGAGCATCTCGATGACCGAGCCGGGCCAGCCGTGCGTGATGATCAGCGGCAGCGCGTTCTCGTGCCGGGACCTGACGTGGATGAAGTGGATGTCCAGCCCGTCGATCTCGGTCATGAACTGCGGCAGCGCGTTCAGCTTCGCCTCGCACCGGCGCCAGTCGTAGTCGGCGGCCCAGTAGCGGGCGAGCTCCTGGATCGTGGCCAGTTGCACGCCCTGCGACCGGTCCCCGACGAGTTCTCTCGCGGGCCAGCGCGTCGCGGCGATGCGCCGCCGCAGGCCGGCGATCGCTTCCCCGGGCACGTCGACCCGGAATGGCCGGATGTCAGTTTCGTTCGACATAACGTCGGTCCTTTCGTGATGGCGCGTTACCGGCGCAGCGGCCGCAGTCTTGCAGCATCCCGACCGGGACGCCGACAGACATGCGGATCTCCCTGGTTGGCTGTGTCTGTCTCACGATCGCGCGCCCGGCGGCTGCGTCGCGCCGGTCACGTCCCTGGCCGCCGCCCCTGGCCCGCCACCCTGGCCGCCCCCGGGGGGCGGCGCTACGCCGGCTCGCCGTCCAGCCCCAGCTGCGCGAGCGCGGCATGCAGCTCCTGACGGGAGCCGATACCGAGCTTGGTGAAGATCTTCCGCAAGTGCCATTCGACCGTCCGCCCGGACAAGAACAGCCGTGAGCCAATCTCCAGGTTCGTCAAGCCGTCCCTGGCGAGCCGGGCGATGTAGGTCTCCTGAGCGGTCAGCATGGTGACGGTCTCGACGTTGCGCTTGCGCACGGTCTCCCCTGTGGCGGCCAGCTCACGGCGCGCTCGGTCGGCGAACGCCGCCATGCCCATCCCGGCCAGCATGTCGTAGCCGGTCCGCAGCCGCTCGCGAGCGTCGACGCGCCGGCCTTCCCTGCGCAGCCACTCCCCGTACAGCAGGTGCGCGCGGGCCAGCTCCGGCCGGACCGTGGTGCGGCCCAGCCGGCCGATCGCCTCGCGGTACAGCTCGTCGGCGGCCGCCCCGCTGACCAGCGCCCGGCAGCGGGCCTCGATGCCCAGCGCGACATCGTTTCCGGCGGCCTGCGTCGACTCCGCGAGCCGCCCGAGGGCATCGCGAGCGAGCTCGGCGTTCCCGGCGCGCGCGGCCGCCTCGACCAGCTCGGGCAGCATCCACATGCTCACGTACGGGACAAGGCACTCGGCAACGGCCTCGCGAACCGCCGCTGCCGCCTCGTCGTAACGGGCGAGGCCGTTGTACAGGACCGCGGCCGCCCAGCCCGCCCAGACCGCCGCGTGGCCTTGCCCCGCGGCCGCAAGCTCGCGCGCGGCCGCTATCAGCGCGGCGGCCTCTGGTTCCCTGCCTTGCAGTGCCCGGAGCCGCAGCAAGAGATAGGGCGCGAGCGGGCTCCCGGTCGCTGCCGCCACGCTGTCGCTCTCCGCGATGACGGCGGCGGTTCCCGTGAAGTCGCCCGTCCACTCGAGTGCGATGCCCAGCTGGCTGAGGTAGAGCGGCAGTTGCGCGAGCGCGCCAGCGTCACGGACCAGCGTGAGCTGCCGCACGGCGATCGCGTGGAACTCTTCGAAGTCCCACAGCGCCGCGGCGGCGTTGACGGCCATCCAGCCCCACCGCAAGATGTCCCCGACCGGAATGCGGGTGAGCTCCGCCGCCGTCCGTCGCATCGTCGCGGCCGCGGCGGCGGGTCCGTCGGTGATCAGCAAAGCGCTGCCGTCGAGCAACCGGTCCAGCGGACGCGGAGCACGCGGCGGTGGCAGGGCCTGGACGGCGTGGCAGATCTCCTGCAGGACGCCCGCGGCCGCGGTAGCCCCCGCTATCCCTGCCGCGCCCCACGCGGCCAGGTACGTCTCACGCGCCATGTCCAGGTCGAACGGCTCGACCTGAAGGGCGGCCTTCAGCAGCAGCGCAGGGCCGTCACCGCCGAGACCTGACGCGAAAGCGACCTGAGCGCGCAGCAGCTGGGTCCTGGCGCGCTGCGACTCATGAAGCGGCCCGTCCTCCGCCGTGGCGGCCAGCCCGAGCGCCACGTCGAACGCCCCGGCCTGGAAGCTCGCCTCCGCCGCGGCCAGGATGCGCTCGGTCCGGCGCACGGGATCCACGCTCAGCGCGGCGGCGCGCTGCATGAACGCGGCCGCGGCGGCGATTCCGCCGCGTGCCTGGGCCCGCCCGGCAGAACGCTCCAGCTCGAACGCGACTTCCTCATCAGGCCCGGCCGCGGCGTGGGCCCGGTGCCAGGCCCGGCGATCGGGGTCAGCGATCGGGTCGGTCGCCTCCGCCAGCGCGGCGTGCACGGTCTGCCTGTCCTGGAACGACGCCGACCGGTACACCGCCGACCGGACCAGTGGGTGCCGGAACTGCACGCGCCCGCCGAACTCTGCCAGCCGCGCCTCCACCGCCGGCGTCCGCGCGTGGACCGGGATGGCCAGCCGCGCCGCTGCCCGCCACACCAGCTCCGGGTCGCCGGACGGGTCGGCCGCCGCCAGCAGCACCAGCCGCCGGGTCTGTTCAGGCAAGGCGTCCAGCTGCCGGAGGAAGCTGTCCTCGATCCGGCCGGTCAGCGAAGCGGCGCCGGGCAGGCCGAACCCGCCGGCCAGCTCCACCGGGGTCAGCCCGCGCGGCAGTTCCAGCAGCGCCAGCGGGTTGCCGCGGGTCTCGGCGATGATCAGGTCGCGCACCTGTTCGTCCAGTGGCCCCGCCAGCGCCCCCTCCAAAAGCGCCCGGGCATCCTCGGCCTGCAGTCCTTCGACGTTGAGTTCAGGCAGCCCGGCTAGCTCCGCGCGTGGCTCCCGGGCCGCGAGCACCAGCCCGACCGGGTCGGCCGCCAGCCGCCGTGCGACGAACCCCAGCACGTGCGCCGAGCCCTGATCGAGCCACTGCTCATCGTCGATCAGGCAGATCAGCGGCCGGGACTCGGCCACCCCGCACACCAGGCTGAGCACGGCAAGCCCCACGTAGAACAGATCCGGCGGCGGCCCGGGGGCGAGGCCGAACGCCGTCCGCAGCGCGTCCCGCTGCGGCGCCGGCAGCCGCTCGGCGCGCTTGAGCAGCGGCGCGCACAGCTGATGCAACCCGGAGAATACGAACTCCATCTCCGACTGCACGCCCGTCGCATGAGCCACCCGGCACCCGGTGGCGACGGCACGCTCGGCCAGGTACTCCAGCAGCGCGGTCTTGCCGACACCCGGGTCGCCGCGCATCACCAGGACCCGGCTCTGCCCGATCCGGACTCCCTCGACGACCTGGTCCAGCGCGCCGCGCTCGCCGACTCGGCCGGTCAGCCGCGTCCCGCGGCCGGGCACCCGGAATTCTGCGGCCATCGCACTAGCGTCTTGCTCCGGCGTGGCTCACCGTACCGGGGGGATCCCTGGTGCTCTCCCTGGTCTCGCTATATAACAGGGCACTCCTCGTGGACCCAGGTGCCGTCGAGTCGGCGCCGCACATCCTGGCCGGCCGTGATGGCTTTGCCGCAGTGCGCGCAGGTCACACCTTGGGCATGCAGCTCGTTGTCGTCCTCGAGCGACCCGGCCTCGTCCTGGTGGTCCACTCCATGTTCGGTCCGCGGGCCGCCCAGATCTTCCAGCAGGCCCTCCTCGATCTCGCGGCCCCCGAAATCCGGCGGTGTTGTCATGTCTTCCTCCTGCGGCCGGGACGGCATAACCAGGCCCTGCTCCCAGTGTGCCAGTACCTGGATTGGAGCACCCTATAGCGGGTAGCGCTGCGGACCATGTGGTTCTTGATTTCCAGGAAGTTCCGGATCTGGCTGCTGCTGGCCGTCGGATTGCCGCTCACCCGGCTGGCCGTCCACCGGCTGGCTGAGGCCGCAGCCCGCCATAACGAGTCGGCCCGTACCGCCCGGGCACTCCACAGGGCGGACTCGGCGATCACCGCGGTATCCGAGCACGCCTCCCGCAGGAAAGCCCGGCGCTAGCGGAAGACGCCGCTGTAGGCGTTCAGGGCGGGCTGGCCGCCTAGGTGGGCGTACAGGACGTTGGAGTCCTTAGGAAGGTCTCCGTTTCGGATGAGGTCGATGAGCCCGGCCATGGACTTGCCTTCATACACCGGGTCGATGATCACGCCCTCGAGGCGTCCGGTGAGCCTGATGGCGTCCAGGGTGGACCGGACGGGAATGCCGTAGAAGTCGCCGGCCCAGCCTTCCAGGACGGTGATCTCGTCGTCGCCCAGATCGCGGCCGAGGCCGATAAGCCCGGCGGTGTTGCGGGCGATCTTCGCCACCTGCGCCCGGGTCTCGGCAATCTTCGCCGAGGCATCGATGCCCAGCACCCGGCGGGGCCGGTCCTGGCCCGCGAAGCCGGCGATCATGCCCGCGTGAGTGCTCCCGGTGACGGTGCACACCACGATCGTGTCGAAGAAGACGCCCAGCTCCCGTTCCTGCTGCTGCACCTCGTAGGCCCAGCTGGCGAAGCCGAGGCCGCCAAGGGGGTGGTCGGAGGCTCCGGCGGGGATCGCGTACGGGGTGCCGCCGGCTGCCCGGACATCCTCCAGGGCCTGGTGCCAGCTGTCCTTGAAGCCGATGCCGAACCCCGCCTCGACGAGGCGCACATCGGCCCCCATGATGCGGGACAGCAGGATGTTGCCGACCTTGTCGTTGACCGCGTCCGGCCAGTCCACCCAGCTCTCCTGAACCAGGACCGCCTTTAGGCCCACCTTGGCGGCGACCGCGGCGACCTGCCGCGTGTGGTTGGACTGCACCCCGCCGATGCTGACCAGCGTGTCCGCGCCTTGCCGGAGCGCGTCGGGGATCAGGTACTCCAGCTTCCTGGTCTTGTTGCCGCCGAAGGCCAGTCCGCTGTTGCAGTCCTCCCGCTTGGCCCAGATGCGGGGCCCGCCGAGATGATCGCTGAGCCGGTCCAGCGGGTGCACGGGGCTGGGGCCGAACAGCAGGGGATAACGCTCGAAGTCGTCAAGGGACATCGGTGGCTCCTCGCGGGGATGCGCTACTAAGAGCACGTTAACGCCGCGTGAGCGCTAGCCAAGGTTGAGCGCGGGAATCACGCCCAGTTGCTGGAAGAGCTCGAGGTAGTTGAGCTCGTCCCAGTGCTCGACGAACTCGCCGTTCTCGGTTCGCCAGATGTCGATGGAGCGCATCTCGATCGGGTTCCCGGTCGGCGGTATGCCGTAGAGCGCGCCGAGGTGGGTGCCTCGGTAGGTGAATCGTCCGGCGACGCGATCTCCGGCTACCACGAGATCGTCCATCGTTGTTCTGATGTCTGGAAAAGCCGTGAAGAAGGTAGCCCACCAGGCGCGGTTGGCTTCTCGTCCGTCTGCCACGAACGCGTTGTGGTTGACGTAGTCGACTGCCACGAAGCCGTCGACGGCATCGGGATTGTGGTCGTTCAGCCCTTTGAGGTAACGCGTTGCAAGCGTGCGCCCGTCAGGTTGGCTGTCCGTCATGGCGGTTCTCCTTTGCCGGGGCCTCTCAGAAACCAGAGGATTACTAGCAACGCTAGTATTTCTAGCGTTGATCGTCAAGAGGGCTGGCTGACTAGAGTTGCTCGCTATGCGCACCCTGCACATCGGCCTGCGGGTCAGCGATCTCAACGAGTCCCTCGCGTTCTACGCCGCCGTCGGCTACACGGTCGTCGGGACCGTGGCCGGGACGCCGTTCGGCACCCTGACGATGCTCCGGCTGCCGGGCGACAGCTTCGTCGCCATAGAACTGGTCCACGACCCGGTGAAGGGCGCGGTCGACCTCGGCACCGGCATCAATCACCTGGTCGTCCAGGTCGAGTCGCTGGACGAGCTGCTGGCCCGTCTTGCCGCCCAGGGGATCGAGGCTGAGCCGCCCGCATTGCCCGGCGGCCCGGCCGGGCCGCGGACCGCCTGGGTCACCGACCCGGACGGTTACCGGATCGAGCTGGTCCAGTGGCCGGCCGGCCACGCTGACGGCATGACCGAGGCCGACTTCTCCCCGTTGCCCGCGTTATTAAGCGCGGTGCCCGTGCTGGCGGACGATGGCGTCCAGCACTTCGGCGGCCTTGTTCTTGTCCTTGCGGATGACTTCCATCTCGGCCGCCGGCACCCGGGTCGCCACGGCCCACGGATTCCGTTCCCGTCGGCCGTTGACCATGGTGAGCCGGTAGAGCACCTCGCCGTCAGCACGCATGATCCACTCCCAGGACATCTCCCCGAGATTGCCGGCGGAACGGCCGTTGACCTGGGCGATCACCTTCGGGGAAAGCAATGCCATGGATAAGCCTCTCGCCGGGTGACCGCTGGGCGGAAGTCCCGGTTACCCGTGTCCGGTCGCGTTGATCTGACCTGACTGAGGCTATCGCGAAACACTGCAAAGGATTGCATAACGCAGTCATGGCGTGGCGAACGTCACATTCGCCCCTCCAAACGACGCGATCCGAAGGCCCGGGGGAGTCCGCAGCGCTCCATGGGACCGAATTCAGGAGCGTCAGTCGGACCCTGGAGCCGCTTTCGGGCATCACTAGGAGCGCAGAGGCCACTGGAGTCGCTTTAAGACTGGATTGCCGCAAACGTTTGCTCCTCCGGCCGCGTTGATGCCCCCAGCCAGCGGCCGACGCATAATCCGGCCGGACATGGATACGAGACCCTGCATGGACGGTCAGAGCGAGAACCCCGGAGAAGCGCGGTCCGAACCCGTCACCGCTGGACTGGCCCCGCCGGACGAGCTGGAGACCAATGAGGTCCCCGATTCGCTGGTCTCGGAGTTCGCCTCGCTGACCACGCCGTATTGCTGGGTCATCATCGAGGATACGGTCGCGGGGTACGACGGGGCCGAGCCGTCCGCGGTCGGCAAGTCCGGGCCCGGCGAGGCAGTCGCCGGGGACATCACCGAGACCTTGACTGCCGGGCGGTTCTTCAGGCTGGTCGACGGCAGGGGTCGCGAACTCGCCATCGGACGGCTGTACGACCCGAGCGGAACGAACGAGCTAGCGCCGCTGGAGGATTTCGGCCGGCCGAACCTGGGCGCGCTGAACATCGAGTTCCGCGCCGAAGGCGACTGGCAGGCCGCCTAACCGGCCTGACCGTGTTCCCGGGACGTCACCGCATGGACGGCCGGGTCACCGCCATCCGCCGTGTCGCCCGCGTCTCCGGCTGACGTCACAGCCGCCGCCTTGCGGGTCCTGGCCCGCTTGCTCCACCGGTACAGCCAGAGCAGCCCGAACACGGGAAGCACGAGCGGAACGAAGCCGTACCCGCTCCCGTAGCCAGACCACACCGTGGCATCGGGGAAGGTGGCCCGGTCAACGATGCTCCAGGTGCCGACCGCCAGCACGCCGACGAGTTCCACCGAACAGGACACGACGGCGATCCGGCGTGCCGTCCGGCTGCCGTTGGCGAGGGTGACCGTGGCGATGATGTAGACCAGCCCGGCGAAGGCCGACAGCACGTAGGCGACCGGGGCGTGGCTGAACTTCGTCGCGATCTGCACTCCGGCCCGCGCGGAAGCGGAGAGCGCGAACAGGGCGTAGACGGCGACCAGCAGCCGGCCCGGGCCCGTCCTAGTCGACTCCGGGGGCGACGTCGGTGACGCCGCGGGCTCAGACACGAATCACCGCCCAGATCTCGTGCAGCCGCACCATCAGCACGGCCGCGACCAGCCCGGCCACGGCGACGACCGCCGGGCCCCACCGTGATCGCTCCAGCAGCCCCCAGAACCCCGCCACCAGCGGGACGAGCGGCATCGCGATCAGGTACCCGATAAGCGTAGCCAGCCCTCCGGGCGGCCGCTCGCCGCTGGCGAGCTTGGCCACGATGAGGCCGACCAGGACAAGGAGCAGGATCTCGAGCACGCCAAGCGCGGCGAGCAGGACAATGCCCATTCGCCGGTTCAGGGCGGTCATCAGCAGCGCGTACGCGGCAAGCGCGAGACCGGCGACGATGATCGTCGTGGGAACGACGCCGTTCACGGACGACATGTTACTACGTTTCGTAGTAACAGGCGCCGCCCGTTGACCGCAGTCCGTCCTAGGCTTATGCTCCGCCTAACGGTATGAGACAGGCCGGTCTCTCTCAAGAATGTCGTGCAGGGTCACACCCGCGCAGCGCATCGTCGCGCTCGCAGACAACAAGGAGAGCCATGACCGACTACGATTCGAGGACCGCGACCGGAATTCCCACTGAACCTGTCGGCTCGCTGCCGCGCCCGAGCAGGCTGCAGGAGGCGTACGCGCAGTACGACGCGGGACAGCTCACCCGCGAGCAGTTGGAGGTCGAGCAGGACGCGGCGGTGCGGGACTCTATCGAGCATCTGGAGCAGACCGGCGCGCCGATCATTTCAGACGGCGAGCAGCGCTGGTCGAGCTTCGCGACCTATGCGCTTGCTGACACGCTGGCGGGCACTGGGCTCGCCGACAACCTGGCCGGGACCGGGGGCCAGTACTTCGCCATCTTCGCCGACGGTCACAACAGGCAACTGCCGAGGCTCACCGGCGGCCCGTTCCAGTACAAGACCTACGCCGCGGACACGCTGAAGAAATCCATCGCGATGGCGCACAAGCCGATGAAGCAGGCCGTCATCGCGCCGTCGATGCTGGCCTTGCTGTACCCGCTGGACGAGGAGATCCCGGGCTACACCAGGGAGCAGTTCGAGGCGGACCTGGTCAATGAGTGCGAGAAGGACATCAGGCAGGCCTTCGCCGCCGGGGCGGCCAAGGTCTCGGTGGACTTCACCGAGGGACGGCTGGCTACCCGTAACGACGCCCGCAACCCCTGGACCGGGCGGAACATGCTGCCGCACTTCATCGAGCTCAACAACCGGGTCATGGAGCGGTTCACCCCCGAGGAGCGGACCAGGATCGGGGTCCACACCTGCCCGGGCGGTGACCGGGACTCCGTGCACAGCGCGGACGTGCCCTACAGTGACCTGCTGCCCTCGATGTTCGGCATCAACGCCGGATACTTCCTGATCCAGCTCGCCAGCGAGCGGGACAAGGACCCGGTCTACCGGCTGATCGGAGAGAACCTGCGCGACGCGAACGGCGTCACCCAGATGGCCTACATCGGCGTGATCAACCCGCTCAACCCACGAGTAGAGAGCCCGGAAGAGGTCCGTGACGCCCTGACCCGGGCGGCCAACTTCATCCCGGCAGAGCAACTCGGCTCGACCGATGACTGCGGGTTCTCCCCGTTCAGCATCGACGAGAAACCAAGTCACGGGTCACCTGAGTTCGCCCGCGAGACCGCCTGGCAGAAGATCACCAACCGGGTGGAAGGCACCAGGCTGGCCGCGGAGAAGCTCGGCATTAGCTGATCAGCGCGCCGTTGCGACGCCCGGGCCAGGACGGCCAAGGTCCGGGCGCCGCGACCCGCGCCGTTCAGCAGCCGTGTTGCGCGAGCAGCAGCTCGCCGAGTTCCCTGGCCCGGCCCGCCGCCGCCGCGTCGCCCTCGTGAGCCGCCATGATCGAGCCCTTCATCAGGATGTGCCATTTCCGCGCGAACGAATCGACGTCGCGGATTCCGAGCTCGGCCGCGAGGCTTTCTATATAGCTCCGGATATTCGCCAGGTGCTCGACGGCCGCCTGATGAACTGGGTGCTCCCGGTCATTAACCTCGATCATGATGGTCAGGAATGAGCAGCCCTCGAAATCCGGCTGGCTGAACCAGTCCGAGAACACATCGAATATGGCCAGCAGCTGATCACGTGGCGTCGCGCCGCGGCGCTGGCTCTCGGCCTGCAGCCACTCGCGTGTCCACAGCTGCTCCCGTCGGCGCAGGAATTCGAGAATAAGGTCATCCTTGGACGGGAAATTCCGGTAAAGCGTCATCTTCGCGGTGCCGGCCCGGGCTATAACCGCGTCAACTCCGACCGACTTTACGCCCTCGCGGCTGAACAGCTCATACGCGGCCCGGCCCAGCCGTTCCCGCCCGCTGTCCGCCCCGTCGTCTCGCTGGTTGTTCACACGTCGTCGCTTTCTCGGAATCTGGAATCAGCATACCGTCGGCGGGCCTGCCTGCCCGGGTTCGGCGACCTGGCGAGCCTTGCCACCCTCACACGCAGGGACTTAGACTGAATGTTCAGTCAATGAAGAAGGGGTGCCCGGTGCTTAACCAGGCCGACAGCAAGCTCACCGTCATCGAACAGCTCATCGCGCAGCAGGAAGTCATCTTCATCCAGCGCCAGCCCAAGTCCGCCGAACTGGCCGCACGCGCCGGCGCGGTGCTCGCCGGAGGCGTCACGTCCAACTGGCAGATCACTCAGCCGCAGCCGGTCTGGCTCAGCCACGGCGCCGGCTCCAAGGTGTACGACGTGGACGGCAACGAGTACGTCGACCTGCACGGCGGGTACGGTGCCGCGCTGGCAGGCCACGCTCACCCCGCGATCGTCCGCGCGGTAAGCGACCAGGTAGCGCACGGCACGCACTTCGCGCAGCCGACGCAGAACGCGATCGTCGTCGCCACCGAGCTGGCCCGCAGGTTCGGCCTCCCGCAGTGGCGGTTCGCCAACTCGGGCACCGAGGCCACCATGGACGCGGTGCACCTGATGCGCTCGTTCACCGGCCGTGACCTGATCATCAAGGTGGAGGGCGGCTACCACGGCCACCACGACTCGGTGCAGGTCTCCGTGATGCCCGACCTGGAGGACGCCGGCCCGGCCGAAAAGCCCGCGCAGGTCCCGAGCAGCAGCGGCATCCCCGCCGCGATCACCGACCTCACGCTGGTCGCGAGCTTCAACGACCTGGACAGCGTCGCCAGGCTCCTCGACGAGCACAAGGGCCAGGTGGCCGGCATGATCGTCGAGCCGGTGATGATGAACGCGGGTATCATCCCGCCCGAGCCCGGCTTCCTGCAGAACCTCAAGGACCTGCTCCACAACCACGGAGCGCTGCTGACCTTCGACGAGGTCAAGACCGGCCTCACCGTCGGCCCCGGCGGCGTCACCGCGAAGGAAGGCGTGACCCCGGACCTCGTCTGCCTGGCCAAGTCGGTCGGCGGGGGAGTGGCGGTCGCCGCCGTCGGCGGCACACAGGAGCTGATGAAGCACGTCGCCGACGGCGGCTACGAGATGGTCGGCACCTTCAACGGCAACCCCCTCGCGATGGCCGCGGCGCGCGCCATGCTCACCGAGGTCGCCACCGACGAGGCCTACCAGCGG
>Ga0335075_10004418_pt1 | contig 22002 bp, 21 predicted proteins | sample Lox_Sample_24_FD_206723 | JGI IMG/M metagenome (GOLD analysis project Ga0335075, IMG submission 206723) | Soil microbial communities from Loxahatchee National Wildlife Refuge, Florida, United States - Lox_Sample_2.4 | ecosystem: Environmental > Terrestrial > Soil > Wetlands | place: USA...
CGGCTTCAGCACCACCGTGTTGCCGGTGGTCAGGGCCGGGCCGAGCTTCCACGCGGCCATCAGCAGCGGGAAGTTCCACGGGATGATCTGGCCGACCACGCCGACCGGCTCGCGCAGCGTGTAGGAGTGGAAGTTCGCGCCCGGCATGTAGGGCACCGAGATGTTGATCGAGTTGCCCTCGATCTTGGTCGCCCAGCCCGCCATGTAGTGGAACAGGTCGGCCGCGAGCGGGACGTCGGCCCCGAGGGCGACCGCGTACGGCTTGCCGTTGTCGAGGCTTTCGAGCTGCGCCAGCTCCTCGGCGTGCTCGAGGATCAGGTCGCCGATGCGCCAGATGATCCGGCCCCGCTCGGACGGGGTGATGCTGCCCCAGGGGCCCTCGTCGAACGCGGCCCGGGCGGCCCGGACGGCCCGGTCGATGTCCTCGGCGTCGCCCTCGGCGATGTTGGCGAGGGTCTCGCCGGTGGCCGGGTTGGGCGTCTCGAACGTCTTGCCCGAGGCGGCGTCCACCCACTGGCCGTTGATGAACAGCTTGCGGGGGGCGGCGGTGAACTCTTCGACGGTGCGATCCACGGTCACGGTCATGAAAGGTCATCTCCTCGCCGCGCGGCGCGGGCGGCTACCCCATTGCAGCTGTCCGCATGGTGCCGCGCGCGGGCACGGTCGGTGACCAGCGCCCGGTCGGTAGGTAGTAACAATTTGACAACGGGTCCGCGCGTAACGCAAGGACTCGGGCCAGGTCTTTCGGCCTTGCGCGGCGACCGCCCGCCTCGGCATGATGAGCCCATGCCATCGCCCCGTGACCGCGGCGAGCGGTACGTCGCCGAGACCCAGGCGTTCTTCGCCTGCCGGGCCGCGACCTGGGACAGCAAGTTCGGCGACGACCTCCCGGCCTACCGGGCGGCGGTGGCGGAGGCGGGCATCAGGCCCGGCGGGGCGGCGGTCGACGTCGGCTGCGGTACCGGGCGGGCGCTGGTGCCGCTGCGCGAGGCGGTCGGGGCGGACGGAGCGGTGATCGCGGTCGACCTCACCCCGGAGATGCTCGCGGCGGCCCGGCCCAAGAGCATCGCCGCCCGGGCCGCGGTCATCCTGGCCGACGCCCGGTCGCTGCCGCTGGCGGACGAGTCAGCCGACGCGATCTTCGCGGCCGGGCTCGTCCACCACCTGCCCGACCCCGAGGCGGGCCTGCGCGAGCTCGCCCGGGTGACCAGGCCGGGCGGGCTGCTGGTGCTGTTCCATCCGTCCGGGCGGGTCGCGCTGGCCGCCCGGCACGGGCGGGTGCTGGCACCCGACGAGCCCCTGAGCGAGGGGATGCTGCGAGGGTCGACGTCAGCGGCCGGGTGGCGGCTGACCGCGTACGACGACGCGCCGCACCGGTTCTTCGCGGTCGCGGAGCGCTGCTAGCGCCGCCGCGTACGCGGCGGCTACGGCTCGGCCGGCCTGATCCGGTCGATGAAGTCGAGCGCGGCCACCGCCGTCGCCCGCCGCCAGGCCAGCAGGGTGGCGTCGAAGCCGGCGCTGGCGCCCTGCCTGGCCTCGATCGCGGCGACGATCGGCTCGAGGACCGCGCGCTGGGCGTCGAGCAGCCCGGCTGGGTCCGCGTCCTCGCGGTCGAGCAGGGCGAGCTTGAGCAGCAGGTGCGAGCGGATGTCGCGGACGTGCTCGACCGGGGTGCGCAGCCACCGGGCGGCCGCGTCGACCCCGGGCGGGGTGGCGTTGTACACGGTCCGCTGCGGCCCCTGGCCCGGCTCGGTCCCCTCGGGCGCGATCAGGCCCGCGTCGAGCAGCCGGCCGATCGCCCGGTAGACGACCGCCTTAGGTATCTGCCAGACCCGGCCGAGGTCGCCGTCGGGCGCGGTGAGCTGCGCGACCGCGAAGCCGTGGGCGGGCTGCCGGGCCAGGATCGCGAGCACCAGCCACTCCGGCAGCGACATCTCGGGCAGGGACGTCGCTGCCGGAGCCTGCGAAGGCTGGGATGGCTGCGAAGGCTGTGACGGCTGCGCGCTCATGGCTCCACGCTCATAGAACAATGAGCGTAGCCCCCGCTAGAACGGATACGGCGCGATGTCGCCCCTGATCGTGATCCAGCGGGTCTCAGTGAACGCGTCGAGGTTGGCGGTGCCGCCGAAGCGGGTGCCGGTGCCGGAGTCGAAGATGCCGCCGAACGGCACGTTCGCCTCGTCGTCGACGGTCTGCTCGTTGATGTGCACGATCCCGGTCGGGATCTTCCGCGCCAGGTCGAGTCCGCGCATCACGTCGCGGGTGAGGATGCCGAGCGACAGCCCGTACTCGGTCTGGGCGGCCAGCGTGGCCGCCTCTTCGGCCGAGGAGAACCTGATCACCGGGGCGACCGGGCCGAACACCTCCTGCGCCCAGGCCGGCATCTGCGGCGTGACCTCGGACAGCACCGTCGGCGAGTAGAACAGCCCCTCGTAGGTCCCGCCCGCGGCCAGCTTGGCGCCCGCGTCGGTCGACCCGGTGACCAGCGCGTGCACCTTGTCCCGCTGGCGCTCGTCGATGATCGGGCCGAGCGCGACCTGGCCCGAGGCCGGGTCGCCGACCGGCAGGTGCGAGGCCTTCTCGGCCAGCGCGGCGACGTAGTCGTCGTAGACCGCCTCGTGCACCAGGTGCCTGCCGGTGGTCATGCAGATCTGCCCCTGGTGCAGGAACGACCCCCAGGCGCCGGCCGAGGCGGCGGCGGCGATGTCCACGTCGTCCAGGATCACCAGGGCGGAGTTGCCGCCGAGCTCCAGGTGGGTCCGCTTCAGGTGGCGGGCGGCGAGCTCGCCGATCCGGCGGCCGACCGCGGTCGAGCCGGTGAACGAGATGATCCGCACCAGCGGGTCGGTGATCAGCGCCTCGCCGGTGTCGGGGCCGCCCGGCAGCACGTGCAGCAGCCCCTCGGGCAGGCCCGCCTCCTCGAAGACCCGGGCGATCACCACCCCGCCGCAGACCGACGTGCGCGGGTCCGGCTTGAGCACGACCGCGTTGCCGAGCGCGAGGGCCGGGGCGACCGAGCGGACGCCGAGGATCTGCGGGAAGTTGAACGGCGAGATCACGCCGACGACGCCGACCGGGACCCGCTCGGCGAAGCTGAGCCGCGGCTGCTCGCTCGGCAGCAGCTCGCCGTAGGGCCGGCCGGGCAGGGTGGCCGCCTCGTAGATCTCCTGGGTCGAGTTGTGCGTCTCGAACTGGGCGGCCCCGCCGATCTTGCCGCTCTCCCTGATCACCCAGTCCTCGATCTCGGCCGCGTTGGCGAGCCAGATGTCGGCCGCCCGGCGCAGGATCGCGGACCGCTCGGTGTGCGGGGTGGCGGCCCACGCCACCTGGGCGGCGGCCGCCTGCTCGACCGCGCGGGTCACGTCGTCCGGCGTCGCCAGGCCGATCCGGCCGAGCTCACGGCCGGTGGCGGGCTCGATAACGGCGGTGTCGCCGCCGTCGGAGGCGATCCAGCCGCCGGAGTAGATCTTGCCCTGCCACGCCTCGTCATTGAGAAATGCCATGATTCGCTGCCGACCCTTTTCTCGTTGTGGGAAGCCCCAAGTCTGCTGAGGGTGAGGTTGTCAGGCACGCCGTAGGCGGCCAGCGGCTCCCGTCCCTACGCTGAAGTCACTTTGAGACTACGATCCTGGCCGCGCTCATGTCCACGACGCGCCCAGCGTGGCCAGGAGCGACGACGGGAGAGCCCCCAGATGACCACCTCGGCCGGCGTATCGGTGCCGATCAAGCACACGGACCGCTTCTTCATCGGCGGTGAGTGGGTAACGCCCTCGTCCGACTCGACCATCACCGTCATCGACTCCCACACCGAGCAGGCCTACCTGACCGTGGCCGAGGCCCAGGCGGCCGACATCGACCGGGCTGTGACCGCCGCGCGCGACGCCTTCGACCACGGGCCGTGGGCCCGCTTGCCGCACGCCGAGCGGGCCGGCTACCTGCGGGCGATCGGGGCCGAGATCAGAAGGCGGACCGACGACATCGTCCAGATGTGGCCGCGCGAGTCCGGCGTGACCGTCGGCTTCGCCGCCACCGGCGGCCCCGGCGCGCAGCACATCTTCGACTACTACGCCGGCCTGGCCGACACGTTCGAGTGGGAGCGGCCGGTGAAATCGCCGCGCGGCTTCGGCCTCGTGGTCAAGGAGCCGGTCGGCGTGGTCGGCGCGATCGTCCCGTGGAACACGCCGATGGCCCTGATCAGCATGAAGGTCGCGCCCGCGCTGATCGCCGGGTGCACCGTGGTGCTCAAGACCTCGCCCGAGGCGCCCGGCGAGGGGTACCTGATCTCCGAGGCGGCCGAGGCCGTCGGCCTGCCGCCGGGCGTGCTCAACGTCGTCTGCGCCGACCGCGAGGTCTCCGAGCTGCTGGTCCGCGACCCCCGGGTCGACAAGATCACGTTCACCGGCTCGACCGCGGCCGGCCGCCGGATCGCGTCGATCTGCGGCGAGCGCATCGCCCGGGTCACGCTCGAGCTCGGCGGCAAGTCGGCCGCGGTGATCCTCGACGACGCCGACATCGAGACGACCGCGGCCGCGCTCGCGGCGGCCGAGTGCCTGGTCTCGGGCCAGGTCTGCGCGTCGCTGACCAGGATCGTGGTCTCCCGTTCCCGCCACGACGCGATGGTCGAGGCCCTCGCCTCGTCGTTCTCGAAGGTCAAGGTCGGCGACCCGTACGACCCGCAGGTGCAGATGGGCCCGCTCGCAGCCGAGCGGCAGCGCACCCGGGTCGAGGGCTACATCGCCCGCGGGATCGAGGGCGGGGCGACGCTCGCCACTGGCGGCGGCCGCCCCAAGGACCTCGACCGCGGCTGGTACGTCGAGCCGACCGTGTTCGGCAACGTCGACAACGCCTCGGTCATCGCCCAGGAGGAGATCTTCGGCCCGGTGCTGTCGGTCATCCCCGCCGCCGACGAGGACGACGCGGTCCGGATCGCCAACGAGACCATCTACGGCCTGCACGGCGCGGTGTTCACGGCCGACGTCGAGCGGGCGCGCGAGGTCGCCGGGCAGATGCGGACCGGCAATATCGGGCACAACGGGTTCAAGACCGACTTCGAGATGGGCTTCGGCGGGTTCAAGCAGTCCGGCATCGGCCGCGAGGGCGGAGAGCTCGGCCTGATGCTCTTCCTCGAGTCCAAGGCCATCCTGCTCGACGGCCCAACCTCCCGCTATCCCGATTTCACCTTGTAGGCAATCCCAACGGAGGGAAGGCACACGATATGACAACGGCAGTAGAAGCGATCAGCACGCCGCTGCTGATCGGCGGCGAGGAGCGGCCCGGCGCGGCCGGCACGTTCCCGGTCTACGACCCGGCCCAGACCGGCGCGGTCATCGGCCACGCGGCCGCCGCGTCGGCCGATGACGCGCTGGCGGCGGTGGCCGCGGCCGAGGCGGCCTGGCCCGCGTGGGCGGCGCTGTCGGCCGCCGATCGGACCGCGATTGTGCTGGCGGCGCTGTCGACGCTCGAGTCCGACGCCGACGAGCGGACCGAGATCCTCTCCCGCGAGAACGGGAAGATCCGGTTCGAGGCGATGATCGACACGATGGTCTTCGCGGGCCGGTTCCACCAGGCGGCCGAGTTCGCGCCGTCTCTCGACGTCGACGAGCACCTGGCCGGGCCGCCGTTCAACACCACGATCAGCAAGCTGTCGGCGGGCGTGGTCACGATCATCTACCCGTTCAACTGGCCGCTCGCGATCCTTGCGGCGTCGCTCCCGTACGCGCTGATGGCCGGCAACACGGTGATCGTGAAGCCGCCGCCCACCACCCCGCTGTCGTCCGTGCGGACGCTCGCGCACCTGGTCCGGGCGCTCCCGCCGGGCGTGCTGAACGTGGTCACCGGGGCCGACGCGGTCGTCGGGCCGGTCGTGGTGGGCGACCCGCGGGTCAAGCACGTCGTGTTCACAGGCTCGGTCGGCGGCGGCAAGCGGATCATGGCGATGGCGGCCGCCAACGTCACCAACGTGACGCTCGAGCTCGGCGGCAACGACCCGGCAGTGGTGCTGAACGACGCGGTCCTCGATGCCGACGCGTTCGGCAAGATGAGCGGGGCCACGTTCATGACCACCGGCCAGGTCTGCATGGCGCTCAAGCGGCTGTACGTGCCCCGGTCCCGCTACGACGAGGTCGTCGACGGGCTGCGCGCCACCCTGACCGGGGCGCGGGTCGGCCCCGGGCTCGACCCCGCCACCACCATGGGCCCGCTCAACACCGCCGCCCAGCGCGACTACGTGGCCGGCCTGCTCGAGCAGGCCAAGGCGGCCGGGGCCGAGGTGCAGACGTTCGGCGAGTACGCGGGCGACTGGTCCGCGGGCAACTACCTGCTGCCGTCGCTGGTGCTCGACCCCGCGCCCGAGCTCGGGATCGTGGCCGAGGAGCAGTTCGGCCCGTCGCTGCCGGTCATCCCCTACGACGACGAGGACGAGGCGATCCGGCTGGCCAACAGCACCTGGTCCGGGCTGTGCTCGTCGGTCTGGTCGGGCGACGCCGAGCACGGCATGAAGGTCGCCCGCCAGCTCCGCACCGGCGTCACCTTCTTCAACAACCACAACGCGACCGCAGTGGACGAGCGCGCCCCGTTCGGCGGCTTCAACCAGTCCGGCCTCGGCCGCGAGCTCGGCCGCGAGGGGCTGCTGAGCTTCACCGAGACCCACGTCATGGCGGTTCCCGACGGCTCCGCCGCGCATTAGTCCGCTGTCAAAAAAGTTCAAAATCAGTATTTTCCCGAACGGTCCCGTGGCGGCACTCAGCCGCCACGGGACCGCCGTATCGGCCTGACCCCAGAGCAGCCGCACCCATAGCAAGTGAGGGTTCCCCATGACGACAAGCCACGAAGCCCTGTTCATCGGCGGCGGCTGGCTGCCGCCCAGCTCGAACGAGACGATCGAGGTTCGCAACGCCTCCACCGGCGAGCACGCCGGCACGGTCCCGGCCGGGGCCGAGGCCGACATCGACGCCGCCGTCGGCGCCGCCCGCCGTGCCTTCGAGGACCCCGCGGGCTGGTCGACCTGGCCGGCCGCCGAGCGCGCGGCCGCCCTCGAACGGCTGGCGGCCGAGCTCGAGGGGCGGTCGGCCGAGATCGGCCGGCTGGTCAGCATCCAGAACGGCATGCCGATCGCGCTGTCGCCGATCATCGAGGGGCTCACCCCGGTCGGCACCCTGAGGTACATGGCCTCGCTGCTCGGGTCCGCCCCGGTCGAGGAGGACACGCCCCGGTTCCTCGGCGGCGACCTGGTCATCAGGCACGAGCCGATCGGCGTGATCGCCGGGATCGTGCCCTGGAACTACCCGCAGACGCTGTCCGCGTTCAAGTACGCGCCCGCGCTGGCGGCCGGCAACACGATCGTGCTCAAGCCGTCGCCTGAGACCGTCCTCGACTCCTACGTGTTCGCGCAGGCGGTACTCGCGGCCGGCCTACCGCCGGGTGTGGTCAACATCGTCGCGGGCGGACGCGAGGTGGGCGCGTACCTGGTGCAGCACCCGGACGTCGACAAGGTCGCGTTCACCGGCTCGACCGCGGCCGGCCGGCAGATCGCCGAGGTCTGCGGCCGGCTGCTTCGCCCGGTCTCGCTCGAGCTCGGCGGCAAGTCGGCCGCGATCATCCTCGACGACGCCGACCTCGACCTGGCCGTCATCGGCCACAACCTGTTCTCGGCCACGCTGGTCAACAACGGGCAGACCTGCTACGCGGGCACCCGCATCCTCGCCCCGCGGTCGCGCTACGCTGAGGTCGTCGACGTGATCGCCGCGTTCGCCTCGTCGCTGCCGGTCGGCGACGCGCTCGACCCGGCCACGCTGATCGGGCCGCTGGTGGCCGAGCGGCAGCGGGACCGGGTCGAGGGGTACATCGCCAAGGGCCTCAGCGACGGCGCCCGCCTGGTCGCGGGGGGCGGCCGCCCGGCCGGGCTCGACCAGGGCTGGTTCGTCGAGCCGACGGTGTTCGCCGACGTCGACAACCAGTCCACGATCGCCCAGGAGGAGATCTTCGGTCCGGTCCTGTCGATCGTGGAGTACACCGACGAGGACGACGCGATCAGGCTCGCCAACGAGTCCGACTACGGGCTCGGCGGCTCGGTCTGGACGCCGGACCTGGACCGGGCACGACGGGTCGCCCGGCGGATTCGCACCGGCACCGTCGGCATCAACGGCTACCTGCCCGACCCGGCCGGCCCGTGGGGCGGCGTCAAGTCGAGCGGGCTCGGCCGGGAGCTCGGACCCGGGGCGATCGCCGCTTACCAGAACCTCAAGACCCTCTACGCGTAACCGCTCGCGCGGCGGCTGGCGGGCCTCGACTGCGGGCCGCGGCGGCTCAGGACCAGGTGATGTCGGGGAAGGCCCGGGCCGCCGCGGCGGTGCGGCTGGTGACGTTCAGCCGCGCGTAGACGTTCTCCAGGTGCTTGCGCACGGTGCTCGGTGAGATGCGCAGCTGGCGGGCGATCGCGTTGTTGTCGTAGCCGCCCGCGCTCAGTCGCAGCAGCTGGAGCTGGCGCTCGGTCAGCAGCCGGGCCGCCTCGCGGCGGCCGTGCGCCCGCAGCGCCTCCGCGATGTGCGGTTGCAGCAGCACGGCGGCGTCCCGCTCGGCATCGGAGAACCGCGACCCCGGCGGCCGGAAGAAGACCAGCCGGCGGGCGACGCCGGGCGGCGCCGGCAGCGGCATGATCATCTCCTGCTCGACCCCGGCCGGGTGTAGACACTCCGAGTACATCCCGGTCGAGTGCCACTGGCGGTCGCTGTAGAAGTCGCTGGTGCGCATGACCTCGGTCCGCAGCTTCGCCTGGCGCTCGGTGTAGCAGCAGGTCAGGGATTTAGGGAAGTGGTCCCAGAACGCGGCGAACGACCCGCCGGGCACACCGCAGTTGAACAGGCAGAGCGTTGTGTCCTGCTGACCGGCGACGTCGAGATCGTTCAGGCTCAGCAGGTCAGCCGGGAGAATCCCGGCCAGCGCATCGACCACGGCCGCGTCCTGCAGCACGTATTCGCGGCCGTCTCGGGCCGCCCGCAACGCGCTCACCACCGGGAAGAGCAAAGCCGCAGTGTCCATCGGGCCCCCGTCGCCGGCCTCTTCAGAAAAGGATACGACAAACGTCGTATGGCGTCCCTTCCCCGCTCGGCCCGACGATCGGAATCACGACCGAACAGGGGAAGAGCATGCACGCGACGATCTCCGAATACCTGATCAAGGCGCGTCAGGGCGACGCCGCGCGGGCCGGCCAGCGGGACCGGATGCTGGTCGAGGCGCGCCGGATCCGCGTAGCCGGCCGCCGGCCGGCCCGCCCGGCCGGCCGAAGGTCGCGCCGGCAGCTACCGCGCTTCGTCCGGGCGCTAATCGCCGATTAGGGCCGGCGCACGGCCCTAGGCGGAGATGACGACGCTGGCCTCGGTGGTGTAGGCGAGGAAGGTGAACGTCTCGACGAAGTAGAGCTCGACCCGCTCGGCGTCGTGCGACAGGTAGCCGATCGACAGGTCCTGGCCGAGGCGCAGCTCGTAGTCGCCGCCGCGGCCGGACAGCAGCAGCGCCCCGTCGATCGCGGGCGCCCAGATGATGTCGCCGTCGAGCAGCCGGGCCAGGTGCTCGCGGATCGGGTAGCCGTGGTCGGAGGTCTCGCTGACCGCGGTGTAGGCGTCAGCCGACAGCAGCAGCGAGTACGGGCCGGCCACGCCCGCCAGCCGAAGCTCGCTGAGCGCCTTGCTGACCACGTCCGGGTAGTCCTTGACCTCGGCCGGCAGCGACAGCCCGGGGTTGCTCGAGGCCGGGCCGACCCCGGTGATCTTGGCCTGCGGGTAGCCGTCGAAGACCGCCCGGTCCTCGGCGAACGCGATCTTCTTGGCGGCGTCCTTGACCGGCTGCCAGTCCGGGTCCTGGGAGCCGCGCTCGACCGAGTCGATCTCGGCCCGGCTCAGCGTGAACGGCACCCGAAGCTCGACCACCGGCTGCCACGCCCGCAGCATCGCCTCGATGCCGGCCCCGGGCGGGTCGATCGCCTCGGAGTGACCGGTGCCGACGCCAGCCAGCGCGTTGCCGTCGGGACCGGTCACGTCGACCGTCTTCCGCGCGGCCGCGTGCAGCGCGAACGTGCGCTTGGCCTCTTCTTCGATGCCGGCCCAAGCGGCGGCGGAAACCGGGGCGAGATCGCGATGCAGGTTGTTCATAGCTGCCTATCCCTTCAGAGAGCCAATGCCAAGCGAGCCGTCCCCGGCCGGGACGTTCCCGTTCCCGGGTGAAACGTTAACCGCGGCGGGCGCATCGGCGGCCACCTGGGCCGCCCCGGAGGGCGGGTCGGGCAGGTCGTCGAGGAATTCCGCCGTCGGGGCGAAGAACAGCGAGCCGGTGATCGCGGTCGAGAAGTCGAGAATGCGGTCGGTGTTGCCCGGCGGCCGCCCGACGAACATGTTCGTGAGCATCAGCTCGATGATGTCGGGCGTGGCCGCGTAGGCGATGTAGTACGTGCCGAACTCGCCCCGGCTGGCGTGCCCGAACGGCATGTTCGCGCGGACGATCTTGACTTCCTCGCCGTCCGGCCCGGTCACGGTGTTGAGCGCGACGTGCGAGTTGACCGGCTTGACGTCGTCCGGCATCTCGATGTCGGCCAGCTTCGAGCGGCCGATCACCCGCTCCTGCTCCTCGACGCTGATCGCGTTCCACGCGGTCAGGTCGTGCAGGTACTTCTGGATGAGCACGTAGCTGCCGCCCGCGAAATCGGGGTCATCGTCGGCGTCGACGATCGCGGCCTTGACCGCGGCTGACCCCGAGGGCGATTCGGTCCCGTCGACGAAGCCGATCAGGTCGCGCTCGTCGAAGTAGCGGAACCCGTGCTCCTCGTCGACGACCTGGACCGCGCCCGCCAGCCGCGCCATCACCTGGGTGGTGTACTCAAAGCACAGGTCCATCCGGTTCGCCCGGATGTGGAAGAGCAGGTCGCCGGCGGTGGCCGGGGCGTGATGACGGGGCCCGTCGAGCTCGCGGAACGGGTGCAGCCCGGCCGGGCGCGGCCCGGCGAACAGCCGGTCCCACGCGTCGGACCCGATCGCGGCGACTACCTGAAGCTGACCGCCGGGGATACGGAAGCCGACCGAGCGCTGCAGCGCGGACACGTCCTCGAGCAGGTCGCGGACGGTGTCCTCGCCCCCAGGCTCGATGGTCAGCACCAGGAAAACCGCCGCCGCCGTCAGCGGGCTGAGCACCGGCTGCGGTTCTGGCGCCTCAGTTGACTGCTCTGACACGGGGATCCCCTTCGACGCTGGTCGGGATCTAGCGTCCCATACGCCCCGCGTGAAAGAGGCAACGGGCCGTGCAGACGGGCGGATCTTCCCGGCTGGCATCGTGCACCAGCCGCTTGCCCGCCTCAGGACAGGGCGCTGCCGCCGAGGCTGCGCGGGCGCTCTACCGGATCGGTGAGCATCGCGTCGAGGTCCTCGCGGCCGCGGGCGACCCGGGAGCGGATCGTGCCGATCGGGCACTCGCAGACCATCGCCGCCTCGGCGTAGGAGAAGCCGAGCAGCTGGGTGAGCACGAAGGCCGCCCGGCGATCGGGATCGAGCGCGGCCAGCAGCAGGTCAACCGTGGTCTGAGCACCCGGCTCGGCCGGCTGCTGCCCGAGGCCGGCCGTCGGCGCGGTCAGCAGCCGGGCGGCCAGCTCCCGGTCGCGCGTGCGCGCGCCGACCTCGGCCGCGCAGACCCGCCGCGCGATCGTCAGCAGCCAGGTGCGCACCTGGGCGTCGCCCCGGAATCGGCGCAGCGCCGGGATGGCCCGCAGATAGGTCTCCTGCGCGAGGTCGTCGGCGGCGCCGCGGTCCACCAGGTGAGCGCAGAACCGCCACACGTCGCCCTGCGTAAGCCGGACGAACCGCGCGAGCGCCTCGCGGTCCCCGCGCCCGGCGGCCCGGGCCAGGGAGGTCAGCTCGTCCACAGGAAAAGAGTACGACACGACGTAGTGCGCCCGGACCACGGACCGGGCAGCGGAGATCGGGCTGGAGCCCGGCCGGCCGCAGTCGCGCGTCGAGCCACGCTAGGGGCTTGCCCCGGTGCCGATCCGGCCGTTTACTGTGACGCTAAGGCGGCGGTGAGCCAAGGCTCAGCGAACATGCGGGCTGGTCCCCGGGATCATCAGCCCGAGGGGAACTTCTGGGGCTCGGCCGCGCACTACTAGGCATGGATTGCGACACGATCCGCGTGGCCATCTCGACTCAGATCGACGGTGAGGTCCCGTGGCTGCCCGCCGGCGTGCTTGAGGCCCACCTAGCCGACTGCCCCGACTGCCTCGAGTGGCAGCGCCGCGCGCACACGGTGACCCGCCGGGTCCGGCTCGGCGGCGCCTTCCTTGACCACGACCTCACCCCCGGGGTGCTCGCGGCCATCCCCGTCGCCACCGACCAGGGCAGACTCAGGCTTGCCCGGCGCGGCCTGCTCGTAGCGCTGGCGCTCGCCCAGTTCGCGATCGCCGCGCCGATGCTGTTTCTCGGCCACGACCGGGAGGCCGGCGTGCACGCCGCGCACGAACTGGGCTCGTTCAACCTGGCGCTGGCGATCGCTTTCGCGGTCGGCGCGATCCGTCCGAAGATGTCGGCCGGATTGGCCTGGCCGTGCGCGATCGCCGCCTGCGGGCTGGTCACGACCGCCGTCATCGACCTCATCGGCGGGCAGGCGGTCGGCGCCGACGAGGCTGAGCACCTCGTCGCCCTGGCCGGGGCGGCGCTGCTGGTCTGGCAGGTCCGCGCGATCGGCGCGGGCACCTCGGCGCCCGCCGTAGTACCCGGCCAGAACCCGGGATCGATGCCCGCACCGGGCGGCGGTGGCGACCGGCCGACCGCCGTGCCGGACCATCCGTGGGGCGGCGACGCTGCCCGGCTGGCCGGTCCCGCGGTCGCCTCCAGCCCTGCGTCCGGGCCGGCTAACGTCGTCCGGCCGACCGCCACCGGGTTCGCGGCGCGGGCCGCATCCGGCCCCGGCGAGGCGGACGGACCGACCGCTTCCGGGCTCGCCGACCGGTCCCCGTCAACGCCGGCCGACGCCGCGTGGCCGACCGTTCCCCCCTCCCGCACAGCATCCAAGCCAATGGCAGCCGCTGACACCACAACCGCGGACGTGGCCGCGGCCGAACCCGAGGCCGGGAAAACGGACCCCGCCTCGAACCCGCACGACGAGGCCGTGGCGTGACCCATCCGATTCCGGTCACCGACCGCGCAGCATCGCGCGAGATCGAGCCTGACGCCCTCTCCCTAGACGGCCTCCAGGCGCATCCCGCCGCTGAGCCCGGTCCCGCCGACCGCGTCCGACGCCCGGCGGCGCCCGCCCCGACCGTGGACGTGCGGCGTGTCGAACTCGCGATCGAGGGTATGACCTGCGCCGCCTGCGCGGTGCGGATCGAGAAGAAGCTGAACCGGCTGGACGACGTGCGGGCGACGGTTAACTACGCGACCGGGGCCGCGCGGGTTATCGCGCCAAGCGCGGTCTCGGATGAGGAGCTGATCGCGGCCGTCGTCCGGGCCGGCTACACGGCGACCGCGCCCGCGGCGGAGCCGGAGGCCGGCCAGGATGACCCGGCCCAGGCCGACGCCAGGCACGCCGCCTACCTAAAGCGCCGACTGATCGTGTCGCTGGTGCTGTTCATACCGCTGACCGACCTGTCGCTGATGCTGTCGCTGGTCCCGTCGCTGCGGTTCCCGGGCTGGCAGTGGCTGCTCATCGCCTGCGCGGTGCCAGTGGCGCTGTGGTGCGCGTGGCCGTTTCACCGGGCGGCGCTGAAAAACGCCCGGCACGCCACCACCACCATGGACACCCTGGTCTCGCTGGGCATCGTCGCGGCCTGCGGCTGGTCGGTCTACGCGATGTTCGCGCTCGACCGCGGCGGAGCGGGCGGAACGCTCTGGCAGCGGCTGATCCACAACTCCGGTGGCGGCATCTATCTCGAGACCGCCGCCACCGTCACCACCTTCCTGCTGGCGGGGCGGCTGTACGAGGCTCGCGCCCGACGAATCGCGGGGCAGGCCATGCGCGACCTCGCCGCCGCCGCCGCCAGCGAGGTCTGCCTGCTCGAGACCGACGGCACCGAGCGCCGGATTCCGGCGACGTGGCTGCAGCCGGGCGACCGGTTCGTGGTCCGGCCGGGCGAGACGATCGCCGCCGACGGCGAGGTCGAGTTCGGCCAGACCGCGGTCGACCGCTCGATGATGACCGGAGAATCGGTGCCAGGCGAGGCGGCCGAGGGCGACAGCGTGACCGGCGGAACCGTCGTGCTAACCGGCCGGGTGGTCGTCCGCGCGGTCAACGTCGGCCGCGATACCCAGCTCGCTCGGCTTATCGGGCTGGTCGAGCAGGCCCAGGCGCAGAAGGCGGCCATTCAGCGGGTGGCCGACCGGATCTGCGGCGTCTTCGTGCCCGCGGTGCTGATCGCCGCCGCTGCCACCCTCATGGGCTGGCTGCTGGCCGGGTCGACGGCCGAGCACGCGTTCAGCGCCGGTCTCGCGGTGCTGATCATCGCCTGCCCGTGCGCACTGGGCCTGGCCACCCCGGCCGCCCTGGTGGCGGCGTCAGGACGGGGCGCCGCCAACGGGATATTCGTGAAGGAGTACCAGGCGCTTGAGTCGTCGCGGTCGGTCGACGTGGTCGTCCTCGACAAGACCGGGACCGTCACCACCGGCCGGATGGAGCTGGCGGGGGTGCAGCCAGCCGCCGGTGTCGTCCGCGAGGACCTGCTGAGGAACGCGGGAGCGGTCGAGGAGGCGTCCGAGCACTCGGTCGCGGCGGCGATCAGCGCGGCCGCCAGAGGCGAATGCGGACCGCTGCCGCTGGCGGAGGCGTTCAAGGCGCTGCCCGGGCTCGGTGCCCGCGGCACCGTCGACGGCCGGGAGATCGTCATCGGCCGGCCGGCGCTGCTGGCCGAGCACGGGATGAAGGCAGACACCGAACTGGCCGGGCACTGCCGTCAGTGGGAGCAGGCCGGGCGCACCGCGGTGCTGGTCGGCTGGGACGGGGCTGTCCGCGGCGCGATCTCGGTCGCCGACATGGTCAAGGAGTCGGCCGCCGCCGCCATCGTCGAATTGCGCGCGCTCGGGCTGCGCCCGATCCTGCTGACCGGGGACAGCGAAGCCACCGCCCGCGCGGTCGCCGCCGCGGTGGGCATCGACGAGGTCATCGCCGGGGCGCTACCGGACGGCAAGGCGGCGGTCATCGAGGGCCTACGGGCCGACGGGCATCGCGTGGCGATGGTTGGCGACGGCATCAACGACGGCCCAGCCCTGGCCGCCGCCAACCTCGGGCTCGCCCTCGGCTCCGGTACCGACGTGGCGATCTGCGCGGCCGACGTGATCTTGCTCCGGGACGACCTGCGCTGCGTGCCTGACGCGATCAGGCTGTCGCGCGCGACCTTCACGACGATCCGCGCCAACCTCGCATGGGCGTTCGGCTACAACGTGGCGGCGATCCCGCTGGCCGCCATTGGCCTGCTCAACCCCATCATCGCCGCGGCCGCGATGACCCTATCCTCGGTCTTCGTGGTCGCCAACAGCCTCCGGCTGCAGCGGTACCCCCTCCGCGCGGCCAGCCAGCAACGCTCGGGACGGCATTATGCACGGTTACACCCACGACAAGAACAACTACCTTAGGCGGCTGCGCCGGATCGAGGGCCAGATCCGCGGCCTCCAGCGGATGGTCGAAGAGGACAAGTACTGCATCGACATCCTCACCCAGGTTTCGGCGGCGACCAAGGCCCTGCAGGCGGTCGCCCTCGGCCTGCTCGAGGAGCACCTCAGCCACTGCGTTAGCCAGGCGGTGGCCGAAGGCGGCGACGACGCGACCGAGAAGATCAAGGAAGCCTCGGAAGCGATCGCCCGCCTGGTTCGTTCCTGAACGTCGACAACCAGAGCAGAAAGGCACCCCCAATGACAACGGCCACCTACAAGGTCACCGGCATGACCTGCGAGCACTGCGTGAACGCGGTGACCAGCGAGGTCGGCGCGCTCGACGGCGTCGACGCGGTGCAGGTCCTGCTCGTCCCGGACGGGGTCTCCACCGTGACCGTCACCAGCGCCGTCCCGGTCCCCGACCCCGAGATCACCGCCGCCCTCGACGAGGCGGGCGGCTACCAGCTCGCCTAATGCGCCGGAGCTGAATCGTGGGGGCCCCACACCCATGTCTGTTATGGACCTGGGGCACCCACACCCATCTTCGTTATGGAACTGGGGCCCCACGTCCGCTAGAGCTGGAGCTGGGGCCCGGGGCCCACATCCGTTGTGGGTCTGCGGGCCCCGCGCCCATTTCAGTTCTGGATCGCGGGCGCGCCACTCCCATAGCGGCTGGCGGCTGGGGCGGCGCTACCGGTGGATGGGGGCGTGGGTGGTGTGGAGGGTGTAGAGGCCGATGAGGATGAAGGCAGCCGGGAGGATCCAGCGGCTGTAGCGGCCGAGGGCGTCGGTGATGCGCTGGTGACGGGTCAGTAGCGAGCCGACCGCGCACCAGACGGCGACGCCGACCGCGAAGACCGCGAGCACGACCGCGATCCGGCCGGCGTCGGCGGTGGCGAACACGGGGGTGTAAGCGGCCAGGTTGTCGGCCCCGTCGACCACGGTCAGCGTGGCCACCCCGATAACTCCGGCCACGACCGACAGGCCCGTCTCCCCGGTCAATCCGCTGATTCTGGCAAGACCAGGCACCCCCGACGGGCGCCCCTCATCAGGCTGGCCGGGCGGGGCGGCTTCGGCGGGCGGGGTCGCGGTTGGCGACGGCGGCGGGGGGTCGGGGGTGCGGGCGGATCTGAGGGCGGCGGCGAGCATGACCAGGCCGACGGCGAGCGGGATGAGCGCGAGCAGCCACAGCCAGCGGGACGGGATCAGGGACAGGCCGCGGCCGGCCGCGAGCGAGAGGCCGACGAGGGCGGCGAAGCCGAGGTACTGGCCGGCCCAGATCTGCCATCGCCGTGGCCGACGGCCGGCCCGCGCGGCCGCGCTCAGCAGCGCGAGCACGACCAGGTCGTCGACGTTGGTGGCCGCGAACAGCGCCACCGCCGTCGCGGCCTCGGCGGGCAGCGAGCTCACGGGCGCAAGAGTAGCGCCGGCGGTCATCGAGCGGTGAGAGGCAGCCGGGACCGTTCGATATGAGCTGATTTTGAACTTTTCTAGGAGGCGCTGCCGCCGGTCGCCAGGCGCATGAGGTCGCTGTCGATGTTGATCCCGAGCTCGGTCCCGCCCGCCGAGCCGAGCTCGTGCTGGTAGTTCTGCCACGATTCGTCGCGGACCTTGCGGGCGAAACCAGACTCCATCAGCAGCACCAGCTCGAACGCGGCCCGGTCGATCCGCTGGTTGAGCGCCTCGTCGGCCCAGTCCTCGGTCGCGGCGAACAGCGAGGTAGGGACCGGCAGCGTGCGCAGGTAGGCGAACAGCGACCGCATCTGGTCGTCCACCACCAGCGCGTGCCTGGCGGTGCCCGCCGTCGCCGCGAGTATCACCGGCTTGCCGATCAGCAGATCGTTGTCGAGCGCGTGGAAGAACGAGGTGAAGATCCCGCTCGGGCCGGCCTTGTAGACCGGGGCGGCGGCGATGATCCCGTCGGCGGCGCCGAGCGCGTCGATCGCCTGCTGCAGCCGGGGCGTAATCAGCTGGCTGGTCAGCGCCGTGGTGACGTCGGCCGCGAGCTCGCGCAGGTCGATCACGCGGGTGCGGACGGTGGCCCCTCTGACCTCCGCCAGTGCGGCCACCCGCTGGGCTGTGCGGTCGGCCAGCAGCCTGGTCGAGGAGGGGTCGGAGGTGCCCGCGCTGACCACCACGAGGTTCAGCGGGGTGTCTTCTGGCTGGTTGCTCACTGGCTTAGCTTCCTTGCGGGGCGGGGTTGGATGTCAGTTTGGCGCAGATCGCGGTCAGCTGGTCGAGTTCGGCCGGGGTGAGGGCCGAGCGCATCGCGTGCGCGACCGAGCGGGCGTGGCGGCGGCCGATCCGCCGCTGAAGGGCAAGGCCGTCCTCGGTCAGCGAGAGCCGGACCGTGCGCAGGTCCCGGTGGCCGGCCACGCGCTGGACCAGGCCCCGGGCCACCAGCCGGTCCACCAGCCGGGAGAGGGCGGGCTGGCTCAGCAGCACGTGCTGGTTGAGGTCGGTCGGCCGGATCGGCTCGGGGCACTTGGACAGCGTGTAGAGGACGTCGTACTCCTTCATCGAGAGGTCCTCCCAGATCTCTTCGGCGCCGAAGCGCCGCATCATCGACGCGTGGGCGGACAGCATCGTCTCCCACGCGTCGTTGGCGGGGTGCCGGGGATCGGCCATCTCGCTCAGCCTTCTGCCGGTTCAGACGATCGAGGGGTACTCGGTCTCGACGTTCTCGTCGCCGTCCTGGTAGGGGGAGCCGCCGGTGACGTTGTCGCCGCGGTTGGCGTTCGGGCGCGGCTGGCGCGGCGGGTTGTCGCCGTACTTGGCCTTGACCAGGCTCTGGTGGGTGGGGGCGTCCGGAACCTCGGGGTCCTTGCGGGCCGCGAGCTCCTTGCGCAGCACCGGGACGACCTCGCCGCCGAGCAGCTCGATCTGGTCGAGGACCTTGCCCAGGGGCAGGCCGGCGTGGTCCATCAGCCAGAGCTGGCGCTGGTAGTCGCCGAAGTACTCGCGGAACGTCAGCGTCTTGTCGATGACCTCCTGGGGCGAGCCGACCGAGAGCGGCGTCATCTCGGCGAAGTCCTCGAGCGAGGGGCCGTTGCCGTAGACCGGGGCCTCGTTGAAGTAGGGGCGGAACTCCTTCTTGGCGTCCTGGGAGTTCTTGGCGATGAACGCCTGGCCGCCGAGGCCGACGATCGCCTGCTTCTCGGTCCCGTGCCCGTAGTGCGCGTAGCGTTGCCGGTAGAACTTGATCAGGCGCTGGTAGTGCTCCTTGGGCCAGAAGATGTTGTTGGCGAAGAAGCCGTTGCCGTAGAACGCGGCCTGCTCGGCGATCTCGGGGCTCCGAATGGACCCGTGCCACACGAACGGCGGCACGTCGTCGAGGGGCCTCGGGGTGGAGGTGAAGCCCTGCAGCGCGCTCCGGTACTTGCCCTTCCAGTCCACCACGTCCTCGCGCCACAGCCGGTGCAGCAGGTTGTAGTTCTCCAGCGCGAGCGGCAGGCCCTCGCGGATGTCCTGGCCGAACCACGGGTAGACCGGGGCGGTGTTGCCGCGGCCGATCATCAGGTCCATCCGGCCCTTGGACAGGTGCTGCAGCATCGCGTACTCCTCGGCGATGCGGACCGGGTCGTTGGTCGTGATCAGCGTGGTGGAGGTGGTGACGATCAGACGCTTGGTCGTCGCCGCGATGTAGGCGAGCAAGGTGGTCGGCGAGCTGCTGAAGAAGGGCGGGTTGTGGTGCTCGCCGATGGCGAACACGTCCATGCCGACTTCCTCGGTCTTCTGCGCGATCTTCACCACCGCGTCGATGCGCTCCGCCTCGCTCGGCGTGTTGCCCGTGGTCGGATCGCGGGTGATGTCGCTGACCGAGAAGAGTCCGAACTGCATGATCTTGTCCTCCGGGTTATATGCGTTTGCATGTATCTCTAGCAAACGCGGGCGTGCGCCTATTCCCGGTCTGGTCCCTACCCAGTCCCGGCGGTCAGGACCGCATGTGGGTGACGGTGCCGAAGGAGCGCTGGCGGTACAGGAGCGGTTCGAACGAGTGGGTGTCGGCGTGCTCGACCAGGCCGATGATGATCACGTGATCGCCCGCCGTGACCAGCTGCTCGGTCCGGCACACGAGCCACTGGCCCTTGCCCGCCAGCCGGGGGGCGCCGTGGTCCATGTACCAGGCGACGTCGGCGAACTTGTCGTCGCCTTTCCTGGCGAACGCGGTCGCCAGCGCCTGCTGGCCGACCGCGAGGACGTTCACGCCGAACCGGCCGGTCTCGGCGATGATCTTGAGCAGGTTGGAGTTCTGGTCAAGCGAGACGAGGATCATCGGCGGCTCGAGGCTGAGCGACGAGAACGCGCTCACCGTGGTGCCGTGCGGCTTGCGGTCCACGTGCGAGGTGACCACGGTCACCGGGGTCGGCACCCGGGCCAGCGTGTCACGGAAGACCGTGGCGTCGACCTGGTCACGTCCCCGGCTAGCGCCAACACCGTCCATATCGACCAGCGTACGTTGGCATTAGGCGTTTCTGCCAGCGCGGCTGAACCGGCGCGGCCGCCGGTCGGTATGAGAAACTTGACGGGTTCCGACAGCCGTCGCCGCGGAGAGGACCACCGGATGAGCTCACTCCGCGATGACCTGATTGCGGGCATCCGCAGTCACCGCGAGCAGTTCGAGGCCGCGGGCGACCGGGCCGAGGAACTGCGCACGCTGCCCAACGACGCGGTGGCGACGCTGCGGGCGCTCGGGCTGTTCTGGCTCAAGACTCCGGCCGAGCTCGGCGGGACCCCGTTGTCGCCGCTCGACTTCAGCGACGTGATCGAGGAGCTCGCCTACATCGACACGTCGACCGCGTGGGCGGCGATGATCGGGGCCGGCTGCAACGGGCTGGCGGGCGGCTGGCTGCCGGAGGCGGGCGCACGGCGGATCTTCGGTCCGGAGCCGAGCGGAAGTCCGGCCGGAAGCGCGGCCGAGGGGCGTCGACCGGTCATCGCCGGCCAGCTCGCGCCGCGTGGCACCGGAGCGCCGACCAGGGGCGGCTACCTTGTGCACGGCCGGTGGGGCTTCTCCAGCGGGATCGTGCACGCCGACTGGCTGATCGGCGCGTTCAAGGCCAACGGGGTCGCCGACCACGCAGCCGCGGCCGACGCCGACGGCGGGGCCGGGACCGGGTTCGGCCAGATGATCGTCTTCGCCGTCCCCAAGGCCGAGGCCGAGGTCATCGACAACTGGCACGTGGCCGGGCTGCAGGGCACCGGCAGCCTCGACTTCTCGCTCGACGGCACGTTCGTGCCCGCGGAGCTCACGTACGAGCTCGGCCGCCCCGCCGTCCGCGGCGGCGATCTGTTCCGGCTGGGCATGCCCGCGTTCGTGTCCAACGAGGTTCCGCCGCTCTCCATCGGCCTGGCCCGCCGCGCCATCGACGACATCACCGAGCTGGCCGCCCACACCGCTCGCTTCCCGGGCGGGCCGACGGTGAGCGAGCGGGCCGTCTTCCACCACGAGCTCGGCCGGGCGGAGGTCCGGGTCAGGGCGGCCCGGGCGGTGCACCGGGAGGCGATGGAGGCCGCCTTCGCGACCGCGGTGGCGGACGGCGCACCGACCGAGGAGCAGCAGCTCGCGGTCACCACGGCCTCGGTCTACGCCGTCGAGACCTGCGCCGACGTGGTCAGCGACCTGTTCAAGTTCGGCGGCGGTCGGGCGCTGGTGCTCTCCAACCCGATGCAGCGCCACCTGCGCAACGTGCTCGCGGCCCGACAGCATGTGGCGTTGTCGGAGGAGAACTACGAGGCGGCCGGGCGCTACCTGCTCGAATCGGCGAAGGCCAGCCGCCGCTAAGTCGTTGACACGCCGCAGAATCGCGGTGTACCCATTGACTGGAATTGCGCAGCTAGCCGCAGGGGGGAATCTATGGTCTGGTGCGCGCGCGAATCTGCTGACTATTGCCCGACCGAGAACGGGCCAATGCAGTTTTTCAAGCACTACGGCTGGATCCATTGGGACGGCAAAAACTGGCACACGGTAACCGGGTATGAGCTGGCGGGACCTGGAGAGGTCCCGACGAGCGACGCCCCTGACGTTTTCGTGGCCGAGGATCACATCGGGAACGAGGCCGGGGTCGAGGCGGTGGAGGCCGCTGTCGACGCGATGGACGTCGGGCAGGCCGATCCCGGGCAGGCCGACCCTGCTCCCGCACCGCCCGCGCCGGCCGAACCGCCGGCGGCAGTATCCGGGCTGGTGGCGGCCGACGCGGCGGCGGAGGCCCGGGTCGCCGACGAGCAGGCAGCCGGCCTGGGTCAGCAGCCGCCGCTACGCGCGGAGGCGGTTCAGGTCCAAGAACCATCGCCCCCGCCCCCGCCCCCGCCTCCGTCACCGCCTCCGTCACCGCCGCCTGCCGCTGGAGGCGGCGCCGTCTGGGACACCGAGCACAAACGGGACGAG
>Ga0335075_10004419_pt1 | contig 22002 bp, 17 predicted proteins | sample Lox_Sample_24_FD_206723 | JGI IMG/M metagenome (GOLD analysis project Ga0335075, IMG submission 206723) | Soil microbial communities from Loxahatchee National Wildlife Refuge, Florida, United States - Lox_Sample_2.4 | ecosystem: Environmental > Terrestrial > Soil > Wetlands | place: USA...
TGATGTTGCAGTCGACGGCGTCGCGGATCCGCTGCAGCAGTTCGAGGTCGAGTTCCTTGGGAACCGGATAGCGCCCGTGGAGGTTGCCGACCGCCGCCGCGTAGGTGTCGATCCCGGTCTCGGCGACAAACGCCGCGGCGCCCTCCGGGGTCGAGAAGGTCTTGCGGATCTCGGCGTAGTCGATGGCCTCGGTGTGGACGTTGGAGCTGCCGCCGAAGTAGTGCGGCTCTGACTCGATCAGGGCGCCGGTCGTCTCCCGGGCATAGGCGACCACCTCCTGCGTGGCGGCAATGATGTCGGCCTCGGTGGCCTCGCGGTTGGCCTGGCTGTAGTCGATGTGGATGAACTCAAAGCCGGCGTCGATGCCCGCCTTGGCCGCGGCGACGCTGGGACTGTGGTCAAGGTTGATGTAGAGCTCGACGCCGTACTCATCGCGGTAGTTGTCGACCATCGCGCGCAAGTTGGCCAGCCCGATCATCGAGACCTCGTCGTGGCTGACCTCGACCAGGGCGGGCGACTCCTTGGCCTGGGCGGCGCGGACGATGGCCAGCAACGTCTCCTGGTTGTCGACGTTGAAGGCACCGACCGCGAAGTGCTCGGCGCGTGAGCGGCGCATCAGATCCCGGGCTCGCTCGATCTTGGAGGTGAAGGTCGTCGCCATCGCTGCCTCTCCCGCGTCGCTGTGCCGATGAGGCGAGCATAGGTCTGGCGTCAAACGCCGCCTCGTCACGTTCGCCGCACAGCCGGACATGATCGGTGCGATGGCCGAAGATCCGTCGATCGACGACGACCGTCAGGCGCGCTTCAACGAGCTGTTTGACCGGCACTACCCCGCGGTGCGGGCGTACGCCGCCCGCCGCACCACGACCGCCGGCGTCGTCGACGACGTGCTCTCAGAGACGTTTCTCGTCGCCTGGCGGCGGATCGACTCGGTGCCGGCCGACGCACTTCCGTGGCTGCTGGCCGTGGCCCGGCGGGTGCTGGCCAACCAGCGCCGAGGCGAGGCGCGGCGCGGTGCGCTGGTGGCGCTGCTGGCCGGGATGCTGCCGCGGGCGCCGGTGGTCGAGGCCGACAGCGAGGTCTTCGGCGACCTGTCAGAGGGCCTGGCCGCGTTGGCGCCCCGGGAACGTGAGGCGCTGCTGCTGGTGGCCTGGGAGGGGCTTGACCCCCAGCGCGCGGCCCGAGTGGTCGGCTGTGCGCCGGCCGCCTTCCGGGCGCGGCTGTACCGCGCCCGCCGCCGGCTGGCCGCCCAATTGCAGGCCGTTCCGCCCGAGGCGCGATTGACCGAGGAGGCACGATGACCCCGACTGACTCCGTGATCTCGCGGGTGTCGGCGACAAACCCCGTCCCCGACCCCGAGGTGCTCACCGCCGAACAGCGCGCGTCCGCGGAGACGCTACGGGCGGCGATCACCGCGAGCGCCGCCGGCAGCGCCGGCACCGCGAACACGCGGCCGGGGGTACGCGGGCGGGCGCGGCTTCCCCGGCGTATCTGGCCCGCCGCCCTGGCCGTCGCGAGCATCGTCCCGGTGGTGGCCGTGGTCTTTCTCGTGCTCGGCGTCCACCATCGGACACGTGGTCAGCCGAGTCGTGGGAGCTCGTCGCTGCTGCGTCTACCCGTCTCCGGAAAGGCCCAGACGCTGCTTCTGATCGGCTCAGATCACCGCGCCGGCGAGTCCTACCGATTCGCCAACACCGATGCGATGCTGCTCGTCCGCGTGAACCCGGACGCGACGACCGTCAACGTGCTGTCGGTGCCGCGTGACCTCCTGGTCCGGATCCCCGGCTCCGGCACCGGCAAGCTCAATGCCGTGTACGGGCTCGGCGGCCCCGCCACGCTGCTCAAGGTCCTCAGGACGCAGGTGTTCCCGGGGCTGCAGGTCAACCACATCATCGATCTCAACTTCCAGGGCTTCTCGGCCATCGTCGACGCGTTGGGCTGCGTCTACGGCGACGTGGACCACCGCTACATCAACGACACGGCGCAGACCGGCTACTCCAGCATCGACCTGCAGGCGGGCTACCAGAAGCTGTGCGGCACCCAGGCCTTGCAGTTCGTCCGCTTCCGCCACACCGACAGCGACTTGGTCCGGGAGGCACGTCAGCGCGACTTCCTGCGCTGGGCCGGCCAGAGCGTGTCACTCGGAACCGCGCTGAGCACGCGCGACCGGCTGTTGCAGATCGTCGGGCGGTACGGGCAGGTGGACCACGGTCTGCAGAGCGCCGACGCGGTGATCACCCTGTTCAACCTCGTCCTCAACTCGGCCGGGCACCCGCTCCAGCAGATCCCGTTCCCCGCACGGCTGAGCCCGTGTGACGGCACCTCGGGGTGCGGGATCACCGCGACGCGGTCCGCCGAGGCGGCGGCCTACGCCCGGTTCCTCAGCACGGGAGTCCACGCCGCACGCTCGTCCAGCGCATCCGCGACGTCATCGGGGTCACCGTCAGCCCACCCGCCCGGAGCCGGCCGGGTGGTGGCCGACGCCGCCGCCGGCCGGGCGCAGGCCGGCGCCCTGGGCAGCCCCGGCCTGCCCGTCTACTACCCGCAGGTGATCGCCGCCGACTCCACCTACTGCTCCACCGCGACGGGCAACTGCCGCGTGGCGCCCAACGGCGCCGCGCGCTACGTCAACGCCTATCCGCGCGCCTACGCGATCGCTGCCGCGGGACATCATCGCTACCCCTCCTACCGGATGACCCTCGTCGCCAACGCCGCGCTCGGCGAGTACTACGGCATCCAGGGCACCACCTGGCCCGACCCCCCGATCCTCGCCCGCCCCGCCGCGGTCGTCGTGGTCAACGGCCGGCGGCTGCGCGAGTACGGCAGCGGCGCCAACCTGTCCCTCGTCGCCTTTCGCACTCCCACCGGTACCTACTGGGTCTCCAACACCCTCACCGACTCGATCCCCAGCGGCGAGCTGGTGTCGATCGCCGCCTCGATGCAACCGGCGTCGTAGGCGAGCTGGGCCGGGCCGGGCCCGGGCCGGGACGCTAGTAGTTGCCCGACACGTAGTCCCAGGCGCGGCGCAGCTTGTCCCGGCGCGCGTCCGCGCGCGACTCGGCGGGGTCATCGCGCATGACGGCGGGGTTCTTCGATGGCTCGGGCAGGCGCCGGGACGCCTCGCGGTCAAGGGTGAGGAGCACACCGTGCTCACCGATGCGCGCGATCTCGTCGGCGTCGGCGAACCGGTGCCCGGAGGAGAACACGTGCTCGGAGATCACGATCCCGTCGAACACGTCCTCATCCTCGACGGCCAGCACGTGTCCCACGATCCCGATCTTCTCCCCGTCGGCGCTGTAGACGGGCGTGCCCTTCTCCAGCACCTGGTAGCTGATCGGCTGGCCAACGTCCACGGCGGCCAGCATATCGAGTGGCCAGTTGGCATCCGATGAACGATCGCGTACCGTGACGAGCATGGCGAGCCTGGCAACCGGGGCTCAGAGGGCGTCCGAACCCAACCGGTGGGCCGTGCTCGCGCTGTTGGGGACGGCGCAGCTCATGGTGGTGCTGGACGCCACCATCGTCAACATCGCGCTGCCGTCCGCGCAGGTGGCCCTGCACTTCTCGACGGCTGACCGTGAGTGGATCGTCACCGCCTACGCGCTGGCCTTCGGCAGCCTTCTCCTCCTCGGCGGCAAGCTCGGAGACCTGTTCGGACGCAAGTGGACGTTCGTGGGCGGCCTCATCGGCTTCGCCGTCGTCTCCGCCATCGGGGGACTGGCTCAGAACTTCGCGATGCTGGTCTCCGCCCGCGCCCTTCAGGGGGCCTTTGGCGCGATGCTCGCGCCGTCCGCCCTCGGACTTCTCACGGTCACCTTCGCCGACTCGCCTGACCGGGCGAAGGCGTTCGGGATCTTCGGCGCGATCGCGGGTGGCGGGGCATCGGTCGGCCTGGTGCTCGGCGGCGCCCTCACCCAACTGCTGTCCTGGCGCTGGTGCCTGTACGTCAACCTCGTCATCGCCGTGCCGACGGCGATCTTCGCGCTGCGGCTCCTGGTCAATCGCCGCGATCCCGAGCGAGGCGGCATCGACGTGCCCGGTCTGCTCACCGCATCCGCCGGGTTGTTCGCCCTCGTCTACGGCTTCTCGAACGCGGAGACCCAATCGTGGACCGCCACGGCGACGATCGTCCCGCTGGTGGCCGCCCCCGTGTTGCTGCTCGCCTTCGTCGTCATCGAGAGCCGCGTGAAGGACCCCCTGCTTCCGCTGCACATCGTGCGCGACCGGGCGCGCGGCGGTGCCTACCTGTCCGTGCTGCTCGCCGCGGCCGGCCTGTTCGGGGTGTTCTTCTTCCTCACCTACTACATGCAGTTGACCCTGCGCTTCTCGCCGCTCACCACCGGCTTGGCCTTCCTGCCGATGACCGGTCTGCTCGTCGCCACCTCGGTCACCGCGCAGACGCGCGTGCTGCCCCGCACCGGCGCCAAGCCACTGGTGACAGCTGGGATGACGCTCGGCGTCATCGCCATGATCATCTTCACCCGGCTGAGCGTTGACGGGGCCTATGCGACCCACGTGCTCCCGGGGCTGCTCGTCATCGGGGTCGGGATGGGCTGCATCTTCGCGCCGGCGATCGGAACGGCGACTCTCGGTGTGTCAGTCCGTGAGACCGGCGTGGCCTCGGCGATGGTCAACACCTCCCAGCAGGTTGGAGGAGCGGTCGGGCTGGCGCTGTTGAGCACGGTCTCGGCCAGCGCCGCCACCGACTACGCGCGTTCGCACCTCAGCGTCGCCGGGCTGGCCGGCCTCGCCGCCATCCACGGGTACACCAGGGGGTTCTGGTGGGCGGCCGGCATCTTCGCCGTCGGACTGGTGACGGCGATCGTCATCCTCCCGTCCAAGGCCGGAGCGCACGAGTGCAGCCTGAGGACGGCGCTGTCGCGCGGCGTCGCCTACGCGCACCACCTCGAGGCCACCGCGGAAGCCGCCGCCCATGCGCTGCGGATGAGCGGGCGGCCACTCACGCAGCCCGAGGGCCCGGCTGACCGGGATGCAGCGCCGGACATCGGGGACGCGCCGCCCGGCCGCGCCTGACCGTCCGGCGAGCCGTCCCCCCGCCGGCTACGCGGCGGGATGCTGCGGGGCGATGAGAACCGGGCGTTCCGCGTGGGCGGACAGCTGATGCGACACGCTGCCGAGGATCGCGCTGGCGAACGCTCCGCGTCCCCGCTGGCCGCACACGATCAGCCGCGCGTCGATCTCCCGGGCGACCTCGCTGATCGTCTTGGCCACTGACTCATTGGCCTCGGCGACGCGGGCCGAGGCGTTGTAGCCACGGCCGCGCGCGCCGGCGGCGCCCTCGTCGGCGATCCGTTGCGCCGCGGCGATCTCCTCCTCGTCGAGCTGGCCCTCATTGGGGACCACGGCCAGCAGCGAGCCGCCGCGGGCCAGCTGGACGGCCACCGGCGTCCACACCACCAGGACGACCGCATCGGCGGGATGCATGACGAGCTCGACGGCGACCGTGAGGGCGGCCTTGGAGCCCTCGGATCCGTCGTAGCAGAACAACACCGGTCTATCCATCGCTGGGTCTCCTGACGATTGTTGCGGCCATCTCGCGTGCCTATGAGTTGCGTAAATCCTGACGCCACATCGGTAACTGCGCGTTGCCGAGGCGATATGTATGGGGTCACCAACAAAATGGCCCGGAGGTCACACGACGCTCGGGGCACGATCCGAACGAGACATCACTCCGATGAGCAGCTTCAACTCTGAGAACAGTCGGCCCAGCGCCGAGGTCGAGCACCTCAACCGGCTGGAGGCAATCGTGCGCCGAGGCCTCGACGCCGACCTCGAGGTGGGCAGCGCGCTGGCGGAGATCAACGACACCTGGCTGTATCGCGCCAGCCACGAGACCTTCGAGGCGTATGTGCGCGACCGCTGGGGGATGAGCCCCGCGCTGGCCCAGGAGCTCATCGAGGCCGCCGAGGCGGCTGAGGCCGCCGGCCGGCGATCCGCCGCCAGCCAGCAACCCACGGCCCCGCTGCCGTCACCCGCGCGCGGACTGGTGCCCGCCCGGCGCGACGACGCTGACCGGTTTTCGAATATCTGGGAGAAGGCGCGCCAGGAGTTCGGCGGCGACGACGTGGCCGCGGTCGAGATTCACCTGACCGTCCACAAGCGTCCCCGGCCCCCCGCCCTCGAGCCCAAGCCATGGTCCTCGGCTGAGGCACCCGACGAGCTGGCGGGCGCCGATCTCCTTCGGTGGCTGCGGTGGCTGATGACCGAGTCGAGCGGCACCATCGCCAACATCGCGTACCAGTTGGAGACGCACGCCGCCGAGCTTGACGATGACGCGTGCGAGCAGTTGCGAGACGACGTCGTCGTGCTCGACGAGGATCTCTCTGCGCTCAAGGCGCTCCTGCCGGGGCCGGTCGACTGGGATGTCGAGCACGGGCGTCTGATCGCCGGCGAGGTCCCGCCCTTCGAAGATGATCCGGGCGAGGACGACGACGACTGAGCCTCGGATCGCCCCACGGGGGTGATGCCACATCACCCGCCCTCCGATCAGGCTCCGCCGCACCGGATCTGATCGCAAAGGGAGGGCACGACATGGCCGAGGCCGACAAGCCGAACATCCTCGTCATCTGGGGCGATGACATCGGGATCACCAACCTGAGCTGCTACAGCGACGGGCTGATGGGCTATCGCACGCCGAACATCGATCGGATCGCCAACGAGGGGATGCGCTTCACCGACTCCTATGGCGAGCAGAGCTGCACCGCGGGCCGGTCATCGTTCATCACCGGCCAGAGCGTGTTCCGCACCGGCCTCAGCAAGGTTGGCGTCCCCGGGTCGACGGTCGGACTCAAGGCCGAGGACCCGACGATCGCGGAGCTGCTCAAGCCGCACGGGTACGCGACCGGTCAGTTCGGCAAGAACCACCTCGGCGACCGCAACGAGTACCTGCCGACCGTGCACGGGTTCGACGAGTTCTTCGGCAACCTGTACCACCTCAACGCCGAGGAGGAGCCCGAACAGCCCAACTGGCCGCCGGAGTCCGATTTCCCGCAGTTCAAGGCCCGGTTCGGACCTCGCGGCGTGATGCATTGCTGGGCTACCGAGGAGGACGACGACACCGAGCACGAGCGCTGGGGCCGGGTCGGCAAGCAGAAGATCGAGGATACGGGTCCGCTCACCAAGAAGCGGATGGAGACGATCGACGACGAGATCTTGGAGCACGGCTTGGACTGGCTGCAGCGCACCAACGACACGGGGGCGCCATGGTTCATGTGGTTCAACACCACCCACATGCACCTGCGCACCCATCCCAAGCCTGAGAGCGTCGGTCAGGCCGGCCGCTGGCAGTCGCCCTATCACGACACGATGATCGACCACGACAAGGTCGTCGGCACGCTGCTGGACAAGCTCGATGAGCTCGGCATCGCCGAGAACACGATCGTCGTCTACTCCACTGACAACGGGCCGCACATGAACACGTGGCCCGACGGCGGCATGACCCCCTTCCGCTCAGAGAAGAACACCAACTGGGAGGGCGCCTTCCGGGTCCCTCAGATGATTCGCTGGCCGGCCAAGATCAAGGCCGGGTCCATCTCAAACGAGATCGTCCAACATCACGACTGGTTGCCGACGTTCCTGGCCGCGGCGGGGGACCCGGATGTCGTCGAGAAGCTCAAGGGTGGCCATCAGGTGGGCGACGCGACGTTCAAGGTTCACATCGACGGGTTTAACCTGCTGCCCTACCTCACCGGGGAGGCCGAGCACAGCCCGCGCCAGCTGTTCTTCTATTTCTCCGACGACGGAGATGTGCTGGCGATCCGGTTTGACAACTGGAAGGTTGTGTTCATGGAGCAGCGCGTCCAGGGCACCCTGCGCATCTGGGCCGAGCCGTTCGTCTCGCTGCGGATCCCCAAGCTGTTCAACCTGCGTACCGACCCGTTTGAGCGGGCCGACGTCACATCGAACACCTACTACGACTACATCGTCGATAACGACTACATCATCCTCGCCGCGACCGCTCTCGTCACCCAGTTTCTCCAGACGTTCACCGAGTTCCCTCCGGCCCAGAAAGCGGCGAGCTTCACCATCGATCAGGTGGTGGCCAAGCTCGAGGCGGCGCTCACCACCGGCAGATAGGAATCGGACGACATCACGCACGCGCAACTGATCGAGGCGCCGACGCAGGACATGGCGTGGATCCCGTCCGGGACGTTCCGGATGGGATCCGACGCCCACTACCCCGAGGAGGCGCCCGCCCACGAGGTGTCGGTGGCGGGGTTCTTCATCGATCGCGCCCAGGTCACCACCCGGCAGTTCGCGGCGTTCGTGCGGGACACGGGCTACGTCACGGTCGCTCAGCGGCCACTGGACCCGGCCGACTTTCCGGGCGCTCCGCCGGAGAACCTCGTACCGGGCTCACTGGTGTTCACGATGACCGCCAGGCCCGTCGACCTGCGCCACATCAATCAGTGGTGGACGTGGACACCCGGGGCCTCATGGATGCATCCGGACGGACCGGGAAGCTCCGCGGCGGCGCACCCCGATCACCCGGTGGTCCACGTCGCCTACGCTGATGCCGAGGCGTATGCCGCATGGGCGGGTAAGGCGCTGCCGACCGAGGCCCAGTGGGAGCGCGCCGCCCGTGGCGGCCTCGATGGTGCCGCCTACGTCTGGGGCGACGAGCCCGAGGCGCCCGGAGAGCGGCTCGCCAACTACTGGCACGGCGATTTCCCCTGGCGTCACCACGACGGTTACGGGGCCCGGACGCCGGCGGGCACCTTTCCCGCCAACGCCTTCGGCCTCTTCGACATGGCCGGCAACGTCTGGGACTGGACGTGTGACTGGTACTCCGCGCAGCACGAGGCTGTCGGCTCATGCTGCGTCCCGGAGGATCCTCGCGGGGGGACGCGGGAGGGCAGCTTCGACCCCGCGCAGCCTCAGTTCCGAATCCCGCGCAAGGTGGTCAAGGGCGGCTCGTTTCTCTGCGCCGACAGCTACTGCCTGCGCTACCGCCCCGCGGCCCGCCGACCGCAGATGATCGACACCGGCATGAGCCACGTCGGCTTTCGCTGCGTGCGACCCGCGTGACTGTTCACGACGGCCCGGCGGTGGCGGCGTCCACCGGCGCGCCGAAGACCTTGCGATAGGTGTCCTCTCCATAGCTGGTGGGAAGCGGCGCCCCCTCCGTGAGCCGAAACGGCCTCGCGCCGGCCTCGCCGCGAGGCGCGCGGAGAAACAGCGCGGTCCTCGTCGGTCCTTCGTAGTAGCTGGCCGCGAGGTCGTACATGTGCGTGACGAAGAGGATCTTGATGCGGTGGGCCAGCAGCGCGTCGATGATCTGGCGGGCGATCTGGGACCCCTCACGCTCGTTGGTGGAGGCGAACGACTCGTTGCAGAGCAGCAGGCAGCCGGAGCGGATGTGGTCGGCGATCTCGCTCATCCGCGCCAGCTCCTCGTCGAGCTTGCCGCTCTCCATGCTCGCATCCTCCTCGCGCTTGTAGTGCGTGAAGACACCACCGCAGGCGTTGACCCGGTAGGAGTCGGCAGCGACGAACATCCCGCACTGGGCCATGAGCTGGGCGAGCCCGACGCTGCGCAGGAACGTGGACTTCCCTCCCTGGTTGGCGCCGGTGATCATCACCAGAGACGCATCGCCGGCGTGGACGTCGTTGGCCACCACCCGCTCTCCGAGCGTCAGGGCCAACGTGACGTCATAGAGGCCCTCCGCGACCAGCTCGGTCTGGTCGGCGCTCAGGACCTCGGGGGTGGCCCGGGCCGCGCCGAGCGCCGTCAGGGCGTCGTCCAGGTTGACGCAGGCGACGTAGAACCCCACCTCGGTGCGCACCATCCGCAGGAAGTCGAGCACGTGATCGACCGACTGGGCCAGCGCATCGGCCACCATGTTCAGCGCCCGGTCCTCGAGCTCGGCGAGGGCCGTCGCGCCCGCCTCGTCGCGGTCAGCGATGGTGAAGCTGTGGCCGGAGCGATCCAGCATGCGCGCGATGAACCCCTGCTCGGGCGGGCGCCGCAGGACATACCCCGTGCCCTTGTTACCGGTGGTCAGGTGGGCGCTGAAGCGAACGCCGCCCTTGCCGTTGAGCTCTTTGAGGTAGCGCTCGATCAGCTCGAAGTAGTCGTCGCTGAGCTCCTCGACGAGCATGGCGAACAGCCGCGACAGGCCCGGCGAACGCACCTGCCGGCGGTGGGCCTCGGCCAGCGAGCGCAGCCGCCGCAGGAAGCCGGCGAGAATCTCCATCTTGCGCACCGAGGTGCGGAGGATCAGGCGCGGCGAGTCACGCTCCAGGATGCTGCCCCACACGCTGCGTTGAGCCTCCAGAGCCTCACCGGCGAGCTCGTACAGATCCCGGGCCACCGCGGGGTGCTCCACGCAGTCGGCCAGCACCTGCTGGCGGTAGGCGATGGCCTCGGGGTCGGTGAGGCTGGTCAGCAGCGCCCGCTTCGCCACCTCCCACAGCAGCCCGTCGCCGGCCGCCATCGCGCCCAGCAACGTGTCGAGCTCCAGGTCCTCGGTGAGGGCATCCGCATTGGCGGGCACCTCCCCGCTGGAGTCGAAGTCGCGATCGGCGTACATGAGAAACGCCTTCACCGTGCCAGCCTCCGGCGCAGCGAGGGCGCGTCCAGTCCGTACTTCTCCGCCAGCGCCGAGGCGTAGGCCAGGCCGTCAGCGGGCTTGCGGACCACCTTGAAGGTGCGGACCGCGGGGTCCTCCGCGACGACGGTGCTCATCATGCTCACCGTCGCCTCGCCCAGCGAGGCCAGCTCATCGACGAACGTCACGAACACGCCGAGGACATCGGCGGCGAGGATCTGGCGCATGACCTCGGTGCCGACGAGGACCGCGTCGCGCAGCGTGGTGGAGCCGAAGCTCTCGTTCATGACCAGCACGCTGTCGGCCGTCATCTGATCGAGGATCGCGTGGATCCTGACCAGCTCATCCTCGAACTTTCCGCGCAGGGTCCGGATGTCCTCCTGGCGTTCGAAGTGGCTGAAGATGCGATCGGGCAAGAACAGACGCGTGTCGCGCCCCGGCACCGGCAGGCCCAGCCCAGCCAGGTGGTGCAGCTGACCGAAGGTGCGTGCGAAGGTCGTCTTGCCTCCGTTGTTGGGGCCGCTCACCACGAGCAGGCGCTCGCGACCGGACAGGTGCAGGTCGTTGCAGACCACGGCCTCGTCCCGGGCCACGAGCTTGGCCGCCAGCGCGAGATCGAACGTCGCCGTGGCGCTGGTCTCCTTGGAGCGGGCCGACACCCTCGGATAGGAGAAGCTCAGTCCCGCGGCCTTCAGCGGGGCGATGTAGTCGAGATAGGCCAGGTAGAAATGCACCTCACGCTCACACCGCGCGATCGTCGGATCGATGAAATCGCGGTGACGGCTGCGGTACTCGGCAAGGCGCGCGAACGGCTCGGGGAACAGGCGCGCGACGAGATCGAGGATCTGGGTCTCGACATGGTTCATGTCGGAGAAGTCGCGGAAGCGCACGCGGTGGCTGCGGCCATCGCCCTGGCGGAACTTGGCGAACGCCTGTGCCACCTCCTCGCTGACGTCCGGTTCGCCCTGATAGGCGCTCACGGTGACCCGGGTGCCTCGCAGGTGCACGGAGTAGGCGATCGCAGCCAGCTCGGTCTCGCGGTCACGCGTGTCGCTCACCAGCGACGCAAACGCCGCCGAGGCGCCGTACGCGCTGAGATGGTCCACCAACGCTCGCAGCGCCGGTGACCCGACCTCCGCGGCCGCCAGGGCGTCGCTGAAGGCCGACACCACCTCGCAGTAGACAGCGCCGGCACTGACGAACCAGCGTTGTTGCTGGCGCTCGTGATGCAGCTGCTGCACGAGATGCAGATGGGTCCGCATCCGTGCCATCCCGGCGGCAAAGGCGTCCACGGCCTCGCGCACCGGCGCACGCTCGAGGTCGCGCAGCACATGGTGGCGGTAGCGCACCGCCTCGACCGAGCGCAGAGGGCGGACCAGGAACGGGATCAGCCGGTGGGGGTCGCGGTCGGTGGTGAGCGACGCGACGATCTGATCGAGGCGCAGATCAGCGAAGAAGTCGGGCTCGTCGGCGGTGCTCTCGGGGGGCGCTTCGCCGGCGCTGCGATACAGGAGGCTGAGGGGTCCAGATGACACGTCACTTCCACCGGATGGGGGGTTCGGTAGAAGCCATCAGCCGGGTCGGCATTGCGTCAGGCGGGCCTCATCGCCTCTGTGCTCATCATAACCCGCCGCCCGAGGACGCCCCACGATCCGGTCTGACGGTGCGCTATGGTTCGCCCCGCACAGATGGAGTCCTGGCGTAGGTGAGGCGGCGCCTCACCTCGAACCGCCCGCCGAGAAAAAGGGCTGATGGCTCCTTTCGCCCACACAGTGCGTAAGCCAGCGAAAGGAGCACAGGACCATGCCGGTCCTGCCCGATTGGGTCATCCAGACTCTGCAGGTCGTCACGATCCTCGTGCTCGCCCCGCTGGTCAGCGGGATCATCGCCCGCGCTGAGGCGATGGTGCAGCAGCGGCGGGGGCCGCGGGTGCTGCAGCCCTACCACGACATCTTCAAGCTGCTGCGCAAGGAGACGGTCCTGCCCGCCCCGGCCGGCCCGGTCTTCCGTGCCGCGCCCTACGTCAACTTCGCGGGGCTGGCCACCATCCCGCTGCTCATCCCGGTGCTCACGACGTTCCCGCTGCCGCTGGGCTACATGGCCGACTTCTTCGGCGTCGGCCTCATCTTCGCGCTGACCAGCTTCGCGGTGTCGCTGGCGGCGGTGGACAGCGGCAGCCCCTACGCGCAGCTGGGCTCCAGCCGGCTGCGCTCCTTCGGCGCCTTCAACGAGCCCACAGTGATCTTCGTCACCTTCGTCCTGGCGCTGACCACACACACCGATCTGCCCTACGCCTTCGGCGCCACCATCCGGTCCTCGGCGGTTCAGGTGGTGCGCCCCAGTCACCTGCTGATGATCGCGGCCTTCTTCATGCTGGTCCTCACCGAGACGGGCCGCATCCCGGTCGAGAACCACGGCGGGACGCTCGAGTTCGGCCAGATCGAGGAGGGGCGGGTGGCCGAGCACTCCGGCCCCGGCCTGGCGCTGCTGCGCTGGGGCTCGAGCATCAAGCAGCTGCTCCTGTTCACCATCTTCATGAACGTCCTGGTGGTGCCGTGGGGGATGGCCAGCAGCGGGCGGCTCGACGTGGTGGCGCTGGCCATCGTCCTGCTCTTCGCCAAGGCGCTCGTCGTCGGCTTCGTGGTGGTGGTGATCGAGTCCAGCTACGCCAAGCTGCGGCTCTACAAGATCCCCGAGTTCACCGTGGCGAGCTTCATGCTGGCGGTGCTGGCCGTGGTGATCTTCCTCTTCGAGCCGTCCTTCGGCGACGAGACGCTGACGGTGTTCGGGGCCGTGGCCACCATCGCGGCGGTGCTCGTGCTCCTGCTCGAGTACGGCATGCTGCGCTCGCAGGACGTCTGGGAGCAGTTGCGCCTCTACGCGCTCGGCTCCGCCGTGGTGGCCGCCCTGGCCATCGGCACCGCGGCCACCGGGCACGGCGGGGGAGGGCTGTACGTGCTCGCGGCGGCGACCATCGGGCTCAAGGCGCTGCTCTTCCCCCTCGGCATCAGATTCGTGCTGCGCCGCCTGGAGGCCGAGGCTCGCGTGCCGTCGGTGATCGGGGTGCCCAGCGGCATCCTCATCGGAGTCGCCCTGTGCGCCGTGGCCTTCATCGTCCTGCGCCCGGTGCACATCGGCGCCGAGGCGGCGCTCCCGCTCTCCGCGCTGCCCGTCGCCGTCGGCGGGGTCCTCGTGGCCTTCCTGCTCATGGTGCTGCGGCCCTACGCGCCGTCCCAGCTGCTCGGGTTCCTGGTCCTGGAGAACGCGGTGTCGGTGGCCAGCCTGGTCATCGCTCCCGGCCTGCCGATCATCCTGGCGCTGCTCCTCCTCTTCGACGTGCTGGTCGGAGTGCTGGTGTTCGTGGTCCTCGTCCAATACCTGGCCGTCGAGCGCACCGCCGTGCGGACCGACGTCCTCAACCGGCTGACCGGGTGAGCTGGGCGCTCTACACCCTGGTGGCGGTTCCGCTGGTGGCGGTGGTGCTCACCCTCGTCGACGGGTGGCGTCTGGCCCGGGCGGCCACCGTGGCCGCCGGAGCCGTCTCGCTGGTGCTCACCGTCGCCATCGCCCTGCGGGTCCGGCATGGCGGGGTGATCGCCGGCGCCGGGGGGTGGATGCGCGTCGATTCGCTGGGCGCCGTGTTCCTGCTGGCCACCGGGCTGCTCTACGCCATCGCGGCCGTGTTCTCCATCGGCTACCTGGCGGTGGACGAGCGCCATCCCGACGGCGCCCCCTTTGCCAAGCGCTACTTCGCCTACCTGAACCTGTTCGGCTGGACGATGCTCCTGGTCCCGCTGGCCTCGGACTTCGGAACGTTGTGGGTGGCCGTGGAGCTGACCACGATCATCTCCGCGCTGCTGGTGGCCATCGATCGGACCGACGCGGCCCTCGAGGCGTCATGGAAGTACATCCTCATCGCCTCCAGCGGGCTCGGCATCGCGCTGCTGGCCATCATCGTCGTCTACGCCGCCGGCACGCATCTGCTCGGGTCCGCCTACATCCCCAGGTTCGAGCGGTTCCTCGTGCACGCCCACGGGCTGTCGCACGATGCGGTGGCTCTGGCCTTCGTGCTCTCGGTGGTGGGCTTCGGCACCAAGGTCGGCTTCGTGCCCATGCACACCTGGCTGCCCGACGCGCACAGCGAGGCGCCGGCGCCGGTCTCGGCGATGCTGTCGGGCTCGTTGCTGTCGGCGGCGCTCTACGCGATCCTGCGCTTCTTCCAGGTCGCCGTGGCCGCCGGACAGCGCTCCTTTGCCGAGCACGTGCTCATCGTCTTCGGTGCGCTCTCCCTGGCGGTGGCGGCGCTGTTCGTCATCCGCCAGCGCAACTACAAGCGCCTGCTCGCCTACTCCTCGATCGAGCACATGGGCATCATCGCCCTCGGCATCGGGTTCGGGGCGCCGCTGGCCGTCGCCGGTGCGCTGCTGCACGTCCTCACCCACGCCGCGGCCAAGGGCCTGGCCTTCTTCGGAGCGGGCTCCCTGCTGCGCGGCTATGACACCAAGGAGGTCGACGGCATCACCGATGCGGTGCACGCCATGCCATGGACCGGCAGCATGTTCTTCGCCGCGGCCCTGGCGTTGTGCGGACTGCCGCTGTCAGGGGTGTTCCGCAGCGAGTTCGAGATCGTCGCCGGAGGTTTTGCCCGGCCCCAGTACGTCGGGGTCTCCCTTCTTTTGGTCGGCGTCAACGTGGCCTTCTTCGGCGTGATCTGGCATGCGGCGCGCATGGTTCTGAGCCGCCCGGCGGCCGGCGGCGACGGCGCGTCGGCGGGCCCGGCCGTCGCGGTGGGGGAGCGGAGCATGTGGATGGTGGCGGGCATGCTGGGGTGCCTCTTGGTGTCGGTCGCGCTCGGTGTCCATCTCCCCGGGCAGCTCGGCTCGCTGCTGAGCAATGCGGTCCATCGCCTGGCGGTGCCGGGATGACCAACCTCTCCAAGCGGACCGGCGAACTGTCGGGCGAGCTGCCCGCGCATCTCGGGGCGATCGGTGAGCCCGGGCCGCCCCACGAGATCCGTCTGCGCGTGAAGCCGCTGGGCTTTCGGCGCGCCGCCCACGTGCTCAAGAGCGCCGGCGCGCGCTTCGTGACCCTCTTTCTCGCTGACACCCCGGAGCCGGCGCTCGTCGGCGTGTTCGCGTTGCACGGTTCGCTGGTCGTCGTCCGCGCTGTCAGCGACGGAGCCGAGCCGGTGACCTTCGGCTCCCTGGGGGAGTTCTGGCCTGCGGCGCGCTGGGCGGAGAGCGAGCTCGCCGAGCGACATGGCGTGCACGCCCTGGGTGCGCCGGCGGCCGGTCCCTTGACCGCTCCCGATGCCGACGCCATCGATCGATCGGTGCACGGGCTGGACGCCTTCGTGATCCCGTACGGCCCGGTGCGCTCAGGAGTGTTCGAGGCGATCCAGTTCCAGATCGAGAGCGGAGGCGAGACGGTGGAGCGCCTGCAGACGCGGCCGTTCTTCAAGCACCGGGGGATGGAGCAGCGGTTCGTCGGGCTCGCCCCCGATCGCGCGGTGTACGTCGCCGAGCGAGTGGCCGGCATCGCCACCGTCGCCTACGCCAGCGCCTTCAGCCAGGCGGTGGAGCGCGCCGTGGGCGTCGAGCCGGGGCCGACGGCGGAGCGGTGGCGCGCCGTCTACGCGGAGCTCGAGCGGCTTGCCTGTCACTTCGACATCATCGCCAAGGAGGCGGAGACCACCGCGCTGTACGTGGGCCAGGCCCGGTTTCAGATCCTCAAGGAGCAGGTCACCCGTCTCCGTGCCGGCCTCACTGGCAACCGGTTCGCCCGAGGCGTCATCGTCCCGGGAGGGGTGCGCCACACCGGCGCGGTCGGCCTGGACGGGCTGGCCGCCGCCCTGGACAGCCTGGAGACTCAACTGACCCGAGACCGGCGGCTCTTCCTCGGAACGCCCTCGATGACCGACCGCCTGATCGGCGCCGGGCGGCTGTCGCGTGAGCTCGTTGAGGAATACGCGGCGGTCGGTCCGGTGGCCCGCGGGTCGGGGGTCTCCACCGACGCACGCCACGAGCGTCCCTACGGGGACTACCGCCGCCTCGGCCTTCAGGTGGTGACCCACCGGGAGGGCGATGCGATGAGCCGCATCAACGTGCGGTTCGGGGAGGCGTTCGAGTCCCTGCGCATCCTGCGCCAGGCCATTGACCACCTGCGCCGTGGCGACGGTCCGCTCATCACCCCGATCCCGTCGGACGCCGACGGCGCCGCCCTCGGCTGGGCCGAGGCCCCCCAGGGCGAACTCGTGGTGTGGGTGGAGATCCGGCAGGGCGTGGTGCACCGCGTGCACCTGGCCTCGCCCTCGCTGCGCAACTGGGCCCTCTTCGATCACGCCTTCCCGCGTGACGTGCTCACCGACTTCGCCTTCATCGAGCACAGCTTCGGGCTCACCCCGGCGGGAGCGGATCGCTGATGCTCGAGTGGCTGCTGCGGGGCCTGCGCCAGGGCCGGATCACCACGGGCTATCCGCGCGCCCCCGAGCCGCCGCCGGCCGGCTATCGGGGTCGCATCGAGGTGGTGGACTCGCGCCTGGGCACCGATGCGCTCACCGAGGTGTGTCCCACCGGCGCCATCTCGGTCGACGAGCTGGGCGAGGTCTCCGTCGATCGGGGGCGGTGCATCCTGTGCGGCGAGTGCGTGCTCGCGGCGCCCGAGCGCTTCCGCTTTGCCGGTGTCTATGAGACCGCGGCCCGCTCGCGGGAGGCGCTGGTCGTCCCCGAGCCGTCGCCCGCGGAGGCGGCGCTGCGCCAGCCGCTGGGTGAGGCTGCCGCGGCGCTGCGGCGCTCCATCCACGTCCGTCACATCGACTGCGGCTCTGACGGCGCCGAGGAGTGGGAGATCCAGGCGCTGTGGAATCCGTACTACGACATCCAGCGGCTCGGCTTCTTCTTGACCAACGCGCCGCGCCACGCCGACGTCCTGCTGGTCACGGGCGGCGTCACGGCGGCGATGCGCGGTCCGCTGGAGCGCACCTGGGAGGTGATGCCGTCGCCCAAGGCGGTGGTCGCGGTGGGGACCGATGCGTGTTCGGGGGGGCTGGCCGGCGAGGGCGAGCTTGTTGCCGGCGGGGTCGATCGTGTCCTGCCCGTCGACGTGTATGTGCCCGGGTCGCCGCCGGCGCCGATCGCCATCATGCACGGGCTGCTGTTGGCGGTGGGACTGCTGGAGCCGTCGAGGGTGACGGCATGACCGTTGTCTTCGCGGTCGCCATGAGCGTCCTGGTCGTCGGGGCGCTCGGGGCCGCCTGGCAGCCGCGCGCGGGCGCCCTGGCCACGGCGGCAGGATGCGCGCTCCTCGTCATCGTCGGTATCGACGCCGCCGCCGGCGGCGCCCGACCCGTCCTGGAGCTGGGCGGCTGGATCGGCCTGGGCGACAGCGCGCTGCGCGCCGACGGCCTGGCCGGCATCTTCCTGGCCCTCACCGGCCTCACCGGCGCCGCCGTCGCGCTCGCCTCCGCGGCCCTGCCCCCCGGACGCTGGCTCAGCTGCCTGGGTGGCGTGATCGTGGTGTGCGTGGCCGTGGCTGTCGGCGCCGACAACGCGTTCACCTTCTTCATCGCCTGGGAGGGGCTCACCGTGGCCGTCTATCTCATCGCCAGCGCCGGGCGCAGCGACGACGACCTGCGGGCCGGCTACCTCACCGGCGGTCTGGCCAAGCTCGGCGGTGGTGCGCTGTTGGCGGCGATCGGCCTGCTCTACGCCCACACCCACAGCTTCGCGTTGTCGGCGTGGGCGCACGCCTCGCTGTCGCCGGGGACACGCGGCGTCGCCTTCATGCTCCTCCTGGCCTGCTTTGCCACCAAGATCGGGGCGCTCCCCCTTCAGGGTGGCCTGCCCGCCGGCTACGGCGCGGCCCCCCGCCTCGGCGCCGCGTGGCTCTCGGTCGCGCTCTGCGCGGGGTTCTACGGCCTCTGGCGGTTCGGGTTCGCCATCCTGGGGCCGTTGCCCGTGTGGTGCGGCGACGTGATGCTCATCCTCGGCGCCGTGACGGCGCTGGTCGGCATCGCCTACGCGCTGACCCAGGACAACCTGCGCCGCTTCCTGGGGTACTCGACCGTTGAGCACTCCGGCGTGGTCCTCGTCGGGCTCGGCGTGGCGCTGCTCGGCCAGTCCGCGCACCTGCCGACTCTGGCGGCAGCGGGCCTCCTCGCCGCCACCTTGCACGTGTGCGCCCACAACCTGGCCAAGACCCTGGCCCTGGTCACGGTCGACCGCGTCGAGCAGGCCACGGGCCAGCGCCGCCTTGACCCCCTCGGGGGACTGGACCGGCTGCTGCCGCTCAGCGCGCTGGCGCTGGGGGTCTCGTCGCTGACGCTGGCGGCGATCCCGCCGCTGGGTGGCTTCGTCAGCGAGTGGTTCACCTTCGAGGCACTGCTCCAGGGCTTCCGGATGCCGACCCTGCTGTCACGCCTGCTCTGCGCGCTGGCCGCGGCGGCTCTGGCGCTGACGGCCGGGCTCGGCCTGCTGGCCTTCGCGAAGTTCTACGGCTTCATCTTCCTCGGCAAGGCGCGGAATCGCCTCGATCGCGTCCGCGAGCCCACGCGCTGGCCGGTCGGCCTCGTCGGCCTCGGCGTCATCCTGCTCTTCCTCGGCACCGTCGCCCCCTGGGAGATCCACGCGATCGGCTCCGCTCTGCAACCGCTCCTCGGCCTTGACCTGGCGTCGACCACCATCAGCCACCCCCTCCAGCTCACCCCGGTGTTCGCCGGGTTCTCGGTGCTGGACCCGACCTGGCTGACGGTCACGCTGCCCGCCTACGCGGTGCTGGCCGTCCTGGCCGTCAGGCTCACGCGACCGCGGGCTCTGCGCGGCCGGCCCGTGCGGCGGGCCCCCGTCTGGGTCACCGGCAGCGGCGCCGAGCTGGCCGCCGTCCAGTACCGCCCCTCGGCGTACTCCAACCCGATGCGGGTGATCCTCCGCGGCCCGCTGGGCTACCGCACGCGCCTGGTCTCCGACGGCGCGTCCACCGCCGGACGGCGGCAGTTCCGTCTGGAGACGTCGGTGGTGCTGGCCATCGACCGCTTCGTCTACGCGCCGCTGGCCGCCCTCGTGATCCGCAGCGCCGCGGTGGTGCGGCGCATCCAATCGGGCCGTCTCTCCCTGTATCTGCTGTACCTGCTCGTCACCCTCATCCTGGCCCTGTGCCTGATCCCCATCCTGCGCTGATGTTCCAACGAATCCTGCTTGCCTGGGACGGTTCTGAGGTTGCCCTGCGCGCCTTCGACGCCGCCATCGATATCACCCGCCGCTACGAGGCGGAGCTCACCGTCGTCTCGATCGCCTACTCGCCGGCCCACGCGGAGACGGCGGCCGACCGGGCCGAGTCCACCGACGCCGCGCGTCGCTACCTGGAGACGACCTTTGACGAGGTCAAGGACCGGGCCGAGCGGGCCGGGGTGGAGGCCGTCCATGAGATCGTCGAGGGCGACACGCCGGCGCGCGCCTTGCTCGCCTACGTCCATCGCCACGGGACCGATCTGATCGTCTGCGGCCAGCACCACGAGCGCCGCGCTGGCCGGATGCTGCTCAAGGGGATCACCCAGGACCTCCTGGTCGGCGCCCCGGTGCCTGTCCTGGTCGTCAGCGACGCGGCGCACGACGCCTGAGGACGGCGGCGCCGCGGCATGCCAGGCAGCATCCAGTCGATCGAACGCGCCGCGGCGATCCTGCGGCTCTTGTCCGGGCGGACCCGGCGACTGGGCGTCGTCGACCTCGCCGGCGAACTGGAGCTGCCCAAGGGCACGGTCCACGGACTCCTGCGGACGCTGCAGGGCGTGGGGTTCGTCGAGCAGGACCTGGAGACCGGGAAGTACCGGCTCGGCGCGGCGCTGTTGCACATGGGCTCGAGCTATCTGGACGGCAACGAGCTGCGGGCCCGCGCGCTGAACTGGTCAGACTCGTTGGCGGCCAGGGCGCAGGAGGCAGTGAGAATCGGGACGCTTCACGACTCGCAGGTCCTCATCGTCCACCACGTGTTCCGCCCCGACGACACGCTCCAGACGCTCGACGTCGGCGCCCTGCTGCCGGCCCATGCCACCGCGCTGGGCAAGGTCCTGCTGGCTCACCACCCCTACGTGGGCGTAGAGCCGGGCGAGCGAGAGCTCCGCGCGTTCACCGCCGCCACCATGACCGACCAGGCACTGCTCGAGCGTGAGCTCGTCGCGGTCCGAGAGCGGGGGTGGGGCGTCGAACTCGGTGAGCTGTTCCCGCACCAGATGTCCATCGCCGCGCCGATCATGGATCGCCAGGGCCTGACGGTGGGAGCGATCGCCATCTTCGGGACGGCGGAGCGGCTGCTCAACGGCCGCCGGCGGCCCCGGGAGAATCTCGTCGGCTACGTCGTCGAGGCCGGGCGCGCCGTCTCGGCGGAGCTCGGCGCCATCCCCTGGTGAGGGGTCCCACTCGCGGGGGCGGGACCGCCCATGAGGACGCGACCGTCCAGCTGGGCCAGCCCGCGTAGCCACGCGTGCTGCTCAGGACCGGGGGGCTCGTGGCGAGCGTCCCAGGCGTATTTGCGGCGGATCTCGTCGAGCTCCCAGTGCAGGACGGCGAGCCTGGCGTCGGCCACCCGGCGCATGACCTGGGCCGCGCCGCCATCGGCGGCCGGCGACAGATGGCGCATGCACACGCCGTGCCCGGTCTCATACGTCGCGCGGATCTGGGGGAGAGCCATCGCCGCGTCGAGCAGCTGCGCCTGACGCTGCTCGGCGGTGGCGCGCGCTCGGCAGGCCGGGCACGGGTGCAGCGGACCGAGGAGGCGCTGGATCTCCTCAGCGGCGGCGGGGTCGCCGCGTCGCCGCCGGCCCGGCCTGGGGAGGGAGGGCACCGCCTCGCGTACCCGCCCGAGGGCACGCTGCGTGGCCAGGCGCTTGGCGTCGATGGCCTGGCCGGCGGCGGGCGCGTCGGTGAGCGCGAGGTCCTGCAGGTGGGTGCCGCACAGCTCCCAAGGATCGGTGCTCAACGACGAGTCGCCGGCGGCGGTGGCCTGCGCCCGCCACCGCAGATAGCGGCGCTCGGCCAGCCCGCCCGCCAGGCAGATCGGGCAGGTGTCCTGGCGCAGGACCCGGCTGAGCTCGGCGATCGTCGAGCCTGACGGGCCGACGCTCGCCTCCGGCAGCGCCGCGCGCCACCGCGCGCGGCGGCGCGCGTCATGGTCGTTGTGGGCCACGACGGTGAGGAGCGCCGGGCCGTGGGTCTGCGCGAGGCTTTGCTCCAGGCGGGCTGCGACGACCGAGACGATGGCCGGCGGGGCGGTCGCGGCGAGGCCGGCGAGGTGATCGAGGCAGATCCCGCGATGGTGCGCGTAGCGCCGGCGGTCGTTGTCGCGCGCGAGCCCGTCGATGAGCAGGCGCGCCGCGTCGTCGCAACTGCGTGCCAGGGCGGCGCACGCAGGGCACGGGCCACCGTCGCTGCGTGTGCTCAGGC